>OIWT01001438.1_pt1 | contig 28650 bp, 32 predicted proteins | sample 1587701 | NCBI WGS metagenome assembly OIWT01 (sample SAMEA3888904, study PRJEB22519) | human gut metagenome | biome: human gut; feature: human-associated habitat; material: faeces | place: Denmark | collected 2009 | reverse complement strand
GTTAGAGATGCTACAGGATTAGGATTAAAAGAAGCTAAAGACTTAGTAGATGGAGCACCAAAAACAGTTAAAGAAAATGTATCTAAAGAAGAAGCTGAAGAATTAAAAGCTAAATTTACAGAAGTTGGAGCTGTTATTGAATTACAATAATAAATAATATAAAAAGCATTGAAATTTTCAATGCTTTTTATTATGCAATATATTTTTACAGTTTGTAATTACAGTTGCTTCATCCAAATTATTTAAATGCCTATTTTCCATAACAATTTTACCATTAATAATTGTAGTAATAACATTTGAACCTTTTGCATTATAAACAATATCTGCAAAAATGTCATTTATAGGTTGAAGTAAAATATCAGATAAATCTAGAATAATTAAATCTGCTAATTTATTCTCTTTAATACTTCCAATTAAATTTTCTTTATTTAAAGCTTTGGCACCATTAATTGTTGCCATTTTTAAAATATCGTAGGCAGGTAGTAACATAGGATTTTCATTTATGCCTTTTTGCAATAATCCTGTAAATTTTAGAGTTTCAAACATATCTAAATTGCACCCACTGCCTTGTCCATCTGTACCAAGAGAAACATTAATGCCATTTTCTAACATTTTAGGTATATTTGCAATACCGCAGCCTAATTTTAGATTACTAATAGGACAATGAGAAACGTTAATATTTAAGTCTTTAAAAGTTTTTATATCTTCATCAGAGAGCTTTACACAATGAGCAAAAATATTGTGAGTATTATTGAAATATGTTTTAATAATATTGCTAATATTTTTTTCGTTATAGTTATTTTCAATATCAATTCTTTCTTTAGAATTTTCACAAAAGTGCATGTGAACATTCAAATTATACTTTTTAGCTAATTCAATAGCTTTAATAACACAATCTTTGCTAGCAGTGTATAGACCATGTATGCCAACGTTTATAGATAGTGTTTCATATTTGTTTAAATAATTTTTTATAAGATCATTTAATTCTTGGTAACGTTCAGATAAATTATTATCAACATCCATCATAACTCTAGTTACTTCAGCTCGCATGCCAGATTTTAAAATTGCATTAATTATGTTTGAAGTAGAGAAATAGTGGTCATTAACGGTAGTAGTACCAGTTTTTATCATTTCTATACAAGACAGTAAAGAAGCATTGTATATATCTTCATCTGTGAGTTTGTCCTCAATAGGCCAAATTTTTTTTTCTAACCAATCTTGCGTAATGTAACCATCTGAGGATTCACGAAAAATTGACATTGGAATATGTGAATGCGTATTTATAAAACCAGGAAGAATATAGTTGTTAGTTGCATCAATTACTTTAGTATTATCATTATCTATATTTAAATTGCGACCTATTTTAAAAATTTTATTATCTTTAATTAAAATATCAATATTATATTCTATTTTTTCCCTAGTACTATCCATTGAAATTAAATTACAATTTTTAATTAAAATATACATAAAAACCTCCTAAAAATATATTAATATTTTATAACATTTAATAAATAAAAACAATAAAAAATTTTAAGAAAATATATAAAAATGTATTGTATAAATTTTATAATTTGGTATATAATTATAATTAATTTGGAAGGAGTGATATATATATGGAAAGAAAAATAAGAGTTGTGCAATATGGAACAGGAAAAATGAGCGTTTACACAATGAGATATGTATACGAAAAAGGAGCAGAAATAGTAGGAGCTATTGATGTTAATCCAGCAGTAATAGGAAAAGACATTGGAGAAATAATGGGAACAGAAAACAAAGGTATAAATGTTGTTTCTGTAAACGAAGCAGAAGAAATGATAAAACAAACAAAACCAGATATTGTAATTGTTACAACAATGAGCTTAATAAAAGATGTTAATGAAGCATTAATGTTATGTGCAAAATTAGGAGTAAATGCAATTACTACATGTGAAGAGGCATTTTACCCAATGAATTCTAATCCAGAAATAACTACAAAATTGGATGAAATTGCAAAGCAAACAGGATGTACAATAACAGGAAGTGGATATCAAGATATATATTGGGGACAATTAATATCTAGTATAGCTGGTTCAACACACACAATAACAAAAATAAAAGGAAGTTCAAGCTACAATGTAGAAGACTATGGAATAGCTTTAGCCAAAGCACATGGTTCAGGATTAACTTTAGAAGAATTTGATAAGCAAGTAGCTTCAGTAGATAGAATTTCAGACGAAGAAAGACAAGCTATTATAAATAAAGGAGAATATTTACCATCTTATATGTGGAATGTTAATGGATGGTTATGTGCAAAATTAGGATTAACTGTAAAATCACAAACACAAAAAACAGTTCCTCAAACATATGATAAGGATATATATTCATCAACTTTAGGAATGACAGTAAAAGCAGGAGACGCTACTGGTATGAGTGCAGTTGTAACTACTCAAACAGAAGAAGGAATAACTATAGAAAGTGAATGTATAGGTAAGGTATATTCTCCAGAAGAATTCGATAAAAATGAATGGACTATTATTGGTGAACCAGAAACAACATTAGTAATAAATAAACCAGCTACAGTAGAACTAACATGTGCATCTATTGTAAATAGAATACCTGATGTTATTAATGCTAGACCAGGTTATGTACCAACAGAAGAAATGGGAGAATTAAATTATAGAGTAAAATCACTAAACGAATATGTAAAATAATATTATTAATTAACATAAAAGCCTTGATTATACAGACAATATATGCTATAATAAAAATAGATTGTTTATATAAAATAAGAGAGGTGAAAACTTAAAGTATAACTTTAAGTGTAATATGCAAAAATTAATAGATGAAATAAAAATTGATTGGAAGTCTTTATTTAAATCTTTTGTTTCAACAAATGAGCCAGCAAAACAAGATGAAGATGAAATAGGAAAAAGTAATTTATCAATAGAAGATAAGAAAGCTTTAAAAAAATCTTTAATGGAAAATGACAATTTTGGTAAAGAGCTATTTAATTATGGTGTTCAAGAACAAGAAGAAAAGAAAAAAAGCAAAAAGAAGAGAAGTTCAACAAGTATTAATAATGAAAAATTAAATTTTGAAAGAAATAATAACGAAAAAATACATGACGATGATATGGAACAATCAAGATAAATACAAGAAATTTATATTTCTTGTATTTTTATCTTGACAAATTAAAAAATACACGTTATAATAGACAAAGTCAGTTATATATGGCGAAGTAGCTCAGTTGGCTAGAGCATTCGGTTCATACCCGAAGGGTCATGTGTTCGAATCACATCTTCGCTACCATTAAAAATCGTCGCACATTAGGTACGGCGTTTTTTTATTAGAAAAAATAAAAGAAGGAATAGAAAATGAAAAAAATAGAATTATTAGCCCCAGCGGGATCATATGAAAAAGCTAAAATAGCATTTTTGTATGGAGCAGATGCAGTATATTGCGGAACGTCATCATTATCATTAAGAACAAGAGCAGACATGCAAGATAACGATTTAGAAAAAACAATAAAATATGCACATAGCATTGGTAAAAGAGTACATGTAACACTAAATATATTTGCATGGGATGATAAATATGAAGAAATAATAGAAATGGCAAAAAAATTAAATGAATTAAAACCAGACGGTATCATTGTTGCAGATGGAGGAATAATTGAAATATTAAAAAAATATGCGCCAGATGTTGAAATACATATTAGTACGCAAGCAAATATTGTTAGTTTACATTCTGCTAATTTTTGGTATCATAATGGAGCTAAAAGAGTTATTTTAGCTAGAGAAATGAATAAAGAACAAATTAGATATATAATGCAAAATAAACCAAAAGATCTAGAGGTTGAGATGTTTGGTCATGGTGCAATATGTTTTGCATTTTCAGGAAGATGTTTTTTAAGTGACTTTTTAGCATGCAGAAGTGCTAATTTAGGTGATTGTGCACAAAGCTGCAGATGGTCATATAATTTATATGCTGAAGAAGTAAATAATCCAGGAAATCTTATGCCAATAGAAACAAGTGAATATGGAACAAGTATATTTTCATCAAAAGATTTATGTTTAATAAAGGAAATTCCAGAAATAATAGAAATGGGATTAGACAGTTTAAAAATAGAAGGAAGATTAAAAACAGAATACTATTTAGCAAGTATAATAAATGTATACAGACATGCAATTGACGACTATATTGCAAATCCAGATAATTATAATTACGAAAAATATTTAAAAGAATTGGAAAAAGTAAAAACAAGAGGACTAACAACATTTTACTTTAATGATAGAAATAATAAAGATATACAAGAATATATAGGAAGGCAATACAATGAACATTATGAATTTGGAGCTAAAATAGTTGAATACAATAATGAAAAAACAATAGTGGAAATAAAGAATAAATTGAAAGTTGGAGATGAATTAGAAATAATTGTTCCAAAACAATTACAACCAATAAAATTTATAATAGAAAAATTATGGGATTATGAAACTGAAGAACCAATAGAAGAAATAAGCCCAGGGGTAAAAGGACAAAAGGTAAAAATTAAATTACCGATTACATGTGAAAAAGATTGGATTATAAGAAGAAAAAAATAAATATTTTTTATAATGAAAGAATGCTAAAAGTTTTCTTTCATTATTTTTTTCACAAAACTTTCACAAAAAAATTAGCAAAATGTATTGACAACTGCTAAAAATGGTTATAATATATATAAAGATTAGCAATCTAAAACAAAGAGTGCTAAAAGAGGTGATTAAATTGCTTGAAGAAAGAAAGAAAAAAGTATTAAAAGCTATAGTAGAACAATATATAAATACTGCAGAACCAGTAAGTTCAAATGCAATTGCCCAAAATTATGACTTAAATTATAGTAGTGCAACAATAAGAAATGAAATGTCAGACTTAGAAAAAATAGGGTTATTAGAAAAAACACATATATCATCAGGAAGAATACCATCAGAAAAAGGATATAGATACTATGTAGATGAACTAGTAAAAGATGATAACATAAGCAGAGAAGAAATAAAATATATAAGTGATAAATTAGAAACCAAAGTAAATGAAATAGAGGATTTAACTAAAATAACAGCAAATACAATTTCTGAAGTAACCCATTATACAACAGTTTCAATAGGACCTAAAGCAAATAAACAGATTATAGACAATATAAAATTTGTTTTATTAAGTTCAAGAATGATGTTAGCAATAATACTAACAGACATGGGCCTTGTTAAAGAAACAATAATAAAATTTGATGAAGACATAAATGAAAAACAAGTTGAAACAATGAATTATATGTTTAATAACAAATTAAAAGGTCAACCAATTGAAACAATAGATAGACCATTAGAAGAATATTTATATGATGAAATGACATATAGTGTAAAAGTTATAAAACCGGTAATTGAGCAAATTAAAAAAGTTTTGCAAGATGAACAAATCTATTTAGAAGGAGCAAATAAATCATTTGATTTACCAGAGTTTAACAGTTTAGAGGTTGCAAAAAACTTTGTTAATATACTAGACCAAAAAGAATTGGTTGAAGAAGTGCTAAAATCAGGATTAGCAGAAGACATTAATGTTTACATAGGAGAAGAAAATCAAAAAGACGAATTAAAAGATTTTAGTGTAGTAACATTTAAACATAAAGTTGGCAATAAAGATTTAGGAACAATAGGAATAATAGGCCCAAAAAGAATGGATTATTCTAAAGTTATTTCAGTAATGAAATATATAAATAAAAAACTTAAAGATATTGAATAAAATTATGAAAGAAGGTATAAAATGTCAGAGAAAGAAGAAAAAAACAAAAATGTAAATAAAGTAGAGGAAAAAAAAGAACAACATAAAAAGCAAGAAATGGTTCCAAAACAAGATTATGATGAACTAGATGATAGATATAAAAGAATCTTAGCAGAATTTGAAAACTATAAAAAAAGAAGTCAAAAAGAAAGAGAAAACTTATATTCTTCAATTTTAGGAGATGTTGTAGAAGTATTTTTACCAGTGGTAGATAACCTTGAAAATGCAGCAAAAATTGAGACAAAAGATGAGGAATATAAAAAAGGAATAGAATTAGTATTAAAACAATTTCAAGATACATTATCATCAAAAGGTGTTGAAGAAATAAAAGCAGTAGGAGAAACATTCGATCCACAATTACATGAAGCAGTAAGCAGTATACAAGATGGTAAACTTGGAGATAAAGAAATTGCTGAGGAATATAGAAAAGGATATAAAATAGGAAATAAAGTAATTAGACATTCTATGGTAGTTGTAGCTAATTAAAAAAGTTATTAATTTTAAATTAAATGTTTATGCAATTGAGCAAAGCTAAATTGTAAAAAAATTTAAGAAAATATAAATATAAAAAATTTTTAGGAGGAATTTAAAATGGGAAAAATTATAGGAATTGACTTAGGAACAACAAACTCATGTGTAGCAGTAATGGAAGGAGGAGAACCTGTTGTAATACCAAATGCAGAAGGAAATAGAACAACTCCATCTGTAGTTGCTTTCTCAAAAAATGGAGAAAGATTAGTAGGACAAATAGCAAAACGTCAAGCTGTTACAAATCCAGAAAATACTGTTATATCAATTAAAAGAAAAATGGGAACAGCTGAAAAAGTTAAAATAGAAGGAGACAGTTTTACACCACAAGAAATTTCTGCAATGATATTGCAAAAATTAAAAGCAGATGCAGAAAATTATTTAGGACAAAAAGTATCTCAAGCAGTTATTACAGTACCTGCATATTTTAATGATAGCCAAAGACAAGCAACAAAAGATGCTGGTAAAATAGCAGGACTAGAAGTATTAAGAATTATAAACGAACCAACAGCAGCAGCACTTGCTTATGGAATGGATAAAGAACAAGATCAAAAAATATTAATATATGATTTAGGTGGAGGAACATTTGATGTTTCTATACTAGATATTGGTGACGGAGTATTTGAAGTTTTATCTACAAGTGGTAACACACACTTAGGTGGAGATGATTTTGATAATGCAATTATAGAATATTTAGTAAGCGAATTTAAAAAATCAAATGGAATCGATTTAAAAACAGATAAAATGGCTATGCAAAGACTTAAAGAAGCAGCAGAAAAAGCTAAAATAGAGCTTTCTGGTGTTCAACAAACACAAATTAACTTACCATTTATTACAGCAGATGCAACAGGACCAAAACATTTAGACGTAACATTAACAAGATCAAAATTTGAAGAATTAATTCATGACTTAGTAGAAGCAACAGCAGGACCAGTAAACCAAGCATTAAAAGATGCAGGACTTACAGCAAATGATATCCACAAAGTATTATTAGTTGGTGGATCTACAAGAGTTCCAGCAGTTCAAGAAGTTGTTAAAAGAATTACAGGTAAAGAACCAGATAAAGGAATAAATCCAGATGAATGTGTTGCAATAGGTGCATCTATTCAAGGTGGTGTATTATCTGGAGATGTTAAAGACTTAGTATTATTAGATGTTACACCATTATCATTAGGTATTGAAACATATGGAGGAGTATTTACAAAATTAATAGAAAGAAATACAACAATACCAACTAAAAAATCACAAATATTCTCAACAGCTGCAGATGGTCAAACATCAGTAGAAGTTCACGTATTACAAGGTGAAAGAGAAATGGCTGCCTATAACAAGACATTAGGAAGATTCCAATTAACAGGAATACCAGCAGCACCAAGAGGAGTACCTCAAATAGAAGTAACATTTGATATAGATGCAAACGGAATAGTTCATGTATCTGCAAAAGACATGGCAACAGGAAATAGTCAAAATGTTTCAATTACAGCAAGTACAAACTTAACAGATGAAGATATAGACAAAGCTGTAAAAGATGCAGAAGCACATGCTGCAGAAGATAAAAAGAAAAAAGAAGAAATTGAAACAAAGAATAATGCCGAAAGTTTAATATATAACAGTGAAAAAACATTAACTGACTTAGGAGATAAAATAAGTGGTGAAGAAAAAGCAAAGGTACAAACAGAAATTGATAATACTAAAAAAGCTTTAGAAACAAACGACACTGCTCAAATTAAAGAGGCTACAGAAAAATTAACAAAAGTATTCTATGAAATGAGTGAACAATTATACAAAAATGCAAATCCAAATGGAGCACAAGGTGCAGGAGTAGATCCAAACGCAGCAAATGGAACTGATGGTCAAACTCAATCAAATGATGGAAATGTATATGATGCAGATTATAAAGTAGAAGATGACCAAGATAAAAAATAAAAATAAAGAAGGGATTAGGGAATATTCCTTAAATCCCTTTTTTAGATATGTTAATATAAAGACATTAATTAGGAGGAAAAATGGCAAGTAAAAGAGATTATTATGAAGTTTTGGGTGTAAATAAAAATGCCACAGATGATGAATTAAAAAAAGCTTATCGTAAACTTGCAAAAAAATATCATCCTGATGCTAATCCAGATAACAAACAAGAAGCGGAAGCAAAATTTAAAGAAGTAAATGAAGCATATGAAACTTTGTCTGATGCTCAAAAAAGGAGAATGTATGATCAATTTGGACCAGATGGACCACAAGGATTTAATGGTGCAGGAGGACCATTTGGAGGACAAGGCGGATATTATTCATATAATGGATCTGGGTTTGAGGGATTTGGTGATTTCGGCGATTTAGGAGATATATTTTCATCCTTTTTTGGAGGAGGATTTGGAAAAAGCTCTAGAAGAAATAATGGACCTAAAAAAGGTGCCGATTTAAATTTACATATGGAAATTAGTTTTGAGGAAGCGTTTTTAGGAGTTGAAAAGGAAATTGTTATAAATAGAAATGAACAATGTGATGTATGTAAAGGAACAGGAGCCAAACCAGGAACGTCAGTTACTAAATGTACAATGTGTAATGGAACTGGGCAAGTAAAGCAAGTTCAAAATACAATTTTAGGACAAATGCAAACAACAAGAACATGTAGTGCATGTCATGGTACAGGAGAAGTAATAAAGGAACCTTGTGACAGTTGTAGAGGTAAAGGCACAATAAGGAAACAACCAAGAATTAAAGTAAAAATACCAGCCGGAATAGACGATGGGCAAACTGTAGTATTAAGAGGAGAAGGTGAACCAGGAGAAAAGGGTGGACCAAAAGGAGATTTATATATTACAATTGGAATAAAAAGACATAGTATTTATACAAGAAAAGGAAATAATGTAATGTGTGAAGTTCCAATCACAATTACACAAGCAACGCTAGGGGCAGATTTAGAAATTCCAATGGTAGATGGAACAAAAGAAAAATATAAAATACCTGATGGAACTCAAACTGGAACTAAGTTTATAATAAGAAACAAAGGGTTTAAATCTGTTAATTCTACAGTACAAGGAGATTTTGTATTTACAGTAATAGTTAAAACACCGAAAAGATTAACAAAAGAACAAAGAGACTTATTTATGCAATTAGCAAAAACAATGAATGAACAACCTCCAATAAAAAAGAGAGGATTGTTCGGATAATATATAATTAATGTAAGGGATTGTAATACAGACATCCCTTATTTTAATGTAAAAAAATTTTTTAAAAATAACTATTGACACAGAACAAAAATTCGTTTATAATATTATTTATACGAACAGTGTTCGCTAAAGTTGGAGGAGATAATGATGAAAATAATTAATTTTAAAAAATTTATAAGAATAATAATAGTATTAATTTATATAATTAGTTTAATATTAATAATATTATCAAATACAACATATTCTAAATGTAATGTTTCTTATAAAACTGAATATGTAGTACATGGAGAAACATTATGGTCAATAGCGCAAAGAGAAGGAAAGTATAATAAGTATTATGAAAATAAAGATGTTAGAGAAATAGTTTATGATTTAAAAAAAATAAACAATTTTTCAAACTCAAATTTAAAAGAAGGACAAGAGATAAAAATTCCAAAACTATAAATAATATATATAAAAAATAGTTTTTAGGTTAAACTAAATTTACGGAGGTAATAATATGTTTAAACCTAAAGCTATTTTTTTTGAAAATAAAATAAAAAATTATGAGTTAGGAAAAGAATTATTAGAAAAATATAAACAAGTTCCTAAAATAGAAATAGAAAATCATAATAATATAGAAGAGATGAGAAAAAAATCAAACAAAGAATTTATTGATATGAAAAGAAATTTAATTATAGGAGTACGAAAAACGCATAAGTTTGTTGAAAATTATAAAACTTCAGATTACTTAGTACCATACACCTCGTCAGGTTGTACAGCAGCATGCATGTATTGTTATTTAGTATGTAATTATAATAAATGTGCATACTTACGTTTATTTGTAAATAGAGAACAGATGCTGGAAAAAATAATAAAGACTTCAGAAAAATTAGAAAAAGAATTAACTTTTGAAATAGGAAGCAATAGTGACCTAATTTTAGAAAACACCATAACAGGAAATTTACCATGGACAATAGAAAACTTTAAAAATACAAAGAAGGGTTTTTTAACATTTCCTACTAAGTTTGATATGGTTGACGATCTATTAAATTTAGACCATAAAGGAAAAGTTATAATAAGGGTAAGCGTTAATCCAGAACAAATAATAAATAGAGTAGAGTTTGGAACTTCTAGACTAAATGGAAGAATTGAAGCAATAAATAAATTAAAACAAGCAGGTTATAAAATTGGAATATTAATTGCGCCAGTAATATTGGTAGAAAATTGGAAAGAATTATATAGCCAATTAATTCAAACACTAGCTGATAAATTAACAGAAGAAGTAAAAAAAGATGTATTTTTTGAAATAATTTTTATGACATATAGTTTTGTTCATACAAAAATAAATGAAGAGGCATTTCCTAATGCTATTAATTTATACAATAAAGAGATAATGACAGGAAGGGGAAAAGGCAAATATATGTATAAACCAATGGTTAGAGCCGATGCAGAAACGTTTATAAGAGCACAAATGAAAAAATATTTTCCACAAAACACGATAATGTATATAGTTTAATATAGAAAAATACTACTAAATATGATAAAATAGTATAAGTAAAAAATTTAGGAGGAAAAATATGTCATATATAGAATTTAAAAACGTTGTAAAACAATATCAAATGGGAGAAGTTACAATAAAAGCTTTAGACAATACAAGTTTTGAAATAGAAAAAGGAGAATTAATAGTAATAGTTGGACCAAGTGGAGCTGGAAAAACAACAACTTTAAATATTCTAGGAGGAATGGACATAGCAACTTCTGGTCAGGTAAATGTGGATGGAAGAAGTATTGAAAAATTAAATAGGAAAGAATTAATAAAATATAGAAGAGAAGATATTGGATTTGTATTTCAATTTTATAATTTAATACAAAATTTAACTGCAATAGAAAATGTAGAATTGGCTGCGGAAATTTGTAAAGATTCATTAAATATAGAAGAAGTAATAAGAAAAGTTGGATTAGAAGAAAGAAAAAATAATTTTCCATCTCAATTATCTGGAGGGGAGCAACAAAGAGTAGCAATAGCAAGAGCTATTGCTAAGAATCCTAAATTGTTATTATGTGATGAACCAACAGGAGCTTTAGACTATAAAACAGGTAAACAAATTTTAAAATTATTGCAGGAAATGTCAAGAAAAGAAAAAATGACAGTAGTAATAATAACTCATAATGCTGCTATAGCACCAATGGCAGATAAAGTAATACATTTTAAGAATGGAACTGTAGAAAGGATTGAACAAAACAATGATCCAATTTCAATAGATGAAATAGAATGGTAAAATGTTGGAGGAATTAAATGAAAAAAGCATTATTAAAAGATAGCATTAAAGAAATAAAAAATACATATAAACGTTTTATATCAATATTGTTAATGGCATTTCTTGGAGTTGGATTTTTTGCGGGAATAAGAGCAACCTCACCAGATATGTTAAATACAATAGATGCATATTATAAAAATCAAAATGTATATGACATTGAAATTGTTTCTACATTAGGCCTTACAGAAGAGGATGTAAATGAACTTAAAAATGTAGAAGGAGTAAAAAGTGTAGAAGGTATATATAATGAGGATGTAATTATAAATGAAAGTGATTTAGAATATGTAGCAAAAATACTAGATATAAAAAATACTAATGTTCCAATATTACTAGAGGGAAACATGCCTATTGAGGAAAACGAATGCGTAGTAGAAAAAAATGTATTAACTAAATTAAATAAAGCTATTGGTGATACTATACAATTAGAAACAGAAGAGAAAAGCAAAATAAAAGAAAAGAATTTGAAAATTGTTGGAATAGTTCAAAGTCCATTATATATATCAAGGGATAGAGGAACTACTACTTTAGCATCTGGAAAAATAGATTTTTATGTCTATGTAAAACCTGAAAATATTAATGAAGATGTATATACTCGGAATTTATATAAAAACAAATGAAACATCTAATATGGTTACATCAACTAAGGAATATAAAGAATATATAGAAAAAATAAAAAATAATATTGAAAAAATTAAAGAAAACAGACAAAATGCTAGATATAATAGTTTAATTGAACAAGCAACTAATAAGTACAATGAGGCTCAAGATGAATTTAATAAAGAAAAAACAACAGGCCAAAAAAATATACAAGATGCTGAAAATAAGATTAATGAAGGAAAAGAAAAAATTCAATCAGAAAGAAAAAAACTAGAAAATAATAAGTTAAAAGCAGATGCTGAATTTGCAAAAGCTAAACAGCAAATAAAAAATGCAAAAGATGAAATCGCTAAAAATGAGGAAATGTTAAAAACGAAAACAGAAGAAGCTAATACTAGTATAACGCAAGCTAAAAATCAAAAAGAAACAATGCAAAAACAATTAGTAAATGTACAAACTACATTAAAAACATTGCAAGAACAATATAATAAAATAAATACAGCATTAGCAAATACTAAATTAGAAGAAGAAAAAAAGGTATTATTGCAGCAAAAAAATAATATTGAAACAGGTATAACTACTGCTAAAGAGTCTATTTCGCAGTTGGAGTCAGGAATTACTAAAATAGATGAAGAGATTTCAAAAGCAAGTAAGGAATTACAAAACGCTAAAAATAAAGTAAATAATGCAAAAACACAAATATCAAAACAAGAAAATACATTAGAAGAAAAAATAAAATCAACTTATTTGCAAATTAATCAAGGCTTTGCAGAGATTAAGAATTCAGAAACCAAAATATATAAAGCAGAAACAGAACTTGCAAATAGTAAAACAGAATTTTCTAATAAAATTCAAGAAGCAGAAGAAAAATTAAAAAACGCTAAACAAGAAATTGCAAATATAGAAAAAACAATATGGTATATTTTAGATAGAACTTCAAATCAAGGATATAATGGGTTCATTCAAGATACCGAAAGTATAAAAAACATAGGAAAAGTATTTCCAATAGTATTTTTTGTAGTTGCAACATTAATATCATTAACATCAATGACTAGAATGGTTGATGAGCAAAGATTACAAATAGGAACATTAAAAGCCATGCGGATATAATAAAATTCAAATTTCCAATAAGTATATTATTTATGCATCTTTAGCATGTATAATAGGTGGAATACTCGGAATGAGTTTAGGTTTTATATTATTACCAAAAATTATTTGGATGATGTATAAAATGATGTATGTAATGCCAGAGATACAAATTAGCTTTAACATTTATTATGCAATTTTAGGATTAGGAATTGCAAGCATATGTATAATTGGTGCAACATTATATTCAGTTATAAAGAGTTTGAAAAATTTACCTGCAGTTCTTATGAGACCTAAATCACCTAAAATGGGAAAAAGAGTACTATTAGAAAAAATACCATTTATTTGGAAAAGATTGAGTTTTACTAGAAAGGTAACAGTTAGAAATATATTTAGATATAAAAAAAGATTTTTTATGACAATTATAGGAATATGTGGATGTACAGCACTTATTACTGCTGGATTTGGAATAAGGGATTCTATTAGAATAATACTTCCAAACCAATATGGGAATGTTTTTAATTATGATATGCAAATAAGTTTAAAAACTAACGTTAAAGAGCAAAGTAAACAAGATTTAATAAATGAATTAAATAATATTGAAACAACTAAACAAATTTCAGAGGTCTATTATACATCTGGAAAACTAACAAATAAAAATAACAATGAAGATGTTCAAATTATAGTACCTAAAGATGCCCAAACAATTAATAATATGATAAAAATGAAAGACATAAAGACAGGTGAACAAATTAATATAGAAAAAGCAGAAATATGTATAACAGATAAAGTTGCACAATTATTAAATGTAAAAAAAGGAGATAACATTGCATTAAAAATTAATGATGTAGAAAAAAATGTAACGATATCAAATATATTAGAAAACTATGTTTATCACTATGTATATATGTCAAAGGATACTTATGAACAATTATATGATAACTACAATACTAATACATTGCTAGTTAATAATAAAGAAATAACAAAGGAACAAGAGGAAGAAATTTCAAAAAAAATAATGGCAAAAGAAGATGTGGGAGGAGTTATTTTAACTTCATCAATTATGGGAATGCTGGATGATACAATGAAATCTTTAAATTATGTTGTTATTATTTTAATAATATCAGCAGGTTTACTTGCGTTTGTTGTATTGTATAATTTATCAAATGTTAATATAAGTGAAAGAATAAGAGAACTTGCTACAATAAAGGTATTAGGATTTTACGATAAAGAAGTGTATTCATATGTAACAAGAGAAACTGTAATATTAACAATTATAGGAATTTTGCTTGGTTTAGTTAGTGGATATTTTTTAAACTTTTATATTATGCAAACATGTGAAATAAATATACTAAGATTTAGTAAAATAGTAACGCCTATAAGCTATATATATAGTATATTAATTACAATAGTATTTACTGTAATAGTAAATATAGTAACATATTTTTCATTAAAAAAGATAGATATGATAGAAAGCTTAAAAAGTGTAGAATAGAAGGGAAATTTAAAAGTGAAAGAAATAAAAAACATATTAATAGTTACAACTTTTTTAATTGTGGTAATAGTTACTCAAATAGCAGTATATTATATTTTTTCAGATATAGAATCTAAAGAGCCATCTAAGGAAACATTTAGTGAAGAGTGTCAAATACAAACCAAAATATATCAAGGAAGAAAAATTTTTACAATATCGCCTAATAATAAAAACAATACTGAAAAAGTTATATTATATTTTCATGGAGGATCTTATGTAGCAGAAATGACAAAAGAACATTGGGATTTTTTAGGAAGGTTAGCAAATGATACAGGTTTACAAATAATTGTACCCGATTATCCATTAACGCCTAAATATAATTATGAAGATGTTTTTAATATGGTAGAACCATTATATAATGAAATTATTAAAAATATTAATGCTCATAATTTAATTATGATGGGGGATTCTGCGGGAGGAGGTCTAGCATTAGCACTAGAAGAGAAATTAGGAGTAGACAATATAGAATGCCCAGAAAAGTTAATACTAATATCGCCATGGTTAGATGTTAGAATGGAAAATAATGAAATAAATAAAATAGAAAAGTATGATACAGATTTAAGCAAAGAAAAATTAAAATTAGCTGGAATTGCTTACTCTGGAATAGATGGTATAAATAACTATTTGGTAAATCCAATAGAGGGGCCTTTGAAAAATTTGAAAAATGTTACTATTTTTACTGGAACATATGATATACTAAATCCAGATGTTCACAAGTTGATAAATAAGGCCCAAAATGAAGGTATTACTATACAAATAAAGGAATATAGTGAAGCCAAACATATTTGGATTATAAATAGCCCAAATGAAGAAGTATCGAAAAATGCTTATAATGATTTATTAGAAACATTAAACTATTAATAATAGGAGTTTTTATGAAAAGGAAAAAAGAAAAGTTGGAATGGAGAAAGTTAGATAACTCTGCTAAAATTTTTCCAATATCTGCAGGTAAAAAATTTAGTACAGTTTTTAGACTATCTGTAATTCTAAAACAAAATGTAAATGCTAGCATTTTAGAAAAAGCGGTAAATATTACATTGGAAAAGTATGTATCATTTAAAGTAAAAATGAAAACTGGATTTTTTTGGTATTATTTTGAATATAATACTAAAAAACCAATAGTAGAACAAGAAAAAGATTATCCATGTAAATATATTGATCCAAAAGAAAATAATGATTATTTATTTAAGGTAACATATTTTGAAAAAAAGATAAACATAGATATATTTCATTCATTAACAGATGGAAATAGTGGAAGTACTTTTTTTAGAGAAATAATATATAATTATTTAGAAATGGCACATTGTAACGAATTAAATAATGAAAAAAGAACAATTAGAAAAATAGATTATAATACAGAAGATAGTTATATTTTAAATTATAAAAAAGACTTAAAATCAAATGCTTCTTCAAAAAAAGCATACATATTAAAAGGAAGAACAATAAAGTTAGGAGCTGTGTCTGCAATACATGAAATAATTGATGTAAACGATTTAAAAAAAGAATGTAGTATATACAATGTTACAATAACACAATATTTATCTGCTGTATTAATATACTCAATATATTTTGCAAATTATAAAAAAAATAACGGAAAAAAGCCAATTAAACTATGTATACCAGTTAATTTAAAAAAATACTTTCAATCTAAAACAATATCTAACTTTTTTTCATATATAACATTGGAAATATTTTTGAATAATATAGATGCTACATTTGAAAACATATTAGAATTAGTAAAGAATGATTTTAATAGGAAATTAACAGAAGAGGAAATAATAAAAACTATGTCTGCAAATGTAAAATTAGGAAATAATTTAGCAGTAAGAACAGTACCATTAATATTAAAAAAAATCTTAGTAAGATTAAGCTATATAGAAATTAGGAAATATACTACAATTACATTTTCGAATATAGGGAGAATTGGTATAATAGGAAAATATAAAGAATACATAGATAATTTTCTTATGTTAATAGCTCCAGAACCAGTAGAAAGAATAAAATGCTCTTCGTGTACATTTGAAGATAAAATGGTATTCACATTTACTTCAATTTTAGAAGATTCAAATATAGAGAAAGTGTTTTATGAATTTTTAAAAAGCAAAAACATTAAAGTTTATATAGAAAGTAATGGTGTTTTAGATGTTATATCCACAAAAAATTAATGCTAAAAATGGTGATTTAATTATAAGAATTATGTTAGCGAGTTCAATTATAATAGCAATTACTTTAGTTATTATTAATAAAGTGACTAATCCTAATGTACATTGGGGAGCATTATGTAATGCTGGAATAGTATATATATGGACAACAGTAATATACTCTATAAAAAAAAATACTAACATTGCAGGACAAGTATTATTACAAACAATTGCAATATCTATATTTACAATATATATTGATTATGTATTAGGATTTGAAGCCTGGTCAGTGAATTACATTTTACCTGTAATAATTATAATAGCAAATATAACTATGTTAATATTAACAATTATAAGTTACAAAAAGTATATAAGATATGCAATATACCAATTAATTATAATATTATTAAGTATGTTACCCATGTTGTTAATTTATGAGAAAATTATACAAAATAAAACGTTGAATTACATTGCAGTAAGTATATCGATTATTAATTTAATAATTACTATTATATTGTGCAAAAATGATGTAAAGGAAGTAATTATAAGAAAATTTCATATATAGAAAGAGAATGGAAAAAATGAAGAATATAAAAGATTATAATTTAGAAGAATTAAAAAAAGAATTTATAGAATTAGGAGAAAAACCATTTAGAGCAGAACAGGTATTTAAATGGATACATGAAGCAAATGTAAAAGAATTTGATGAGATGACTAATATTTCGTTAGAATTAAGGGAAAAGTTAAAACAAAATTATACAATGTGTATTTATAAAATTATAAAAAAACAAGTAGCATCTGATGGAACAAAAAAATATCTTTTTGATGTATTAGATGGTAATGCAATAGAAACTGTTTTAATGCAATATCATCATGGATATAGCATTTGTGTTTCTTCGCAAATAGGTTGCAAGATGGGATGTAAGTTTTGTGCCTCAACAGGAATAAAATTTATAAGAAATCTTAGTTCAGGAGAAATTGTAGAACAAATATTGGCAGTACAAAGGGATGAAAATATTAAAATTTCAAATGTAGTATTTATGGGAATTGGAGAGCCACTTGACAATTATGATAATGTTGTAAATGCTATTAGAATAATAAATAACCCTAAAGGATTGAATATAGGAGCTAGACATATTAGTGTTTCTACAAGTGGATTAGTTCCAAAAATATATAAGTTAGCTAAGGAAAATATTCAATGCACGTTATCAATATCATTACATGCAACGACAGATGAAAAACGTAGTAAAATGATGCCGGTTAATGATGCATATAATATAGAACAACTAATAAAAGCATGCAAAGATTATATAAAAATAACAAATAGAAGAATATCATTTGAATATGCTTTAGCAAAAGATAATAATGACAATTTAGAAGATGCAAAAAAGTTGGTGAATTTGTTAAAAGGAATGATTTGCCATGTTAATTTAATACCAATAAACAAAATAGAAAATGGAGAATTTACTAAAAGTTCTAATGAAAATATAATCAAATTTAGAGATTACTTAAATGCTCATGGAATTGTAGCAACAATTAGAAGAGAATTGGGTTCTGATATAGATGCAGCATGTGGGCAGTTAAGAAGAAAAAATTTAAATAAATAAAAAAGCTGGAATTTGAAGTTAAATACTTCATTTCCAACTTTTAGTTTATAATATAATACAAATTAATCCTCCAGAACCTTCATTAACAATACGTTCTAAAGTTTCTTGAAGCTTTAATTGAGCATCTTCTGGCATTTTAGAAAGCTTTGTTTGAAGACCTTCATTAACAAGTTCGTGTAAACTCTTTCCAAAAATATTAGATTCCCAAATTTTCTTAGGGTCGTTTTCAAATTCAGAAAGTAAATAATTTACTAACTCCTCAGATTGTTTTTCAGATCCAACAATTGGAGATACTTCTGTTTCTACATTAGTTTTTATTAAATGAATGCTTGGAGCAGTAGCTTTTAATTTTACTCCAAATCTAGAACCCTGTTTAACCATTTCTGGTTCTTCGAGAATTAAATCATCCATAGAAGGTGTGACAATTCCATATCCTTTAGCATTTACTTCTTCTAACGCATATGAAATTTTGTCATACTTTTTCTTAGTCTTTGATAAATCAGAAATTATACTAAATAAATCACCTTCATTAGAAACACTAACGCCTGTAATTTCTGAAAGAACAGTGTAAAACAATTCCTCTTTCATTGTAATAGAAATATTAACAGTTCCAGTTCCTAGCATAATATTTTCAATAGAAGTGTTATCTATTATTTCTGTGCTTTTAATAGAACTTACACAAGTAGAGACTTCTTTTAAAACATTAACATTAGAAAAAGCATTTTTTATTTCATCAAATAATTGACATTTTAGCGGATGTGAAAAATCTAAACCATCTATCCATCTAGGAAATTTAATATTAATTTGCTCAACAGGAAATTCGTATAAAACTTTAGAAAACATATCTGTAATATCATCAATTGTTAATTCTTCACAATTTGTAGGAATTACTGTTGCGTTATATTTTTGGCTTAATTCATTAGCTAGATTTTTACTTTCATTAGAAGAAGGGTTTTGAGTATTTAAAAGCATAATAAAAGGTTTATTAATTTCTTTTAGTTCAGAAACCACTCTTTCTTCAGCTTTTACATAGTCATCACGAGGAATGTCGGTAAAAGAACCATCTGTTGTTATTAAAATTCCTATAGTTGAATGTTCTTGTATTACCTTTTTGGTTCCAATTTCAGCAGCCTTTTCAAATGGAATTTCTTCTTCAGACCATGGAGTTTTAACCATTCTAGGCATATCATCTTCCAAATATCCTATACTATTTTCAACTAAGTATCCAACACAATCTACTAAACGTGTTTTAAATTTTAAGTTATTATCAAGTGAAATTTCAATGGCCTCATTTGGAACAAATTTTGGTTCAGTTGTCATTATTGTTTTTCCACCAGCACTTTGTGGTAGTTCATCTTTTGCTCTTTCTTTTTTATAGTCATTGTCTATATTAGGTATAACAAGTAAGTCCATAAATTTTTTTATAAAAGTAGATTTACCAGTTCTAACAGGTCCAACAACTCCAACATAAATATCACCTTCTGTTCTTTTGGCAATGTCTTGATATAGATTTATATTTTCCATCTATATACCTCCTTTAAAATTCAAGAAATGTTTGTACTAAATAACTTTAATTAATTTATATTGAGAAATGTTAAAGAATATGACAAGTTATAAAAAAATAATTGATAAATATAGAGAAATGTGATAAAATAACAAATATTATATAGTTCTCATACAATATAATGAGATAAATTGAAAGGGTTGAATACAAAATGAGGGATTTAGAAAAAGCAAAAGATATATTGAAAGAGTATAACCAAGAACATATAATAAAGATTCTGGATCAATTAGATACAGAAAAACAAAATGAGTTAGTTAATCAAATATTAAATATAGATTTTCACCAAATACATGAGTTATATGAAAACACTAAAAAAGAAATTGAATTTAAAGAAAATAAAATAGAGCCAATTAAATATTTAGATAAAGAAAAGTTAAGTAGCGCACAAAAAGAAAAATTTGAAGAATTAGGAAGTAACATTATAAAAAATGGTCAATATGCAGTAGTAACCATGGCAGGAGGGCAAGGAACTAGACTAGGGCATAATGGACCAAAAGGAACATTTAAGTTAGATGTATATGGCAAAGGAAAGTATTTATTTGAAATATTAGCAGAAAATTTAAAAGAAGCAAATAAAAAATACAATACAATAATACCTTGGTACATAATGACGAGTAAAGAAAATAATGATGCTACCAAAGAATTCTTAGAAAAAAATAATTATTTTGGTTATGATAAAAGTTGTGTGACTTTATTTATGCAAGGAGAATTACCATTAGTTAGTCAAGATGGAAAACTATTAATAAATAAAAATATGCAAATAAAAGAAGCTTCTGATGGAAATGGAGGAGTATTCTCATCTTTAAGAACAACAGGAGCTTTGGCAGATATGAAAAAAAGAAATATAAAATGGATATTTATAGGTGGAGTAGATAATGCGATTTTAAAAATGGCAGATATAGTATTATTAGGAATGGCTATTGACCACAATGTCCAAATAGCTTCAAAATCTGTAGTAAAAGCTAATCCACATGAAAGAGTAGGAGTATTTTGCAGATGTAATGGATGTCCTAAAGTTATAGAATATACAGAACTTCCAGAAAAAATGGCTGAGGAAATAGATAATAATGGGGAATTAAAATATGGTGAATCACATATAATGTGTAATTTATTTACGATAGATGCTATAGAAAAAATTAGTAAAGAACCATTAATGTATCATAGTGCATTTAAGAAGAATTCTTACATAGATGAAAATGGAAAAGAAATAATTCCACAAGAACCAAATTCATATAAATTTGAAGCATTTATATTTGATAGTTTTGAATTTTTTGATGATATTGCAATTTTAAGAGGAAAAAGAGAAGATGATTTCGCACCAGTAAAAAATAAAGAAGGTACAGATAGTCCAAAAACTGCTAAAGAATTATATGAAAAATATTGGAAAAGAGTTGGAAATAAACAATAATTTAATATAAAGAGGGGAATTATTAATGGATGAATGTAAAATAGAAAACTTATATAATTTAAATGAAACAATTGCAAAAGAATTACTAGAAAATAATATATATCCTTGGGAGGTATTACCACAAATAAAGGACTTTATACTAAAATTAGGACCAACGTTAAATAAGGACGAATATGAAGAAGTTAAAGAAAATGTTTGGATTGCAAAAAGTGCTAAAGTAGCTCCAACTTCATTTATTGCAGGACCTACAATAATTGGAAAAGAAGCGGAAGTAAGACATTGTGCATTTATAAGAGGAAATGCAATTGTTGGAGAAGGTGCAGTTGTTGGGAATTCAACAGAACTAAAAAACGTTATATTATTTAATAAAGTTCAAGTACCACATTATAATTATGTAGGAGATTCGATATTGGGGTATAAATCACATATGGGAGCTGGATCAATAACTTCAAATGTTAAATCAGATAAAAAATTAGTTATAATAAAGGCTAAAATGGAAAAAATAGAAACTGGATTAAAAAAAGTAGGGGCTATGTTAGGAGATGAAGTTGAAGTTGGCTGTGGTTCAGTATTAAACCCAGGAACTATAATTGGAAAAAATACTAATATATATCCATTATCTTCAGTAAGAGGCGTAATAAAAAAAGGAAGTATATATAAAAATCAGAATGAAATAATAGAAAAAAATTAAAAAATCAGCTATTTAAAGCTGATTTTTTGTTACATTCCTTGATTACCAGGAATGAAATAGTCAATAACACCATAGATTAATGCACCTACTATTGCTGCTACCCAAGAAATTGAGTAACCAGAAACAAAAAATTGTGTAACATATAAAGTAATAGCTGCTAAAGCAAATCCGACAAACCCTTTACCAAAAGGACTTGCATGTAATCCAGTAAATTTAACAATTAAATAATCTATAACAGTTAATACAACTGCAGCTATTGCTAAAGCCCAAATATTATTTATTGAAAATTCAGGTGTAAAAAATGCTGTAATTGCTAAAACCACGGCAGCTCCTATTAATCTACCAATTATTTGCCATACTGTTGAAGTGCTGTTTTCACTACGAGTTTGAGTATCTGACATTTTCTTGACCTCCTTGTATTGAAATTTGCATAATGTAAAAAAATAAGGTTCAGTAATATTATTTACAATTAATTATTATTTATTCAAAAAATTAAGTATAAAAGAGTAAAAATTTGTTAAAAATAAAAATAAAAATTGAATTAAGGAGAGTTAAATTGTTAATAACATTCATTAGAGCCATAGTTTTATATTTAATAGTTTTAATTGTAATGAGGGCAATGGGGAAAAGGGAAATAGGACAATTACAACCTTTTGAATTAGCTATTTCTATAATGATAGCAGATTTAGCTTCAATTCCAATGACAGAAACAGGTATTCCAATAACAAATGGAATAATACCAATTCTAGGTTTGCTAGTAATGCATTTAATAATTTCTATTGTAAATTTAAAAAGTATAAAATTAAGAGAAATAATTTGTGGAAAACCACGAATATTAATTTATAGAGGAAAAATAGATGAAAAGGCTCTAAAAAAAGAAAGATTTACAATTAATGAATTACAAGAGAGATTGAGGGGAAATAATATAATGAATTTGGGAGATGTAGAGTTCGCAATACTAGAAACAAATGGAGAAATAACTGTAATTCAAAAACCTGAAAAAAGAGCCGTTGTACCAGAAGATTTAGGAATTACACCAGAATATGAAGGTATATCATATGATTTAGTTATAGATGGAAAAGTTATGAATGCTAATTTAAAAAAGATTGGAAAGAATTATAATTGGCTAAAAAAACAATTAGATAAATTTAATATGCTACCTGAAGAGGCTTTAGTAGTTACAATAGATGGAAAGAATTCTATATTCTGTCAGAAGAAAGGTGAAAAAAATGAAAGAAATAATTATTAGTATAATAATTATTGTTAGTATAACTGTTGGAAGTAAAATTACGCAAGATTATACAAAATATGCTGTAGAAGAAACATCTACACTATTGAATGTATTAAGAAAAGATATTATAGAAAGTAAAGAAAAGGAAAATTTAGAAGAGAGTATAAATAATATTCATACTCAATGGGATAAAAAACACAATAAATTGGCTTACTATATAGAACATGATGAATTAGAAAAGGTAGAAACAGGTTTAACTTCATTGAGGGCATATATAGAAATGGAAGATGAAACTGAAAGTGTAAGTAAAATAGATGAAACAATATATATATTAAGACATATAGAAGATAAAAATAAATTTAATTTACAAAATATATTCTAATTTGACAAATAGTAACAAAAAAATAAAAGGGTCATATAATATAGTATAGTATTACCAAATACTATATGGGAGGTGACTTTTATGGATAACAGAGAAGAAGTATGTTGTTATAAAGTTACAGAAGAAAAACACCCAAGAAAAAGAAATTGTTTAGGAATTATAGCTACAATATTATTGGCATCATTAACAGCTGTGTTAGGATTAATTTTAGGAACAGTTTATGCAAGTACAATAATTGAATCTTTGTCAGCGGTAATCGTATTAGCAGTTGTTCTAGGACTATTATTAATATTAACTGTTATATTTGCATTGTGCAATAAGAAAAGATGTTGCAAGTAGATGTACTATATTCTTTAAAGAAAAAACTCGGAATGTGATTCCGAGTTTTTTGAAATATCATCTCTTTGTAAATTACAAAGGTTTATTTATCAATAAAAAATGACATTTTTGTATATTATAAGATTTATGAATTTATAAAAAGAAATAGTTTATAAATTTATTAGTATTATAGACAAATTTTAAATAATATTGTAGAATAATTAGCATAGGAAATAATGAGAAACAGATGTGGTTTTGCCACCTGAATTTTACGAAATATCGTAGGAGAGGTGGTGATGTTTATGATTAAAGTGATACTATTTTTAATATTATCCTTAATGTTTTCTTTAACATTAAACGTTGCCTTGACAGCAGTTCTGTACAAGAACTGGGTTGACAAGCAAAAAGATAAAATTATAATAAATAAATAGTAATTTCTTGTTTGAATTGGAGGGGAAGAGATGAGTTTTTCATATACTAGAAAAATAAACTATTATGAAACAGATAAAATGGGAGTAGTTCATCATTCAAATTATATAAGATTTTTAGAAGAGGCAAGATGCAGATGGTTAGAAGAACTGAATATATCAATGGAAAAATTAGAAGAATTAGGTTATACTATTCCAACATTAGAAGTCAATTGTAAATACAAATATCATATAACAAGTGGAGATATAATTACAATAGAACCTAAAATAACTGAATTTAATGGAGTAAGAATGACAGTAACTTATCATGTTATTGATAAAAAGACAGAAAAAATTGTTATAAATGCTTGGACAAAACATTGTTTTACGGATAAAACTTTAAGACCAATAAATATAAAAAAGAAGAATGAAAAAATATATACAATATTTGAAAAATTGTTAGAAGAAGGTATAAAAACCAATAAATAATTTCAAGGCAAATTATAACAATAACTAGTAAGTTGTAGGGGAGATAAAGTAATAGAGAAAATAAAAAATATATTCCAATAATTATATTATTAGATATAATTATTTACACATTAATAATTGTTACTTTATACTTAATATTATATTTCTGTAAATTAATGTTTAGAGAATGGATATATATAATATCTGCAATAATAATTATGTTTGGTTTTATTGTTGGAATAATACAATTGCTTTTAAAGATTAAGAAAAAAATTGTAAAGATTATTCTAATAAGCACATTTATTATGTTATTTTTAATATCAACTTCAATAATTTATTTTTTTGGAGCATTTGGCTATACCCCTGAACATGTTGTCGAAAAGGATGGGCAAAAGTTTGTTGCATATGTGAGTGGATTTAAGAGAACTTATGTGAATTACTAGGATTATAAAAATATATTTGTAGTTGAAAATCAGAAAAGAATAGAAGAATATTATGGCAAGGGTGGATTTGATACAATAGAAAATAAATATGGATATGAATATAATGTTGAAAGGACAACATACTACGATGAAAAGGGAGAGATTATATCTATAAATGAATAGACAAATTACAAGGTGTATTTTTAATTTTATTCGAACATCAAAAAAAATATTGACTTTAATTCAATAATGTGATATTTTTCATAGATAAAAAGTATTAGGAGGTAGTAATTATGGAATTAAAAGGATCAAAAACAGAGCAAAATTTAATGACGGCTTTTGCCGGAGAATCTCAGGCAAGAAATAAATATACATATTTTGCTAGTAAAGCAAAAAAAGAAGGATATGAACAAATAGCTGCAATTTTCCAAGAAACAGCTGATAATGAAAAAGAACATGCAAAAATGTGGTTTAAATTATTAAATGGTGGAGAAATTGGAACAACAGCTGAGAACTTAAAAGCTGCTGCTGATGGAGAAAATTATGAATGGACAGATATGTATGCTGAATTTGCTAAAATAGCTAAAGAAGAAGGTTTTGACCATATTGCATACTTATTTGAAGAAGTTGGCAAAATTGAAAAAGAACATGAAGAAAGATATTTAAAATTATTAGAAAATGTAAAAGATGGAAAAGTGTTTGAAGCAGGAGAAGTTAAAATATGGAAATGTAGAAATTGTGGACATATTGTTGTTGGAACAAAAGCTCCAGAAGTTTGCCCTGTATGTAGCCATCCAAAAGCATATTTCGAAATTAAAGCTGAAAATTATTAAAATATAGGAAAACTATTCTTATGAGAAATATAAATTAATATGGAGGGAATTTATGAAAAAAGAATTAGTAATAAAAAGATGTTCTAAATGTCAAGCTTTAGTTGAAGTCATAAAAGATTGTACTAGTGATAATTGTAGTATTAAATGTTGCGGTGAAGAAATGATAGAATTAGCTCCAAATAGTGTAGACGCATCTTTTGAAAAACATGTACCAAACTATGAAGCAATAGATAATCATATAATCGTAAAGGTTAACCATGTTATGGAGGAAGATCATTTTATAGAATGGATTGCAATGTTAGCAAATAATAAAATTATAAAGAAATTTTTATTGCCAGGTGAAGAAGCCTGTGTAATATTTCCATATGTTAAAGGAAGTAAAATTTATTCTTTTTGTAATAAACATGGACTTTGGTCAAAAGAAGTTGAATAAATATAGATAAATTAAACTTTTGGTGTGAGATTTATTACATAGAAAGGACTGTGATAAAAGTGAAAGATATTATCATTTCTGATGATATAATATATATCGGAGCAGATGATAAAGATATTGAATTATTTGAGAATCAATATAATGTGCCAAATGGAGTAGCATATAATTCATACATAATAATTGATAAAAAAATTGCAATAATGGATACAATTGATAAAAGAAGAACAAATCAATGGCTTGAAAATTTAGATAAAGCATTAAATGGCAGAAAACCTGATTATTTAGTTATTTCACATCTGGAACCAGACCATGCTTACAATATAAATACTTTAATGAAAAAATATCCAGATATAAAGTTAGTTGGAAATTCGAAAACTTTTACCTTTTTACCTCAATTTTTTGATATACAAAATTTAGACTCAAAAAAAATTGAAGTAAAAGAAGGAGAAATTTTAGACTTAGGAAACCATAAATTAAAATTCATTATGGCACCAATGGTACATTGGCCAGAGGTAATGATGACATATGAAGAAAAAGAAAAAATATTATTTTCAGCAGATGGATTTGGTAAATTTGGAACATTAGATACCAAAGAGGATTGGGATTGCGAAGCCAGAAGATATTATTTTAATATAGTTGGTAAATATGGTTTACAAGTACAAACATTATTAAAAAAAGTTATGAATTTAGATATAGAAAAAATTTGTCCTTTACATGGACCAATACTAAATGAAAACTTAGTACATTATATTGAAAAATATAATATTTGGAGCAGCTATAAGGCTGAAAGTGATGGTGTGTATATAGCTTGTGCATCAATTCATGGAAATACATATAGTGCTTGTGAAAAGTTAAAGGAAATCTTAGAAGAAAAAGGCATAAGCAAAGTAGTTTTATCGAATTTATCAAAAGAAGATTGGTCAGAAGCAATAGAAAATGCATTTAGATATGGGAAAATTGTATTTGCTTCTTCAACATATAATATGGAAATATTTACTCCAATGAGAAACCTATTATTGAATTTAAAAGAAAAAAATTATCAAAATAAGATTGTTGGATTGATCGAAAATGGAACTTGGGCACCAAATTCTGCAAAATGTATGAAAGAGATATTGAACACAATGAAAAATATAGATATAATAGAACCAGTAGTTACAATTAAATCCAAACTTTCAGAAGAAAATTGTTTGCAATTATATAAAATGGCAGAAGATTTAATAAAAAAATAAAAAGGAGGTGTGTACTATGAAATATAAATGCACAGCCTGTGGATATATTTATGATGATAATGTAGAAGCAGTAAAATTTGAAGATTTACCAGATGATTGGGTTTGTCCTTTATGTGGTCTTGGAAAAGAATTCTTTGAAAAAATAGAAGAATAAGAAATGATTTAAGAGTTTAATTTAATAATGAAATTAAACTCTTTTTACAATAAAATCAGGTAAAACTTATAAATACTTGGATTTTAGATACAAATTACAATAAGTAAATCAAAATACTTTAGCAAATATTACAAAAATTAAATAATAAAAATGTTATACTATGGTTGAACGATTGAACGATATTTTGAACGATTGAACGATTAGAAATGGAGGTAAGTAGCATGAATGAGAATGAATCAATAGAATTTAAAGAAAATTATACAGAAAAAATATATTATGTAGGAATAAAAAATGGCAGACAATAAAAATAGTAAGTTATCGCTCAAATTATCTTTCTAATTATAAAAAATTGAGTAATAA
>OIWT01001436.1_pt1 | contig 28671 bp, 25 predicted proteins | sample 1587701 | NCBI WGS metagenome assembly OIWT01 (sample SAMEA3888904, study PRJEB22519) | human gut metagenome | biome: human gut; feature: human-associated habitat; material: faeces | place: Denmark | collected 2009 | reverse complement strand
CGTTAAAACGTGACCGATATGCGGCTTTCCGTTCGCCGTCGGCGGTCCGTCGTAAAAGGTGAATTCACTATGTCCTTCGTTGTTTTTGATGCTTCTTTCGAATACGTCGTTTTCGTTCCAGAAATCGAGAACTTCCTGCTCTCTCTTCAAAAAATTGAGCGACGCGTCAACTTTTTTATACATAACTCCTCCGTTGTCGCGAAACGTACCTTTAGTTTTCGTTCCGCGCGTTATTTATCCGTGTTTTTGTTTTCTTTCGTTTATCGCGTGCGCACGCCGCGCGCGTACGTAATGTTACGAAATATGCTTCTATATAATAGCAAAAATATTAAATAAAGTAAAGAGTTTTCGGGGCAATCGTGGTTTAGTTTTTTAAATATCGGTTATCAGCGGTTTGCCGACAAAAATTTTTCGACATTTTTTCGGTGTTAAAAATTAAAAAAATTTTTCGGGCGGCGATATTTCCTTGCTTTTTTTTAAAATTTAGGTTAAAATGATTACACTGCGCTGAGCGGGGAGATAGCGGTGCCCTGTACTTGCAATCCGCTACAGCAAGGCTGATCGTTCCCCTCGGCTCGTCGTATGGTTGGCTGCGTGCGGTAAGGCGTGATGATGTCAAGGTCTTATGCAACGCAAAGCCGCGAACCGCGTCAGGATAGGGATATAGCAGCGCTAAACGGTCGATTGCGTGTGCCATAAGGTTGCTTTGACGGAGCGACCTGCCGCGCTAACGCTTCGGTTCGGCTTGTCAAAGGGAACTGCGCAGTAAAAAGAACGCAAAGCCGCCGATAAAGCGGCTTTTGTTATTTAATTTGTTATTTTGCCGGATTTTGTTCGGGCAGCCGCAAATAAAAATTTCGGGGTTTCGGGAGAAAAATGGCTGATATCGAAAAAAACTTAAAAGAGATATTTTCCGAAATTTCCGCCGGGAACGACCGCGGAGAAAAAATTGCTCTGCTCGGCGCGACGAAGTTCGTCCCTACGGAGAAAATTAACGAAGCGGTTGCCGCGGGACTCGAATATATCGGCGAAAATCACGCGCAGGAATTCCGCGACAAATTCGCCTTTTATCCGCCTTGCGAAAAACACTTTATCGGCACGCTTCAGAAGAACAAACTCAAATACGTAGTCGGCAAAGCCGACGTAATCGATTCCGTTTCAAACGCAGAAATCGCGGAAGCGATAAACGAAAAGGCGGCAACGCTCGGCATTGTTCAAAGCGTTATGCTCGAAATCAACGCAGGCGACGAAAAAACCAAAACGGGCTCGTCAATCGACACTGCAAAAGCCCTCTATAAGTCGATTATCAACTTAAATCATCTTAAACTTATCGGGATAATGGCAATGCTTCCGGCAGGCAAAACGGATGACGAACTTGCTTATCTATGCGAAAAAGTAAGGGATTTTTACGAGGAAATAAGGCTCTCTTCGCCCGACGTGAAAACGCTTTCCATGGGGATGAGCGGCGATTATAAAACGGCGATAAAGCACGGGAGCAACATGATAAGGCTCGGCAGGGCGATTTTCGGCGAACGCTCGCAGAATATCACGCAAGAACAAACGGTCACATAATTTTTTACGGAATACTTATCGGAGAGAAACACGCGAATGGGAATTTTTGATTTTATTACAAAGAGCAACAAAAAAGATAATAAAAAACAGAATAGCGCGCAGGCGACGGGCGCGCGGGCGCAGACAAAGGAAAACGATTACTCGGGCAGCGGCTCGATAAACCGTTATCGCCCGAAGTCGTTCGACGACGTTGCCGCGATTATAGACAGACTTCTGAACGGAGAACCCGTCATTGTGGACGTTTCCGCCGTAAGTCCGCAAACGGCCCAGCGGGTTGTGGACCTTATGTCTGGCGCTATTTACGCAATAGACGGAAACATGGGCGAACTTACGAAAGACGTTTACGTTTTTACTCCGCGCGGGGTAGCCGCAAATACCTGAGCAGGATAATCCTATTATAAATTGCGAAGCGAATCGCCGCGGGAAGTCGGTCAACCGACTTCCCGCGGTTTTTATATTCATATGCCGTGTTCGTCATAATTCCGCAAATTTCGGTTTCGACCTTTATCGACGAAATCTCCCTTTTTATTAACAAATAATATCCTTAATTCGATTTAATTTTACTTTTTTTTGTGCTAAAATTAAAGAAAAAAAAGGAGAAGACGACAATGGATAAACACGGAATAGCGATACTTGCGGATAACCCGCCGAAATCGGAAGAGATTGCAAAGGCTTTTGAAGACAGCGGCAGATTTACTATAATCGGAAAAACCACGGACGGCGAAGAAGGCGTTAATATGATACTCAAAAACGACGCGGAATTTTGCGTGACAGACCTTATCCTTTCGGGGCTGGACGGACTCGGCGTTCTGGACAGGCTGAAAGCCTACGGCTCAAAAACCAAGATAATCGTTTACAGTTCTCTCTCGAGCGAAGAGGTCGTGGAAACGTGTATTTCCAAAGGCGCGAGTTTTTACGCGGCTAAGCCATGTCCGCCGGAAACCCTCGTTAATCGTGTTATAGACCTGTTTTTGAATGGTAATCGCGAAAAACTACCCGACAATATGCGCGCCGCGAAAACGACTTCTCTCGACGAACGGATAAGCAAAATTTTCATCTCGGTCGGTATTCCTCCGCACATAAAAGGTTATGGCTATCTCAGAGAAGGTATAAAAATTGCCGTTTGCGATCCGGACGTTATCAACAATATAACCAAAAAACTTTACCCGATGATCGGCGAAAGATACGCGACCACGCCGAGCAAGGTTGAAAGAGCCATCCGCCACGCGATAGAAGTCGCCTGGGCAAGGGGGAGAATCGGCAACATAAACGATTTGTTCGGCGTTCAGACTTATCTTTCCGGCGAAAAACCGACAAACGGAGAATTCATCGCCCTCATCGCCGACAAAATGTTGCTCGAGGGCGCGTAAAACAACGCAAAAAACATAAAAATCGCCATTTCCCGGGCGAAAATAACATTTTCCGGCAGCCAACGTCCGCCCGAAAATGTTAAAAAATTTAAAAAAAACAAATTTTCGCTCAAAAACAGTTTACAAATTCATATAATATGATATAATTACACCGCGTTGTTTTTTCGGATCGTTTTTAACGGAAGAAAAACCGCGAAGAAATTTACGAACCCGTATTTGCGGATTAACAGCGGAGGCGCGTTATATGAAATACGTAAAATGTCCGAGGTGCGACCTCAATTATATGCCCGAAACCGAAAAATATTGCGACGTTTGCAAAGCCGAACTTAAACTCGGCCCGACGATGAAATTCGTGTCGTTCGGCGACGACGAAGATTCCGATCAGATTCTCTGCCCCGTTTGCAAACGTAATTATATCGATCCGGGCGAGGAAATGTGCGCGGAATGTAAAGAGGAAAAAAGCGAAAAGGCGGCAATCGAACCCGAACAGGACGTGGACCCGGACTGCGACGAAGAATGGAGAAATTACCTCGACGAAGACGAGAAAGAGGCGATAAGCAACAAGGTTGAAGACGGCGAAGAAATCCTTTCTCTCGACAAACTCGGCGAGGACGAAGCCAAAGAACTCTTTGACGACGAAGAGGAAGAAGATTCCGACTACTATGACAACGAACCCAAAGAGGACGAAGAGGACGACTTCGATTATCCCGACGCCGACGAATCCGACTTTGAAGACTTCGACGAATCGGAAGACGACGAAGATGAAGAGGACGACGAGGAAGATTTCTGATCTCCCGAAATTCTGTCCGTTATCGCAAACCGTTTCGGTAAAATCACGTCGTTTCGGCTGAATCGTCGTTTCGGCTAAATCAGCGTTTCAGTTGAATCGTCGTTTCGGCTGAACCATGGTTTTGACTGAACCACACCGTTTCGGTTGACCTGATAAAAAATATTTGATATAATCGGATTACAATTTTAAATCGTTGCGAAAAAGAGTAACGCTTTCGGGTTATCCCGTTGTTCTCCGCTCTGCTTACGTTACGTTCGCCGACGGAAAAACGAGATTACCGCGGTTACAGAGAGAATACGGTCGGTGCGAGTATTCACCGCAAAAGCGCGAAGTGCGTTTCGCTGTCAAGAGGGGTTAACAGCCTTCGGCTCTCCGCCGTTAACGGAGTAATAAGGAAGCATTGCAAAGGCGTTTTGAAAAAACAACCGCCGCGCAGGGCTTTGAAGAAAAGTGGAACCACGTTACAGACGTCTTTTCGTATTTTACGGAAAGGCGTCTTTTTTTAGTCGCGACGCAATCATCTGCAACCTGCCGTCTGCGATGCCAGACAAGAATAAAACGAACCTTGACAGGAGAATCAGCGATGTTTTTTAAGGCTTTGCGCGAGGATATCGACTTTGCGAAGAAGAACGACCCCGCCGCGAGATCAAAATTCGAAATATGGCTCACATACCCGGGCGTTAAAGCGTTGTCGCGTCACAGAGTGGCAAACTTTTTCTATCGTCATCATATGAAACTGCTCGCAAGCATGATAAGCAAGTTCGCGCGGTTTTTAACGGGCATAGAAATTCACCCGGCGGCTGAAATCGCGCCCGGCGTTTTCATCGATCACGGCGCGGGCGTGGTTATAGGCGAAACCGCGGTGGTCGAAAAAGGCGTGCTTATTTATCAATGCGTAACGCTCGGCGGCACGGGTAAAGACACCGGTCACCGCAGACACCCCGTGATAAAAGAAGGCTGCGTGCTTTCCTGCGGGGCAAAAGTTCTCGGCGGAATAACCATCGGGGAATATTCAAAAATCGGCGCGGGAAGCGTTGTTCTTAAAGACGTTCCGCCCCACTCGACGGTTGTCGGCGTGCCGGGGCGCGTGGTAAGAATAAAGGGCGAAAAAATCCCCGACAACACGCCCGACAAGTGCGACCCTATCTTAGAAGAACTCTGTAATCTGCGGGCGCGCGTGGACGAACTCGAAAGAAAACTCGGCAAATAACACATAATATACATAATGTACAGAATTTCACAATACACAGAATTTCACACCAAAGGAGAACGAACAATGAGAATTTACAACACCCTTTCCGGAACTAAGGAGGAATTCGTACCCTTACGCGGCAACAAGGTGAACATGTACGCCTGCGGCATAACCGTTTCGGGCGAGGCGCATATCGGACACGCGTATCAGGCGTTGATTTACGATATTATCCGCAAATTTTTAATCAAACAGGGTTACGACGTGACCTATGCGAGAAACTACACGGACGTGGACGACAAAATCATCGCCCGCGCGAAAGAAGCGGGAATCCCCGCCGACGCCTACGCGAAAATGATGATTAAAAAAATCGACAAAGCAATGCGCGAAATGGCTATCGACGATCCCGATATCTGGCTTAAAGCGACGGACAACATCGGCAACATAATCGATTTCGTATCCGAACTCATCAACAAAGGGCATGCTTACCCCACTTCCAAGGGCGACGTTTATTTTTCGGTGGAATCGTTCGCGCCTTACGGCAGACTTTCTCACAGAAATCTCGAGGACGCGCTCAACGGCGTGAGAATCGAAAACGACGACGAAAAGAAAAATCCGCTCGATTTTGCTCTCTGGAAGAGCGCGAAAGAAGGCGAAATCTGCTGGGATTCCCCCTGGGGGAAAGGCAGACCGGGCTGGCATATAGAATGTTCGGCGATGAACAGAAAAGCGTTCGGCGAACAGATCGACATTCACGGCGGCGGCAGAGATCTCATCTTCCCGCACCACGAAAACGAAATCGCTCAGACCGAGGCGTTGACGGGCAAACAATTCGTTAAATACTGGGTTCACAACGGACTTATCAAGGTAAACGGGCAGAAAATGAGCAAGTCGCTCGGCAACAGCCTGCTTTTGTCCGACCTGCTGAAAGAATATTCCAACGAAGCCATTAAATTCGCTCTGCTCTCCACCAACTACCGCAACGACATAAACATTACGCCCGACCTCTTCCCCGAAGCCGAAAAACACCTCGCGGATTTTTACAGGGCGTTCGTCGAAGCGGAAAAAGCGGGCGTAAAAATCGAGGGAGAATATCCGGAAATCGATAAAAATTTCGACGAGGCTATGAGCGACGACTTCAACACCGCGCTCGCGCTTTCCGAACTTTACGCGTATTTCAAGCAAATCCGCGCGCTCACCGCGAAGAAAGACCCGGCGGCGGGACAGATGCTTTCGCAGATAAAAAAGACTTACTCTCTTTTAGGGCTTTTTACGAAGAACGCAGACGAATTCGTGAAGAATTACGACAAGACGCACGAAGAACCCGTCCCCGACGACGTTAAAGCGCTGGCGGAAAAAATGCAGGCGGCAAGGGCGGAAAAGAACTACGCGTTATCGGACGAACTGCGCGCCGAAATTCTCGCTAAGGGTTACACCGTTATGATATCGAAAGACGGCGTTGCCGTAAAGAAAGCGTAATGACGCCGCAAAATCAAGCCGGAAAATTTAAAGGTTGCCCTTTAATCGACTTATAGGCGTATATTTCCGCATTGATTACGCATATTGTCATTATGGACAAGGAAGAAGAAATTATCAGAATAACGGACAAGTTAAACCGCTCCGAGCCTTCGGAAGTGGGCGCGCTGTTGAAACAATTGTTTTATTTAATCGGAAAATTTTAAATTTTAATTTGCCCCGGGCGATTGCGTGAAAATGCAACCGCCCGGGGCTTTTTTATTGCTCAAAATCTCCGTTTCGGAAAAACAACAGCAACCTGAATTCGGGGTTAAAGCCCCCTTAAAAAACAAAAAAAGGGATTTTCGTTTTTTGATTGAATAATAAATTCGCAACGCGTTTAAGGAGAATTTTATGAACCTTGTTTTATTCGACACAAGTTAGATAACGGTTTTTCCATTATTATTTTCAGGAGGATATTCGGAATACAAGGTAAACACCATAAAGACGGTTATTGACATAATTCGCAATTCAAAAATGGGCAATGCCACAAGGGAGGATATTTTTAATCTTATCAAAGAAGAAACACAATTCTGCGACAGCGGAGTCAGCGACCTTCCGACGCACATCAAAAAAATGGCGGAAATCACAACGCTGCTGTCCGACGGTAAATTTCTTTTTTCCGCGGAAGAAAAAGCGCAGATTGAATCGGAACTCGAAGCATTGAAAAAACGCATCGCAATCGTAACTCATCCGGAAAATCCGGAGAATATTGCAAAAGAAAAAACAATCAACGTAATACAAAAGGAGAACGATATGAAAAAAAATAAAACAATAATCAAAAACTTCGCATTCGACGATTACAAAGAAACGCCCTATGTAAACCCTATCGGCACAGTGATCGACGACAATTCCTTTTTAAACGCAATGCAATCATTATATTACAATCTTGCGGGAGCGCCGACAATATTAGACGATGATTCATCGGACAAGATCTATTATGTAATGGCTAGTTGTTTAAGTTTAGTTTGCGACGTGGGAACCGACGTCACCGAAGAAGAACAAGAAAAATTTATTCAAAAATCGCTTGCCATTATCGACGACGTTGAAAAAAGAAAGCCGCTCGGCGCAGACTGTACGATATATTCAAAAGACGACAAGTATTTTAAATGGCTTCAGGATTACTCTTTTGCAAATTACGCTCACGCACTGTTGCTCGCCTATTTTAACAAAACCGTGGAAGCCGTCTACTATTATCTGAAAGGATTCAAAGCTCAAGGCTTTGGATCACGTAGTTTATTCTGCGATTATATGACCTATCTGACAAATAAAATACCGGCGTTTGCGGACGGAGAATATTTCAGAACGGATATCGCGGGGTTTTCTGAAGAAAACCCGATAGGCGAAGAATACGGAAATATGAACAATTTCGATATGCTCGAAATAGCCATAAACTATCTGGAATTTACAAACGGAGATACAATAGCGGCTACTGACAGTAAACATGGCAAAATAGGATTTTTAACACGCACGGGAAGCGCGCCATCGACAAATGAAAAATTTCCTCGCCCCGTGGATATGTACGATACGTTTGTCATCACTTCCGACTTTAAGGTTAAAAAAGCGCGACTTTTCGTTTACGAATACTCGACGTATTCGCAGCCGAACGGCATTTATATCAACGAAGGATACAGATTAACCATAGACCCGAGAAGGATAATACAAAGAAGAACTCTGCTTTAATCGACTTATAGGCGCGCTTATTGTTTAAATTCGCCCCTGGCGGTTGCGGGAAAGCGCAACCGCCAGGGGCTTTGTTTTTACGTTTTTATTTAATAAGGCAATACAAAATCTATTTCCGCCGCGCCTAACGCGTGCGTGCCGGGAGTTACGTTACGCGACTGAACTCTGACGACTTTTTTAGTTTTCATATCGAACCTGTAGATAGCGTTCGCGCTGAACCAACTGCCTTCGTCGGCAATATAATATAAATCCCCGCATTTAACGCCGTAAGTCGTAAATCTCTCCTCTTCCGTCATCTTCGGAACTTTAACCTTTTTTATTTCGCGGGTTTCCGGATTAAGAACTTTTTCGGTTTCCCATATAGCAGAATAACCCCAATGAATATTTCCGTCTTCTTCTAAACTGAAATATTCCTTCTCCTTGTTCGGGAAAAGGTTTGCAAGATATTCTACGTTTCCGTTTTCGTCGAATTCGTAAATTCTCGCATTTCTTCTCGCTAAATATTTCTCTGTCACATAATTCCCGGAGTCGTCTTTCACGCGTTTTTCAGCCTCGTAAACGTCCTCTTCCAAAAAAAGTTTTTCGTTTATAAAAGAATAAACTTTCGTGTCGGACGGATCCCGCGGAGTAAGATTATATATTTTATCCGTTTCTATATCGTAAACGTATATCGACGACATAAGCGCGTATTCCTGATAACCGTATCTGTCCTGATATTTTTTGTTTTTCCACGAATCGATATAAATTTTGCCGTTTTCAATTCCCCGGTTATCGAAATAAACGCTTTCATCCGTCGGAATAGAAAGAATTTTTTTCTCAGAGCCGTCTACGACGGATCTTATAGTCACGTCGCCGCCGTCTTCCTTTAACCGATATCCGTTCGAAAACGCCGTGCTTGTTTTTACCTTCTCGTCGATTAAAAACGTTTCTCCCGTAATTTTGTTGCAGGAATAATATTTGTCGGCGCTTTCAAAAACAAAATAATCCCCGTAATCATAAGTAAAATACAATCCTCCGCCGCCTGTCGCGCCTTCGTTTTTTCTGGTATAATACGAACTAAGCGAATTTGCTTGCGGATCGTACGACATTAAAACCGAAAGACGTTTTTCGCCGCTTTCGAACGAAGCGGGAAAATATAATTTATCCTGTCTGAGCGAAAGTGAGCCGATCCAGGACAACCCGTAGGTTTCGCCCTCGAATTCGGTATCGTAACACAACACCTCGTGAGTGTTATCTTCTATCGAATATTTTATAAAAAACACTTGCCTGCGTTCTTCGTCGTCTATGAAAGTTACGTCTAAAAACAACGTTTTTCCGATATAAATATAATCGCTGACGTGATCGTATTTATAGGTTTTGCCGTCTGCAACCACTTCGTCGACAAGCAATTCCTGGTCCTCGCCGTTAGTTTTGCACTTATATATACTGCTATAAATGTAATTTCCGTCCCACACGGTGTCAATCGGTTCTTCGTTGCAACCCGTAAGAGCAGTCAAAGCAAATCCGATGATTAAAAGCGCCGCCGACAAGCGTAAAGATTTTCTCATCATATTCTCCTTTGTTAAATAATAACAAAAAATCGGCGGAATTTCAATAGTTTCCGCCGAAATTTTTTACCGATATTTAATTTATTTAAAAATCCGTTCGTTTTATCCTAAAATAACGTTCATCGCGTCGGTAAGATAATTTCCGACGTTTTCGATTTCGCCTTTGTCCGTAAGTTCGGAAAGTTCCGAAGTTATCGGAAGTCTGCCAAGAATCGGCAACGAATACTCCGCCGCGACTTCTTCGAGTTTGCTTTTCCCGAACGGGTAAATTTTCGTTTTGCAGTCCGGACATTCGACGTAACTCATATTTTCGATTATCCCGAGAATCTTTATGTTCATCATCTCGGCCATTTTCACGGCTTTGCCCACAATCATCGAAACGAGATCCTGCGGGGTGGTGACTATTACGATTCCGTCCACGGGAAGCGACTGAAACACCGTGAGCGGAACGTCGCCCGTTCCCGGCGGCATATCGACGTACATAAAGTCCACGTTATCCCAGTAAACGTCCGTAAAAAACTGTTTCACCGCGCCGCTTATAACCGGGCCTCTCCACACCACGGGATCGTTATCCTCGGGCAGAAGCAGGTTCATCGACATAATTTTTACGCCTTGTTTCGTTATGACGGGATTGATTTTTTCGTCTTCCGTTCCCGTCGCCTTTTCCGTTATTCCGAACGCCTTGGGAACGGACGGACCGGTTATGTCCGCGTCCAGCACGGCGACCGATCTGCCGCTTCTTAAAGTGTTTACCGCGAGCAAATCCGTAACCATAGATTTGCCCACTCCGCCCTTTCCGCTCATGACGGCTATCATCTTGCCGATTTTCGTCGAAGGGAGCGGCTTTGCCATAAATTCCTTCTTTTCGCAAGTCTGACCGCAGGTTTCGCAGTCGTGAGTACACTCGCTCATCTTATCTCCTTTTTTTACGCCGATAAATATCGAAAAACGCCGTTAATCGACTTATAGCGTAATTTTTATTCTTTTATTATGTTTCCGTTTCTGATTTTTATATTGTTATAAAGTTCGTGCGAAGGCACGCAGTCCGGCTCGGTGCAGGTTATTATCGTCTGCATTTTTTCCGCCGCCGTCATTAAGTTTTCCCTTCTCGACTTATCGAGTTCGCTATAAGCGTCGTCTAAAATAAGCACGGGATATTCGCCGAAACGTTCTTTGAAAATTTCCGTTTCCGCAAGTTTGAGCGACAACGCGCAGGTGCGTTGCTGCCCTTGAGAGCCGTAAGTTCTCACGTCGATTCCGTTGACGCGGATTTTAAGATCGTCCCTGTGAGGACCGACCGTGGTATAACCCAACTCGTAATCCTTTTCGAGCCGTTCCTTGAGCGCGGCGATAAGTTGATCGTAAATCTCCCCTTCTTCGCCCTCGTATTTATAGTCGCCCGAAACGGTCATTTCCTCCGCTCCGCCGGTTATGAGATAATGCGCTTCCTTTGAGTAAGGGGCAAGTTTCGCGATGTAAGCGTTGCGTTCGCAAATCACTCTCGCGCCCGCGCCTGCAAGGCTCACGTCCCACACGGGGAGAGTTTCAAAAACCATTTCCCTGTCTTTTTCTTTCAGGAGATTGTTCCTCTGCGTAAGCACTTTTTTATACTTCTGCAAGGCGTAAAAATACTTACTCGACATCTGCGAAAGGGAGATATCGAGAAAACGGCGCCTGTCCTCGGGGGCTTCCTGAATAAGTTTCAGTTCCGCGGGATTGAAAAATACGGAATTCACGTTGCCGAGAAGCTCGCCGACCTTCGCCACGGGAACGCCGTTGATTTTGATTTCCTTGTTCTTATCACGGAAAAAAGCGATGTTAACGTTGATTTTTCCGAAAGCCGAAACCGCCTCGCCCTCAACGAAGCCCTTGTCCGCGCCCGCCATAATCAACTGTTTGTCGCGTCCGGCGCGGGGAGAATAGCCCGTGCAAAGGTAAAAAATCGCTTCCGCGCAGTTGGTTTTGCCTTGGGCGTTCGCGCCGCTTATGATATTAACGCCGTCCGAAAATTCAAACGTTTCCTCGGAATAATTTCTGAAGTTTTTAAGTTTTAACGATCTGATTACCATTATATTTCTCCGGAATTATTCTTCGGGCGCAATTCGCCGACCGCAGCCGTGCGAAAGCAGACTATAACACATACAAAAACCATTATATATTCAAATTACTTTTTTGTCAATTAAGTTCGGGAACTGCCCGCGGAGATAAAACAAAAAACTTTAAATTTTTTTTCGTCGGGTTTATCGGTTGATTTTTTTCTCCGATTAGTTTATTATATATAGTACTTTAATTAACGTATTTACTTAACGTAAAATTTCCCGCGAGAGGATAAACCATGGAAAATTACGAATTGATTTGGGAAAGGGCTTTGAAACATCTGAAAGTTTCCGTCAGTACGATAGCCTACTCCACTTATATCGAACAATTAAAACCCGTCGATCTTATAGGTTCTAAACTCATTCTGTCAACAAAATCGGAATTGTTCGCTTCCGAAGTCGCAAGGCGGCTCGTGGATAAAATACGAGAAGCGTTGAAACTCGTCGGAACGGGCGTAACCGACATCAAACTTTACGTTGAAGGCAGCACCGAGGATTACCTTGCGAGAAAAGGCGTCGCGCCCGTGCAGTCGGACATCGACTCCACGCCAATCAACCCAAAATATACTTTCGATACGTTCGTGGTCGGTTCATCCAACCGCTATCTTTACGCTGCGGCGAAAGCCGTTGCGGAAAACCCTGCGGACAGTTATAACCCGCTGTTTATTTACGGCGGCGCGGGGTTGGGCAAAACGCATATCATGCACGCCATAGCGAACTACATAAAACAGAACAACCCCCTGAAAACCGTGCTTTACGCCACTTGCGAAAAGTTCACGAGCGACCTTATCACGACTATCCGTCAGGGTAAGGCGTACTCTCAGGAGGGAATGAATTTCCGAAACAAATACCGCAACGTGGACGTGCTTATCATCGACGACGTTCAGTTTCTGGCTAAAAAACAGTCCACTCAGGAAGAATTTTTCCACACATTCAACGAACTTTACTCGCAGAACAAGCAGATAGTTTTATCGGCGGACTGCCACCCGAAGGAAATCGAACTGCTCTCCGACAGGCTTAAAACGCGTTTCGAGGGCGGACTTATGGCGCAGGTTCTTCCGCCGGATATCGAAACGAAAATAGCCATTCTGCAAAAGAAAGCGGAACTTCGTAAATACATACTTTCGCTCGACGTCGCGCTTTATCTTGCGGAAATTTCGGACAATGACGTGAGATCGCTCGAGGGGATGCTCAACAAGGTGATTTTCGCCTCGATGCTTCACGAAGAGCCGATCACGCTCGAACTCGCCAAAGAAGCCCTGAACGAAAGCGCGCCGAGCGACGGCGAAAAGGAAGTTCTCACGACGGATTCGATTATCGACGCCGTGTGCAATTTTTATAAAATTCAGCGTTCCGACCTGCTCGGGAAAAAGAAGACCAAAGAAGTCGTCGAGCCGCGCCAGATCTGCGCGTATTTAATGACGGAACTTTTGTCGATTCCTCTCGTTACGATAGGTCAGGCTCTCGGCGGGAGAGATCACACGACGGTCATCCACGCGAGAGATAAAATTTCGGAACTCATCAAAGAAAACACGAGAGTGAACACCGAGATCAAAGATCTCAAAAATATGATTCTTAAAAAATAATGGATACGGAATTTATTGAAGACGAATTCGACGCCGTGGTGATCGGCGCCGGGCATGCCGGTTGCGAAGCCGCGCTCGCTCTCGCGAGGACGGGAATGAAAACGGCTCTCACCACCATAAATCTCGACAATATCGCTTTTATGCCGTGCAATCCGTCGATAGGCGGAACGGCGAAAGGGCATCTCGTCCGCGAACTCGACGCGCTCGGCGGCGAAATGGGCATAAACGCGGATAAGGCGATGATGCAGATAAAAATGCTCAACCGAGGCAAGGGCGCGGCGGTTCAGTCGCTCCGCTCTCAGGAGGACAAAAGACTTTATCATTCGCTGATGAAGCAGACGCTTGAAAACACCGACGGACTTTATATTCTTCAATGCGAAGTTACCGAAATTCTCGTCGAAAACGGCGAAGTCTGCGGAGTGAAAACCTCTTTCGGCAGTATTTTAAAATGCAGAGCCGTCGTCGTCGCCACGGGAGTTTACTTAAACAGCAGAATCGTTGCCGGAGAATGGGAACAGAATATGGGACCGTCCGGTTTCGCCCCCGCCACGAAACTCACCGATTCGCTCGTAAAACTCGGGTTTAAAGTCCGTCGTTTCAAAACGGGTACGCCCGCGAGAATAGACCGCAGATCGATCGATTTTTCCAAACTCGAGATTCAGAACGGCGAAACGGAAATTTATCCGTTTTCTTTCATGACGGACAAAATTCCCGACAAGCAGGAACCGTGCTACATTGCCTATACAAACGAAACCACGCACAGAATCATCCGCGACAATCTCGACCGTTCGCCCCTTTATAACGGCAGCATTCTAAGCACCGGTCCGAGATATTGCCCGTCGATCGAAACAAAAGTTATGCGCTTTGCCGACAAGGAACGCCATCAACTTTTCCTCGAACCCGAAGGCTACGACACCAATGAAATTTACGTTCAGGGGCTGTCCACTTCACTCCCCCACGACGTGCAGAAGTCTATGTATAGGTCGATTATCGGGCTTGAAAACTGCCGAATAATGCGTTACGCCTACGCGATAGAATACGATTGTATCGACTCTCTCGACTTAAAACCGAGCCTTGCGTTCAAGGCGATTCCGTCGATTTTCACCGCCGGGCAGATCAACGGCACGAGCGGTTACGAAGAGGCGGCGGCGCAGGGGCTTATCGCAGGGATTAACGCATCGCTTTATCTCCGCAAAAAAGAGCCGCTCGTTTTGAAACGCGACGAAGCGTATATCGGCGTACTTATAGACGACCTCGTGACGAAAGGCACGAACGAGCCTTACAGAATGATGACCTCGCGCGCGGAATACAGAATTTTTCTGCGGCAGGACAACGCCGATTCCCGCCTTACCGAAAAGGGGCGCGCGGTCGGGCTTGTCAAGGACGACAGATACGAAAAATATCTCGGGCGCTGCAAAAAAATCGCCGAAACGACCGAAAAAGCCGCTGTTAAAATCCCCTCTGCGGAATGTTCGGAATTCGTTAAAGAATACGGCTTCGGCGACGTTTCCGCTCCCCTTTCGCCGATAGATATGATAAAACGAAATATTCCGCTCAAAGCGATTTGCGAGAGATTCGGGCTTTTCAAGGGTTGCCCTTACGATATTCTCGAACGCGTGGAAACGGACGCCAAATACGAGGGTTACCTTAAAAAAGGTCGCGAACAGATCGAAAAAGCGCAAAAACTCGAAGAAAAACTCCTCCCGAACGATATCGATTACGCTCAGATTAAGGGTTTAAGGCTGGAAGCGCAGGAAAAACTCAACGCGATCCGCCCCGAAAACATAGGGCAGGCATCGAGAATCTCGGGCGTAAGCCCGGCGGATATAGCCGTGCTGATGGTTCACCTTGCAAGCAGAACGAAATAATTAAAGGAATTAATTATGGATAACGAACTGAAAAACGCCGTTAAAAGCGAAAAAAAAGATAAACTCGCAAACAACCCTGCTCAAAATACGCCGAAAAAACCGTCGAAAAATCCGAAAGGGGCTAACGACGATTTCAAGCGCAGATATTTCGATTATTACGACGACATCAAAATAAGCGACAGGCAGGACTGGTAAAATCATGACAATTATGACAAACCTTCCGAAAGCCGGCGTCTACAGGCACTTTAAAGGAAACCTTTACGAACTGTTATATATCGCCACCGACAGCGAAACGCTTGAGAAAAAAGTCGTTTACAGGGCGCTTTACGGCGACGGCGGAATCTGGGTTCGCCCGCTTTCTATGTGGAGCGAAGAAGTCACTCTGCCGGACGGCACGAAAACGAAAAGATTTACTCTTGCGGAAGAAAACGCAAAATAATAAAACCAAAAGCGGGCTCAGCCGATTGAAATCGGCTGAGCCCGCAAACGTATAACCGGAATTATTTCAATTCAAATCTCGCGACTCTCGCCCCGTAAGAATAGCCGTAAGCGAACGGTTCGACGGGAAAACTGTTTTTCTTCGCGCCTTTAACGCTTTTGCCGTTGTCGAGCCACTTTGCCGAAACGACCTTTTTATCCGTTTTTATCGTTACGGTTCTGTTGTCCGCCATATTCGCGACGTTCGGGTCGGCGCTCATAGGCACTTTTCTTATCACCGCGTAATAATATTTTCCGTCCGTAAGCACGTCGGCGTTTTCGGCTTCGATATGCGCGGAAACGACGTCGTAAATAAAGCCTTTGTTTACCTTTATCCATTTGCCCACGGCGAGAAGATTCGCCTTTTCGCCATCGGGAATAAGCCCGTTGCCCATAAGCCCCGTGTTAAGAAGCAGATTGCAATTGAACTTGCGGCAATCGATAAGCATTTCCACGAGTTCTTTCGGCGACTTCACGCAGATATCCTCTTTCGCGTATCCCCAGTGATCGGTGAGAGCCTCGCACACCTCGCCGGCAAGCGGCTTTTCGGACGTATCGACGAAAAACGCCTTTCCGCGCTCGAAAGTCACGCTGTCTATCTCGCGATGTCCCGTTTTTCCGCATTCGCTCAGCCCCGTGTTGTTTATAATCATCGCTTCCGGTTGATATTTTCTTATAGTGCCGTAAATACGGTCCTCCTGCCAGTCGTCGTTCGGCTTATCCCACATTCCGTCGAACCAGAAACCGCCGATTTTGCCGTACTGCGTGCATAAAATTTCTATACTCTTAACGAGATAGTCGATATACTTCGGAAAATCGTTTTTATAATCGGGATTATACCAGTCGAGAAGGGTGTGATAAAAGAAAGGAACTATACCCTCTTTGTTGCACTCGTCAACGAATTCGCGGATAAGATCCCTTCCGCAAGCGGAATGAGGGGCGTCGAAATCGTTAAGCCCCTTAACGTCGTAAAGCGAAAAACCGTCGTGATGACGTGTGGTGAGCGTTATGTATCTGCAACCCGCCGCCTTAGCGGTTTTTACGAGTTGTTTCGCCCAGTCCTTTTTCACTTTGAACTTCCTGGTCAGTTCGTTATATTTCGCATGGTCGATTTTGCCTTGCGCCAAAACCCATTCGCCTTTGCCTAAAATGCTGTAAAGCCCGAAATGGTTGAACATTCCGAAGCCCATCTTTTTGAAATTTTCTATGTATTCGTAAGCCATGTTTTCTCCTTTTTAACCTGCGGACAAAAGTTTTCTCAATTATAATTTTTATATCGATTTTTGTCAATCGATTTTTGAAAATTTCGGTTTATTTCGGCGAGCGGTCGCTTATTTTCTTGCGTTCCCGGATTTGCTATGATATTATAAAGTCGAATTATTATAATTATTTTTTATACAGAGTGTGAAATGATTGATTTTACGAAGCAAATGAAAGAAGAATATACCATTCTTTGTCCGGATATTTTCCCCACGCATATGGCGTTGTTCGAGAGTATTTTCCGTATGAACGGCTACAAATTCGAGGTTGTGCGCGACGAGGGAAAGGCCGTTATCGACACCGGGCTTAAATATTTGCACAACGATATGTGTTATCCCGCAATCTGCTCGTGCGGGCAACTTTTATACGCGCTCGAATCGGGCAGATACGACGTGAACAAAACCGCCCTTATCTTTTTCCAGACGGGCGGAGGCTGCAGAGCCTCGAATTATATTTTTCTGCTGAGAAAAGCGCTTAAAGAAATGGACCTCGGCTTCGTTCCGGTCATCTCCGTCAGTTTTTCGGGGCTTGAAAAATACAGCGGGTTCAAAATCACCCTTAAAATGCTCAAAGCGGGGTTTTCTTCGCTCGTTTACGGCGATATGCTTCTCCTTCTGAAAAATCAGACCGCGCCCTACGAAATCAATAAAGGCGACACCGAAAAAACGGTAAATAAATGGATCGTCGAATTGTCCGCTCAGTTCAGGCGAGGCAAAGGCAGTTCCAAAAAGGCGATAAGAAAAAATCTCGCGGATATGGCGGCGGATTTCCACAATATTCCCCGCGAGAAAAAAGACCTCGTTAAAGTGGGCATAGTGGGCGAAATTTACGTCAAATATTCGTCGTTTGCAAACCGCGGACTGGAGAAATTTCTCGCAAGCCAGGGCTGCGAATATATGATTCCCGGCGTGACGGGCTTTTTGCAATACTGCGCGGCGAACGTGGAAACCGACCATTGCTATTACGGCGGAAGTTTTTTAAAACTGAAAATAGGCGCGCTTGCCGAAAAAATACTTGCCAAATACGAAGGATACATAATAAAAACGCTAAAACCCTACCCCGAATTCGTCGCTCCGTCGCCGTTTGAAAAGGTTAAAGAATTTGCCGATACGATAATAGACCGCGGCGTTAAAATGGGCGAAGGGTGGCTGCTCCCCGGCGAAATCGCCGAACTTATCGAAAAAGGATATCCGAACGTTATCTGCGCTCAGCCGTTCGGCTGTTTGCCGAACCATATCGTTGGCAAAGGCACGATAAGAAAACTGAGAGAACTTTATCCCGACGCGAATATTTTCCCGGTGGATTACGACGCGGGCGCGTCGGCGGTGAATCAGGAAAACAGAATAAAACTGATGCTCTCGATCGCGCGCGACAACAAAGCCGCCCGGGCGGGGCATGCGGAAACCGACGGACGAACCGAACGCGGCGAAACAACCGACAACGCGACTGCGGAAGCCGCCGCAACCGTTTCCGAAAATAACGACAACGAGGACAACTTATGAAAAGACTCGGAATAGATATAGGTTCGACCACCTTAAAAGCCGTTCTTACGGACGAAAACGGACGGATACTGTTTTCAAAATATCAAAGACACCTTTCCAGAATTCCCGAAACGGCGACGGAAGTCCTTTCCCTCGCGAAAGAAATCTGCAACGACGAGGAAGTTTTCGTCTGCCTTTCCGGCTCGGCGGGCATGGGCGTGGCGGAAACGCTCGACCTGCCGTTTATTCAGGAAGTTTACGCCGAAAAAACAGCCGTTTCGAGGTTTTATCCCGACACGGACGCCGTTATAGAACTCGGCGGCGAGGACGCGAAAATCATCTTTTTAACCGGCGGATTCGAGATGAGAATGAACGGAACGTGCGCCGGAGGAACCGGCGCGTTCATCGACCAGATGGCGACTCTGATGAAACTCACGCCCGACGAACTCAACGAACTTTCAAAATCCCACACGAGAATTTACACCATAGCGTCGCGTTGCGGCGTTTTCGCCAAATCCGATATTCAGCCGCTCCTGAATCAGGGCGCGAAAAACGAGGACGTCGCCGCGGGAATTTTCGCCGCGGTAGTCAATCAGACGGTCGCGGGGCTTGCGCAAGGCAGAAAAATCGAAGGCAACGTCCTTTATCTCGGCGGTCCGCTCACTTTCCTTTCGGAACTGAGAAAGACTTTCGACAAAATTCTCGGCATAAAAGGCACGCTGCCCGAAAATTCGCTTTTTTACGTCGCGCTCGGCGCGGCGCTCTCCAAACAGGAAAAATCGAGCAGAATTTCGGAAATAATCAATCTATTCGAGAAATCTTCGTCGCTTAAAAAATACGAAAGTTGCCCTCCCCTTTTCACAAACGAAAAAGAATACGAAGAATTCAGACTTCGTCACAGACGGAACTCCGAAGGCATTGCCGAACTCGACGCTCCGCGCGGAAAAGTTTTCCTCGGCGTCGACGCGGGTTCGACCACGGTCAAAATTCTCCTCGCGGACGAAAAAGGAAACATAATCAGACCGCTTTACACCCCGAGCGTGGGCAAACCCATAGAAATCGTTCTCGATTATCTCAAAAAACTTTACGCGGATTTTCCGGATATCGAAATAGCGGGGTCTGCGGTAACGGGTTACGGCGAAGAAATGATAAAAAACGCCTTCCGCATAGACAACGGACTGGTGGAAACCGTGGCGCATTACTCCGCCGCGAAGAAATTCCGCCCCGACGTCAACTTTATTCTCGACATCGGCGGGCAGGATATGAAGTGCTTCAAAATAAGAAACGATCTCATCGACCAACTCTTTCTCAACGAAGCGTGTTCGTCCGGTTGCGGCTCGTTTTTGCAGACTTTCGCGGAATCGCTCGGATACGGCGTGGAAGAATTCGCAAAACTCGGACTTTTTGCCGACGCACCCGTAAACCTCGGTTCGAGATGCACCGTTTTTATGAACAGTTCCGTGAAACAGGCGCAAAAAGACGGCGCGAGCGTTGAAAACATCTCCGCAGGGCTGTCGATAAGCGTCGTTAAAAACGCGCTTTATAAGGTTATCAGAATAGCGAAAGCCGAAGATCTCGGCAAAAATATCGTCGTTCAGGGCGGAACGTTTTTAAACGACTGCGTTCTGCGCGCGTTCGAGCAGGAACTCGGCGTGGAAGTAATACGCCCCGAATTTTCCGCGCTTATGGGGGCTTACGGAGCGGCGTTATACGCGCAGAAACTCGCGAAAGGCAAAAGCTCGCTCATAACGAAAGACGAAATAGCGAAGTTTTCGCACAAAGTCAGCAACAGAACGTGCAACGGTTGCGGAAACCGCTGCAATCTCACGCTTAATCTGTTCGCCGACGGAAGAAGATATATCGCGGGGAACAGATGCAGTAAACCCGTTACGGGAGAAAAAACGAAAGCGAAAGACGATATTTACGCTTACAAACTCAGACTGCTTTCCAACTGCGTAAACACCGATCGCGACGACGAAAAAACAAATATAGGCTTGCCGCTCGGACTTAATAATTACGAACTCCTCCCCTTCTGGCACGAATTTTTTACCGAACTCGGGTTCAACGTGATCACCTCGTCGTTTTCGGACAGAAAGTTGTACGAATACGGACAATACACCATTCCGTCCGACACGATATGTTACCCCGCGAAACTCATTCACGGACATATAGAGGCTCTTTTGCGCGAGGGCGCGGACGCGATTTTTTACCCCGACATGTCTTACAACATAGACGAAAAGCAAGGCGACGACCACTTCAACTGCCCCGTTGTGGCGTATTATCCGCAGGTGATAAAATTAAACGTAGCCGACGTGAAAAAAACGAAGTTCATCAGCGACTTCATAAGTTTATACGATAAAAAACAGTTCGTAAAACGCATTAAGGCGATACTCGAAAAACACTTCCCCGAGAAGAATTTAACCGCCAAACAAATCGCCGACGCGACGGAAGCGGCTTACGCGGCATACGACGAATATCTCGAATCGATAAGAAAAGAAGGCGAAAAATATCTCGAAAAAGCAAGGAAAACGGGCAAACCGGTCATACTCCTCGCCGGCAGACCTTATCACGCAGATCCGGAAATCAATCACGGCATACACGAACTGATAAGCAGGCTGGGAGCGATTGTTTTAAGCGAGGACGCCGTAAGACCGCATGACGGCAAACTCGACACGAACGTGAGAAACCAATGGACTTATCACGCAAGACTTTACAACGCGGCGAAATTCGTCGCGAACGCGCCCGACGATCTCGATATTCACCTCGTTCAACTCGTTTCGTTCGGTTGCGGCGTGGACGCGGTAACCACCGACGAAGTGCGTTCGATCGTGGAAAATTCGGGGCGGCTTTACGCCCAGATAAAAATCGACGAAATCTCCAACACGGGCGCGGTTACTATAAGGCTGCGTTCGCTTATGTCCGTTCTGGAACTCAGAAAAAACAAAAAAATCTGATTTGTTTGCGCGCCGCTTTTTCCCGCGAAAAAGCGGCGCGTTTTTATTTTTGACCGACATCGATCGTCAAAAACGCGGCTATAAGCCGATTAACGCGTATTTCCCCTAAAAAACCAAACGGGGGAAAATTTTTAAATCTCTATTGACAAAATTTATTACGTATGTTATAATATATCTCACAAGAATATAACAGGCTCGGAAAAAGAAACCGCGAGTTCTACGACTAACCTCGTTTTCGCAGGAGGAATAAGTTACGACGAAGCAACCGGAAAATTCGGCGCGTTCGACGCGGACGTTTTCTCGTTGATGACCTCGCCCGTGGAAAACAGCGCGGCTTTGACCAATGCGGGCGCGATGTTTATCAGGGACGGACTTTCCTACTCGTATAACGGTCTTTCCGATTACAGCGGAAACGCCAACGGAATCAAGGACGCCGTTTCGGAAAAACTCAAAGCCGGCGACAAACTGAATATTCTCAGCGAAGAAAATTTAAAAGACGTCGTTCTCAAAAAACTCGGGCTTGACGGCGTTCCGACGACGCAGGTCAATGAAATCGAAGCGGCTGTGAAATCCGTTTATTCCGGAATATTTAAAGGCGTGAGCGAATTCGCGGTCATAACCAGAAACGGCGACGATTACACGCTTGACGTCACGGCGACCATTTGCGGTCTGATTGACAAATGCGCGGTTGCCGCCGAAGCGGCTCTCAAACACCCCGATGCGACCGTCGGCGAATTTTACGCTATGCCCGAGATTAAGACAATCCTCTCGCCTATTCTTAAAAACGTTAAGGCAAAAGACGTTGTCGACGTTCTTAAAACGGCGATCGGAGAAGAATATTTCCACGAAACCGCCGAAGGTAAACTCGAAGTGGTTGTAAGCGGCGTAGGCTCGATCGTTATCGATAAACCCGACGCGGCAACAACTCTCGAAGATTATCTCGTGAACACCGTTTTCGAAGCGGGACTCAACACCGGCGCGGCTGTGATTAAGATTAAAGATTTCAAAATCGGAACTATTTTCGGATTCGGAGGCGGCTCGGAAAACGATAGTCAGTCGTCCGCTATGACCGAGGAAGAAATCGCGGCTACGGTTGCGGAAATAAAGAAATCGAAAGACGAGATTCTCGAGGTTCTCCCCACCGCAAAAATCACGCTCACGATTAAATCGGGCAAAATCACCCATATCAAAGCGGAAATCAAAACGGTAGAGAGCGGAACGATCAACAACGGAACTCCCGAAGATACGACGTCTTATTCGTACAAGAACGAAAAGACGGTAATCGTCGAATTCGACGTTCCGGATAAGATGCCCGCGCTTCTCGATATTTCCAAAGCGGAAATCGAAAAGACGACGACAGATTAAAAATTTAATCGATTGCTTAAAATCGATTGCTTAAAATTATAAGGCAACGAAAGAGATTCCATCGGGAATCGCCGCCGCCCTTAATTTTCCCAGGTTATTTCCGATTATTCCCGGTTTTCATTGTCGCCGACGCGTTCGTACATATACTTTTTCAGCGGCGTTGCGAAAAGCAGAACCGTTCCGCCGACCGCTCCGACCGTTGCCTGCGCCGTTTCAAACGGCAGTTTTATCATTGCGTATTCGAAAGTGCTGTAAACGAAGATTTTGCCGAGCGTGTACCCTGCGACCATTATCACCGCGCCTACGCACACGCCGATTATCGCGCGCCACAAAACGGGCAACCTGCCTTTATATCCGCCCGCAATGAGCGAAATCGCCACGGCTTGCAAGCCGTGCGTCGCCAGCGAAACGAACATGGGCGTGGGATAAAATAGCGCGTCGCCCAGAAACGCTCCGATTCCGCCCACGGCGAACGCCGAAAACGGATCGAGAACGAGCGATGCGAAGCAGATTATCACGTCGTTAAGATAGATTTTTCCGCCCGGCACAGGCACGCCGAACGAACTCAACGCAACGTTCATTGCGAGAAAAACAGCCGTTAAACACAGTTTTTTTGTGGTAAATTTCATAAATCGCTCCTCTGATATTTCAATTCTTTTGTTTTAACTCTTTGACATTTTCCGCTAAACAGTATATCATATTTTTGGATATAATAAAATATCCAAATCAAATAAATTTTATAAGGTCAGTTTGAGAAGATTTATGAAGAAAAAGTATGCCCTTATTTACGAAAATTTACGCGCGAACATAACCGACGGGACGATAAAATACGGCGAAAAACTCCCCTCGAAACGCGCCGCGGCAGATAGTTTCGACGCGAGCGTTATAACCGTGGAACACGCCTACGAACTGCTCGAAAGCGAAGGATACATCGAATCCAGACCGAGGCGAGGGTATTTCGCAAGGTACGTTGCGGACGGAATTCTCGCCGAAAAAGAGTCCGACTTTCCCTTCCCGGAAGAATTTGCAATCGAAAATCAAACCGACGGCAACGACGCAAGCGCGAAAGGCACAAACGCGAAAGACGCAAACGCGAAAAAAGAGCGTTTTCCGTTCGGAGTTTACGCTTCCGCCGTCCGCGCGGTTTTAAACGACCTCGGCGACAAAATAACCGAAAAAACAAACGGAAGCGGCGCGCCCGCGCTTAAATCCGCAATAAAAAATTACTTAAAAACAAGCCGCGACGTGCATGCGGACGAAAACCGCATAATCATCGGCGCGGGCGCAGAATATCTTTACGGAGTGATTGCAAAACTCTTCGGCGCGGACGAAACGTTCGCGATAGAAACGCCGTCCTACGGAATTATCGAAAAAATTTATTCCTTAAACGGCGTGAAAACCGAAAAACTGCGGCTCGGAACCGACGGGGTTTTATCCGAAGATCTCGCCGCCTGCCGCGCGAAAGTCATTCACGTAACCCCTTACCGAAGTTTTCCCACGGGCGTTACGGCTTCGGCTTCCAAACGCGCGGAATACCTTCGAGCGGCAAAGAAAATCGGCGCGTATATCGTGGAGGACGATTACGAATCCGAGTTTTCGCTGTCCGCAAAACTCACCGAGACGCTTTTCAAGAACACCCCCGACGACAACGTTATTTACATAAACACGTTTTCAAAGTCCGTTTTCCCCTCTTTAAGGCTCGCCTATATGATTCTGCCCGAAAAACTTGCCGCAAAATATTATGAAAAATTCGGCGATTTTTCCTGTCCCGTTCCCACTCTCGAACAATACGTCGCGGCAAAAATAATAAGCGACGGCAGTTTTGCGCGGCACGTAAACCGCGTTCGTCGGACGAGAAAAAAAGATTTGAAAATCAACCCGTAAAACCATTTAAAAACCCTTGCCTTTTATCCTGAATAATAGTACAATAAAATACACCCGTCGGCTGATAACAGACAATAAAAAAACAGAACGACGGTTGTTTGCAAGATGAAAAAATTAGTTTTGTCGAGAGTTCTCTCATACGTTTACCCTGTGTTGCTCGGCGCGCTCCTCGCGCTCGATTACGCGCTTTTCGTCGTTCCGAACAACTTCGCGCCGTCGGGCGTGAACGGTATCGCGGTAATGATTCAGCACGCGCTGAAGAAAACCGAGTATGTTTCCTATATATCGCTTCTTATTAACGTTCCGCTCTGCGTTTTCGCGTATTTTAAGATCGATAAAACGTTCGCCGTGAACACGTTGCTGTTCTCTCTTTCTTATTCGCTCATCTTTTTATTACTCACGAAAGTGAAAACGGTAAGCAATTTTCTGCAACCGTTCGTCTACTCTTCGAACGGCGTGGATACCATTTATCCGTCGCTCATCGCGGGGCTTATAATGGGCTTCTGCATAGGTTTTTCGGTCAAGAACAACTCCTCGACCGGCGGCACCGACATAATTGCGAAGTACGTGAGCAAAATCAAGCCGAATCTCAACTTTTTCTACGTTACGTTCGTACTGAACGCGCTCGTTGCTTTGGCGAGTTATTTCGTATTCTACAAAGAGGCGGACGGCGTCAGAGTTTATGACTACAAACCCGTTTGCCTTTGCGTGATATACGCTTTTGTTTCGAGTTTCACCGGCAACAGGATTATTTCCGGTCTTAAACACGCCTGCAAATTCACGATCGTCACCGACCAATGCGACGAACTCGAATACGAAATCACTCATACGCTCAAACATTCCGCCACCCGTCTGCACGGCGTGGGAATTTACAAGCATCACGACAAAGAAGTCCTTATCTGCATCGTGAACACTCATCAGGTTGCGGATTTCGAACGAATAATAAAAAAATACCCGAACACCTTCGTATATATCGAGTCGGTAGACCAGACGATAGGTAACTTCGTAAAGGTGAAATGATGAATTACGATTACAAAGTTTCTGCCGCGGGCAGAGTCAACATAATAGGCGAACACGTCGACTATTGCGGAGGAAAAGTTTTCCCTGCCGCGCTGTCGCTCACGAACACCGTTTACGTTAAAGCGAACGGCACGGATAAAATCAACCTGAGTTGGACGACGACCGATTTCAAAGTTTCGCTCGACGTAAACGATCTCGAAAAATACGCCGACCTTAAATACGGCAATTATCAGGCGGGTTGCGCTTTGGTATGGAAAAACGCCGGGCATAAGCTGCTCGGCTGCGATATGCTGCAGGACTGTAAAGTTCCGTTCGGCAGCGGGCTTTCGTCCAGCGCGGCGATCGAGGTATCCACTCTCGCGGCGCTTGCGGTGATCGCGGGCGAAAAAATCGACAAAAAGGAAATCGCTCTGCTCGCTCAGAAAGCCGAAAGAGAATATGCGAAGGTGAACTGCGGCATCATGGATCAATACGCCTCGGCGAACGGGCTTAAAGACCACGCGATTTTGCTCGACTGCAAAAACATCTCGCACGAATACGTTCCTCTCGAACTCGGCGACTGCGCGCTCGTTATCGCAAACTGCAACAAACCGCACAGTCTTGTTACGAGCAAATATAACGAACGCAGAAGCGAAACGGAGGAGGCGCTGAAACTTCTTCAAACGGTTTTGAAGGTCGATTGTCTCGCGGACGTAACGCCCGGACAATTCGAGGAATACAAATCGATTCTCCCCGGCAAAGTTAAAGACAGAGCCGAACACGTCGTTTACGAGTGCGACAGAGTGAGCAAAAGCGTTGAAGCGATGAAAAGCGGAGATATAAAAAGGCTCGGCAAACTTCTTTGCGAATCGCACGCTTCCCTGCGCGACAAATACGAAGTCACCGGCAAGGAACTCGACGCTTTGGCGGAAAGCGCGCAGAACTTCGACGGTTGCCTCGGCAGCCGAATGACGGGCGCGGGCTTCGGCGGCTGCACCATTTCGATCGTAAAAAAAGACAAAGTTGACGAATTTAAACGCGTGGTAGGCGAAAAATACGCCGCGGAAATAGGCTATGACTGCTCTTTTTACGAAGCGGAAATCGCCGACGGAATAACAATCGAAAAGTTGTAATTTAGTTTTTTTGTAAATTAAATTCGCATAAAACCCGCCTATAAGTCGATTAAACGGCGAAAAGGCGGCTGATCGCAGGTATGGCGGAATTGGCAGACGCGATGGATTTAGGATCCATTGGTAACCCCGTGCAGGTTCGACCCCTGTTACCTGCACCAAACAAGAATAAAACGAACCCGAGAGAAAATCTTGAGTTCGTTTTGTTTTTTACAAGAGATTATTTCGGACTTAAAATCAAACGATAAACACATTACAACTTTTAACCGAGTGTTCTAAACGCTCGGTTTTTCCATGCCGTTTTGCCGTCCGTCTTCTTCGTCGAACGACGAAATTTTCGCCTTTCGTCTGCGTTTGTAGCACAGTGAAAAGCGCAAGTCAACGGCAAAAATTTTTACCGAAAACTCTGAAATAGACCAATCACTAATATTATGGCAACAATAAAAACTTTTGAATTAAATTTCTTTTTTGTTGAAGTCGTAATAATCTCATTTATTCTATTTCAAATCCCCATACGACCTCACAAGAGCCGTTCCAACCATCTTCCCAACCTTCAGGTTTGCTCTCATAAGAAGTTTTTATAGTAACATTTGTTAATCCTGAAAAAACATCCTTTTCAATTATTTCAACGTATTCAGGAATAATAATAACTCTTGGCTCAAAATTTTCCAAACTAATAATTCTTTCCGATTTTCTTAACTCCACAGTCGGAATATTTGAGCTATCACTAGCTATATCGTCTAAAAAACTCTAACACATAATCAATTTTTGGCAAAATTCTTTCGCCGGACAAAATTTTAATAGAGTTAATATGAACCCCATCAAAAGAACCAATCGCTATAATTATATTTTCGTTAATTACACAATTGATTTCTTCATTACCACATAACAACCAACTATCACCTTTCTCATCTTTTCTAAACGTTGTTACAGATTGAATAGCTTTTTCCTCATTAATTTCAATTTCAGGATATCGCTCTCGTAGAAAACGATTTCCAATAACATCTATAACGAAGACTAAAGTTTTCTCCTGTTGTAGATTTTTTTTGTTATCATCTTTAATAACATACGAATAAAAAATCCCACATGGTTCAGAAAGGGCATCAATGTCTGAGTCTTTTGAAATTGTGAATCTACTGAATGCATCACACTTTATTACTGAAGTGTTTACATAATTATAATAATAACGAATATCAATCGGATATGCGGCATACTGCGATTGAAAATAATGAAATACATCTTGCACACTGTATGTTTTGCAATTTCCCAAAACCATTCTTATATTGTCAGCAATTTCATTATAAATTTTTTCGTCAAAATAATAATCTAAATCACATTCTTTTTTTAGATAGTCAGAATCTCGATGATTATGTGCTTTATTGAATGATCCAAAAAAATATTTATACACTCCATCTCTCCTATGCAAACCAGAACGAATGCAAAGTTTTTCCAGCCACCTTATATCGAGGATTGTTCGACGGTCCTCTGTTTGCATTGTAATTGCTTTCTGGTTTACAAGCAGTAACGCTGGAACATACTAATATCGAAGAAAAAATCAAACAAAGTAACTTTATAATTCTTGTTTTCATTTCATCACCTACCTTTGATTAACAATGAATCTTGTCGGATTTTTATTCGTATCTATATTTATTGTTCTCAAACATGCAAATAAATGCTTTGAAAATAAATTAATGAACGACTTTACCCAATCAAGACTGCCCTCATAAGTATTATACCATAACCAATAGCAAAAATCAATGCTTTAGGTTCAAATCCCCGTGGACGCCTACTCTCTTTTCGGCTTAAAAAGACGCTCCTTTTTGTTCGTCATTGACAGCAAGACGCACGCAAAAGGAGCGTATAAAACTCCGACGCGTGTGTCTTTTTCTATGCAAAACAGGGGTA
>OIWT01001433.1_pt1 | contig 28719 bp, 31 predicted proteins | sample 1587701 | NCBI WGS metagenome assembly OIWT01 (sample SAMEA3888904, study PRJEB22519) | human gut metagenome | biome: human gut; feature: human-associated habitat; material: faeces | place: Denmark | collected 2009 | reverse complement strand
TGTCAATACGCATGCCATCTTTGGTGACGCTGACGAGGACACGACGGCAATCGACATGCCGGCAATCTCCCTCGTTCCCGCAAACAACAGCTCCTTCTTGATTGAAGATGGAGAGGGCGTGCCCTTCAGCAGCGAGCTGCTCAAGAACCTGGAGTTGAAGCCGGTGCGCGTGCGGAGGAAAGGAGAGAGTGACAGTGGTAGGGACAAGCGCGTTCATGTACAATAGCCATGTTTCTTGAACAAACAGACATCCAGTTTGATTCGTAGTCTCAACTAAAAAACTTACATCAGAACACGGCTGAAAGGAAGACCTCCAGGAGCGCAAACGTTCACAGCAACCTTGCCCTTCTGTCCGTCGGCAAGATCGAACTCGACCTAAGCAGTGACGGGATTCAGGAGCACGTACGCTCTCTCCCTCCTTCAGGAATCTGAAGCCGTTGGACTTGATCGAAGTCTGGTGCACGAAGACTATTCCGTGATTCCAGCAAAGCAGTTCCCACCATCCGTAGAGATATCAGGGTTGGCATCAGGAATGATGAAGCCGTAGCTACGGATAAGCGCAATGCGCAACACCGAACCCCTTCTTGTTGTTGAACCACTTCACCTTGCCCGTGTACACAGAGCGCACGAAGATGGAGGCCTTCTAGAAGGTGATTGCTTTTTCCGCCACGCATTACGGGGACCATCGAAGCAGTAGACTTCAAAAGACCAAACATTGCTCGATTCTATAGAAATATGAGCCATGCCACCAGTTCCCCGAAAGCCCTGAACCGCGGGAATTCGGCGAAAACAAATCCTCCCTCAGGAGCGTATGCAACAAGGAAAAGACAACAACAAGCAATGGACAACACTTAAGAATAGACACTTTACTACTTAAGCCAGACATCATCATCGCAGCGGATCTCCTTGGGCTCGGAATACCACGAAAAACCCAACACAATCAACTTGTCCTTGTTGCTCGGCGCAGAAACGGGCTGAGTCGATGTCAGCGATGGAGGGGACTCTGACTCGATTTCCCTTTCCTCCATCGTCGATGCCTTCGCCATCCGCACATGCGCTTCTTGGCACGGAATGAGCGAGGGAACGATGCCTTGTGTCGCGGAAGGCTCCGTCATCCGAGGAATCATGATCGCGGGTTGTGGATGCAGGTTGATCACAGCAAACAAGTTCTCCGGGATGTACTGCAGATCGCTCGTGCCGATGTCCTGGTTGTTCGAATAGACGACCGGGTTGATGATGGGCATTACGGGAGGAGACGGGATCACGCAGGGAATGCGCAAACCGGGAGGAGCCGGGCTAAATCCCACTGCAGCGTGAGTGGGCATCGCGAGACACTCGCGTATGTAGTAGTCCTCCATATGCATGAAGGGGGGAACGATGTAGTCCCTGGGCACATCGAAGCAGACGTTATCACCCGGCGTGGGCGCCACAGAGGGAGTCCCATCAAAGCAAGGCTGGGAGAACGGGGAAGGGACGGGAATTCCCTGCTGGAGCTGGGGACACCGTGCAAATTCTCCCTTTGCAACCAGCAGGGGCTGATGGACGGGCTTTCTCACCTTCTTGTGCGCCGCACAATGTGCAGCCAGGCGACCCGGCTGAAAATCCATCACGCCGCACTACTCCTCATTCGCCACACAGTGACCTCTTACGCACGCCGTCTGGGGCTGCTGCTCTATAGAAACAAACGAATTGAATGAAGACGACAAACGACTGTTGCCTTTACGGATTGACCCTTTCGTGTTTGAGTCGTCGGATGAAACTCCCGCACCAAGATCCAAACAAACACATCCGCTTATAGAACATCGTTGGACCACTTCTTCCACGTCTTATCGTGCGAGCAGGACACCACGCCCACCTTGTCCGCCATAAAGTCAATGCCCGACACGCGGCTGTCATGTCCCTCCAGCACGCGCAGGCACTTGTAGTTCCGCGTGGACCACACTACTCCTCACACCCCGTCGCCTCTCCCACCCTTCACGGTATGATCGAAGGAGCATGTCGCCAGGAACTCTCCGGTCTTGTCAAACCGCACGTCCGGAACCACGCTGTTGTGCGCCGGCACCGTGTAGATGGACTTCTGCTTCCGCAGGTCCCAAATCTTCACCGTGTTGTCGTCGCTGCCCGTCGCGAACTGAAACCCGTTGGGCGCGAAGCAGCAGCACAGCATGCCCTTCACGTGTCCCTGCGCCTCACGCACGCCCCTCGCACCCACCTGCAGCGTCGACACGCACCGACCGGTCCGCAGGTCCCACACGCGGCACACGCCCGACTGGTCGCACGTCGCCGCCAGACTGCCGTCGCACTGGAAGTCCAGCCCGAACACTTCGCGCGCGTGACCGTCCTGCAGCAGCAGCTGCTGCCCCGTGGCCACGTCCCACAGGCGGAAGGAGCAGTCGCAGCTCACCGTGCCCACGAAGCCGCCTAGACGTCAGAGCCCGTCCGCGCCCTCACCGGAGGGATGGAACTTGACCGTGGTCACACGACCCAGATGCCCGGAGAGCGTCTGCAGCAGCACGGGCGCGTCGTCCTTCCAGCCCCACAGCTTGGCCGTTTCTACGGTGGAACCAGAGGCAGAGGCGTACTGTCCAGAGACGAGGAGGCGCAGAGCGGACCCCCCGCGCCGCAAGGATTCCAGTCCACGCTGCAGATGCGATCGTCGTGGGCGCGCCACGATTTCAGCATGTTGCTGCTGTCCAGGTTCCACAGGCGCAGCTCGCCGCCGAAGCATCCCGTCAGCAGGCGCGTGCCGTTGACGCGGCAGCAGGAGATGGGGCGCTCGCTGCCGAATTGGGAGCTCTCCACGAACAGGTTCTATTCCGTCAGATTGCATTCCAGGACAAACGCTATATTGATCCCATAACTGCCTGACAGACTTTTCGTTCTCCGCGAGGTAGGCCAAATCGGTCTCCTCCTTCTTTTGTTTCTGCAGTCTCTCTCTGCATCTAGTCCTTATTGTATGAAGGAAGAGTCACCGTTGAATGGAGTACTGGAAGATGGTCCTTCTCGCGGCGATGAGTGCTTCACTCGCTCTTTCATATACGGATTCCTGTTGCACTTCCGTTTTGTCTCCACTCTCATCCTTCAGCCCAAGAATCTCCCTCTGGGCGGCGATATCCTCGTCCGACACGGATTTGTAATCCAAAACAGATCGAAGACGCTCTCTACGATCTGCCGGACCTTCTCCGAATAGACAAATGGGTTCGCCGCACGCACGAAGCTAAATCCGTAACGGCTTCGCAACACAGGACCTACCTGCATCTGAACCTCGCTATCAAGCGTGGGGACGAAAATCGCCTTCATTCGGAGCTTCGATTCCACACTCTCCACAGTATCAGCGAACCGCTTCTGTTCCAGCAGAGACGATGCAGAAAAGACTACAGAGGGTGAGAGAAGGGAGGAGAGGGAGAACCCTACCGGACATTTGAATTGTGTGGAACAAACAGGGCTTAAATACATGCAGAAGATTAGAGATTCTTTCTCGTCATGCGAACCGTTTTGAACAAGTGATTATCCACCTTGTCCTCAGTGAGTACAGTCTCAACATATCGTCCCTTCACGAGTTGAACGAGAATACGATTCTGAACAACGGGAGACATGCTCTTAATGATGTTGTAGATTCGGTGCGAAATCTTCTCGTTCGTCAACTTTGTTTCGGCATAGAAGTACATGCACAGAGAACAGGAAATGACCTTGAAAACAGGAGTCGTCTTCGTGTAGTTCGTCTCCTCCTTCGGCGCGTCCTCGGGGTTCATGTTGTCGAGCTTAATACGCAGAGCAAACACTTCTCTGCCAAGATTCTCTCGTAAGTTCGTAGCATAGAGATAGCCGTCAGAAATGAAAGAGAATGCCTTGGCAGTGTCCTCTTTCTCTTTCTTCTCGAAATAGTATGCATATGAGAAGCAGTTCTTGTAGCCCTTAAGGAAAGAGTAACTCTCTCTGGGCGTACCATCATCCTTCTTCTTATCTGGGTAGGTATGATGCCCCAGATTGGGCTGGTCATCAAACACGGCCTTTGCGAGTTCAATCCGCTTCATGACCTCCAATCCAAGACCCTTCTTCAACTCCTCCCCAGTGAATACTTCTGGCTCAGGTTGCTCTTTCCGCTCTTCCTTCACCTCAACAGGAGCAACATCAGCCTCATGTTTCGGAACAACAGGAGGCTCCTGCTTTATGACAGGAATGAAAAGCGGTTCAGTCATACATTTAGCATCATCCACGTTGTGGACATCCCTCATCTGTATCTGCTTATGGACATTGTAGTTCTCTTGTTGAACTCCATCAGCAGGGCAATAACTATCCGGCACAATGATGGAATAGCAAACATCGTTGAAAGTAGAATAAAGAAAAAGTGAAGTGAATCAGGTAGCTGACTTCGTTAGGGAGTTTCACCCGCGGGAATTTGGCTAGAGGCGCGGCCTTTCAACCCACAATTTGACAAGAAGTAACTCGTAACAAACGAACTGCTGCAACATATTATCACTTACATCCCATTGTTTACTGTTTTTGGAACCCGTTTACCACGCGAGAAGAGGGTTGAGAATTTGGCGGGAAGAATTGTCACAAAATGGTTCACTGTTCCCGTCATCATGCAGCAAGAAGAGGGAAATGCGATGCTATGTCTGAGGAGGGTGTTGTTTCTAACAGGAATCACTTCATGAAGGACTAACACCTTTGTGATGAAATGCGCCTGCCATGAGATGCAAGTCCACTTCAGAAGCATATACCTCACATAAGGACAAGAAAGCCGTTCATACCAATCATTACGTCCAAGACCAGCAGTATCGACAGCACTAATGATGGATAGCTGCTTCTCATGAGTATCTCATTCTCTCATCATCGATTCACTCCCCATCCTTCTAGAACCTTCGCTCCTCTTCGTTGATCCAACAAACACCCAACCCATCCAATTTCACCTTCTTGGAAGGCTCCACGTCCGACTTCTTCGCCACGGCAGATTGCCTCCACTTCTCCAGCTCCCTCTCCACGTCATCGCGAACGGGGTCGAACCACTTGTGCGCCATGGCCTCCTTCGCCGTCAGACGATCATTGTGGTCGTAGACCAGAGTGCGGTCCAGGAAATCAAACAGATCGTCGTTGATGAACTTCTCCGTCGCACGATTGATGAAATCGCTCCACGGACGCTTCTCGAAATCGCCCAGCAGACACTTCGTTTCTTTGTTCAGCTTCAAGTTGTACTTGGCGATGTAGTGATTCAGGTCCTCGCTGCCCAACACCTCCTCGATCTTCCGCAATTGCTCGAAATTGTCCTTGCCGCGGAAGAAGGGCGTGCGGTTGAACACGATGCCGAGAAGCATGCACGAGAGAGACCAGATGTCCAGCGAGTAGTCGTAATCCTACGCATCAGCTCCTCTCCCTCCGCCCACGTTATCGTTCGTGAGCAGCTCGGGGCCCTTGTAATTGCGCGTGCTCACACGCACGTTGTACTTCTCATCTACGCATCACCGTCCCAGTCCTTCCACTACGCGGCTTGTAGTAGTCCGCCAGACCCCAGTCGATGATGTACACCTCCTTTGTCACATAGTCGATCAGGATGTTCTGCGGCTTAATGTCGCGATGCATGATGCCCTTGCTGTGGGCATAGTCCAGCCCCTACGTCCTCACCCTGCTCTGTCCAAATATACCACCAGGATCTTGTAGAAGTAGTAGCGCAGCTGATAATCGGTCAGGTTCATGTAAAACTCCTGCAAATGAAAGGGAGAAATAACCGCCACTCTGTAGTCCTTGGTCTCCACCCACTTCGTAATCAGACTCGGTGCCTTCGTTTCTTCGTTCATCACGGTCGACAGCAGCTGACAATAACAGGAAAAGAAGGATTCTTACGGGCAAAATGGATGGGCCTCCAGAGAGTTGCTGCATGATCTTGATCTCTCTAGAAACAGTGACTGCACTTCCAAAAAGCACACCTCTTGATCTTCTTGAAGCGGACGGGCTTCAGGTATTTGATGCTGATGGGTTCGCCCGTTTGCATGTCAATCCCCTTAAACACCTCGCTGTACTTGCCTCTCCCCACCTTCTTCACGATCTGGTACCTGTCCGGAGATCTGTTCACGTGAAATCCGCATCGAAACCCTCCTACTCCCAGGTGATGTTGACACTGTCGTAATCAGCATAATCGGGCGGCATATTGCTCACGACGTCCGCGTACACACGAGATACGCTCATCCTCCTGTCCTCTTTGGCTTTTCCTTTTCCTTCCATGGGCGTTTCATCGACAACGTATCAAACAAACACGGGAAATGCAATGCACTATTGCACAAACTAGGTTATACTTGTTTATGGTATGAATAAGATCACAAGAAAAGCGATGGCGACTGTCATGATGCCGGAACGCGGATGCCCTTCTCCTCGCACTGCGATCCGTATCCGTACAGCATGAGCGTTGGCGCATCGGAGCAGGTCCTCTCTCTACTCATCACTCCCACTCCCCATCACAACAATCCGGTTCCAATGCTGGGCGGAAACGAGAAGAGGTTCTTCGGCTCATCCTGGAGCCCAACGTCCATCGTGAAGGCGGGCGTGGCCACCGACGCCTGCCGACTCATGGCTGGTCTCACGACCGGCGCTTCGGTGGGTCGAATGGGTGCGGGGAAGAGGGGTGCAGGGGAGTTTGAAGGAATGAGAGGAGCGGGAGAGTTTGAAGGGATGAGGGGTGCAGGGGAATTGGTGGGAATCAGTGGTGCGGGAGAGTTTGAGGGAATGAGGGGTGCAGGATTGTTAGAAGGAATCAAAGGAGCGGGAGAATTAGTAGGTATCAGAGGTGCGGGACTGTTTGAAGGAATGATAGGAGCAGGGGAATTAGTAGGAATCAGAGGAGCAGGGGAATTAGTAGGAATCAGAGGAGCAGGGGAATGAGCAGGCATGAGAGGCGCACGGGCAGGCATGAGCGGCTGCGGGGCGGACGACGGCACGATGGGCACGATGGGCGCCGGTTCCTTCCCCGCGGACGGCGCCACGTGCGGCCGCTTCTCCGCCTCCTCCTCCGCGTGGGGCCGCTTCGCCACGCTCTCGCGCCGCGGCTTCTCCTCCTCGCAGAGGACAGTGGGACTGCGCGTGTGGTCGCCCGGGTCGCGGCGCGTCAGGTCCGCGATGAACTTCCGCCGTGCGATGATGTCTACGCGTGACGCCGTCACTGTGCAGGCACCCTCCATCTCCTTCTCGGGGAACTCCTGGACCCAGCTCGCCTTGTACCGAGGGTTCTTGGTCAGCCCGGTGACACGCAGAGCGTAGAAGACCGAGGCGGCTGCCACGACCTTGGGGGAGTGGTCGACGCAGAGGAAGGAACCCATACTAGGATGAAGCAGGAGGGGCGGAACTACCAGTAGCGGAGGAAGTGCTTGATGAGCTCCGAGGGCTTCCGCGGATCAGGATGCTCCGCGTTGGGAACGTAGAGCCTGTCCACTTCGTCCACCTTCATATCTAGCAATGAGGAGAAGGCAATAGCAGTACTGAAGGCCGCTCGGATGAGTTTCGGAACGTAGTTGTGAGGAATGTCAACGCCGAGGTCAAAGTCAATTCCCTGGAACAAGATGCATTCCACACGAGGAAGGATGTAGGCAACCACCTTCAGCGTCTAGTGATGAAAAGGCCAGTGTGCCCCGACCCTTTCTTTCACGTATGGTTGCCATACCCTCCTTGTCAATTCCAGAAACTCATTGATCGAAATGATGTGTGTTTTTTCCGAATCCTGAATCTTCAGCACAAGGTACACGCACGCTAATGCGATATACTATAGCTCACCATCCATCGACCGGGCTCTACAGCATAGCTGTACTTTTCCAAGTCGTTATGCCTGTAGAACTTCGCGAAGAAGTATTTCGCCCAGTGCACTGCCTTATTGTAGGTTCCCGTTAAGGAACACACTCACCACACCCTGATTATGCATAGGATATATGCAAATGCGGCCAATAGCAGGCTTCTTCTCCCAATCCATTTCAACACGCTTCAGCGTGCCCTCGATCAGAATGGACCCATCATAGATGGTTCTATACCACTGATGCTCAGCGTTGGGGTCTTACTTCGCACAACGTTCCTCTTCCTTCCCGCTTCCACTACCATGTGGCGCTGAGGAGGGAGAATCAAACGATGGACTTCCAGACATCAGAATGCAGGATTCTCAAAACAAACCAAATCGATAGAGAGGAAACTACAAGCAAGTTCTATTACCTTAACGCAGTTATAAAACTCCGAAAACGGTAAAGAGAGATGCCAGAGTAACAATCTGTGGCGCACACTCGTCTCGTTTCCGTCGAGTCACAGAAGTGACAAATAACCGCGGTGAATTGATAACTCAACTAAGAGTGGGATTATCAGCAAAACAAGCCTTATAGGTGAATGCTAGAGGTGAAAGCAGCGGAAGGAGAAGGAAAGAGAGTGCATGTCGATGAAAAGGGATCGGGTAGAGACAGAGTCAATGGTTGGTAAACGCGGTCTACAATGCATTCCACATGAAATAGGAGAGAATCATTCAAAACTGAATAGATGCACTTCCTTCTTCAGCACCCTCTCCTCCTCAGCTTGGCAATGAATGCATTGTCTCGGCGTTTATGCGTACGATTGGCCATAATCAGCCCGTCTAGTCAGGCTCCAAATCCAGGGACTTTTTCGCTCACTCCCCCAGAACCAAATTGCCCCGATTTTCGCTGGAACGGTTTTTTCGGCAGAAAGAGGAATGGGAAGAGTATCTATCATCTACAACAACAGGGATTATCCTGTGACCTATGACGATAACGGGACAATAGGTACTTTGAAGAACTACATTGCTGTGAGAATCGAAGGCGTGTCGTCAGTTTCTAGGAGCAGGTTCATGTTTCTACGGAGGACCTAATCATGGGCGTCGACGGAGACATTGTGAAGGACAGTGTGAGCTACAAGGAGGCCAATATCACTCCATCTTCATACATCGAAGCGTTTAAGAAGTTTCGAGAAAAGGTTGTCACCGTGAAATTCCGTGGCAAACTGCATGAGTTCCTTCTAGACGACCACTGTACTCTGCAGCAACTGATTGTGGAAGTGCTGGTGGGAGAGGCCTGGGAGGAGTGATCCGTAGCAGTTGGAGGAGGGATTAAGCGACTATCTCCCCACGAACTATGCTTTCGCCTGCAATAGCATGATTCTTCCGAGCAACGCCCAAATCAAGAAGTTGCACCTGGAAAGAACGGACATTCTAGTTTTGGTCCATGGCGTGTCCTTCATCCACCTGAAGGATAACTCTGGCTCGGTTGTTTTCCCCACCATCCGATTCAGGCAGAACAATCGTCTCTCTACCACATCCACCGATTCCCGCTATTCCTCCATCATGAACCAGAACATCATGCAGGAGATCGAGGACCTCCGCCAGGAGCTGGAGATGGTGCGCAGCGAGTGCGCCGCCACGCCGGGCCCCGCGGCCGACGAGGGCTCGGAGCTTGTCTCGCCGTCAATGCAGAAGGAACTGACGTCGCTGCGGCGGAAGGTGGCGGCGAACGAGACGTCGACGCAGGCGGCGCTGGACGACGTGCAGAGCCAGGTGGCGACGGTGAGCGCGGAGGTGAAGCGTGTAAAGGTGTCGGTGGACACGGTGATGAAGTCAATGACGGGCTCTGGCAATGGCTCTGGCAATGGCAATGGCTCTGGCGGGTCGTCGAACGACGTGCGCATGAGCACGCTGCAGCAGTACGTGACGGACCTGCAGAACCTGGTGGGCACGCCGCACACGGCGTCGGACCCGCCGATCCTGGTGCAGCTGTCGAGCGTGAGCACGCGCATCCAGTCCATCCAGCGCGAGTACGGGCACATGAAGGCGGCGGTGGGCGACTTGGAGGAGCGCATGGACGACCTGGAGGAGGCGGGTGTGAAGTCGGCCAGCCAGTCGGTGGGCAAGGCGACGGGCAAGTCGGGTGAGGCGTCGGGTGAGAAGTCGTTGGTGGGGCTGTATGACTCGGTGACGAAGAGTCAGGAGATGATGGAGGAGAAGCTGAAGTCAAGGGACGAGGCGCTGGAGAAGCGACTGAAGCCGCTGGAGAAGAACGTGGAGGGCTTGACGAAGCAGGTGGATGCGTTTAAGATGAATGACTCGCTGACGAAGACGAAGGTGGTGCAGCTGGACGGGCGTGTGAAGAGTGCGGAGGAGGAGGTGGAGGAAGTGAAGCAGAAGGTGGGCAAGATGAGAATGGAGTTCGATGACGAGAAGAGAAGGAAGGAGGAGGCGAGACGGAGTGTGGAGGAGGTGAAGAAGGGACTGAATGAGGTGAAGAAGAGTGTGGAGGAGGCGAAGAAGAGCGCGGGAGAGAGCAAGGCGGTGGCTGGAGTGGAATCGTCGGTGGAGGAGGTGAAGAAGGGTGTGGAGGAGAGTCTGAGAGGTGTGAGTGAATTGAAGGCTTCCTTGGAGGAGGTGAAGAGTGGAATGGAGAAGAATGTGGAGGAGGTGAAGAAGGAGGTGAGTGATGTGAAGAAGAGCGTTGAGGAGAATGTGAGAATAATGGAGGAAGTGATTACATCAACGGAGGAGGTGAAGAAGGAGGTGGAAGAGAATGGAAAGAATGTGGAAGAGATCAATTCAACATTCATCACTACTAAAGAGGAAGTGGCTTCTCTTCAGGATACTGTAGCCCTTCTCCAAGATGGAAACACTTCATTCACTTCTCAGTTGAATGTTCTCACTGAGCAGGTTGAAGAGACATCGAAGAAGACGACATCGTTGGAGACTTCGATTCTTCGTGTGATGAGTGACAGTTCAAAGGATGACAATGTGTCGAAGAGTGTAGTGTTGGAGATGAACGAGAGATTGAACGAGTTGAAGAGTGGAATTGAGGAGAACAAGAAGAGTGTGAACGATGTGAATTTGAACATGGACCGTGTGAAGAAGGGAATGGAAGAAGTGAAGAAGAACATGAGCGAGATGAAGAAGGGAGCTGAGGAGAACAAGAAGAGTATGAACGAGGTGAAGAAGAGTATTGAGAATAGCAAGAAGAATGTGAATGAAGTGAAGACCTCCCTAACTGACGTGAAGAAGAGTGTTGAAGAGAACAAGAAGAGTTTGACTGCGAGTGTGGAGGAGGTGAAGACTTCCCTGGCTGAAGTGAAGAAGAGTGTTGAGGAGAACAAGAAGAATGTGGAGGAGGTGAAGACTTCCCTGGCTGAAGTGAAGAAGAGTGTCGGAGAGAACAAGAAGAATGTGGAGGAGGTGAAGACTTCCCTGGCTGAGGTGAAGAACGGACTGGAGAAGAGTGACGCCAGTGTTGCCGAGGTGAAGGCTGACATGGCTGGCGTGAAGCACACCGTCACTGACCTGGAGTCGTCCCTGGCCGCCGTGCAGAACAGCGTGGAGGAGACGCAACACGCCGTCACTCAGGCCAGCGAGGCCTGCCAGGCTAACAGTGCCAGCAGTGCCAGCAGTGCCAGCCAGGCGGAGCTGGAGGCGCTGAAGGCCGATGCGGCGGCGCACTCGCAGGCTATCGCCACTCTCACCGAGCGAAGCCAGGCCGCGGACGACAGTCTCGCCTCGCTATCCACTTCGCTGCAGCAGTGCCAGGCCTCGCTCGCCGACCTCTCCACCTCCGTGCAGCACCTGCGTGACCTGGTCGCCGAGCCCGCGGCGCCCGCGCAGGACCCCGTGTACGACGACTCCTTCATCAACTCCAAGCTGACCGAGATCAAGCTGAAGGTGGTCATTCTCGAATCGCGGCTTCAGGCCGTACGCCCGTCCTTGCAGGTCATTCCCACGCTCCAGGCGGACATGCAGACGCTGCAGGCGACAGTGCAGACGCTGCGCAAGGACATGGAGGACACCCTGATCAAGCAAGGGGCCATATCGTCGCAGATGTCCGTACTGACGGAGGATTGGGACAGTCGGCAGCAGGCGGTGCTGAAGGAGTTCACGCTGATCAAGACGGAGTTCGACGAGATGGTGTTCAGCACGGGCGGCTCGCGCAGCAAGGGCCTGTTCCACTCGAAGGGCGGCGAGGACTTCGCGGACTCGCTGGCGGTGCTGCGCGAGGACGAGAAGGGGCTGAAGGAGCGTGTGGTGTCCAACTCGGAGCTGTGCTCGGACCGCTTTGTGCGACTGTCGCAGCAGATCGAGGCGGTGAAGGTGATGGTGACGCAGCTGCAGAAGGAGGTGAGCGACAAGGGCGAGAACCAGACGATGAAGATCGAGGGCATTGCGAGAGACTTGCGGGAGGAGGTGGAGAACTTGCGCGCGAGCAGTCTGAGCGGCGGAAACGGAAGTGCAGTGGGTATTGAATAATTCCTTGCAATTGTTGCGTTTGTTCCATTTCTCATTTGCAGCCAAGTGCGGAACACATCGTAGCGGCTCTGCTCTGATGGTATCGAAGGATATGGAGTACAAGATCCTTATGGTATTGACGGTTTGCTTGATGATCATGGGAGCTTGTGAGATTGCAGTCTCCTTTTGCGTATTGGTGTTAGCTGTAGTCGTTCAATCAGTGGGGGAATCCGGACAATCCTTCTCCTCACACAATGGCGAAAACAGCGAACTCGCAACGGTTTCGGAAGTCCATTCCCTCTCCGGATGGGTACTCCTTGTGTTCCGTCGGATTGATGCATAGATACGGTTATGGAGGTATGTTGGAATCGTTGAAGAAGAATGACTTTTCTCGCTTCCGCGATTCCGTGTACGTGGACTACACGGGTTGGAGAGGCCGTTTACGCTAAGGAATAGGGGCGGGGCAGTATCTCGATTCCCAGATCGCGAAAGCCTTCGAGGAAATCAAGAAGACTCCGTTCGGAAACACGCACAGCAATAGTCCTGCGAGCAAAAACTCGGAGATTGAAGTGGACGTGGGGAATCGCTTCCTCTTCTCACCGATAGAAAGCGCGCAAGCTCATATTGGAGTGGTTTCACACATCGAGCGAGGAGTACGATGTGGTGTTCACTTCTGGCGCCACGGGTGCTTCCCCTTTCCCTCCATCATCCGTAGCCAGTTTGCATCTGATCGGCGAGACGTTTCCCTGGACAAGGAACTCCCATTTCTACTACTTGCGCGAAAACCACAACTCGGTTCTCGGAATTCGAGAATTCGCTCTTCACAACGGAGCCAAGTTCCACGTCATCAACAGCACGGACGTAGAGGACGAGTGCAAGGCTCCGGGTGCAGAACAGTCCTCCGGTGACGAGATCAACAATCTCTTCGCATACCCGCTGGAAGAGAACTTTTCGGGAAAGATGTACCCGAAGGAGTGGATCAACCTCATCCAGGGCAAGAATCGCTTCCACTGCAGCGGCAAGTGGTACGTTCTCCTCGACATTGCCGCATTCGCTCCCACCCACGATCTCGACCTTTCCAAGTACTCCGCCGACTTCGTCGTCCTCTCCTTCTACAAGATGTTCGGTTTCCCCACCGGCATCGGCGCATTGCTCATTCGCCATTCCTCCGCCCCTATCCTGAACAAGATGTATTACGGAGGTGGCAGCGTGCTCCAGACCGTCACGCAGTCCGGAGACCACCGGTAGGGCTCGTCACGCACCTTCACTCCCAGAGTCCCCACCTCCACCACGCGCCGTTTCGAGGACGGCACGCCCAATTTCCTGGGTATTTCGGCCCTGAAGTTTGGGTTCGAGGCGCTTGCGAGGGTGGGCGGTCCCGCCGCGATCAACAAGCACACGATGGCGGTGACCCATTACCTGTTGGGATTGGGGACATATGTGAGAGTAGGTACGGAAAGCTGAAATCGCTTCGGCACTACAACGGGCAGCCCGTGCTGGAGATTTACGGGAACCACGCGTCAGGCGACGACGCGGCGCAGGGGCCCATCGTGACGGTGAATGTGAGTAGGCGCCGGGATGCGGCGTGAGTGGCAGAGACTCCCGTGGGGGAGTACGTGTCCTTCGCGGAGGTGGAGAAGGCGGCGGCCGAGGCTCGCATTCACGTGGGTGTGGCGAGTGGGCGTGAGGCGTAGTTGCGAGCAGGGTGGCACTGCAACCCCGGTGCGGCGTACGGGGCGCTGGGTCTGTCGGAGGAGAAGATCGCGGAGCAGATCCGGAACCACAAGTGTTTTTCCTCGACTTGTGTGCACCAGACGGCGCTGACGGTGGTGAACGGCGTGATGGCGGGCGCGGTGCGCATCTCGCTGGGGTTCATGACGACGTTTGAGGACTGCGACCGCGTGGTGGATTTCTTTAGGTCGAGGTATAGAATGTGGCGTGTTTGTTGGATGAATGGGTTGTGGATGGAAGAAACAGGTCAAACGAATCACCAATACCGCTTACAGGAAATAATATCACTATGATCTCTATGAAGTTCCCCTCATACCGTATTCTTCAACTTTGGTAATCTTTCCACCCTGTATCCACCACTTCTTCTTCTCTATTCCATTCTCATACTCCCTCTGGTATCTCACATTCCTACCATCATCAAAATCCACCACCATTCCATGCAATTTCCCATCCTTTGTTCTTCCAATCCGCATGCATTCACCCTTGTAGTAGATTGCACACATGCCAGCCGTATCCCCTTCATTTCCCGGGTCAAAACGAATGGCGTAATCTTTATTATTATTGTCTGTTAACTCCTTCCAGTTTTTATTCTCTCTACTCTGCTCTTCAATCTGTATCATTCTGTCCACAATCTCCATGATCTTCTCTTCTTCCGGGTTCACAGGGCTGACAACAGGCGTCACAGCAGGGCTGACAACAGGCGTCACATCAGTAGGCTTCACAACAGCACACGTCACTTCAACAGGCGTCACTTTAACAGGGTTCACAGGGATGTGGAAGGGATCTGTCACCACCAGATCACCCTCTAACGGTTTCATTGAAACGGTCACAGATTCGGTCTTCTTATCGGGAATACTGCGCGGAAAGAGTGAATGTTCATACACATAATCAGACATACCCTTACGACGGAATTCCTTTAAAGGATCGTGCATGTAATCACCCTCATTAACATCTCCATTTCCATACTCCAACATCATGTTATCATTCAAGTACAATCGAACCAATACCGACTTATCTCTATCAACATACCGAAAACGAATAGGCTTGTTCTCCAAATCAACTTCCAACTCATAACACGGATTATCCACTCTCTTTCGAATAACCGTTCCTCGTGTTTCCGTGTAATTGCATTCATACTCCACCTTGTTAGCTGCAGTGTAATGAAAGACATTGTTAGTGGGTTTATCATCACGATACTCCCCTTCGTATATCAAGTAACCCTTATCATCATCATACTCCCCCTTGTATATCAAGAATCCGCTCAAGTCATATTCACTTCCATGTCCATGTCGCTTGCAATCCACAAGAAGTCCCTTCCTTCGAACAAGCCCATTCTCCCATTGCGTGTATTCACCTGTTATCTTGCCATTCTCAATATGCAATTTGAATAACTTTTGGTTATTCGCGTTTTTGATAGTCGCCTTTCCTTTCAACACTCCATTATCTGCTCTGGCTTTCAAATACTCTCCAGCATGCTCACCACAAAAAGATAGCTTGACTTTACCACCATTCGGAATCGTGGTATTCAACGCCTCTTGAGAGAACTTATACCCCTCCAGTATTCCCCTGAAGGTAATGTCTGCTAAAGCCATCAACAACAGGGACAACAAAAGAAATGTATAGCAGTTTAAATCTCAAACAAAGAAGAAGGAAAATTAGTAACCGTAGTTCACATTGTAGTTGTCTGAGCACATACTGTACCTCGCATTCGTAGATTCACACAGCACCGCTCCATTCTTGCCAAGAATCCTAATCGGGTTCCCAATGCAGTTGAACTCTGGGAGAAAAACTCCCTGGATGATATACGGACTCTCCAGAGGGTAGTACTGCACAATGCCCGTGGGCATGAATTCATGCGCCATCTTCTCGTCGCTCACGCTGAACTGTCCTATCGCCCCATTGTACTTCACCGTCCCGTTCGGCCAGCAGATCGGCTGGTACTGCACCAGCTTCCCCTGCTCCCATACGCCCTGGAAGCAACTCCCATCCGTAAACACGAAGGTCCCCTTCCCATGATAGCAGAACCGCGGAATTAGCTCCGATTCGCCGCAGTCGAACAGCACCTCGCCGTAGTACCGGCCCGGCTTTCGCTTCGGGTGCGTCGCGTCGGGCGCCGGCGCGTCCACCGTCACACTCGCGCCAGGAGCGATGGTGTTGTGCTGCCACACAGATTCGAGGACACGCCCGTCCGGCAGGAACGCCTTGCCTCTGCCGCTGCGCAGCAGCCGGTCCTCCACCGCGCTGTAGCCGCCCTCGTACACACACGTCCACCGCTCGTCCACCTGTCGACTGCCCAGGTCACGCGTCGCCAGCACGCGCATCACGCCGTCGGGTCGTCCGTTCGCCTCGCGCACCGCCCAGCACACCAGCTCGCGCTCGCCCGCACGGTACACAAACCGCTCGCCCGCCGCGCCTGCGCTCTTGAAGCAGAGACGGCCAGCCGCGTCGAACTGCGCGCACGACTTCGCCACGCCGTTCTCGAACACGGTCACACGCCGCGTGTGTCCCGCCTCGTCGAACTCCTCGCAGCGGCCCTCCAGCGCGCCGTTCTTCATCCCGCCACACATTCTCACCGTGCCACTGGGGTAGAACCACGTCATGAACCCGTTGCCCGCGCCGTCGCTGAAGTTGCCCTCCGCCGCCTTCACGCCCTTCTCGAAGGTGCGGCCGAAGCCAGCCAGCTTGCCGTCCCTGAAGGAACCCTCCATCACGACCACGCCGTTCGCGTCGAACACGGAGCCATGCACCAAGTGGTACCCTGCGCTGAGGTCCGCAGCGTCGTTCGGCTGGAAATCGCCTTCAAGCTGAACGATGCGGGAACGGATCGCGCGCGCGACGCCGCGGACGAACACGCCATTGGCGAAGGTGCCGTCGTATGACACGTCCTTCTCGTAGTCGAACACGGCGCCCTCCCCATCGAGATAATCATCGCGATAGTGCCCGCGGGCAACCACACGACCCTCCTCGTCGAACTCCGTCGCCTCGCCGTTCAGCTTGTCCGCCGCGAACATACCCTCGCACACCACCCGCCCCGAGCACCACCGCACCTGCCCCACGCCACTGCGCTGACCCGCCACGAAGCCGCCCTCGTACTCGATGCCGTTCTCCTCGTCGGTGAGCAGGCCCTGCCCGTCGAACTTCCCGTCCTTGAAGGAGCCCTCGTACTTCAGGTGGCTCTCTCGTTCATACAGCGTCCCTTCCCCGTCGTACTTGCCGCCTTTGAACTCGCCCGCGAACACCAACTCGCCCGCCGGCGAGAACTCCCTGCCTCTTCCGTCCAACACGCCGTCCTTGAACGAGCCCTCGAACTGCACCTGCGGCAACACCGGCTCCTTCTTCAGCGTCTTGCACTTCTCCAGCACCTGCTGGCTCGGCCAGTACTGCCGCCCCGTGCCCGTCAGCTTGCCGTCGGCGAAGGCTCCTTCTTGGAAGAGGCTCCGGTCCTCGAACAGCAGCGCGCCACTTCCCTGCAGGCCCTGCGCGTTGTAGCTGCCCTTCCAGAAGAGGTGCGTCGTTTCATCGAAGAAGACGCCCTTCTGTAGAGCGGACTCCTTCACTTCTTTCACGGGCGACACTCTTTCAACGGGCGTCACCACAACGGGCGTCACCACAACAGGTTTCACTTCTTTCACGGGCTTCACTTCCACAGGCAACACTTCAATAGGCGTCACTTCTTCAACGGGAGTCACTCCCTCTACAGGCTTCACTTCAACGGGCGTCACCACAACGGGCGTCACTCCTTCAATTGGCGTCACCACAACAGGCGTTACTCCTTCAATTGGCTTCACTTCAACAGGCTCCTCCGGCTTGGGCGAGGTGGTGGTCCGGAAGGTGTCGGTGCTGGACAGCAGCTCCACGGGCAGCAGCTCGCGCGCCACTTCCGTCGCCTCAGGCCCCACACTCCCCGACGGCACTGACGAGACGGCGCGGACCGCGGGCACCACGGGCTTGGAGGGTACCACGGGCGGAAAGGACGGTGGCGTGGGGTTGGCGTCAGTTGGAGATTTGGGGGCAGGAGGGGGGAGAGTGACTTGAGAGAGGGAGATGGCGCGGTCGGGCCGCTTGGTGTCGCGCGTGGACAGTGGCAGTGGGAGCGAGGCGACCATGGCGTTAATCTCCTCGTCCGTCATCATCAGGTCCTCAATCGAGAAGCCGTCCAACGTTGGTTTATCCTCCTCCTTCTCCTCCTTCTTCTCCGCAGGCTTCACCACAACAGGTTTCACTTCTTCCACAGGCTTCGCCACAACCGGCTTCACCACAACAGGCTTCACTTCTTCCACAGGCTTCACCACAACCGGCTTCGCCACAACAGGCTTCACTTCTTCAACCGGCTTCACTTCTTCCACAGGCTTCACCACAACAGGCGTCACCACAGCAGGCTTCACTTCTTCAACGGACTTCTCAGGAGCACGGTTGCGACGAGGGAAGGGAGCCTCCATCGGCAGGTCCGAGTCGCTGTCCGTGTCCGACGCGTTCTGCAGACTGCGCACCATGGCCTGCACGGAGTGAACCAAATCGCCCTCTAACGGCTCCATTGAAACGGGCACAGACTCGATCTTCTTCTCGGGAATACTGCGCGGAGAGAGTGAATGCTCATACGCATAATCAGGCATACCAAGACGACGGAACTCCTTTAACGGATCATGAATGAAATCACCCTCATAATCAACAACTCCATTTGCATAGTCCAACATCATGTTGTCTCCCAAGTACAATCGAACCAATAACGATTTATCTCCATCAACATACCGAAAACGAATAGGTCTGTTCTTCAAATCAACTTCCAACTCATAATGCGGATAATCCACTCTCTTTCGAATGACTGTTCCTCGTGTTTCCTTGTAATTGCATTTATACTTCACCTTGTTAGCTGCAGTGTAAACAAAGTCACTGTCAGTGGGTTTATCATCATCATACTCCCCTTCGTATATCAAGAACCCACTCAAGTCATATTCACTCCCATATCCTTGTCGCTTACAATCCACGAGAAGTCCCTCTCTTCGAATACGCCCATTCTCCCTTTGCTTGTATTCACCTGTTATCTTGCCATTCGCAATATGCAACTCGAATAACACTTGGTTATACGCGTTTTTGATGGTCGCCTCTCCTTTCAACTTTCCATTATCTGCCCTGGCTTCCAGATACTCTCCAGCATGCTCGTCACAAAAAGACAGCTTGGCAGTACCATGCGGTGGAATCAAGGTATTTAGGGCTTTCTGTGAGAACACATATCCCGCCAATAGTCCTCGAAACGATATGTCCCTCAATCCGGACATATGGATAACTGTCAAAAGCTCAGTATGATCGAAAACGGATATCTTGACGATTCTTTCAGTTCATTCCCGAAATGAAAATGGCAGTGTGGAAACAACCACATACACGAGCACATACACAAGGGAAGTGATAACAAACAGAGCCACTATGTAATGACACATCCAAGCTTCTTCAGAACGATCGTCGCCAGCTCCACAGTTTGCGGGAGATTTGTGAGCGTTGCCACTGTAGCTTGAAGATGATCGATCAGAAGCATCGAATTCTTCAGATAAACCATGCCCTCCGCCGTGAATGACAAAACAGCAAGAGAAGTAACACATTGGTAGATGATCCGCTTATCCTTCGGAAAGATCACCAGCAGCTTATCAATCAACTGAACGAGGTCATTTGCAAGTAGCTTCATTATGATGATGTCTATTTCTCATCGACTCATACTTATTCTACCGCCATTCCTTTGATGCTTTTGACTGGCGACCAATAGGTTTGAAACGATGCCCAGCACCTGCGTGACGATTCCCTTATCCTTCTTCTCCACATAACTCACACACAGGGAGATGATCAACGGAATGGCGTCAAGGTCAGATAGCACAGAGCACGCGCTGTAGTCTATTCATTACGCAAATCCGCAGCAGAAACTATCGTGGAGCAAATAACCCAAACACGATAATCCACAAAACACCATTTCAGGCTCATTACTGTGCTGCTGCAGCAACGTGAGAATGAGAGGAATGCCGCCTTTGCTGAACACCACTTCTTGACTGTATGGCAGCATGAGCAGTCGCGACAGCAGCGCCATGGCTAATTCCTGCACATTGAGCGGCACTCCCGAAACACGAAGCAGTTTGAATAGAAGAGGAATGCAGTTCAGCGTATACAACGTCTTTCGAATGCTCTCTACCCATGATGACAATGATTAACAATGCGCCTTCCTTGCTGAAGAGGATGAAAAAGTTCAATGCGGAGATCAGCGATTCCGAGTCGATCGAAATAAACTGAATCACGGACACAGACAGGGGAATGATGTTGCAATCTTCAATCTCTCTCCGAACACGAATGGCATCCTCTGCTTCTAATCACATACCACAAAACAAACCGTTCTTCGCATTCGAAATGAGCTCGTACAGAATCGTGAAGGAAATCTTCAATAACCGCGGTTCTCGGTGCTTTTCCAGAACGATGGAAATGGTTTTGATGATGCGTGTGTCGAGCAGATCACTCAGCAAAAACAACTCTGCGGTTGACGAAAAAACGAGCCATTACGCTTTTGCTCCTGAATGTGGAGAATGCTATAGAAGCACTGGATGAGAACGCAGGAGGAGAGAGGGTACGTTTTGAACAGCATCTCCAGCAGCATGAAGAACTCGTTTTGAAGAAGAAGGGGAATCCCTTCATCTGCGCATCACCCTCTTCCTTCGTTCAAACCATTTGCGTAGGTGATCACGCGGATCACCTGAATGCACAGTCGAATGGTTTCCTCATTCTCCACACAGCTCTTCGCAATCATCATCAGCAACTCGATTCCTCCCTCCTTGTACATCTCCACGCAGTTTTCCTCTATCTGTGACTCTCGCACCAAACAACCACTTCTCGCGATCATACGAATCAGAACTCGACAGCATTCATCGGCGACGGTAACGTCACCTCGGCATCGCATGTACAGCTCCTTCAACGAAGCGACGAAGCGCTGCGACCGGATGTAGTCCAGGCCCTCGCCTAGGTGTGGAGCAAACACAACGGCATTACTGGAGAAGGTGAGGTGATGAACAATGGAGGCAAATGGGTACACGACTTCTCCTATGGACTGTCGAGTGTTGATTTCCGTTGTGATTTCGGTTGCCATGGAGTAGACGGAGGATTTCACGATTGGCAGTACACCGCTCTCAATGAATGGAGTAATATGCTCCGCATCCTTCGTGTAATACATGAGAACAATAGCGATTTGAAGCATGATGTGGTTGTCCTCAGAAAAGGAAGAAGCGAGGGAAGTGAGGCAAGCAAGCAGCTCCTTGCGACAAATGTGCTTGCACATAGCGGCTAGTGGGAATCCAGAATGAGCAGCTCAAACGGTACGTACACAGACAGGCGATGCAATTGACGCAGATCATCACTCCCTTCATATCCCGCTTCTCTCCCTCTATCTTTGTTACGCGAAGTATGTCCGCTGGAAGGGTTTCCACAGCATCGATGGGTATCTTCACATCTACGCATGGAAAGCGAAGAATGCAAGTTGTACGCGATGACAGAATGCGAGTAATGGTTGCTACGATCAGCATCCGGTAAGACTGGTATTCTTCCCTCCATAAGAATTTGCTGCATGCACTCAACGCCTTTCCAAGATCTACTTCCTCTTTCGCTACAAAATCACGATTTGGAGTCCCATCACCAACAATCCGTTCTCCCATTCAGAATGAGCACCAATGCATTCCGGATCGATTCAAATGGGGCATTTGGATCGGACAGAACGTCTTCCACTTCGATGGAAGACATGGAAATGATTTAGTGTGTGACGGCAAACATAAGCACTAGTAATAGAAAGAAACCATAGGAATGATGGTTGCCAGCACGATGTACACCACGTCCAGAATGAGAGTGGCTTTGAAAAAGGGAAGAGTTCGGAATCCAATGCACTTGCCCATCCACATGCAGTGGTGATCCAGCTTGTAGCAGCACGTTCCGCAGTCGTAGCAGTGATAGAACTCGGGGACGACGCGATCAAAGCCACACTCGCCTAATCATCACACAAATCACCGCAAATGAATACGGCACCGGTTACTGCACTTATTCGTCGATGGCAGCATTCCGCGAAACACGATACCCGGATTGCTGAGGGTGGTGAGAAGAGTGCAAATCTCGGTGATGAAGAAGAAGACAATGCCGATTATCACTCCCCAGATCTTCCAGGAATTGTACACGTGCATCGATCCCAACAGGGACACGAAGATGATGATGGGGATTGCGTACATCGCAAACGACAGCTTCCAACTGGGTCCGGCGATCGCAACAAACGGGAAATAGTCGTGTTTCAGCTCATCTCCCCAAAGAAGATAGCAATTGCCGAGGCGTCCTCCCGTCTTCGGGTAGGTGCAGCATTGAAACACGGAGTGCGGTGCGTTCTCATCAAGAGTCGCCTTCCAATCTACACCCGTCGCGTTTTCCACTTCCTCGGTGTATTCTAGGGGAAAGAGGGAAGTACAAGATTACTGTATGGAAACAGGATCCGCCGGACGGCTTCCTCAGGGAGCTATGCGATCATGTCCAATGCACTCGAGTTTACCTTGTTGCTGGTGGTATCGATAACAACATGCGATGGCGGCTGTGGCGCCGCTTCTGTGGAAGACTGCATGGAAGAAGATGAGTCGTGTATTTAAGAAACCCAGGAGGGAAAGAGAACATGGGAGCTATCACTACCGCATGGCAATGGGCTATCAAACGGGAATGGCTAATGAGTGACAAGGGAGGAAGCTGAGGTGGCGGACGCACTCTTCCCCTTCATCTAGTGATTACCGTGGGGTAAAGCAATCACGGAATACTCATACACGGAAGACTGGAACGGAAGCGTGATTTCTCCCTACGAATAAGGGTAGTTATGAATAACCTTCATAGTTCCGCTCCAGCTTGCGCATACTCTGATTCAATTCGCTAACCCTTGTGTTGAGCTTGTCTATAATTTCGTTTGTCTATTCTTTAAAAGATATAATGCAGGAGCTACTTCTCGGAGAGTTGCAGAGAGCTGCGCCAATTCTTGGATAACAAGGATCTATTCGTCATGACTTCTCTCAAAACTCCACGTCGTTATTCTCAGTGCTCATATGCAACAAAGAAACGGGAATAGCAAAATCAATAACTGTCCTCAATCAAACGGCCCACCACCTCGGGAGTGATGCGCTTGTTCTCCCCTAAAACGACCTTCTTGTCCGTGAACCTACACGTCACTCCTCTCCCCAATCCATTCTTCTTCACCACCTCCTCGATCCACGCACGGTCCTGAGACACCTTGTACTGGCTGATGTGCGTGGGCACTCCCATGGTCTCCTCGTAGAACTGCTCAATGCGGTCCACCGTCTCCATCGCCATCTGCGGGATGATTCCCTCTATCGATCATTCCACTGTGTCTATCTCCCACTCGGAATGCCGAAGACGCGGTTGCCCATCTGGGCCAACTTCATCATCTTCGCATCAAACTGGTAGCGCAGCACTCGCGGCTATAATGATTACCAGCACGCTCTGTCCCACCTGAATGCACGCCAGCGTGCGAGCATGGTCCATGCCGAGGTACGCCGTCAGCTCATGTCCGATCATGTGCGTCGACCAGTCCTGGATCACGCCCTGGCAAATCCACTTGTTCAGCGCCTGCGTCGCGGCCCACATGATGTTGCTGCGCGCCTGGTAGCTGCATGGGTTGGCCATCACCAGTTTTCCCTGAGCATTACATTATCCAATGTAGCATACGTTGTCAATTAGGACGTTGAGCAGCGCCTCCGAGTAGCGGTCCTGCACGTCCGCATCTACGAATGAAGAATCGATGGTGGCTGCCACGCATGCACACGGTGAGGTACTGCTCGCACACATGAACGAAGGAGTCCACGACTCCGTTGGCAGTCTGGCGCGTGGGAAGCGAGAGGGTCGTCTCAGGATCCAGAATGGCGAACTGGGGGAACAGGAACTGCGAGTTGAATGCGCACTTGGCCTAGCAGTGAAAGGGGTAGATGAAGTGCACGTGAAGCGCTCTGCGGGAGAGAACGGCTCCGTTGTTGCTCTCCGATCCCGTCTACACGATCAATCGATACTCCATCCAGTACGGCAGGCAGTGTCATGATGCAGCCCATAGGAACGGCACTCTCAATGCCCTTCCCTCCAGAAGTCACCATATCCCAGGGATCCGACGTCTTGGAGTACTTGGACGCGGCGGCGATGAACTTGGTTCCGTCAGACACGGAGCCGCCGCCCACGGCAAGCAAGAAGGTGTCATCGACGCCAAGCTTCTTCACAATGTCGACAGCCTTCACAACGGTGTCGAAGTCGGGATTCGCCTCGATGCCGCTGAATTCCGTGACGGAATAGCCCTTGAGCGCGTCCATCACCTGGTTGTACACGCCGTTGCGCTTGATGCTACCGCCACCGTACGTCAGTAGCACCTTCTTTCCCGAAGGGATGAGGGAGGGCAACTTCGCGATCTGCCCCTTTCCAAACACAATACGCGTGATGTTCGCGTAGTTGAAATTCTTCATAGCGCTCAGCATGGCAATGGATACCAAAGGATTCAATAACTACTGCGAAAACACACTTTCTTTGGTTCGAATAGCGATATGGTGAAATCGGCGCCGCACAAGGTGAAGCCCACGAAAGTCGTGAAGACGGCGAAGGAAACCAAGGATGCCAAGAAGGAAGCCCAGCCCAAGGTGAAGAAGCAAAAAGGGTATGCCCGCAGAGCGGTGAAGCGCGCGGAGCCGAAAATCAACGAGAACCCGAAGTCGGCTATGTTCATTCATTCAACGACGACCAGCCAGTTTGTCCTGAATGTGATGCGTGATTTGGTATGTGGATTGTACGCGCGTCTCATCGGTGTAGCTGCGTTTTAAGAAGCCCTACGGCAAGCTGATGACAAAGAAAAACGAGATTCGCCCCTTCGAAGATATCAATTCGCTCGAGTTCCTCAGTCAGAAGAACGACTGTAGTTTGTTTATGGTGGGAAGCCACTCCAAGAAGAGACCTCACAACCTCATCATGGGCCGTATGTTTAACTACCAGCTCCTCGACATGATCGAGTTGGGCGTTCTGGACTACAAATCCATCGAGTCCTTCAAGTCGATGAAGGTGGGATCAACGGAGGCGGCTTACTCCTAGAGCCAGGTCGGCCAGAAGCCCATGTTCCTGTTTCAGAGCGACTTGTGGCAGTACTCGGAGCGTCACATGCTGGTGAAGAACATGATCCTCGACTTCTTCCGCGGCGAGGAGGTGAGCACCATCAACCTCACCGGCCTGAGCTACGTCATCGCCGTGACGGCCATCGGCGACGAGAGCGACGCAAAGCCGAAGATCTTCTTCCGCGTCTACTGTGCGTCTTTCTTTCTCTTTTCACTCGTAGCGACGGAGCTGAAGAAGGTGGCGGGCGTGTGTCCTCGCGTGGAGCTGGAGCTGATGGGTCCGTCGCTGGACCTGGAGATCCGCCGTGTCCACGAGAACACGACGCAGCTGAAGAAGGTGGCGCTGCTGGTGCCGAAGACGGTGAAGCCCACGAAGGTGAAGAACGTGACGCACAACGTGTTCGGAGAGAAGATCGGCAGGCTGCACATGACGAAGCAGGAGGTGGACAAGATGCAGGTGAGGAAGATAAAGGCGCTGAAGATCCTGCGAAAGGAGAGAGAGAAGAAGGAGAAGACGGAGAAGAAGGCCAAAGAGTAACTGTTCCCTTTATTCACACATTGTTTGTTGGGATGAGCACTGGCGTAGAGGGGCAGCTGAGGCAGTTCTACACCGCTGTCATGAAGAATGTACTGAAGGAGTGCCTTTCTCCCAGTCTCGATTTGTCCGAATCCGTAACAAGAGAATTGGAGACCCGTTGGATGCAGCGGTATGAATCCATATCCCACAACGCGCTGATTATCGATGACAGAATGGAGGTACAGGAACCAAACACGACAGACAACTCGGTGGATCCGGTTCTCATTCATTAGATGTGTTAGATGTAGGAAAGCATGGATGTGGAATCAAATCCCCTCCTTCCTGTCATTCTCCGCTGTGACCTAAACCGCCTCCATGTTCCCGGAATTCTAACCAATCGGTGTCCTGATGTGCTTCCCGTAGAAAAGGCGCTGTGTGCTGATCTGTAGATGACGGAGCCTTCCATACCCCAAGTAGCCATGCTTCCATGTTGTGACATTGTAGGCGGATGGCGAAGAGGACGATTCGGAAGCGGAAAAGGATCCTCCTACACACAAGCCCGTTGTGGTGGTGAAAAGGGCATCCAAGCCCCACCTGTTAGTGTCCAACAGCCCACTGTACTCCCTCTCCTCCTTATCCAAGACCGCATCGCCATCTCACCTCCGCACGTCCTTTTCCTCCATCTCCTCCTTTTCTGCGTTCAACGCGAAGAGGGATGTGAAGACGAAACGCTTCGTCCCTCGTCCTGAAAGCGCCATCATTCCCCCCAAGAAGTCTGCCGTTCCCATCCCGCCTGCAGTGCAGACTCAGCCAGTGGTAGAAGAGGGTGTTGCTGTGGAGAGTGCTACGGTAGAAGATAACGCTATTGCAGAGAGTGCTTCGGGAGGGAGTGACAAGATGGTGGTTGAAAAGACTGCTGAGAAAAGGAAAACGGCTACGAAGCCGCCTGACCGGACGAGTAAAAGAACCGTAGAGAAGGCACCCAAAGCAGCGAAGAAGGCCGGAGAAAAGACGAAAAGAACCGCGAAGAAGACAGTGGAAGAACCAAGGGAAGAAGAGGAACAGACAGAGGCAACGCAGCCATCCGAATCTCGTGAGGCGCTGATCGCGAGGGACATCGAAAGGGAGAAGAGACGGCTGAACGCGATCGTGCAGGAAAAGACGAGTGCAATTGTCCATTCCCAGATGAGGGAAGAGGAAACGTCCTGCGTAATCTTCTCCCAGTACGAGGAGTAGTGCTGCATCCCAGCCCTCATCTCTAGAGCAAAGCACTACCAATCCAAGTGGACCTTTTCTCTGCGGAACGGTATCATACGGTATAACCATCGCGAAATGCTCTTCGGACAGTGTACCTGTTCTTTTTCCTTCACCTCTCCTGTTTCCTTGATTCACAATCTGTTGTTGTGATCATCACTCCTTCATGTCACTGCACTCATCGCGAGTGCGTTGGAAGGCGCTGAGGGTTGCTTCGCCTCTCATGTCTCTCAAGTGAGCGTCAATCGCGTTTAACACTGCATTCATTCTGCATGAGTGCGCAGTAATCCGACACGGTAGTTCGGGACTCTATGGCTGATTCAACTGTTTCCAGTTGCCCATGTTCCTACGGAATTGCAATGGTTACGGAGTTCTTCTACCCGCGCTGCGGGGGTGTTGAGATCCACGTCATGTCGATCTGCAGAGAACTCATCAAAAGAGGGCACCATGTTCGTCTTTCTCGCTTCAATCATCCGTAGGTGATCGTCATCACGCGCTACGAAGGAACGTGCTTAGGAACCCGCGTTTTCGACAACGGGCTGCGCGCGTACTATCTTCCTTTAGAGAACATGACGATGGGGACGATCTATCCCTATTTCTACTGCTGGATGCCCGCGTTCCGCCATGTACCTGTCTCGCTCCCCTTTCAACTAGATACTCCTGCGGGAACGCATCCGCATCGTTCACTACCATCAGTGCACCAGCGTCATGTTTCACACGTCCATCCGCGAGGCGGAGGTGCTCGGCATCCACACCGTCTACACCGACCATTCTCTCATGGACTCCAACTCCATGGCCGGCGTGGCCATCAACGAGGTGCTCCGCTGCTACTCCTGCTGTATGAACGCCTTCATCTGCGTCTCCCGCGCCGACCGAGACAACTTCTGCCAGCGCCAGCGCTTCGCCTCCCCGCCCGCCAACCTGCACGTGATCCCCAACGCGGTGGACAGCGATCGCTTCCGCAGGGACTACCGTCTCCACCCGCTTGTCACCCGCGTCCGCAAAGCCTTCTGCAGTGCCTCCAGCATCACCGTCGTGGTGCTGAGTCGTTTGGTCTACCGAAAGGGCGTCTGTTTATTGGAGACGGTCATGAACCGCACGCTCGCCTCCTTCCCGATGGTCAACTTCCTCGTCGGGGGAACGGGCGACGAGCAGGAGAGGATCCAGCATCTGGCGGACCGGTGGAACCGGCAGTGCGGAGCGCGGCGCGTGCTGGTGATGGGCGAGATTGCCCACGAGGAGGTGGCTCCCTTTCTTGTAACGCACTTCGCCTGGTTCTCGCCTAGAGCTGTGGGGACATCTACCTGTCCTGCTCCCTCACCGAGTCCTTCAACATCACCGTCCTCGAAGCCTTCGTGTAGCGCCTGCTCCCTTGCCTCATCTGCAGCTCCGGCTGCGTCATCGTCTCCACGAACGTCGGCGGCGTGCCCGAGCTGCTGCCCGCGTCGAAGGGCTTCTTCGTGAGTCCCACCGAGGAGGGGCTGTTCCGAGGCATCCGCGCGGCCATCGGGGACGTGCAGAACAACCCCGTCTCCCACCCCCGCGCGCTGTCTCCGGAGGATGAGGAGATCCTGCGCGTGTACGACTGGGGAGAAGTCGCCTCGCGGCTGCTGCGTGTCTATAAGGAGGTGATGAAGCAGCCGGCGGTGGGGTGGAGGGAGGAGCTGCGCGCCTTCTGGAAGCTGGGACTGGTGGTGTTGCTTCACCGCACTGACGCGTAGGGAGCCTTTCTCCTCCTCTCTCTGGACTACCTGCTCGTCTGTCTGTTGAACCTCTTCTGCTGTGTTTCTTCCATACTGCCAACAAACACCCCACATTGCACAATTACACTCAAACGATCCCCTACTTCTTTCCAT
>OIWT01001431.1_pt1 | contig 28747 bp, 25 predicted proteins | sample 1587701 | NCBI WGS metagenome assembly OIWT01 (sample SAMEA3888904, study PRJEB22519) | human gut metagenome | biome: human gut; feature: human-associated habitat; material: faeces | place: Denmark | collected 2009 | reverse complement strand
ATATCAAGTGAATATAAAGAAACAACAATTACAATAAACGCCCCAAAATTATCTGATGAAATACGAGATTTCATTAAATATATATCAGATATGGATTCAATATCAAATCAAATTGTTGCTAGTAATAATAATGAAATATATTTTATAAATCTAGAAAAAATAATATGTTTTTTTAGCAAAGACAAATATAACTATGCAAGAACTGTGGACGGAACATATAAAATTAAATATAAACTATATGAACTGGAAAAATTCCTTAAGCAAAAGAACTTTATAAGGATTTCAAACTCATGTATTATAAATACAAATCAAGTCAAATGTTTTGATACAAGTATACTTGGAACAATTTTGGTAAATTTGAAGGACAATACACAAGAAAAAGTTTCTAAAAGAAAAGTACCACAAATAATGAAGCTACTTAGAGAGAGGGGGAATTTAAAATGAAAAAATTCACTAAGCTCATGGCTCTGCTTCTCGCTCTGATCATGATGCTGAGCTTGGCTGCTTGCGCTCCGGCTTCTAATGATGATTCCCAGAACTCTGGTGATTCTAGTGATAGCTCCAGCGATGTAGCACCCACTGCTCCTAACCGTGCAATCCTTGGTAACACCACCGAGCTGAGCGGAGACTTCCGTTATCCGGGCTGGGGTGGTTCTTCCGCCGGCGCTGCCGACCAGGACATCTCTCGTCTTACCGTTGGTTATGGCACTATGGAAACCAATCAGGGCGGCGCTTATGTTTGGAGCCAGACCGCTGTTAAGGATCACACCGAAACCGAGAACGAAGATGGCACTGCCACCTACACTGTAACTCTTAACGAAGGACTTACCTTCTCTGATGGCACCCCCATCACTGCAGCTAACTACCTTGTAAGAGTTGTTGCTTTCTCTACTCCTGTTGCTATTTCTGCCGAGCTTCCCGGCACTCTTGGTCAGTCCTTTGTCGGCTTTGATGAGTTCAGCAAATACACCGGTGAAGAAAAAGAAGGCACTTCCAAAGTGTTCTCCGGCGTTCGTCTTATTGACGAGCACACCTTCTCTGTAACCGTATCTAGCGACTACTATCCTTACTACTTCGCATACACCTATGCTGCATTTGATCCGGACCCCATGGGTCTGTGGCTTCCTGAAGGCGTAGAGCTTAAGGATGATGGCGAAGGCTGCTACCTCTCTGACGAGTTCTATGCAAAGAACGAAGCAGGCGAGTACACCTCTGCTGCATACATTTCCGGCAACCGTTACGATGTTTCCAAGTATCCTTTCTCTGGTCCTTATACCATCACCAACTGGGATGAAGGCACCAAAGAATGCACCCTTACCATTAACCCTGAATTCAAGGGCAACTTCGAAGGCCAGAAACCTTCCGTCGAAACTATCGTTTACAGCAAAATCATTGAAGAGACTCAGCTTGAGCAGCTCAAAACCGGTGCTCTGGATGTTCTGTCCAACGTTACCGGCGGTGACGCTACCAAAGCAGCTCTTGAGGTTGTAGATAACGAAAAGTTCAAAGAGGTTCACTATCAGAGAGCCGGCTACGGCAAAATCGAATTCGACTGCGACTTTGGTCCTATTTCTTTCCCGGAAGTTCGTCAGGCTATTGCATACCTTCTGAACCGTGTTGAATTCTGCCAGGCATTTACCGGTGGTTACGGCGTTGTTGTTGACGGCCCTTACTCCCCCGACTTTGATATGTGGCAGGCTGTTAAGGATGACATCGATCTTATCGACTACTCCTATTCTCCCGACAACGCAAAGAAAGTTCTTGAAGATGGCGGCTGGATCTACAACTCTAAGGGCGAACCCTATGTAGAGGGTGCGACCGGTGTTGACGCAGTTCGTTATAAGAAGCTGACTGCCGAGGAAGCCAACGCAAAAGATATCTTCGGCAATGATGCAGGCAACAAGACCTATGCTTCTGTTGCTAACACCGATAACGTTGTTTACAAGACTGTTGAAGTTAACGGCGAGTACTACATGCCTCTGGCAATCAACTGGTTCGGTACCACTCCTAACACTGTTACCGACATGCTGAGCACCAACCTGGCTAACTCCTCTGACGTTGCTGCTGCCGGCATGGTAATCCGTGCAACCACAGGCGACTTCACCACTCTTACCGGCAACATCTACCGTGACTCCTCCATGGGTTACGCAGGCGTTCCTGTTTATGGTATGTACAACCTTGCGACCGGCTGGAACAACGCTGTTTATGACTATGCCTTCAACTGGTCTACTTCTTCTCAGTACGCCAGCTACTCCTCCAACAAAGTCATCGATCCTTATGATCTTGCATTCCCCTATGATCAGAAGGCTGACAAACTGACTTACGAAGAGGCTGTTAAAGCTTCCGGCGACAAACTCGGTATGGATTACCTCTCCATGGCTATGGTTTACAATGCCACTACTGAAGACGAATACAACGAGTGGTGGGAGGCTTACATCGAGAGATGGAACGAGCTCATGCCCGACATTCCTTTGTACTCCAACTATTACTATGATGTTTACAATGCAAACATTGAGAACTTCGAGACCTCTCCGTTCTTCGGACCTGCTAATGCAATTCTCTATGCTAACATTAAGGGCTATGCCGCTAACTAATTGATTAGTTAATTCTCATAGGGTTTAGAATTGGGCAGCCTTATAAAGGCTGCCCAATTTGAAAATTAGCCTATAACGCCAAGAAAACCGGTTGTCGGCTTTCATCAGAATTTTGCTGCAAACAAAAAGACTCTGATGAAAACCGATAACCACCGCCTTATTAAAAACGGCAGCTGCATTTATCGTGATGCACCTTACATCCGTAGACTGCAAGCGTGCCTTTTTTTATTTCAAAGCATATCTTCGGTATTTGTCTGTAGGATTTACAGTAAGAAAGCGCGCAATTTGCTCTTTAAATTATGTAATAAGGGCTTGCTGCCGAAAACTTTGCAATATTTTACGCAAAAAAATGCATTTTGCTGCATAGATACCATTTTCTACACTTGATTTGTTTGCGATTTTGGGGTAGAATATATTAAATATGATAGACGGCAAGTTCCTGCCTTGGGAAATATTTTGCTCTGTCGTCTAAAGAAAGGGAGTATTCCATGGGAAAATACATTCTTAAGCGACTGGGCTATATGGTTGTTGTCGCGCTGATTCTCTCCCTTCTGATGTTCCTTGTATACACCATGATTCCTTACGACCGTGCGGTTGTAGAGATCGATGCATATAAGGCAAGTCTGAAGAACAATCCTAATGCCGCCGAGCTTTATGAGCAGAAGTTGGCAGAAAAGCGCCACGAGCTTGGCACGGACCAAAACGTTCTTGTGCGCTACCTTGGCTGGGTAGGTGCTGTGCCTATCAACGGCAAGTATCAGGGACTTCTTGAAGGAGATTTCGGTTATAGCTATACTTATGACCGCCCGGCAATTGAGGTTCTTAAAACCCCGATGAAGAACACTGTCTTTATCAATATTTTTGCGACCATTTTGGGTCTTGGCATTACTATTCCTCTTGGTATTTTCTGTGCGGTGCATAGGGGAAGTAAGCGAGATACGGCGGTGCAGGTTGCCACAATAGTGGGATACTCCATACCGGTGTTTATTACGGCAATTGTGTTTATATGGCTGTTCGCCATTATTTTGGGGTGGTTCCCGGTTTCGGGAATGAAAACGCCGGGATCAAACTATACCGGAATGAAGAAAATTTTAGATGAACTGTATTATATGAGCCTTCCGCTTATTGTAATGACTTTTACATCCTTGGGCGGCATGACAAGATACGTTCGTGCTTCCATGAGCGAAGCACTGAGCCTTGACTGTATCCGTACTGCGAGAGCAAAAGGCCTTAAAGAAAAAACCGTTATTTATTCTCACGCTTTCAGAAACGCCTTGATTCCGATTATCACTCTTGTTATAGGTTGGTTCATCGGCATTTTTTCCGGTTCCGTTGTTGTTGAGAACATTTTCGGTTTGAACGGCGTAGGCAGACTTTATATCAACGCACTTAATGACAAGGATTTTGAGGTAGTTCTTCTGCTTCAGATGTTCTATGTTGCTATCTCTTTGATAGGCAACCTTGTAATCGACGTTGCTTACGGTATTGCTGACCCGCGTGTCAGAGTTAACAAGTAAGGAGGAGTATGAGATGAGCAAAGAGAATAATACATCCTCCAATGGTTTTGCACCTTTCCGTTGGCTTAAGAGAATGTTCTTTGGTGCATCCAAGGAGTTAACTGTGGCTGACGAGCGCTTTGACAGCCCCGGAAAGCTTGCAGTAAAACGTTTCTTCCGCAATCCGCTCGCCTGCATTGCATTGGCAGTGCTGATTGGCATGTTCCTGTTCGTGTTTATCGGACCGATTTTCGCTCCGGTTGACCTGACTGAAACCGGCAGTGAAATGCTTCATGTTAACGTAAAGCCCACCATGAGCCTTATGAAGCTGCCCCAAGATATGAAGGATGGCGCTGTGGATATTTCCTCCAGAGGTACTTTCACCATCGGTGTGAGCACCGACGGTCATATACACAGCTGGGGCTATTATACCCCCACTAAGGATCCTCGTCTTAACCCGATGAATGTTCCGGATGAGGTTCAGGAGGCTGATATTATCCATGTCGCAGCCGGTACTGACCACTGCGTGGCCATTTCTTCTGACGGTCATGTTTACGCATGGGGCGCATTCGATAACGGTCAGTATGGCTGGGATGGGTCCATGATTGCTTCCGCCAGAAAGCAGCCGGAGGAGCTGATGGGGGACAACACCATCGATGCTTCTCAGGTTAAACAGCTTGCCTGCGGCAACCAGGTTACTGCGATTCTTATGGAGGATGGTACTATTTATGCATGGGGCAACGACAGCCTTAACGCAACCAACCTTTCTTCCATTATTAAATACAGCAAAAACGAGCACAAAATCGTAAAGCTTGTTTTCACCAACGATGGTCTTTACGGTATAGACGAAGTTGGTAATTTTGTGCCGGGAAAGAGCACCAAATTCCAAACCGCTATTGTTAAAGACGAAAACGGCAATAACAATACCGTAAATATTGAAGAGTACCTCAGCAACCGCAAGGTTGTTGATATTGCCGCCACCGGCGGCGCCATCGCTCTTGTTACCGATGACGGCGAAATGCTTGTTGCCGGCATGAAGGGTGATATTCCGACTGTTCCGGAAGGCGACACCATCAAACACGTTTCCGGCGGCACCCGCCACTTCACTCTTGTTACCGAAAAGGGCAGAGTTTATGCTTGGGGTCAGAACTATCGCAACCAGTGCAACATTCCTGACAATCTTCAGGAAGAGGGTGCAGTTGACACTGTATTCTCCAGCGGTTTTCAGAACTACGCTTATAAAGATGGCGAGTTTGTAGGTTCTTGGGGACTTAAAGGTTACGCATTCGGTACCGATGATATGGGTCGTGACGTATTTAACCGTCTTATGAACGGCGGTAAAATGACTATGACAATCGGTGCCGTGGCCGTTATCGTTTCCACAATAATCGGTATTATTGTAGGATGCATTTCCGGTTACTTTGGCGGCTGGGTAGATATGTTCCTTATGCGTGTTACCGAAATTGTGGGCGCTATCCCATTCCTGCCGTTTGCGCTATGTCTTTCTGCAATACTTCAGGCTTCGGATCTTCACGAAAACACGAGAATTTTTATAATCATGTTGATTCTCGGTGTGCTCAGTTGGACCGGTCTTGCAAAACTAATCAGAGGTCAGATTCTTGCAGAAAGAGAAAAGGAATTCGTTACCGCAGCCCGTGCGATGGGCGTAAAAGAGAAGAGAATTGCATTTAAGCACATTCTGCCTAACGTAATTTCCGTTATCCTTGTTTCCGTTACTTTGGACTTTGCAGGATGTATGCTTACAGAATCCAGCCTGTCTTACCTCGGATTCGGCGTTCAGCTTCCTCGTCCGACTTGGGGCAATATGCTTGACGGTTCAAGAAGCGCACTTGTTATTCAGTCCTATTGGTGGCGCTGGGTATTCCCGGCACTCTTCCTATCCATCGTCGTAATCTGCATCAACATCATCGGCGATACTTTACGGGATGTACTTGATCCAAAATCGGAGGTGGATAAATAATGGCAGATATGAATAAACCTTTGCTGGAAGTCAAAAACCTTAAGACTTTCTTCAAAACCAGAAACGGCACCGTTAAAGCCGTAAACGATGTTTCATATTGCATCTATCCCGGAAAGACCCTCGGTATCGTTGGCGAATCCGGTTCCGGTAAGTCAGTATCCGCCATGAGTGTTCTGCGTCTGCTTGATGCAAACGGCTATATTGCCGGCGGCACCGTCACTTTTGACGGACAGGATCTTTCCAAGGTTTCTACCGAGCAGATGTATCACATCCGCGGAAACAGAATTTCTGTTATATTCCAGGAACCTATGACCAGCCTTAACCCTGTATTCAGCGTGCAGAAGCAGCTTTCTGAGCCTTTTATCATCCATCAGGGCATGAGTAAGAAAGAAGCGGCAAAAAAGTGCGTTGAGATGCTGAAAGCTGTTCAGATTCCTAATCCAGAGGCTGTTGCAAAGCAATATCCTCACCAGCTTTCCGGCGGTATGCGTCAGCGTGTTATGATTGCAATGGCTCTTGCCTGCAAACCTGACATTCTGATTGCAGATGAACCTACCACCGCTTTGGATGTAACCATTCAGGCACAGATACTCAGATTGATGAACGATCTTCAAAAAGAAAACGGTACTGCTATAATGTTCATCACTCACGATCTCGGTGTTATAAATGAAATGGCGGACGACGTAGTAGTTATGTACTGCGGTCAGGTTGTGGAGCAAGCTCCCGCACGCACCATTTTCACCGATTGCAAGCAGTCCCATCCTTATACCGAGGGACTTATGCATTCTATTCCGCAGCTTACCGGTGACAGAAAGAAACTGGATCCTATTCCCGGCGCTGTGCCGCATCCGCTTGATCTGCCGAAGGGCTGCAAATTTGCACCCAGATGCAAATATTGCACTCAGAAATGTATTGACGAGGAGCCTGAACTGATGCAAGTGGGCGAAGATCAGTATGTACGCTGCTTCTATCCCGATAAAGAAGAAAGGAGATCTGAGGAGCATGGAAAAATTACTGTCAATTACTAATCTGAAAAAGTATTTCCCTGTGGCCAAGTCTTCTACCTTCGCCAAACAGATGTATGTTCGCGCTAATGACGATATCTCCATAGATATTTACAAGGGCGAAACTCTCGGTCTTGTTGGTGAGTCCGGCTGCGGTAAATCTACTTTCGGCAGAGTGCTTCTTCAGCTTTACGAACAGACTGCCGGCAGCACCATGTACTATGGCCGTACTCTTGATGCAGTAGCACCTGACTATGTGCTGGATACTATTAAAAATGCAAACAGCTATATAGCAAAGTATCATAAGGCTGCACAGCATGCCGAAGAAATGGCAAAAAAGTGCGACGAGCTCGGTGATAATGCTTCTTTCTTTGATATTCAGGATAAGAACCTTGCCGCTTGCGATGCAAAAACAGCTCTTGACTATGCAGTAAAGATCCTTGGCGGATTTATGGTTCGCGACACTGCTAAAGGTGCAGAGTTGCTTGAAAATCGCTATCGTCATGCTTTTAAGGCTGCTGAAATTGCAACTAAAATAGAGAAACTGAACACTGAAATTGAAGCGGAAGAAGGCGTTGCCGAGGATGAACCTGAAAAGGCTGCTTCCGCACAGGAGAAAATCGGCAAGCTGAAGGGCAAAATTGCGGCGCTCGAAAATGAATACAAGACCGCAAAAGAAGCAACCGCAAAGGCCGAAGAAGCTCTTGCCGAAGCTAAAAAAACATATGCTGATGATGAAGAGTTTCAGCAATACGAAGCAATGCTTGACGACGGCGTGGATCTTAAGCGCCTGAAATATAAGGAAATGCGTCTGCTGAGAAAAGACCTTCAGATCATTTTCCAGGATCCGTATTCTTCCCTTAACCCCAGAATGACCGTTGGCCAGATTATAGAGGAAGGGTTGGTAACTCACCATTACTTCAAGCGTAATTCCAAGAACATGAAGCCCTATGTCTTTGAAACCATGAATAAGTGCGGTTTACAGAACTATATGTATAACCGCTATCCGCACCAGTTCTCCGGTGGTCAACGTCAGCGTATCTGTATCGCGCGTTCTTTGGCAGTAAAGCCTAAGTTCGTTGTCTGTGATGAGTGCGTATCTGCACTTGACGTGTCAATTCAGTCTCAGATTATCAACCTGCTTCAGGAATTGAAGGAGAAGGACGGACTCACATATCTGTTCATTTCTCACAACCTTTCCGTTGTTCGCTATATTTCCGACCGAATCGGCGTTATGTACCTCGGAAACTTGGTTGAAGTTGCCGAAACTGACGAGATCTTTGCGGATCCGCGTCATCCCTATACTGTGGCACTTCTCTCTTCCATTCCTACCACCGATCCTGATAGTCTGACTAAGGAAAGAATCATCCTTGAAGGAAATATTCCGAGCCCGATTAAGCCTCCGTCCGGATGCAAATTCCACACCAGATGCTATATGGCTTGTGATATATGCAAAAGAGTTCCTCCGGAGCTGAGAGAAATCAAGCCCGGCCACTTTGTTGCTTGCCACTTTGCGGAACGTAAGATTGACGAAAACGGAAATTATCTTTTCGATGTTTCCAAAGTTGAGACTAAATCTTTCCAAGAAGAAAGCGAGCAAAAGTGAAAAAATTCCCCTTCATAGAATGTCCGAGAGTGTTCAAACGGCTTCATGAACCGATTGAGGAGATTGAACAGGAGCCGAACGAGAATGAAGAAAAGATAAAAGTTCCGTTTGGCGATCAGCTTGTAATGATGGGAACGGCGTTCATTGTGATTGTCATTCCCTGCGTACTTGTGCTTTTGGCACTGTCGTTTTTGAGCATGTGGATATTTGGTTTGATTTAATAACAAAAAATCCGTTCTGCGAACACAGAACGGATTTTTTATAAATATGTCGTAAAGAAAATGCTTCCGCATATTGCGGAAGCATTTTATGCATTTATCCAAGGGCAACATCAAGAATCATCATAACAACAAAGCCGATGGCGGTTGTAATTGTTCCGGTATTGCTGTGTTCGCCTGCTTGAGCTTCGGGAACGAGTTCTTCCACGACTACATAAATCATTGCGCCGGCGGCAAAGGCGAGCAGATAGGGCAGAAGTGCGGTCACTTTTGCGGCAAAAAGCATGGTAAAGAATCCGGCGATAGGTTCAACAACGCCGGAAATTGTGCCAAGCAAAAATGCTTTTCCCTTTCCCATGCCCTCGCTGCGAAGGGGCATGGAGACGATGGCACCCTCGGGGAAATTCTGAAGAGCAATTCCTATTGCGAGCGCAAGAGCCGCAGTAGCGCTGATACCGGCATCTTTTGAAGCGGAACCTGCCAGTGCAACGCCGGTTGTCATGCCTTCCGGAATATTGTGCAGCATAACGGCAAAAAGCATCATTGTGCATTTTGGCAGTTTCGACGGCAAGCCTTCGGGCTTATTGCTTCCAAGATGAAGGTGGGGAATAAGCTCGTCAAGTAAAAGTAAAAATCCAATTCCGCAAAGGAATCCGACAGCAGCGGGAAGCCATGAAATTATTCCCTGAGTTTCTGCCATGTTTATTGACGGAATAAGCAGCGACCAAACAGAAGCTGCAATCATAACCCCGGCGGCAAAGCCAAGCAGAGATTTTTCGGTTTTGGGTGATATTTTGTCTTTTAACAGGAATACCATTGCAGAGCCGAGAGAAGTTCCGACTAAAGGAATGAACAGTGTTATAAAAGTTGTCATTATATCCTCCGATGCGTCAAAAAGCGACAAAAAAGTTTTACTAATCTAACATTATATCACTGGTGCGGCACAAAAACAATTAAATTTGTATATAAAAAGGTACAGGCAAAAAATTTCTGTGATTTACATATATTTTAGTATTCGTATGGAGGTTTTTTATGGATTATTTATTTTTGCTTGGTGTACTTTCCGGGATAGTTATTTTTGCGCTGCACGTTACGGCGGCAAGCTCGTTTCCGCAGCCGCTTTCTGCGAAAGAGGAACGCGAATGTTTTGAAAAAATGACAGCTGGGGATAAGACAGCCCGTGCAAAGCTTATCGAGCACAATTTGCGCCTTGTTGCGCATATAATTAAAAAATACTACGGAAATTCGGCGGAGCAGGACGACCTTATTTCCATCGGGTCGATTGGACTTATAAAGGCAGTTTCGACATTTGATTATGAAAAAGGTGCGCGCTTTGCGACATATGCTTCGCGCTGTATAGAAAATGAGATACTGATGTACTTCCGCAACAAGAAAAAATATGCTCAGGATGTTTCGTTTACCGAACCGATTGACTCTGATAAGGACGGAAATACGCTTTCGCTCATAGACATTATGGCAGACGAACGATCCGTGGCGGAGGACATTGAGGATAAGCTTCGTGACGAGCGGCTCTATAAAGTAATAGGTGACACTCTTTCTTTAAGGGAAAAAGAAATAATTTATCTACGCTATGGGCTTGATGGCCGGCGGTCTTACACTCAGAGGGAAGTGGCAAAGCACCTTGGCATATCACGTTCGTATGTGAGCAGAATTGAGAAAAAGGCGCTTGAGACGCTGCGGGAGCATATGGAGGCTTATGAAGGGTAAAAAACGGCTTGATATTGCGAAGGAGCTTGAAATTCCGAGGGGGATTGCGGGCGGGTATTTTATAGAACTCCGTGCCGGAAAGGAAGCTGTGCTCAACGGAAAGTGCGATGTGCTAACGCTCGACGACTCTGTGCTCAAAGTGAAATGTGATGAGCATCTGATAACATTTTGCGGAGATGGCTTGAGCATAGATTCATACACTGCGGACGAAATAAGCATAAGCGGCAACATCTGCGCGGTGGAACTTGATTGAGGAGGAGCAAAATGCTTATATTAAGAGCAATTAGAAAAGTTCCGAGTTGTGTCGACTTTCGTGCAGAGGGAGTTTTTTGCGAAAAACTGCTTACCGAAGCGATGAAAAACGGCTTGGGCATTAGCTTTCCGCGGAAAAGCGGATACACAATGCGCGGAACGGTTCAGGCAGCGAAATACAGAAGCCTTTGCAAAATTGCCCGACGGCTTGGGCTTAAAATGCGTATTGAAAAGAAGCACGGGATTTATTTTACGCTGAAAAGGCACCGAGATAAAATCGGGTTTGCCGCCGGGGCAATTTTTGCGGCGGCGGTGGGGCTGTTCCTAAATCTTTTTGTGTGGGAGATAAATATAAGCGGGAACAAGGCGGTTTCGAGCGAAGAAATTATGGCGACTCTTGCAAATTCGGGGCTTAAAACCGGCACGCTGCGCACAGCACATGACGCGCGCAAAATTGAGTGGAACATTATGAACGACAACAAGGAAATCGCATGGGCAACGGTTAATATTCAGGGCTGCTGCGTAAATGTTGTCGTTTCTGAAACGCGCCGAGAAGCCGAGATGAAGTACGATGACGACAAGCCGGTGAACATAATCGCGGCAAAATACGGCGTAATAAGAAAAATGGATGTTTTTGACGGACAAGGCGTTGTAAAAGTAGGGGACGCTGTTATGAAAGGTGACCTTTTGGTGAGTGCGACATTTGAGGATAGGCACGGCAAGCTTACGCTAAAGCACTCCCGCGCGCGGGTGATGGCGGAAACGGACTATGAAATCACGGTGGAGTTCCCGCTGGAACAGATTATTGAAACTACCGGCGGCGCTAAAAAGTCGGTAAAAGGAATTGAAATTATGGGTCTTAGCATACCGCTTGGCAGCAGCCGCGGATGCGAGGAGTTTCCGGCAGAAAAAGAGGAGAAAGAACTGTATTTCCTATGGATAAGGCTTCCTGTAAAGGAGATTAGTACTAAATACTATGCTGTAAAGCGAAATACCATTACATACACGGCAGAGCAGGCAAAATGCGGTGCTTTTCAGCTTTTGGAGCAGAAAGAAGCCGAAGAAATGAGCAATATGGAAATAATTTTGCGCAAAACCGAAGAAAAAATCGCAAACGGCAAATATATCATCAGGGCAAGCTATGACTGCATTATGGATATTGCCGAGGAGCAGGATATTCTCTCCGACGTTCCGTGGGAGAACACCGACGACATAAGCTGAAGCGGCTTTTAGCGCGAATGAAAAAATTTTTGTTGTATAGTCGCCCCGAATATGATAAAATATAAATGCAAACATAACGAAAAAGGGGGCGTGCGTATTGACGGGAACGACAATGGTATTTGCGTGGCTTGCGCTGGCTGTGGTGCTCGGTATTATCGAAGCGGCAACGGTGGCGCTGGTCAGTATATGGTTTGCGATAGGAGCAGTGGCGGCTATGATACCCGCCGGGCTCAATGCACCGCTTTGGGCACAGATTTTGGTATTTGTGCTTGTTTCGGCGCTGTGCTTTGTGTTTACACGGCCGTTTTTCAAAAAGGTTATCAAAGTGAATAAACACCCCACCAATGCGGACGGCCTTGTGGGGCAGGACGGAGTGGCGACGGATGATATTGAAAATATCGAATGTCGCGGAAAGGTATTTATCTCCGGACTTACATGGAGCGCCCGCTCCGAAAACGGCGAGCTTATCCCAAAAGGAGCGGTCGTCATCGTAAAGAAAATTGAAGGCGTTACGCTGATTGTGGAGCGCAAAAGCTTTGAGGAGGTAAATTAAATGCCCGAACAAATCATAGGAATTTTTATAGGACTTCTTTTTGTGTTTATTCTGCTGCTCATTGCGGCGGCGAACATCAAAATCGTTCCCCAGGCAACGGTTTTTGTAATCGAACGACTCGGAACTTATTACGCAACCTGGGAAACGGGTTTGCACTTTAAGGTTCCGTTCTTCGACAGAATTGCAAAGAAGGTTTCCATAAAGGAACAGGTGGTCGACTTCAAGCCGCAGCCGGTTATCACAAAGGATAACGTAACCATGCAGATAGATACGGTCGTTTTCTATCAGATAACCGACGCCAAGCTTTTCACCTACGGTGTGGAGCGCCCGCTTTCCGCTATCGAAAACCTGACCGCAACCACCCTTCGTAACATCATAGGCGAACTGGAGCTTGACAGCACCTTAACGAGCCGCGATGTTATCAATGTGAAAATTACCTCAATCCTCGATACCGCAACGGATAAATGGGGCATTAAGGTGAACCGCGTTGAGCTTAAAAACATCATTCCGCCGCGTGAAATTCAGGACGCCATGGAAAAGCAGATGAAAGCGGAGCGCGAGCGCCGCGAAACCCTGCTTCGTGCGGAAGGCGAAAAGAAGAGCCAAATTCTTATTGCGGAGGGCGAAAAGGAATCCGCAATTCTGCGTGCGGAGGCCGTTAAGGAAGCCAAAATCCGCGAAGCGCAGGGCGAGGCAGAGGCCATTCTTGCGGTGCAGAAGGCTCTTGCGGACTCCATTGAGCTGCTCAATAAGGCGAATCCCTCCGAGGCGGTGCTCAAGCTGAAAAGTTACGAGGCTTTTCAGAAGGCCGCCGACGGAAAGGCCACCAAAATTATTATTCCGAGCGAAATTCAGTCCCTCTCAAGCCTTGTGACTTCCGTAAAGGAAGTGGCAACGGAGCCTGCCGCAGAATAATTCGTAAAACAAAAAAACAATTACACAGGGGCGCCTTTGGCTGAGACGGCGTTTGCCGAACCCTTTGACCTGATCCGGACAATACCGGCGTAGGGAGTGTCGCATGACGGTTTATTCTTGTCGTGGCATTTTCCCGTGCCACGACAATTTTTTATTTTAACGGAGGAAGAATAAAATGGAAAACAGAAACGAAACATTGAAGAAGATAGTGCTGAGCGCCATAATGATAGCAATCGGAACGGTTTTGAGCCTCGATATCTTCAAATTCGGCGGACTTTGGCTGTTCGGCGGCGGAGTTACCTTTTGCTCCATGCTGCCCCTTGTTATAGTTTCCTACATATACGGCTGTCGCTGGGGCGCGTTCACCGCGTTTGCATACAGCCTTATTCAGCTTGTGCAGGGCGTAGACAATGTTCAGTACGCGACTTCCGTTCCCATGGCGATAGCGATTATCCTGCTTGACTACATTATCGCATACACCGTAATCGGCTTTGCGGGAATGTTCAGGAATGTAATCAAAAATCAGCCCGTCGCTTTGGCTGCGGGAATTTGGGTGACATTCTTTGTCCGCTTTGCCTGCCACTTCATCACCGGATGGGTGATATGGGACGCTCTTTGGCCGAACGACCTCGGAATGATAGCACCGGTATATTCGCTTTATTACAACGGCTCCTATATGCTTCCGGAGGCGATAATCACCTCCGTTGTGGCGGTAATTCTTATGAAAGCGGTACCGAACATCTTTACCGGAAAAATTAAATAATTCTTAATGAAAAAATATGGAGCGCAGGAATATGCGCTCCATATTTTTTCTTGAACTATTCTGTATATTATGATAAAATAAAATATATATAACTCGGGGGCGGAGGTGTTTTTGTGGCGGAGCTTTCCCCGATGATGAAACAATATTTTGATGTAAAAAGCAGGAATAAGGACGCTATACTTTTCTTCCGTTTGGGCGACTTCTATGAAATGTTCTACGACGATGCAAAAACAGCGTCAAAGGAGCTTGAGCTTACGCTCACGGGCAAGGAATGCGGCCAGGAGGAGCGAGCTCCCATGTGCGGCGTTCCATACCACAGCTATGAATCCTATGTTGCGCGCCTTATAAAAAAAGGCTACAAGGTCGCAATCTGCGAGCAGATGGAGGATCCGGCAACCGCAAAGGGACTTGTAAAGCGTGACATCGTGCGTGTAATAACTCCGGGCACGGTGGTGGAAAATTCCATGCTTGAGGAAAGCGCCAACAACTATATTTGCAGCCTTTATGTTGACGAAAATTCATTTGGAATTTGCTTTTGCGATGTAACCACCGGCGAACTTAAATGCACCGGAGGCGAGAATGAAAAGAACGCCGAAACCCGCATTATCGAGGAAATAAGCAGATATAATCCCAGTGAAATTCTTTTTAACGACGAATTTCTCGATTACAAAACAGCCTGCGCTTTTATAAAGGAGCGCATTGACTGCATGGGCGAGCAGATAGACTCTGCGGAATACGAAAAGCCCCTTGTTGAGAAGATTATACACGACCATTTTGACAATAAAAGCCCCAAGGAGCTGGGCTTTGCGCTTTTGGCGGAGGAACGCTGCGTTTCCGCGCTGCTTCGCTACATTTATGCAACGCAGAAAAACGGCGCCACCCGAATTTCAAATGTTCAGTTCTATTCGGACGGCGCATTTATGAAGCTTGATTTATCTGCGCGCCGCAATTTGGAGCTTACGGAAACAATGAGGGGCAGGGAAAAGCGCGGAACGCTGCTTTGGGTGCTGGACAAAACCAACACCTCCATGGGACGGCGGCTTTTGCGGGCGTATATCGACCGTCCGCTGCTGGATCCCGTAAAGATTGATAAACGCCTGTATGCCGTTGAAGCACTGCTGAACGACCCCATGCTCTCCGGAGATATTGCGGCGGAGCTTTCCGGCATACATGACCTTGAGCGGATGATGACCCGCATTATTTTCGGGAACGCAAGCCCCAGGGAATACAAAACTCTTGCGGCGAGCGCGGCGCATTTGCCGAAGCTTAAAAGTCTGCTCGGGGGAACGCAGTCGGCGCTGCTTTCGGATATTTGCGCGCGGATTGATACCCTTGACGACATAAAAGCGCTGATAGATTCCGCCATAAAGGAGGAGCCGCCCACGACGCTCAAGGACGGCGGCGTTATAAACACCGGGTACAATTCGGAGCTTGACGACCTGCGCGACCTTGCGGGCAATATAAAAGATAAAATAACCGCAATCGAGGCCACCGAAAAGGAACGCACCGGCATACCGAAGCTGAAAATTGGGTACAACCATGTTTTCGGATACTATATTGAGGTGTCGAAGTCATACCAGCACCTTGTTCCGCCGGAGTACATACGTAAGCAGACCCTTGCCAACGGTGAACGCTACATTACGCAGGAGCTGAAGGAGCTTGAAGAAAAGGTGCTCGGTGCTCACGATAAAATTCTAGTGCTCGAAGCGCGGCTCTTTGAGGAGGTGCGTGCTCAAATTGCGGCGCAGGTGAACAGAGTGCAGGCTGCGGCGGATGCGGTTGCGGCACTTGATGTGCTCAATTCCTTTGCGGAGGTTTCCGCAAGGAACAACTATTGCCGCCCCGTGGTGGATATGAGCGACACTATCGAAATTACCGAGGGTCGCCACCCAGTGGTGGAGCGTATGCTTCACGGCGGACCGTTTGTTCCGAACGACGTGCTGCTCGATAACCGCGAAAACCAGATTGCGGTTATCACCGGCCCGAACATGGCGGGCAAATCTACATATATGCGGCAGGTGGCGCTTATCACCGTAATGGCACAGATAGGCTGCTTCGTTCCGGCGAAAAGCGCGCATATAGGCATTGTTGACGGAGTTTATACCAGAGTGGGCGCTTCGGACGACCTTTCCGCCGGGCAGTCCACCTTTATGGTGGAGATGAGCGAGGTGGCGGATATTCTGAAAAACGCCACATCGAAAAGCCTGCTTATCCTCGACGAAATTGGCAGAGGAACAAGCACCTTTGACGGTATGAGCATCGCCCACGCGGTGCTCGAGCATATCGCAGACAAGAAAAAGCTGGGTGCTAAGACGCTTTTTGCTACACACTATCATGAGCTTACGGAGCTTGAAAGCGCATACCCCAACATTCGCAACTATAACATAGCCGTTAAAAAGCGCGGCGACGATATAATTTTCCTTCGCCGAATAATAAGCGGCGGCGCCGACGACAGCTACGGAATTGAGGTAGCGAAGCTTGCAGGAATCCCGAACGGCGTTGTAAAGCGCGCAAGGGAAATTCTTGCGGCGCTTGAGGAGGGCAAAGAGGTCGAAAAAATAGCAAGAATGCAGCAGCACGAGGATGTGGAGGGGCAGATAACCCTTTTTACGCAGCAGAGCGATGTGGAAAGAATTCTTCGCCAAACGGATGTGGAAACTCTGACCCCGATAGAGGCGCTGAATTTGCTGTATGAGCTTAAAGGCTATCTTAAAAGCTGACTGAAAGGAATAAAATGCCAAGAATAAATGTACTTGATAAACATGTTGCGGAGCTTATAGCCGCAGGAGAAGTGGTGGACAGACCCTGCTCCGTGGTGAAGGAGCTTGTGGAAAACGCTGTTGATGCAGGAGCGGATAATATAGCCGTTGAGATAAAAAACGGCGGAAATACGTTTATCCGCGTGACGGATAACGGCTGCGGAATTGAAAAAGAGGATATTCCCAAAGCATTTTTGCGCCACGCCACCAGCAAAATCGGCAAGGAAAGCGATTTGGAGAGAATTTGCACATTCGGCTTTCGCGGAGAGGCTCTGGCTTCCATAGCGGCGGTTTCCCACACGGAGATGCTCACGAGGGCGAAGGGCGCGGAGATAGGTTATCACTGCGAAGCAACCGACTGCGAAATCGGCGAGCCGATGGAAGCCGGCTGTCCGGAGGGCACAACCATTGTTGTGCGCGACCTTTTCTATAACACCCCGGCAAGGCAGAAATTCCTGAAAAAAGACGTTTCCGAAGCGAACGCCGTGGCGCAGATTATGGACAAGATTGCGCTTTCCTATCCGGAGGTGAAGTTCAGCTTTATCCGTGACGGTGAAACGAAGCTCTCCACCTACGGCAACGGCGATATGCTCACGGCAATTTCCTCCGTTTACGGCAGGGAATTTGCGGACAATATGCTTGAGGTGAACTATTCCTCCATGTCGAAGCCAGGCTTCGCCGTAAAGGGGTATATCACAAGGCCGAGCGCCACCAAAGCAAGCAGAATTTTTCAGAATTTTTTTATAAACAGAAGATTTGTAAAGACGCGCACGGCAATGGTCGCACTGGAGGAGGCGTTCAAAGGCTCCGCCATGGTGGGCAAATATCCGGGCTGCGTGCTCAACATAGAAATTCCGCCGGAAACCGTGGATGTAAACGTTCATCCGGCGAAGATGGAAGTGCGCTTTTCCAGCGAAAAAGAGGTCTTTGACCTCGTATATTACGGCGTAAAAACCGCCTTGAGCGCCAAGGATATGTCCGCAGTATTGGAGGAATCCAAAAGGGCGAACAAGGATTTTTGGAACAGAGTGGACGCTGGGGATAAAACCGTCCGCGAGCATTTTGAGGAGGTTGTTCAGCAAACAACGCTTCCCGCTCAGCCGGCATTTTCATTTGTCCGCGCGCCGTGGAACAGCGAAAAAGTCGATGTCAAATACGACGTTGTGGATTATACCGAAAACGAAATCCGTAATAACGACGGTCTGACGCCCTATAAAATCGACGGCGACATAACCCACACCGTGCAGTACAAAATCCGCAAGGCGGTGGACGAGGCCATTGAAACCGGAACGGAGCTTCCGAAGGAATACAAGGAAAGCGTCGATGTTATTAAAAAGGCGGGAATGCCCGCGCCGGAAATTCCACGGGATATTTCCGGCGACGATTTGCCCTTCGGCAGGCTCAAATATGTGGGGGAGCTTTTTAAGACATATATTTTGCTTGAATCCGAAGACGAAATTATTTTTATTGATAAGCACGCCGCCCATGAGAGAATACTCTATGAAAAACTCAAAGCCGGTGTGAAGGCTTTCGACTGCCAGTACCTCATTTCGCCCATAACCTGCAATCTCGGCGACGAGCAGTGCGAAGCTGCGGTTGAAAATGCCGCAGAGATGGAGAAATTCGGCTTTGTTGTGGAAGGCTTCGGCCGCGGAAGCATTATAACCCGCTCGCTGCCGTTCTGGGTAAAGCCGAAGGATGCGGAAAACATCATCGGCGAAATTGCGGATTCTTTGGCGGCATGCAAAAACGACGCAACTCCGTACAAGCTTGACCACCTTTATGCAAACATAGCCTGTCGGGCGGCAATAAAAGCGAACGATACAAATTCGGAATTTGAGCTTGAAAAAATCGTGAGCACGCTGCTCAACGACCCGAAAATAAAGTACTGCCCCCACGGCAGACCGGTTTCCGTGAGCCTTACGAAAAATAAACTCGAAAGAATGTTTGGAAGGCAGCAATGAGCATGGAAGAAAAAATACCCGTAATCGCAATAGTCGGACCCACCGCATCTGGAAAAACCGGACTTGCGGTGAGCGTGGCGGAGCGCTTTGGCGGAGAGGTAATCTCCGCGGACTCCATGCAGATTTATACGGAGCTTGAAATCGGCACGGCAAAGCCAACCGCAGAAGAAATGCGCGGTGTGCCGCACCACATGGTCGGCTTTTTGAGTATCGACAAGGATTATTCCGTCGCAAATTATGTTGCGGATGCCGCTCAAAAAATAAAGGAAGTGTACGAACGTGGAAAATTGCCGATTATATGCGGAGGAACGGGGCTTTATGTGGATTCTTTGCTTACTAACACTGAATTTTCCGAGATAAAAAGCGACCCGAAATTGCGCAAAGAACTAATCGCTTTTGCGAATGAGCACGGGAACGAAGCACTCCATGCACAGCTTGAGTACGAGGATCCGGAATCCGCTGCGGCAATTCACCCGAATAATCTCGGGCGTGTGGTGCGAGCACTGGAGGTGCTCAAAATCACAGGAATCCCCCTCAGTGAGCACAAAAAACGCTCGCATTCTGTGCCGTCTCCGTATAAAGTTTGCTATATCGGCACAGGATTTGAGGACAGGGAGAAGCTCTATCAAAGAATTGAGCACCGAATTGACGAGATGATGGAGGAGGGCGTGCTCGAGGAAGCACAGCTTCTTTTTGAGCACGGCGGCGTGAGCACGGCGGCGCAGGCAATCGGCTACAAGGAGTTTTACCCATACCTCCGTGGCGAAGAAACCCTTGAGGAAGCGGTGCTGAAGCTGAAGGCGGACACTCGCCATTATGCAAAGCGCCAGCTTACATGGTTTCACCGCAACGAAGAAATAAACTGGTTCTATAATGACTGCTTTGAAAGCAAAGAAACGCTTTATCAAGCGGCTTTTGATAAAATAAGCGGATTTTTGGAGGAACAATGAAAGGAAAAATGATAAAGCTGCTGGCAGCGGTTATGTCGGCATTCTTCATCTTCTATGCAGGATATCAGGCATACAGATTCTTTTATAACCCCTATCAAACCGAAATAACAACGGAGTATTCCGTGAGTGAAGCGCTCCACGTTCACGGGGTTGCCGTGCGCAGCGAAACGCTTATCGAGAGCGAATACGCCAGCGGAAGCGTCAGCTATGTTTATGAGGATGCCCAGCGCGTGCTCAAAAACAAAACCGTTGCGTACACCCACGCTTCCGCGGATACGGTGGACAAAATGATAAGAGCGGAGGAGCTTGAAAAGGAGATAAGCCTGCTTCAGGAAGCAAGCAGAGGTAATTCTCAGCTTTACGGAACCATGGAGTTTATCAACACCCAAATTGGTTCCGCAGTTGCGGATTATGCGGAGGCGCTTGACGGCAAAAACCTTTCCGCACTATCCTCCGCGAAGGAAAGCCTGCTGCTTGCCATCAACAAAAAGACCGTTATAACCGGTGAGGAGAACAAATTCGAGGACAGAATAGCCATTCTAAGCGCCGAATGCAGCGAGCTGAAAGATGAAATAGGAGCCGACGCCGCTGAAACGGTGGTAAGCCCCAAAACCGGATATTTCATTTCCGAGGTGGACGGCTTTGAGGGGCTGATAAACAAGGAAAATATGTTTGAAATGACTGCCGCTCAGCTTGAGGATATTATAGAAACCCAAGTGGTCACAGTTGAACCCGCCGTGGGCAAAATCGCCGACGACTACAAGTGGTACTATGTGATTTCTGTAAGCGACGAGGAAGCAAAAAGCTTTTACGAGGGCAGAAGCGTTGAGGTTAATTTTGACGGAATAAACGACAGCATAAAGTTCAAGGTTGACTCTGTGCTCAAAGACGAAACAAGTGAAAACACCATTGTTTTTTTGCTTTGCGAAAAATTCACTTCGGAAGTAGCGTCCCTCCGGCAGGTAAGCGCGGACATTGTGTTCAGCACCATAAGCGGACTTCGCGTTTCGCAAAGCGCCGTTCGTTTTGACAACGAGCAGAACATGGGTGTGTTCATCCTTGACCGCGGCGAAGTCAAGTTCAGAAAAATCGAGATAAGCTACGAGGGCAACGGCTACGTCATTGCAAAGTGGTACAGGGGCGAAACCGGAAATCTTCAGCTTTACGATGAAGTTTTTACGGCGGGAAGTGATCTTTATGTCGGAAAAGTTATTGACTGACGTGCAGCGTCGGTGGAATGAAATTTCTGCAAATATTTCTGCTGCGGCCGCCGCCGCTGATAGAAATCCGGGGGAAGTGACCCTTATGGCGGTGACGAAAACCGTTCTGCCGGAAAGGGTGAACGAGGCGATTGCGGCGGGTTGCCGCCTGCTTGGAGAAAACCGCGTTCAGGAGCTGCTTGAAAAATATGAGCATTACGACAAAAGGGCGAAAATTCACTTTATCGGCACGCTGCAAACCAACAAGGTCAAATACATAGTCGACAAGGTGGATATGATTGAGTCTGTGGATTCGGTTAAGCTCGCCCGGGAAATCGAAAAACGCTGTGCCGCAATCGGTAAAACAATGGAAATTCTGCTTGAGGTAAATATCGCCGGCGAGGAGAGCAAAAGCGGTTTTGATTATGATGAAATTCCGGCAGCAGTCGAAGAAATTGGAAAAATGAGCCACCTAAAACTGCGCGGATTTATGACAATCGGGCGTTTTGGAGCAGAAATTGAAGAAACAAGGGGATATTTTCAAAAAATGCGCGCTCTTCTTGTTGACATTGGCAGCGAAAAAATACATAATAAAGATATTAGTATATTGTCGATGGGTATGTCCGGCGATTACGAGGTTGCGGTTCAAGAGGGCGCGGCCATAGTGAGAGTGGGCAGGGGCCTTTTCGGTGAAAGAAAATCAGTTATGTAAATCGAAAGATTTTATAGGAGGAAATCACAAATGGCATTTATGGACAAAGTAAAAGGTATGCTTGGAATACCGGAAGACACTGATATGGATATGGACGAGGATGTTATCCAGGACGAAGAAACCGAGGAAACCGATGAGGAGAAACAATCAGATTCTCCCAAAACCTCTATTTTCGGAAAATCTTCTTCCTCTGACCTTAAGCAGAACAAGGTCGTAAATATTCACACTACCACTCAGCTTCAGGTTGTTCTTGTAAAGCCGGAGCGTTTTGATGATGCAAGACCAGTTGCGGATCACCTTAATTCCAAACACACCGTAGTGCTTAACCTTGAATCAACCAACAAGGAAGTTTCCAGAAGGCTTATTGACTTTCTTAGCGGCGTTGCTTATGCAAACAATGGCCAGATTAAGCGCGTTGCAAACAGCACCTACATAATCACTCCCTATAATGTCAACATTATGGGTGACCTGCTTGATGAGCTTGAAAACAGCGGCGTATTTTTTTGATAACGCCGAAAAATAAAACGGAGGTGAAAAACAGTGTTGACACCGAATGATATTTCAAACAAGCGCTTTGAAAAATCTCCCTTTGGCGGCTATAAGCCCGAAGAAGTCGACAGCTTCCTTTCAGAAATAGCCGTTTCTTACGAACGGCTTTACGAAGCAAAAGAAGCTGCCGAGGAAAAAATGGAGGTTCTTGCCGAAAAGCTTGAAGAATACCGCGCAAATGAGGACAGCCTTCGCACTGTTCTGCTTGGCGCGCAGAAGCTTGGCGATAACATAATCCGCGATTCCAAAGCGAAAGCCGAGGTTATTATTTCCGATGCGGAAGGACAGGTAAAACAGGTATTCAGCGAATCCGAAGACAAAATCAATAAGGAAAGAGAAACTCTTGCCACTTTGCAGAAGGAAACCGCCGAGTTCAAAAAACGCCTTATCGCCATATATAAACAGCACCTTGAGCTGATTAGCCTTATGCCGGAGCAGGAGGAAAAGCCCGAGCAGGAAGAACCCGAACAGGAGTCCGCTCCCGCAGAGGAGGCCTTCGCACAGGATAATCCCGAACCCGCTTCCGACCCGGAGGAGGACGCATTCTTTGACGAGGTTTCTAAAGCGGAAACCAAAAGAATCGACCTTGACGTACAAGAATAATTAACAGGAGATAACGAAACCAAAATGTCTGTGGACTACAATTCAACAATGAATCTGCCGAAAACCGACTTCCCAATGCGCGGCAATCTTCCGCAAAAAGAGCCGGAAATGATAAAGAGATGGCAGGATCAGAAGCTTTATCAAAAACTGATGGAGAAAAACGAGGGGCTTCCTCTCTACGTTCTTCACGACGGCCCTCCATACGCCAACGGCGACATCCATATGGGCACTGCGCTTAACAAAGTGCTTAAAGATATTATCATCAAATATAAGAACATGAGCGGCTATAAGGCTCCGTATATCCCCGGATGGGATACCCACGGTCTGCCTATCGAGCTGAAAGCCATGAAAAAAGTCGGCGTTGAGAACATAAACTCTGCCCTCGACCTTCGCAAAGTGTGCAAGGAATTCGCCTTGCACTATGTTGATGTACAGAGAAACGAATTTATCCGCCTTGGCAGCATCGGTGATTACGAACATCCTTACCTCACTCTACAGCCGAAGCACGAAGCCGAGCAGATCCGCATTTTCGGCGAAATGGCAAAGAAGGACTTCATCTATAAAGGTCTGAAGCCGGTTTATTGGTGCCCTGAATGTAAAACCGCACTTGCGGAAGCGGAAATTGAGTATGCGGAAGATCCCTGCAACTCTATTTATGTAAAATTCAAAGTCGAGGACGACGGCGGCAAGCTTGCCGCGCTCAATACCGAGCTTGACAAAACCTATTTCGTAATTTGGACCACTACAACTTGGACTCTGCCGGGCAACCTGGCAATCTGCCTTGGTCCGGAGTACGAGTATGTTGCGGTACACGCAAACGGCGAATACTACATCATGGCAAAAGAGCTTGTTGAAAGCGCAATGAAAGCCGCAAAGATTACCGAATATACCGTTTCCGAAGCCTCACTCAAGGGCAAGGAGCTTGAGTATATCAAATACCGTCATCCGTTTATCGACAGAGTAAGCCCCATCATCGTCGGCGACCATGTTACTCTTGAAAGCGGTACCGGCTGCGTTCACACCGCTCCGGGACACGGCGTAGAGGACTTTGAAGTCTGCGTGAACCATTATCCCGAAATTCCGATAATCGTTCCTGTGGACGGCGACGGCAAGCTTACCGAAGAAGCGGGCGAGTTCTGCGGACTCACCACCAATGATGCGAACAAAGCCATCCTGACCAAGCTCACAGAGCTTAACGCACTGTTCGCCGTTGAAAAAATCATCCACCAGTATCCGCATTGCTGGCGCTGCAAATCCCCGATTATCTTCCGTGCAACCGAGCAGTGGTTCTGCTCCATTGACGGTTTCAAAGAGGACGCCTGCAAGGCAATCGACACTGTACAGTGGATCCCCGAATGGGGCGGCGACCGCATTAAAGGAATGGTTATGGATCGCAGCGACTGGTGCATCAGCCGTCAGCGTACATGGGGCGTTCCGATTCCGATTTTCTACTGCAAGCACTGCGGAAAGCCGATTATCAACGAAGATTCCATAAATGCCATCGCAAACCTCTACGAAAAAGAGGGCAGCGATGCATGGTATAAATACGAAGCAAATGAAATCCTGCCCGAAGGCTTCAAATGCGAATGCGGCTGCACCGAGTTCACCAAGGAAATGGACATCATGGATGTTTGGTTTGACTCCGGCGTATCTCACGCCGCCGTCTGCAACGAGGAACATGGGCTTCGCTGGCCGGCAGATCTTTATCTTGAGGGTGCGGATCAGTACCGCGGATGGTTCCAGTCCTCGCTGCTCACTTCCGTTGCGGCAAAGGGCAGAGCGCCTTATAAAGCCGTCTGCACCCACGGATGGGTGGTTGACGGAGAGGGCAAGGCCATGCACAAATCCCTCGGCAACGGTATGTCCCCGGATGAGGTTACCGACAAATACGGCGCCGATATTCTGCGTACTTGGGTTGCTTCTTCCGACTATCATGCGGATATAAGAATTTCTCAGGATATTCTCAAGCAGCTTTCCGATGCATATCGCAAAATCAGAAACACCGCAAGATTTATCCTTTCCAACCTCGGTGATTTTAACCCCGACACCGATTCCGTGTCGGTAGAAAAGCTTGACGGCATTGACAAATGGGCAATGGCAAGAATGGACGAAATTATCGAAAAGTGTAAAGCCGCTTACGATAAATTCGACTTCCACATCGTCTATTCCACCATGCGCGATTTCTGCACCATAGATCTTTCCAACTTCTACCTTGATATTCTTAAGGACAGACTCTATGTCGAAAAGGCGGACAGCGAAAGCCGCCGTGCCGCGCAGACCGTTATTTATAACATTCTCCGCACCATGACTTTGTATCTTGCTCCCGTTATTTCCTTTACCGCAGAGGAAATTTGGGGATATATGCCCAGAAGTGAAAAAGACGACGCAGAATCCGTATTCTTCAACAAACTGCCCGAAAAGAGCGGCGTTTCCGCCGATGAGGAGTTTATGGAGAAATGGGAGAAAATCGACGAGCTTCGTGATATTGTGAACAAGGCTCTTGAGGAAGCCCGCGGACAGAAGCTCATCGGTAAATCTCTTGAAGCAAAGGTCACCCTCAACTGCGGCAGAGATTGGTACGAATTTGCAAAATCTGTTGAAAACGACCTTGTCGCCGCGTTTATCGTTTCCGCCGTTTCCGTGGAAAAATCCGAGTTCGACGGCGTGGATGTCAAGGTAGAGGTCGCACCGGGCGAAAAGTGCGAACGCTGCTGGACTCACAGCGATACCGTCGGCAAATGCGCCGAGCATCCGACTCTTTGCGCACGCTGCGCCGAGATAGTAGGTTGACATTTACTCAATACGGGCGGAATTATTCTGTAATTCTGCCCGATTGTTTTTAGGAGGCATAATGTTTCAGCTTATAACAACTATTATTGCCGTAATTCTTATTGCGCTTGACCGCTTGTCAAAGAACTGGGCGGTTAAAGCCCTTGCAACCGGCGATGTTACCGTAATCGACAAGGTGCTTTATTTCCACTATACCGAAAATACCGGCGTTGCGTTCAGTATGTTTTCGGATAATCGCTGGGTGCTCGTTGGGGTGACCTCGGTTATGCTTGTTGTCGCCTTGGCGTTGTTCCTTTCCGGAAAAATCAAAGACAAGGTGGAGCTTTTTGCGCTTTCGCTTATCATAGCGGGCGGAGTTGGCAATCTTATCGATAGGTTGAGCCTCGGGTATGTTATCGACTTTATCGATGTGCGCATAATCAACTTCGCGATTTTTAACGTTGCGGATATGTGCATAACCATCGGTGCGTTCCTTGTTTGTATTGCGGCGTTTGCAGCGGAAAGACGCGAGAAACGCGAGCAGGAGAACAAGCAGAAGGCTCTTGACGAGATAGACGCGGATATTCAAAAAATCTTCGGCGGTAAAGACCATGAATAAGATAGTCATAACCGTTCCGGAGGAAGCAGAGGGCGCGCGCCTTGACAAATTCCTTGCGGAAAGCATAGATTATCTTACCCGCTCGGCGCTGCAAAAGGTGATTGCCTCCGGCGGAGTGACCATCGACGGCAGAGAAGCGGCGAAAAGCCGCGCGCTCAAGGCGGGAGAGGATGTTTCCGTGACCGTGCCGGACGCAGTGGAGCTTGATGTGGAGCCGCAGAACATTCCGCTGGATATTTATTACGAGGACGACGACCTTTTGGTGGTTTACAAGCCCAAGGGCATGGTGGTGCATCCTGCGCCGGGAAACCACGACGGAACCCTTGTAAATGCGCTTCTGTGGCACTGCAGGGGCAGTCTTTCCAGAATAAACGGAGTGCTTCGTCCGGGAATTGTTCACCGAATAGACAAGGACACAAGCGGGCTTTTGCTTGTGGCGAAGAACGACTTTGCCCATGTGAGCCTTGCGGCGCAAATAAAAGAGCACAGCCTGAACCGCATATATCAGGCTATGGTCTACGGCGTGAATTTGCCGGATGAGGGCGACATTGACGCGCCCATAGGGCGCAGCCGCAAGGACCGCAAAAAAATGGCGGTAATTGACGACGGCCGCAGCGCTCAGACCCATTATTCGGTGGTGAAGCGTTACAAGGGCTTTACCCATGTGCAGTGCAAGCTCCGCACCGGGCGCACCCACCAGATAAGGGTACACATGGCGTATATCGGTCATCCGGTGGCGGGAGACGCCGTCTACGGCCCCGGCAACGTAATAACGCAGCTCTGCGGGCAGTGCCTCCATGCGGGCACAATAGGCTTTGTGCATCCGCGCAGCGGCGAATATATGGAATTTACGGCTCCGCTGCCGGATTATTTTACTGCATTTGAAAGCAAGCTGGAGGAAATCTGATGATAGAGAAAATTTCCGATATTCTGATAGTCAGCGACATTGACGGAACGCTTCTTCGGGAGGCAAACGGTCTTTCCGAGGAAAATCGTGCGGCGATAAAAAGATTCACTGACAAGGGCGGGCGCTTTACAGTGTCCACCGGTCGCGCAATAGAGGCTGCAAAGCTTGTTTTGGACGAGTCCGTGGTGAATGCGCCGTCAATTCACATAAACGGCGGCTATTTCTACGACTGGCAGCGGGACGAGGTTATCGAGCCGAACTATATAAGCCCTTATGCGAAGTTTTCCGTAAAGAAGCTTATTGATAAGTTCAATAACTGCGACTGCCATTTTGTGCGGCGCGGAGCCTCGGTAAATCTGCTCACCTCCGGCGAATATCTCAAAAAGTACATACCCGCAAGGGAGCTTGAATTTTTTGACGGCGGAGCGGAGGAGGTTCCCGAGGACATTTACAAGTTCATCGTCTGCTGCGACCCGGAAAATATGCCGGAAATCCGCAAATTCGCCGAAGGCATCTTCTCTAAAGATGTAAATATAATTCAGTCAAGTCCGTTTTTCCTTGAAATTCTGCCGAAGTGCAATTCAAAGGGCAGGGCGCTGCGCCGCCTTTGCGAGCTGCTGGGTATTCCGGAGGAGAACTCCGTGGCGGTGGGCGACTATGAAAACGACATTGAAATGATAACCGCCGCCGGAATAGGCGCAGCGGTAGATAACGCCGACGACAACGTTAAGGAAGCGGCGGATATAGTGCTTCCGCGGTGCGAGGAAAACGCCATAATGCATCTTATCTGCTTCTTGGAGGAAATGTATGACTGACGAAAAGGACGAAATACGGGCGACGCAGAGGCTTTGGGACGACAAGGTTATGCTCATAATGCTGGCGCTTTGTTTTGTTCTGCTTTTGGCAATAATCGTTGTGCAGTTTCTTGAAACGCCAGCGTTCCAAAAGCCGGTTTACACCCCGGCGGAAAGCCTTGAGCAGCCGGAGAACAACGCTTCCGAGGCGAATTTTCCCATAGGGATAAACAGCGCCACATACGAGGAGCTTCAGACCATTCCGGGAGTAGGCCCTGCCACGGCACGGCTTATTATAAAATATCGCGAAGAAAATGGCACAATAGCCTCGTTTGACGACTTGCTTGCGATGGAAGGCATAGGCGAAAAGACCGTTTCGCTGCTTGCAGACTACTGCGTAGTGGATTAAAACCGCTTTGTAAAGCCGTTTTTACAGCTTTTATAAAAAAATTACGGTAAAATATAAAATAAAGGTTGACAATTTCGTTTTTCCATAGTATAATAGTGGACGTCGCCGAGAGACGATGGAACGCCTTTGTAGCTCAGTTGGTAGAGCAGGGGACTGAAAATCCCCGTGTCGTTGGTTCGATT
>OIWT01001427.1_pt1 | contig 28822 bp, 18 predicted proteins | sample 1587701 | NCBI WGS metagenome assembly OIWT01 (sample SAMEA3888904, study PRJEB22519) | human gut metagenome | biome: human gut; feature: human-associated habitat; material: faeces | place: Denmark | collected 2009 | reverse complement strand
GTTAATTTTTTTACATTTTTCCGCATCGACGTCGCAAATAGCGGTTATCTTTTGTCCGCGATCTAAAATCGCCCTTATATGAAGCGGAGCGATTGCTCCAAGCCCTGCTATACCAATATTCATTACTTATACCCTCTTATAAAACATTCGGCGTTATAGCCCGCCTTTTTAATATACCTTACGAAACGCTTCAACGTTTCGGGTTTCATGACGGCGTTGCGCGAACAATCAATCATAACGCCAAGTCTTTTGCAATCCATAAACTACCTCACTTTTGCCAAACCGCAATATTACAGTTTTCGTCGTCGTACTTTTTCCCCGCAGAAGAATAATCCACAAGCGCGATTTCATTTTTGCCGACCGCTACCTTGAGAGAAAGATTACATTTAAACAAATCGTTTTTAAACATTTTATAAGGGATTTCCGAGCCCTTAAAATTCTTTTTTACATCTTTATAAACGGAAACGCCTATATCCCCGAAACGTTCATCTCTTGCAAGAACAACCGCACCTTTTTTAAAAGCTATTTTACCGTTTTTGTAAATTGCTTTGAGCGGCGCTTTCCAGAAAAGCGAAATCACGTCGTTTTGCCACACTCTTTCAATGCTAACATAGCCGTTTACCGACTTATGCTGCAATTTTTCGCCATTGATCGCAATGTCGAATACTTTTGCATAAGACGGAACTCTTAAAGCAAGTTTAAACATTTTTCCCTTGCCGTCAATATTTATTTTCGCACCGCTTTTCCCGTATGGATTTGCAGACGTTTTTATCAATATTTTATCGCCCTTGTATTCTGTTTTTAATTCAAAGTCGGTATATAGATTGACGGAAAAACCGTTCTTTCTCTTCGTTATTGCCGAAAGACCGAAAATAGCCGTTCCTGCACCGCCGATAGCCGCGCAACAGCCATACGATCTACCGTTCTGCAGTTCTCTGAAACCTGCAACCCTTCTTCCTCTTTTACCTTTCGTAAGCGGACTGTAACTATCGAATGGGAACGGTTCGTGTTCGACAAGAACAAGGTCGTCGCCGATCCATTTTCTGCCTTCCGCTTTTTTCATCGTCTGATTTTCGTCGTTTACCGCACCGAACAACGCATTCAACCCCGAACGCTCTATAATTTCGGCGTATTTCGCTTTACCCGTTAACAAGAAAAGTTTTGCGGCGAGTTTCATAAAAGTCACGGTAACGCATGTTTCCTGCATAACGCCGTCCGTTTCTTCGGTTTGCTTTTCGGTAGAATTATCGAAAAGTTCGTGCGTGCAGCCCGAACAACCGATAATCGTATAGTCGGTTTTTACGACCATATCGACAAAATTTTCGACAGCTGCGAGATATTTCTTCTCTCCCGTAACTTTGTAATATTCTAAAAGCCCCTCAAAACAACTCATCATTTCGTAGGCCTTTGTATGCGTAAATTGATAAGGGTATAATTTTTTATTTAGACATAACTCGATTATGTTCATATCGGAACAAAAGCCGAGTTCAACGATATACTTTGAAAAATCAAGATATCTCTTTTCACCCGTAATCTCGTAAAGCCTGACAAACGGCTCAAGAATCGAACATGAATTAAGCCCGCCGTAAATCTGCGACGTGTCGAATATCCCTTTCTCCTTTCCTTCGCCAACGTGAGCGAGAATATAATCCGCACACCCCTTAAGCGCGGTTATTACCTCCTCTTTAAGACGATCGCTCTTGCAAATATCCAAAAAATAGATGAAGCCGAGCATAACATATTTCCTCGACCACATATCCCAACCTAAAAACTCTTTATCTATAGGATAAGAAGATATTCTGCACGATTTTTCTTTAACGGATAGCATATCTTTAATTGTCTTTACGATTTCATTATATAAACGTGCATTATTCGTTGCCCTGAATGTAAGGCATGCGCCACGCATCATTTTCCCCCAGAATTCGCCGCGCCAACCGTTATCGATATCATAACAAAGCCGAAACTGATCAACAAGGAGTTTCCACGTTGATTCATCGTCATACTGATTGCCTATGGTATAATTTATAAGGCTACCCGCATATCCGCGAATCTTTATTTCACCCGGCTCGGGGAGTTTGAAAGCAAGATTTTTCATAATGATTTTCAGTATTTCCAAGCAGTTTTTTTGTTTTAAATATTTATCCGCGGCGGGACATTTTGCCCCGCCGCGAAATTATAATTATGCTTCTGCAAACAAAGTTTGTTATGCTTCCCAAACAACCCCGCTTGCCGAAATTTTCCAGTTGCCTACTTTCGAGTTAGCTTCCGCCATAGCGGCTAAGGTGTCGTAACGATATGCGTTCTTCCAGTGGAATACTTCGATAGTTCCGCTATCATTAGCCACAGGATTCAAAGTCGTTCCGTCAAGCGAAACTTTCGCCGCTTCTGCAAAATCGGCAAAGTCGTTGGCAGCATAAACAATAATCTGATTACTCATATTCAAAGCGTGAACCCTGCCGTTCGTCGCCTTAGGCGCGACAATATACAAATTCTGATATACCGTTCTCATTTGCCCGTGCCATTGATTATCGGGTGCCGTTCTTCCATAATAAGCAGTCGTGCCGACCGTAGAGAAGAATCCGACACATGCGGTTTCGCCTGCCGAAGCCGCACTTGCCGATGTTGCGGGATATTCGATAACAACCTTATTAAATCTGAAATATACGCTTTCTTTCGCTCCGAACAACGAGAAATTTTTCGTCCAGCTTTCAATACCCTTAGCAAAAGAAATATAAACGTTTTCAACGCTTACGCAAGTTGCATAATGCGCAAACACACGTCCTATCGTCCAGGAACCGGCTTCCGCTGTAATATCGGTGAACGCAACGTTTTTAATAACCGTTAAATCGCTTAAACCGCTGCCTGAGATAGTGCCGAAGAATCCATACGAATTGCCTGCGCGATAACCGATTATTTTATGGCCGTTGCCATCAAACACGCCGACAAAACCTGCCGCCTTATTGGGCGTATTGTCGGATTTCGCGACATCTTCCGTAAGCATATCCGTCGGAGCCTTCGCCGAGGGATTAAAGTACGGATACAAATTGTCGTAATAAGTATACTGCTTATCTCCGTTAAAATCGATTTTTGAATAATCGAGATCGGCATTCATAATGAAGTAACCTTTAACCGTTTTTCTATCGGCGGTAAGTCTCATATCTTCGAGATCCGCGGCCGTATTGATTACTTTCGTGTAAGCCGTTACGTTTGACAAAACGTAGCCGTAAGTCTCGGTATAAAGAGTGAGCGAGCAAACGGTGGAAGTTTTGCTTTCGGTGAACATTCCGCTAAGTTTGCCATCGGCATAAGTAAGCGCGTATTCTTCGCCTTTATAAGTCTGCTTCGCTTCCGTAATCGCGTTCTCTCCGAAAAGCTCGGTGAGATATGCGTGCCAGCCGTCGATTGCGGAGAAATAATTAACCGCAGTTTCGTCGGTAATTACGGGACGATTAACATTAACTTCGAACGTCTTTGTAACTTCGCCACGGTTACTCGGCAACGTGTACGTTACGGTTATAATCGCCTTGCCTGCTTTAACAGCTTTAATTTTGCTGTCTTCGTAAATCGCAACATTTTCGTCACCGGAAGAGACGTTTATCGTTAAAGAAACGCCGTTTACCGTGACGACAGGACTATACGTTTCTTCAATGCTATAAACGTTTCCTCCTAAATTTGCAATCGTATAAAGGTTTATTTCGTTTGCGGGAACGCTTTCTATTATTGTCGTTACCGTTTCGCCGCATTCGCACTTACCGATTTCGCCATTCTCGGTTGTTTCCCATACAGTTGCGCTATGAGCCGTTACGCTGTTTTCGTCGCGAGTATTACACACAGAACATTCTTTCCAGTGCGATTCTGCGTCTTTGCCGACTTTCGTGTAGTTGTGTGCTCCCAAGTCACCGTATTCGGCACCGCAATCTTTACACGTTGCTTTTGACTGACACGTAGCTGTCCCGCCCGAACATTCTTCGTTTTCGACAGCAACAACGTTACAGCACTTATGTACTTTGTTATGCGTGCCGTTGTTGTTGGCGGTATAAATAAATTCTTCGCTTGCGTGATTTGTCGCGTCAAAATCACCGTATTCTTTTCCGCAATCCGAACAAACAGCTTTTTGGTTACAAGTCGGAGTTCCGCCGGTGTGTTCACCGAGTTCGCCGTATTCACCGCCGCACTTTTCGCATTTTGCCTTTTCTTCGCAAGTGGCTTCACCGCCCGCGCAAACCTCTTCGGTTTGGGTAACGGCATTGCAACACTTATGCACAATCTTATGCGTTCCGTTACCGTTGGATACGTAAACGAGTTCTGTGCTTGTATGATTTTCGGGATTAAATTCTCCGTACTCTTCGCCGCACTCGTCGCACTTAGCCTTTTCATTGCAAGTAGCAATACCACCCGTATGTACATGCGAACCGGAATCTTCCACTTTACATGCAACAAACGCAGACGTTGCAAACAGCATTGTTATGCCTAGCATGATGATCAGTATTTTTTTCATCTTTCCCTCCTATTATTTAAGCGATTATTTCGCAAAAATTCTGTTTAATAAGTTTTGTTTTCTATGACAAATCTCTTTACCCATATATCGCAAAATCAGCCTGCCCAAATCACACCGTCGGCAGTAATATTCCAATTGCCTACTTTAGTGATACCGCTTTCAAGCATTTGGGCATAACCGTCGTAACGGTATGCGTTTGCCCAATGATATATTTTCTGATTGCCCGAATCATCGGCAACCGGATTACGCGTTACGTCATCGAGCCGCATTCTTGATCTTTCGGCAAAATCAACGAAATCGTTTGAGGCGTATACCGTCATGCCATTGTACTGAATTAGCGGCATAACCCTGCCGTTTGCAGCAGTCGGAGCGATAAAATAAAGCCCTTTGATGGAAAACTTTGCCATATAGCCGGGGTATGTCGGATAGTCTACGTAGTAGTTTGTAGTAGCCGCGCTGCCGAAAATGCCGACCGAAGCGCCACTCCAACCGGGAAGCGCATCTTTTTCGTACGTTGCATCGGTTTCGATAATACAATTCTCAAATGATTTATCCGTAGAATCCGCACCGGCAAAAAACATGCAATTTTTGGTTCTTATATAGTTATCGTCAGAAAAATCACCCGTTTTAATCGACAAATATACGTTTTGCATTTTGACGTTGGCAGCATATTTTGCAAAAACTATACCTACAGAATAAGCAGGATATAAGTCAACGTCGGTAAATGCGACGTTTCTTACGGTTGCAGCCGAAATAGTTCCGAAGAATCCGTAAGAATTGCCCGCGTGGAAATTTTTAATCTTGTACCCGTTACCTTCAAAAATACCGGTAAATCCGGCTACCGCCTTACTTGACTCTATATCGGTAAGCATATCCGTTGAACCGAGCACTCCTGCCGAACTATAGTACGGATAGAATGTATCGAACATTGCCGTATTACCCGTGGTAGCGGTCTTTCCGTCACCGTTAAAGTCGAGAACGGACATATCAACGTCGTTTTTCATAACGACATATCCCTCAATTGTCTTTTTATCGGCAGTAAGTCTGAAGTCAAGAAGATCTTCCGCAGTTTTTATAACGAGCGCACAACCTTCAAGATTGAATTTATAACCATAATTTTCACCGTAAACCGTAACGGAAAATCTCGATATACCCGATTTATCCGTCTGAACGCCGAGAATTTTACCCGCCCTGGAAACATCGAGAGCGCGTCCGTCCTGCTCCGCATAATATATGCCGTCTGCAAAAAGTTCGGTTAAAAGATTGCTCTCGTTATATCTAATTTCGCCGTTTAATGCCGAAAAATCGGTAATTACCTCACCATATTCGGCAATAGGAAGTATAACGTTTATTTCAATAGTTTTGCTAAATCTCGTTTCACCGTTATTACAATATAGTTCAATCGTTGTAGCACCGCTTTTTTTAGCCGTCAAAATGCCCGTAGTCGGATCATATTCCACTATTTCATCGTTTTCTATACCTACCGATGAAGTTTTTTCAACGCCGTCAATGTCAACCGACGGATTCAGTTTCCATTCGGTTTCGTACGTTTCGCCTTCAAAATTCTTTATCGTATACAGTTCGACTTCATTGGGAACAGGTTTGCCGTCCGCATAAAAATTTACGTTATGAATAACGTTTATCTGTATTTCACGCGTTAAAAAATCGGATTCTACGTCGCGCCATTCGGCTGTTACGGTAACCGTTGTACTGCCCGCTTTTGCAGGTTTGAACACCCCGTTTACAACTTTTCCGATGGTTTTATCGGTTAAATCGTAATTTATTTTCGCGTCGGAATAATATTCGCCGTTAAACAAAACTTTTCCTGATATATCCGCGGAATGTGCGAGATCTACCTGAACCTCATCATCGCATGCGATTTCAAGGCTCGGAAGATATCCTCCAAGCGAAACCGTAACGCTGCAAGAAACTTTTTTACCGCCATATTCCGCCGCTACTGTTGCCGAACCGACTTTATTCGCGGTCAACAAGCCCCATTCATTTACGGAAACAACGTTTTCATTACTCGAACCCCATTTGCAAAGCAAAGTGTTTTCACCGTCGGTTGCACGCAGCGAATGTGTTTCGCCAAGCGTAATCAAGACCGAATTTTCATCAAGTATTATCTCTTCGATAGTCGTCGCACCCGAATCGGATGAATCAGACGAATTACCGCCGTTTTTTATGCAGGAAACAGCAAAAAAAGTTGTGAATACCATTGCCGTCAGACATATTAAACAAAGTATTTTTCTTTTCATTCGCCTATCCCCCTTTTACAGTCCGTTAACGAAACTGCTTATCTGATTGCTGCCGGTTTCGCGCACGTTGGTTATACCTGTAACTTTTACAGCCTCGCGGAAACGATCCTTAATCACCGCAGCCTCTCCTGCGGAAAGCATATCTTTATACAAAACCAAAGTCATATATGCGGGCGATAAATACTCTGCGTCTATATGGCTCTTGTAAAGATTGTATGCCGTCGGATCGGATAAACGATATGTTTCGAGAGCTGCGTAAGCTTCATCGTATTTTGCAAGCCATTGTTTTAAAGTGAAATACGGCCAAAAACTCGGATTTTCGAGATCGGTAACATTACTGAGAAGCGAAACGCCGTTGTATTTTGTCTTTACGATACCCGCCTGCAAGCGCATAGCCGTATAAATTTCTTTCATTACGGGAGCAGCTTCGCCGAACATTGCATCAATATACTTTTCGGTGTAATACGCCGAATCCCTTGTTCCGTCCCATTCCAGTTTGGAATCGAGATACGCTTTCAGGTTGTGCCATGCCGTCGACGTTCCTTTTTGCGTAACCTGCGACTGATTATACATAAGTTTTACATTGTTTGCAGCAAAGAAGGTGTAGGCGTCCTCCCCGTAAAAATTATAAGTATCTACCGGATACATATAGTGGCTGAACTTGGTCGAATACGTCCAAAGTAAAATTTCGTTTGAAAGTTTGCCCCAATTTTTAAGGTTTTCTCGGCCTTCAGTGTTTGAATCGGCATATATCGACGACTGGTGATCAAAAGTCGCGCTCGTTGCAAGGAACACGCTCACCCCGTCTTTAAGATGCATTTCGGAGAATTTTGCGTCGGGAGCCGTTTCAGTATAGAGATATGCAAAGAACGTAAGCGTCATATCGTCCCTGCGGTATTTTTCGTCCATTTCCGCCATTGCCGCATCAATTCTTGTTCTGAGATCATTCATGAACAAAATAAGCGTCGCAGAGTTCGTTCCGTATTTTGCGACGTTTGCGCTGCATGTCGCACACGCACAACCGTCATAATTATCTTGTTGCGTAAAGTTAAGAATACGAAGATACGGATAATCTTCTTTGTTATATAATGTGAGAGTCGCAACGGCTTTATCAACACAAGCCTGCATCATCTTTTCATACTCGTCTTTATTCCCGTGCGCCGTGTAACAAAGTTCGGTTGCTCCGTTATTATACCAATCGGGATGATCGGCATAAAACTGACTCTTAGGCAGCCAGTTAAGCGAGTTGTGCACGCCCCTTGCGGAACTTGAAGGATCGCCTACAACTTCGTAAATAGGAAACGTTATCGTTCCGTAAGTTCTGGGAACACGGAAACGATACATCCATTCGTCTTTTACAAGTTGATAATACCCGTTTGAACGAAATTCGAGATCGGGAATATCCGTAACGTTGAAATTCTTAAGTTTAAGATTTTTGACGTTTTTATTGATTTCGTAACAATCCTTGTAGTACACATCAAAATCGAAATAAATTTCAAGAAAATCATAAACCGCGTAAAGCGTGCCGTAATCGCCGCCGCCGACAAGATAAATATTTTTTCCTTCGGTTACTATTCGTACACCGTCCTCGGTGAGTTTTTTATGATCTACAGTTACGCCCGACTCGGCAAGTAAAGACGTTTCGCCGAGAGAAATATAGCCTTTGCCGTTATCGGTAAACTCGCTGTCGGCAACCGCGGGAAGAGTTATTCCCGTAGCTTCGGCAAAGAATTGCACAAGTTCGTTTTTAGCCATATTAACCTGCGCTCCACGCGTTTCCGGAATGACTATCGTGTAATCGCACGATCCGTTCGTAACGAAAGGCATATCCGTATCGGGCGCAGTGAAATCATGCGTACCGTCGTAAGTATCTTTCACCGTAATTTTTGCATCCGGATCAAAAACCCCGCCGTCGTCCGACGGGCGAACGGAACCGTTATCCGGTTTTTTACAAGAAACCGAAAACGTACACGCTCCCGCAAGCAGCAATGCGATAAAAGTTTTGAAAATATTCTTTTTATTCTTCATTTTTTCACCCCCTCTCACGCTACGACTTTGAGCTTATACGACGCATAACCATAGTTCCCGCTTGTATCGACGCAATAAACATAAACGGTATATTCGCCTTCTTCCGCAAGCGAAAACTCGCTTACGCCGTATTTGACTATGACGCCGTTTTTATCGTAAATAAAAGTATGAACGGTTAAATCTTCGGCTGAATCATAATTGTCGTTCAACGTATATTCCTTGATTTTATATTTGTAAGCAAGTTTTATGGTCTGAACGGTTTTTGAATCGGAACCGTCGTTGAATGTGACAGTCGGCGCGAGCATATCGGCAACCTCTATGCCATACGGCTGTTCCGTCATTCTCCCGTTAGCGTCCTTTATAGTGTAAGTCAAACGATATACACCATATTCGGAAAGCATAATTTCGAAATCTTCATCGGCAAAAACGTCTTTGAGTTCCTTGCCGTCGATTCCGAGCGCATATCCGCCGCTCGGTTTAGTAACCGAAACGCGCGCATCGGCTCTTTTTACGGCAGAAAGCGCATCGCTGTAAGCCGCACCTTTAATCGTAAGTTTAGTTCCGATTTCAACACTGCCGGATACGTCGGCATAGACTTCCGGAGCAAAATCATCGTAAATATCCTTGCATATAAGTTGATTCTGGACTCGCATAACCCGCACTTCGGAATTTAATGAGGCATCGGAGAAAACTATTTCCGCATAACCATAGCTTGTGCCCGTTATTCCGATCGGATAAGAAAGCGTCTGAGAAGATGAAGCATAAACAAAGCTCTTAGCTTCGGCGTTATAATAAATTCTGCGTTCTTTGCCGTCGTTCAATCTATCGCTCAACGCCCGCTCTTCCCCGCCGTTCACCGAGAGATAAGCCGTGCCATATCTCGAAAAGAATGAAAATTCCGTTTTTATGCGAGGATCTTCGCGGTCTGTAAGAATAACGCTGTAAGCCGACGCGCCCGACGTTTCGGGTATCGAATATGTTATCGAAAACAATTCCTTCGCCAACGGATTTATGAATAAAAGCGAATTACTGCCGCTATTCTTCAACGATTTGAATCCGATATACGAATACTCCGCCTTAGCCGAGAAATCGCCTTTAAAGTATTTTTTCATATCCAGCGAATCGTTATAACCGGTGTCAACTATTTCAATAGATTCACTCTCGTAAACAGCATCGCGCGCAACGTACTTAAAACGAACGTTTTTACTGCCCTTTATTAAAGTTTCGTCGAAATCGGCTTTTTCGTATGTGCCGCCGTCGAAACTGACATAGATTTCGCAAGCTACTTCGGTCGGCTTTGCACCCTTAAATTCGTATGCTTTAATTTCAGGTAAGCTGTAAGAAAGCCCCTTTATATAATATCTGTCGAACACGGGAACGTTTGCAAACCCGCATTTATCATTAGCTAAACTGTTTACCGTGTAAGAATATTCATAGGTTTTAAGTTTATCCGTGTATTCATAAACAATCGTATATTCACCGACCGAAAGCGGAGTGAAAGTCCTCGTCTCCGGATCTATGATCGTTACGGTTTTATCATAAACCGCCTTAATCGCAACGCTCACCTTTCCGTTAAGGCTGGTTACGTTGTGTTCAGGCAAGGTTACGCTTATACCGGCGGTCATCGAAGTAAGCTGTTCAACGTCTATCGATGCGACGTCTTCTTTCATTACGAATACATATACAATCTGTTTTCCGACGTTTCCGAAGGAATCTTTTGCGCTGTATTCTATAACGTAAGTGCCGGATTTCGTAGGAATAAACCTGCCGTCTTTTACAAGCACGGAACTTTGAACCGACGTACCGTAATTGTAATATACGTTAGCCTTTACGCCGCCTATAAGGTTTGGATCGTAAGCGGTCGCACCGAACAATTCAAACGCCTCCCCGCGTTTAATATAAAGATCGCCGTCGGCACCTTTTCTGTCGACCGTTATCGTAGGAGCGATCGTATCGGTATATCCGCCCGAAACAAGAGCTTCGCCGCGGTTTCCCCCGATCTGCTCGATTTCAAACGTGGTTTCATTGGTATAGCAATCGTTCGACGTTATCGAAACGAATACCTCACCCGTCGTAAAGCCGTTGAAAATCGCGCCGCCTATATCTTCGTTATAAAGTTGATTTATAAGGTATCTTTTTTCACTGTTGCCTGCCGGAGCGGAAATGTAAACGTCGCCTTTTTCGTTATTTATACTCCACTTGACGTATTTTTTACCGGCAAAGTCCGTAACGGACTGACCGAAATCGCCGTTATAAACGCCGTAGCGCTCACCGTCGATATAAACTTCGGGCTTACCGAATTTTGCAGGACAATCGTAATAAAGGCCAAACTCACCCTGTACACTTGCACGCGTACGGGCATAAACGCCTTCTCCGTCTATTCTGGAAATAAAGATAACGCCGGTAACATATCTTCCCGGATCGTAACAATCGGTAAGTTTTACCTCTATAAGTCCGGCTTCATAATCTTTAGCGATTACGGAAGCATTGTTTCTTGCGTCGATATGCGTTTGTTTTGCATAAACGGCAGTAGAAAACATAGTGATTATATCCGTAATTGAATTCTTTCTGAGATCTACAGGTTCGTTATAGGTAAAAGTATCGCCTGCGGCAAGTTTAACTGTAAGCCCGGTGCTGTTTTTGCCCGATTCGTTGGTTGAAACCGTGCCGTAAGTAACCGAAGAATCGGTCGAGCCGACTTCCCAATTCTTTTTAAGCACGTTGAACCCCTTTTCCGCAGTGTATCTTTTTCCACCTTTTTCATAAGCGAAACATACTTTATACGCACCGGTATCGGTAAGCGTCAAACTACTTTCGGATACGGCATTTCCGTCCGGCATAATCAGTGCAGTAAATTTGCCCTCATAAGTCACGCCGTCCGAGACAATATCCGCAGTTAATGGCAATTCTATTTCATCGCCTGAAAAATAGAATTCGGAAACGGCCGTATCGTTTACGGTTGCCTTTTCCGCATTAACCGCATCGGGTACGCCAAACGCGAAAAACACCGCAAAAACAAGAGATAACGACGCCGCAATGCAAAGCATCGCGTTCGTAATCGATTTTCTCCTCATTTTAATCATATAATTTCTCCGTTAGATTATTTTTGCTTGTAATAAAGCGCTCGCTTTTTTGTCATCAGCCTTTTATTCCGCCCAACGTCATGCTGCCCATGACTTTGTTATGTAATATCAAAAACAAAATCAACGTAGGCAAAGCGAGTATCATACAAGCGGCAATTTTCCTCGGATTAGTAGTCATATCGTTGGAAATTTTCTTACCTGCTCCAAGCGCATAAATGAAGTACGCAAGAGTCGGATGGGTAGGCATATATAATTCTATAGACGAAAAATCATTCCAGAAAAATATAAACCTTATCAAAAATACCGAGCCTATTATTTTCGCCGCAAGCGGAATATAAATTCCGAACATTACGGTAAATTGCGACGCCCCATCGATTTCAGCTGCTTCGCTGTAAGTATCCGGCATACATTTGAAAAACTCATAGAATACCAGGAAATACATTCCCATAAAACTACAGCGCTGAATGAAGTTACCGACCCATGTATCATACAAGCCGAGGTTTCGGAGCAGCGTAAGTTCAGACGGATACGCCCCTACTATAGGCAGCGTCATAACTACAATGACCGTTATGCATAAAACTTTACTGAACTTATATTGATATTTCGCACACATATAAGCCATTATCGCAGGAATAATTGCCTGAACAAAACCATTCCCGAATGCGTAAATTGCCGAATTTAAAAGCATTCCGAAAAAGTTGTTTTCGGTAGTATGCGTAACTTCCCTGTTCCCTACAAAAAAACTTGTTGAAGCGGGAAAATTGAAACGTTGTATGACAAGCACATAATTTTCGAGCCGAAACAGCGTTTTATAACTGCTGTCGGGATCGTTGACGCGATCAAACCATTCGGGATTGTTTATCGTAGGCAAACCAAGCAAATTCTTCATAAAATCGTTATCCGATTTCAAAGAACTGAGCAATCCCCATAAAAGCATGAAAATTATCGATAATGAATAAACGATAAGGAGCGCACCCAATATAATCACCGCGATTTTTACCGCGACGTTATCTCTTTTTCTGTTTTTTACCATTTTCACGGCGCAACCTCCTTAGTCCGCAGACGGACCGAACTTACTCATAATTTTTCTCGTTCCCAAAACAATGGGAAGAGTTATCGCAGTGAGTACAATTCCGAGAGCCGAAAGCTGAGAATATGTGAGCCATTTAAGCCCGGGCTCTTCGATAAGTATTTTTTTAGTGCTTGCGACGTAGAGATAATATCCGAAACTCGAAAGTTCAGCAGCCCCGTCGCTGAAAAATGCAAACAAACTGAGTTGATGGGTAAATAAACCCGTGAGCGAGATTACTACAAACGTGGAGAACGTGGACCATATCATAGGCAACGTAACGTGAATAAATTCCTGCGCAAGGTTTGCGCCGTCAAGCTGCGCGGCTTCGACGATCGATTCATCTATCGCCGTCATAGCGCCCGTAAACATCATCACATTGACGCCGAACGATATCCATATATTATAAAAAAGAATCGTCCCCATTCTCGTGCTGAACGTCGGCGAGGACAATAACCCCCACTCCGTTTTAAAAACAGCCAGATACACGTCATTGGCGATATACCGGAAAAGCATTACGAATATGATACTCGAAATTATCTGCGGCATAAAGAGCATTACCTTAAACAAGCCGGACAGAAAGAACTTTTTGTAAACGTAAAACGAAAACAAAAGTGCAAGAGGCAACCCTATAAACAGCTCGCAAGCTATCATTCTGAGTGAATTGACAATCATATTCCAGCCGTTCGCAAGCGTAGCGAAAGCGACCTTAAAATTATCAAAATTTGCAAATACTTTTTTAAACCCGACTTCTCCCTCTGCAGGCGGAACATATTTCTGAAACGCAAGTATTACGGAGTTGAAATTCACGTACAAATAAAATATCGCGAACTGTAATACGGGTAACGCAATAACGGCTATATAAAAAATCAGCCGTTTTTTCTTTTTATTCATGATTTTGCGTTCTGCCGCCTTTTGTGTTTGTGAAATCATTTTTCACCTCTTTATCAATCAGCTACAGGCAATCCGGTATACCCGGATTGCCTGCGAATAACCTGACAACTTAGATTTATTCAACCATTATTTATTCACTATATTGTTCCATACTTCGTCAGTTATAACCGTCGCTTCAAAAACCTTTTTGGACGTAGAACCTCCCTTTATCGCTTCGTAATAACTCTTATACTGAGTATTATTTATCGTGGGATTCATTATCTGCGAAGAGAAATGAATTTTGAACGTTTGCTGATTGTTTTTGAAAATGGGGTTCTCGGAACCGAAATAGAGAATATCGCTGTTTCTGCTTAAATCGTAAACCTTTTGCTGATATTCGGGAAGCTTGTTGTACTGAGCCTCCGTCAGAGAATAAGTCAAAGGTCTGGTTACGCCCGTAAGCGCAGTGAACTCTTTGAGTTCCGCATCGCTGTAAAGGAATTTAAGGAAAGTTTTGCACGCCTTTACTATATCCGTCTTATCGCTGTATCTCGCATTGATATACGCATATGCAATTCCGTTATCGATAAGCGACGGTTTGGTTGCCGTTTCGGAAGGAGTAACCGACCCCGTTGCCGTTACGGGCAACGACATAAAGCGTACGCCTCTCGCCGTCTTGCCTGTCATCGTCGTATAGTCCTTAAAGTTGCCCTGATCAACCGATTCGTTATACCAGTAAGAACCGTCAACAAGGAATGCTCTTACGGTGTTAGTTCTCACGCCGCCGTTTATAAAGTTCTTCTGTGCGCCCGTATGCGAAACGGAAGAAGAAATATCAGAGAAAAACCCTTCTTTATGAAGAATTTCGATAAACGCCGTAGCATAATATCTCGCAGCGGATTTCAGCGCAAGATTGCCGTTTTTATCGGTTATCGTCGTTTTAGTAACTATAGGTTTCTTGATGTAGTCTATCCCCTTGAAAAGATTTTCATCCGTATATCCGGTAACAACATCAACGCTGCCGTTAAAACCGTAAACGGCTTTAAGTTCTTCACTGCCCGCAAGAGAAGCCCAAAGACCTTCTACAAGATAGTTTGTATAATAAAGATTTGAGCCTGTAACCGTGAACGGTCCGGCACCGGTCTTTTTCTTAAGTTCGCCGCTTAAAATAAGCAATTCTTCCAGGGAAGAAGGAAGACCGTCGTCATCCGTATTAAATTTACCGTCCGGCCCGCACGATTTTTTTGCACTTGCACTCTTTATAAGGTATAAACTACCATATTCATTTTCGATAAGTTTACCGTTTTCGGCATCTTTCGCGATATACCAATTGTTTTTATCGAAATTGTCCTTATCGTAAGAAAGACCGGGGAACCACTCATAATGCGGCAAAGCGTAATAACCGCCGTCAGCACCTTTAAGACTTTCGCGGTTAGAAGCGTAAATACGATCTTCTATAGACTTCCCGTCGGAACCTTTTTCCGTTACAAGATCGTCAAGTTTAATAATCGAGCCGCTTTGAGCCAATTCATATATATTCGAATAGCGCTCATCGAATATAATGTGATATGCAGAAGTTGAAAGCGTACTGCTGTTAGGCTGTTCCGGAGTTATATCAACGTAAACGCCCGTTTTGCCATCTTCAAAATGTTCGTTTTTGTATTGTTCCTGAAAACGTTCGGCGGCTTTATAAAGCCAATTGGAGCCAATACCGCCAGGGAAGTTCTGGACCTTAATAACTGTTTTCGTGTCAAGATCGGCAGGCACCGAAGAACCCGAATTGTTGCCCGAACCGCCACAAGCAACCATGCCAAAAGCGAGCAACGCGCAAAGAATGCCTGAAAAAATTTTTTTCATTTTTTCCTCCGATATTTTTATTTTCCAACTAAATTTCGAATAACGCATGAATAAAATCACGTCATCGTATGATTATTATACACCATTAAAAATGAAATGTATATAAGCATTTTTAACTATTTATATTTCAAAAGCTAAACTTGTTTCGAGATAAATAAAAACATCCGCCACATTAACGCGTTTATAATTGGCGATGTGGCGAATCTTAAAGTCATACTTATAGTTGTTTATAATCATTTTACCATATAAGAACTCTGTTATCTACGAGAATATTATGTAAGAGAAAAAGCTCCGGAGAAATAGCAAAAGTTGTTAGCCACAGGTGATTGCGTTTGAACCCGCCAAAACGCCGCGATAAGCCGACTATAAGACATTTTTACCTTCGATATGCGCTCAGCGGTTATATTTATCCACAAATTCGAGAAGTTTGTCTACCGTCGTGAACGCTATCGCCATATTAGTATCGGCAACGCCGTAATAAATCGTTACCTGCCCTTTTGAATTGCAAAGCGCGGAACATGGAAAACAAACGTTAGGCGTAAAGCCCGTTTTTTCGTAATCTTTTTCGGCAGTAAGCAAGTATCTGCCCGCGCGTTTCAGAACTTTTGACGGATCGTTCAGATCGAGAAGAGCCACGCCCACACTGTAATTTAACCCGTTACAGGTCGACTGAACTCCGTGGTAAATAAGTATCCAACCGTCTTTAGTCTTAATCGGAATAGGCCCCGCCCCTATCTTCACCTTTTCCCAGTAATTGTCGCCGAGATAAAAATTCTTCATCACAAGTTTATGGTTTCCCCAGTGAATAAGATCTTCGCTCTCGCTTATCCAGATATTGCCATAGGCCGTTCCGCACGGATGCGGACGTGATAACATTATATATTTGCCGCTGATTTTTTCGGGAAACAACGCGCCGTTCCTGTTAAAAGGCAAAAAGCCCGTGGGGAGCATTTTAAAATTTTTAAAATCGACGGTTTCGGCGATGTAAATGCTCGGGCCCTGAATGTCCGCGCAGAAAATTATATAATAAACGCCGTCGATCTCCGCGACTCTCGGATCGTAGGCGTAAGGATAGGTAAACAAACTCCCGTCCCTATTTTTAAAAACTATGCTTTCTTTTTCGATAACCCACTTTATCCCGTCTTTACTGTACCCCATAAACAAATCGGGTCTGCCGCTTTTGTCATCGCAACGGAACACCCCGATATATTTTCCGTCTTTAATAACGATCGCGCTGTTGTAAACATGCCAGAATTCGCTGTTTTCCAAGTCTACCAGCGGATTTCCTTCATATCTTCGGATATATTTGCTTTTATCGCCGACGTCCTGCCAGAACATTTTATCGTTTACGCTGTAATTTACCATTTTTTTCCTTTGTCCGAAGCTTTGTTCGGCTGTATTTTTTTATTTTTCAATAGTATTATACAAACGCAAGCATATATTTTCAAGGCGTATTTTACGATTTTGTATGCATATTATACGATTTTACTTTAATAAACGCAGTTTTAGTGTAAAACGCTTTCAACTTTCCGCGCGAAATATTATAATAGATTTATGAAAACCAGACAAAGATTTTTAAAAAAGACATTTACTCCGTCGAAAGAGATTTGCGTAACGTATAAATCCGGGGAAGCGATTTTTCGTATGCACTTTCATAATTTTTACGAGTTGGATATAATAACCGATGGTTCGGGAGTCTCAAATCTGAACGGAAAAACAATAAAGTTTCAGAAAAATACGGCTTTTTTCTTATCGCCGAAGGACTTTCACGATATTATCCCGGATACGACCTTACATATAACAAATCTGCAGATTTCCAACGACACCATGAAACGCTGTTTTCCAAATTGTGCGTCGATGAAAGGCTCCTGCTCTTTTTTTGACAACGACGTGACGGTAGACGTCAACGAAATCTGCTCGCTTATCGCAAAGGGAAATCGAAACACAGATTATCTGAACTCTCTTTTAACGGCTCTTATCCGACTGCTGTTTTCTCAACCGGCAACCCTGACGGCGCCCGATTCGGGCAAGAACGTAACGCACAACATTATAAATTATGTAAACGAACATTACAAAGAAAATCCGTCGCTCGAAACGCTCTCAAAATTTTTCGACAGAACCCCGAATTACATCTCGTCCAGGTTTAAAGCCGTCACGGGAGAAACCTACAAAACGTACTTAAAACAGCTTAAACTCGACTCCGCTTTAAAACTTCTTATATCGACCGATCTTTCCGTCACCGATATTTGCTATGAAAGCGGTTACGAAACGATATCGCATTTTAACCGCGAATTCAAAAACTATTTCGGTCGTTCTCCGAGACAAGTGAGAAATTCGCTCGATTCCGAAACTTCTTTATAAATTATATACAACATAAATTTTACCGGAAAACAATTCGCGATTATGTCGGTTTTACAGCGGAAAACAACTCCAAAAAATTACCTCTTTAAATTGACAATCGCTTGTTTCGAATGTGTAATTTCACTAAAAAAACAATTTCAAAGGCGACGCACAAAAATGCAAAACACAAATTTTTCAATAACGACGGTTTATAAAAACTGGCTTAGCACGGTGAAAAACGACAAAACGACGGAAACGGAGCTTAAAAGCATAGAAAACAACGAAAAAGAAATAACCGACAGGTTTTATTGCGATCTGAAATTCGGCACGGGAGGACTTCGGGGAAAACTCGGGGCGGGTACAAACAGGATGAACGTTTACACCGTCGGGCGAGCCACGCGCGGACTTGCGGCGTATATCAATAAAACAGCGAGCGGAAACAAGAGCGTCGTCATCGCTTACGACAGCAGAAATATGTCCCGCAAATTTGCTTTTCTCGCGGCAGATATTTTTAGCGAAGCGGGAGTCAAGGCTTATATTTTTAACACTATTATGCCTACGCCCGTTCTGTCTTTCGCCGTGAGATACCTAAAAACTTCGGCGGGAATAGTCATAACGGCAAGCCACAATCCCAAAGAATACAACGGCTACAAAGTGTATAACGAAAAGGGTTGCCAGATAACCGACGGGGCGGCGAAAGATATTTTGTCCGAGATAGAAAATTGCGGCTATTTTGACAAAATACACCCCTATAGGTCGATTATCGAGGTTTTGGACGATACAATACCGAGAGAATTCTTAAAGGAAATCCGAAAATACTCGCTGTTTTCTTTAAGCGGCATAAACACTCCGAAAATAGTTTATACTCCCCTTAACGGCACAGGAAACATTCTTGTGAGAGAGATTTTAAAGAATGTAGAAATAAAAGACGTAATAGTAGTTCCCGATCAGGAAAAGCCGGACGGAAACTTCCCAACTTGCCCTTACCCTAACCCCGAGGAAAAAGCTGCGCTTAAACTCGCCGTAGAACTCGCCGACAAGAAAAACGCCGATTTAGTGCTTGCAACCGATCCGGACGCAGACAGAGTCGGAATAGCCGTAAAAACGAAAAACGGATATCAGCTTTTAAACGGCAACGAAACCGGCGTTTTGATGGAAAATTACATATTTTCGTTACGCAAAAAGACGGATAAAACTCCTGTTTTCGTAAAAACGATAGTAACTTCGGATATGAGCGGAGATATAGCGAAAGCTTACGGTGCGGAAGTAAAAGAAGTGCTTACGGGTTTTAAATATATAGGCGAAACGATAGATCAGCTTACTTCGGACGAACAATACGTTTTCGGAATGGAAGAAAGCTACGGCTATCTCGTCGGAACTCACGCCCGCGATAAGGACGCGGTTTCCGCAGCAATGATAATCGCCGAAATGACGGCTTATTACGCTTCGCAAAACAAATCACTTACGGAAAAACTTAACGAGCTGTACGAAAAATACGGTTATTACAAAACCGCACTACTCTCGCTCGCTTTTCCGGGTAAGGACGGCAAAGCCGAAATGGACGAAATCGTCGCCGAACTTCGTAAAAATCCGTGGCAAACGATTTGCGGCGAAAAGGTTACGGTTAAAGATTATTTAAACGGATTAAACGGACTTCCGAAAAGCAACGTTCTTGCCTTTGCGGGCAAAAACGTGAAAATAACCGTTCGCCCGAGCGGTACAGAGCCTAAACTCAAAATTTATTTTCAAACGAAAGCCGACAGCGAACAAAACGCCGAAATTCTTTTGCAAAAATTAAAAGAACAAGCGGAAAATCTTATCAAAAAATAAGTAAAAAGCAGAAAATTGTCTGCAAGTCGCGCCTGCATTTTAAGGTAAGACAAGGCTCATGAGCGCGTTAATACTTTACGTATAACACGCGAACGCATCGACGTATCGGCAAAAACACGGACTCAAGACCAAGGTTCGTATTATTCTTGCCCGGCATACCAAAAACCCGCCCGAAAGAATTGCTTTCTTTCGGACGGGTTTTTAATCGCCTGTTTTTAATATTTTACTTTAAGCGGATTTGCGGCATGCGCCTCTTCCACAACATTTATCGTCATTGCCGAATGGAACAACGGAACAGCGAGTTCTCTGCCCTCGGTTATAGCATAATAGAGATTTTCATATATACCGGCGGTACCGACGTCAAATGCGGTTCCGTCGTAATCACCGCTTTCTTCGTGCGTTTTGAGCTTTTCTACGCAGTAAAGCGGGTTGCCGTTTTCATCCTCGAGAAAATGTTCCTGAACCGGTTGTTCGGGATTTTCGCCGTCAACGACGTATTTCAACCGATAATGTTTCGGATTGCTTTTCAACGTCCCCTTTGATCCCTGAATTTTTATATTGTAATCGCTGAATGCGTCTATAGAATTCATTTCAATATCGACAAGCGGTTTATTCGGCGCAGCAAGCAAAATTTTAACATAATCTTCGGCATCTCCGCTTGTAAGACAGGTATCCAACTTGGAATATACTACCTTTGAATTCTTATCGAAACCGAGGAAACCTAACCCCATTGCTATGGGATGAGGTCCCGTATTATATGCGCTACCGCCCATATATTTCTGAAGCGTTTGCCAATCCCATCTTCTCGAAAGGGAGTTATAACGAATGCTTACCTGTTCAACCTCGCCGAGCGTTCCGTCTGACGCAAGTTTTAAAGCGTGCAAATAGAACGGCGCAAGCTGTGTATTCTGAAATACTGCGAGTACAACGCCGCTTTTCTTTGCGGTATTTATAAGCGTTTCACACTCATACATATTTCTTGCAAAAGGCTTTTCGACAAGCACGTTTTTTCTATGCTCCAAGAGTTCTTTCGTTATCTCGAAGTGCATATGGGAAAACGAAGCGTTGACAACAAGATCGATATCGTTTTTATTAAACAATTCTTTGTAATCCGAAAAAGTTTCGCAACCGGGATAAAGATCCTTCGCCTGATTGCGACGGCGTTCGTCAAAATCTACTATGTATTTCACGTTATAATAAGCGTTTCTTTCAGAACGGCAATATACTCCGTGTATATCCCGTCCGCTTCTGCCCTGACCTATTATCGCAAGATTAAGTCTTTTCATATCGTTACCTCCTGATATTAACTATATTAAACCAAAAAAACTTTAATTTATATTATTTTGCTTGCAAATATCCATATTGTAATGTAAAATATAAGAGTATAGAGTGATTTTAATCTATTACCTAAGGAGTTTTGGAAAAATGGATATTGAAACCGATTATCTTACATATAACCACTATCACTACAAAAATCCCGCATCTATCCCCGAGAATTTTCAAAAACACTCACACAACACTTATGAAATAATCTTTTTTGAAAAAGGCGACGCAACTTATGTGCTCGAAGATAAACGGTACCAACTTAACCGCGGAGATCTTATTATTATCCGCCCGATAAAATATCACTACATCGAACTGAAAAGCACGTCTGAATATTCAAGATTTAATCTGGCTTTCAATAAATATTTTCTTGACGAAAAACTACTGAAAAGCATTCCCGCTTCGTTGGAGATATTAAATTGCCCGAAAGGCAGCATTATAGCTGAGTTGTTCGCGCGAATTGAATACTACGAGAACAATTATGACGAGAAATCATTCATAGTTTTGCTACGCTGCTTACTCACCGAACTCTTTTACAACGTACGAAATGCAAAAAACTATCTGAGCAGCGAAAGTTCGGGCGCAGGTCTTTCTCCGTTTATAACCGAAGCGATAAAATACATTAACGCTAATCTATTTACCATCGCAAGCATTAAAGAAGTCAGCGATAAATTGTATGTCAGCGAGCAATATTTGTTCAGACAATTTCAAATCCAGCTCAAAATATCACCTAAAAAATACATCAACTCAAAAAGGCTTCTTTACGCTCAGGATATGATCCGACAGGGGTTTAAGCCCACGGATATTTATTTGCGATGCGGATTTGAATCCTACCCCGGATTTTATAAGCAATACATAAAGATGTTCGGTTGCTCTCCCTCGCAAGAGAAAAAAGTCACTTTAAAATAATACAGCCAGTATTCAACCCTCACCTTCGGTAGAGATTATATAACAATAAAAAGCGAATGTAAATATCCTAATGAATATATTTATATTGCTAAAACTAAACAATTTTTCTAAAAATGAATATTATTTAAAAAAACTCACATAAAAAGCACACTTTTCCCCACCATAAACCTTAGTCTTAAAAGTATATTATTGAAAAGCGGTTAGTCTACGCCCATGATATGCTTTTATCAGGTCAAAAACCGACGGGAATATATGTGATTAAAAATCTGTTCTTCTGTCTGCCATGCATATAGCAAAATTGAAAAATCCGTCATCTGCTGAAAGATGCCAGACAAAAATAATACGAACCTTGCAAAAACGCAGCTATTTACGCGCTTTTTTGCAAATTCTCGGACGATGTACGTACAGTACTACCGTTCTCGCCTTTGCAACAAATCATCGAAAATATCGGCGTTTTTGTTGTCGGCAAGTCTGACGGCGTGTTTTTAGGCTAAGATAAGGCGCACGAACGGGTTAATACTGCCCGTATAACCCGTGAGTGCAACGAAGTATTAGTCAAAAACACACCGTCAGACCAAGGTTCGTATTATTCTTGTCTGGCATAGAACCTGAGAACACTTTTATTAAAAAATAAAAACTCTATTAGGTTGGTAATCAAAAACATTTATCTATGAATAAACATCAAACTAACAAACCATTTTCTTCTGCTTTTGATGGTTACAATGGGTGGTTCACATTCTCCTGCCATCGTGACACCTGCCACCTGTCAGATAAAACAAACACTATGCCCTTGTAAGGCAATTTAAGTAAACTTTTAACGAGAGAACCGTTTTGTTGGCTCTCTCGTTTGCTATTCTCGATTGTTTTTGTCCTCCGGTTATATTAGCCTTCGCGCTTTTTCTTAATAATGAGGAAGGTTGCCGCACCGACGGCTACCATCATAGACACGACGAAAGCAATTCTCGCCCGATTTTTTCCAGATCCGTTTTTTCGAGTTCGTCCGCACTTATGGCTACCTCTCTACATAAAACGTAATTTCTCCCGACGCTTTTCAAATTCGATACGTCGCGTATTAACATATAACAAGTTTGATTAAACGTTAAATTTATCAGGTCTTTCGTTGAAAGATAATCGCCCACTTCTACCGCCGCAAAAAAACTAAATAGTTCTTTCTGATCAAAACTGTCCATTCTTTTTGCAAGATAATTTATCTCGTCCAAATTCACGAACGTGTCTTTTTTTAACGATAATGCTTTCGGCTCAACCACATCTTTCACAAAAGCATAATTGTCTTATTCTTGAAATAGATTTCCTTTCTTCCTCCTGATTTTTGGCATAAAAAAAGACGTATAGTTTTTACGCTATACGCCAGGTTTTATGTATTTATTATTTTTCCGCTAAAATCACGCTTACGGAAGTTCAAATCTTGTCAATTTTGAAAAAACGGCAAAAAACATCTACGGTTTTTGACACTCGAATTTCGGTTTTTGAGTATGAAAAAAGTCCGATAAAATCGGACTTTTTGCGGGCAATATCTTTTTTATCACCCTAATATGGTCTGAGTGAGAAGATTTGTAAGGAGCGCAGCGACGGAATAGCGATTGTTCGGACATATGATGATGTTTTACGTTTTTTTTGAAACTTAAAGTCCGCAATCGCGTCACTTCCGAGAGGAAGTTCTCTCTTTCGCAAAAGCAAAAGAGTAATAAAAAACACAGGGTGCGTCGCCCTGTGTTTTTTACTAAATCTTTGTAAAATGACTATATCGAATCGCCTTGAACAACAGCACGCAATTAGTGAAAAGTACTTTCAAAGCCGCTTATGACTCGCGACGACCTAAAGAAGGCATCGTTTTCCACTCTGACCGCGGCAGTAATTATCGCTCTAAAACATTCTATAATTACCTGAAATCATTGAATATCGTTCAATCGTTTTCACGCGCCTATACACCTTATGACAATTCAGTTGTAGAGTCATTTTTCTCAAGTCTTAAAAGGGAAGAACTTTATCGCGCCAAATATCGTTCCGACAAGGAATTCAAGAAAGCGGTTGCCGATTACATAACCTTTTACAATACCCAACGCCCTCACTTGAACAATAATTATAGGACACCCGATGCCAAAGAGGCTGATTACTACAGCAATTTTAGCAACTGATGTCCTATTGTAAGAGTTCAGAAGTGATATATTTTATTTTTTCGGTCGCAGAATTTCGGTTTTTCGGAAATACGCGTCCTATTTTCAGATCGACTTCAACGACGCAAAATCGTTTATAAATAAAGGAATAAAAGAAAAACCTATTGAAATGTCTTACCATAAAGGTTCAGATTTCAATAGGTTATTCATATGGTCTGAGTGAGAAGATTTGAACTTCCGGCCTCTTGAACCCCATTCAAGCGCGCTACCAAACTGCGCTACACCCAGTTATCGCTCAATGCTCTAAGATTATATACTATTTTTTTGAAAAAGTAAAACCTTTTTAGGCAATTTTATAATTTTTTTGTTTTAATTTTTCAAATAAACGATACGCCTTGGCGGGCAGATTTCAGTCCGCCCCGCTAAATCGTAACCGTCGGTTTAAATTCCTCAACGGTTTTACGCTCGAAAAGTTTAAGCAATTCGTCGAGCGGGTCTTTTTCATTATATATAATATTATAAACGGCATGAGAGATAGGCATTTCAACGTTATATCTCTCCGCAAGGATTTTCAACGCTTTCGCCGTTGCCACGCCTTCGGCAAGTTTTGCGAAAGGTTTTTTGAGATACAAATCCTCGCCGTAACGCCTGTTGTTGGAATATTCGGAAAACAACGTCGTTTCATAATCACCGAGATGGCAAAGCCCGTAAGCCGAAAGTTCGTTGCCGCCCATCGCTTTTATCAACCTCGACACCTCTCTCGCTCCGCGAGCCATAAGCGGACCTTTGAGCGTGCAAAGACCTCCGCCGTCCAGAATCCCGGCGGCAATTCCCATGACGTTTTTCGCCGCCGCGCCAACCTCGCTGCCGATTATATCCTCGCCATAATAAAATCTGATAAGTTTGCTTTTAAATTCGTCGGCAAGTTCGCGGACGAGTTCGGCGTTATATCCGTCGATAACCATACAATTCGGTTTGCCTCGGGTGAATTCCTGAATATGTCCGGGGCCTACCCACACGGCTGTTTTATCCTTATCGTAACCCTCTTCGATCATTATTTCGGTAAGTCTTTTGCCCGTGTTTTCTTCAAGCCCCTTCATACAAAGGATTATTTTTTTATCTTTCGCGCCGTAGGTCGCGATTTCGCGGGCAAACTCTCTTAAACTTTGCGATTTAATCGAGATGACTATCTCTTTGGAATTCTTTACGGCATACTCCAGATCGGAAGTTAAATTAATTCGTTCGTCAAGTTCGACGTATTCGTTTCTGCCATTTTCTTTAAGTTCGTTAAAAGCCTTACCTTCGGCTCTGCCCCACTCTGTTACGGAATGGCCGCTACCCGCCAGATACCAACTTATGAACGAACCCCATCTGCCGCAACCGAGAACGCTTACTACCATAAAAACCTCGCTATAAGTCGATAAACAAGCATTTTTGCCGATTATCGACGAATTATTCTTTGTCTGATTTTTTCTTGAAAGAAAACTTTTTCTCTTCGCCTTTGAACAATCTTACTATGTTTTTATAATGCAACACAATAATAAGAACACCAACGAAAAGAGATAATATAAGTTTCGGCAGACAAAGTTCAAAAACTTTAAGCACGCCGAGAATACTGTAACTTACCGGAAGAAGAAAAGCCGCAGCCATGGAACTGACCGAAACAATTTTCGTGATCGCAACGACGATTATAAACGCCGCGACGACTATCAGAAAAACCCTCCAGTCGACCATAAGCGCAACCGCCGCGCCGACGGTTACGCATTTTCCGCCTTTAAATTTGAAATAAAGCGGAAAAGCATGCCCGAGCATACAAGCCGCGCCGGCGATACACATATAGTCTACTCCGAAAGCGTTGGTTTTATCACCGATATAACCCATATAATAAGCGCCGATCATCGCAATAAGAGCCTTCGCTATGTCGCCGACGAGCGCGGCAAGTCCGCCTTTCCAGCCGTAAACTCTCGCCATATTCGTCGCGCCGGCATTTCCGCTGCCGTGTTTTCTCACGTCGCTTTTATATATAAGTTCCGAAACGATGACGGACATACTCAGCGAGCCGAGCAAATATCCCGCCAATACAGATAGCACAATTATCCACCAAGTCATTTTTTTACCTCTCCGTTATTTTACAACAATTGTCCTTTAAAGTCAATTATTTACGCTTATGCATTGCATTTCTTATCAATAGTTATTTTTGCGACGATAAGGAATGTACTGCATAGCCGCAGGTGATTGCATTATAACCCGCCAAAACGCAATCGCCTGTGACCGGAAATTCTATAAACTATCACTTTTTTCTTGCTTTGTCGATTATAATCGACGGACAGAAGATATTATCGCAAAATATAATTGACGAACACAAGAAAAAAGGCTATAATCATTTTGAAATTTCTTGAATAGAAATTAGCATAAGGATTCTATTCATCATCACTGAAAAAAATTTTAACAATGAGATTTTATATAAAATGCTGTATAAAATAAAGAAAAAAATATCACCTTTTTTAACGATACTCCTCGGCTTTGCGGGGATAATTCTTCTCGGGAGTTTTCTTCTGTCATTACCGTTCGCATCGGCAAACGGGGAATGGACGCCATATATCAACGCCCTTTTCACCTCAACCTCGGCTACTTGCGTCACCGGACTTGTTACGTATGACACGGCGACTCACTGGTCTGTTTTCGGTCAGGTTGTAATCATTCTTCTGATACAAACGGGCGGAATGGGAGTTATTTCGATTGCCGCGGCTTTTGCAATTTTATCCGGCAAAAAAATAGGGCTTTTCGGCAGAAACATAATGAAAGAGGCTATAGCCGCGCCAAACGTCGGAGGAATCGTCAGGCTGACCGGCTTTGCCCTAAAAGGTATCCTTTTGATTGAACTTATCGGCGCAATCGCTCTTTTATTCCCATTTTGCAGAGATTACGGCGCGAAAGGCGTATGGCTGGCATTGTTTCATTCCGTTTCGGCATTCTGCAACGCCGGCTTCGATCTTTTCGGCAATAAAACAGGTCAGTTCTCTTCCCTCACCTCTTATGAATCCGACCCGGTGGTAAATATCGTCATAATGTTACTCATAATAATCGGCGGTATAGGTTTTCTTACCTGGGAAGACGTTGTTACGCATAAATGGCGATTTAAAAAATACAGAACTCAAAGCAAACTTATAATCATCGCTTCCGCCGCGCTTATTCTTTTGCCTGCCGTATACTTCTTTTTCTTCGAATATCAGGACTGTTCTTTCGGCGAAAGAATATTATTGTCGCTTTTTCAATCTGTTTCGCCGAGAACGGCGGGGTTCAACACATCGGATCTTACGAAGTTCACGGACTCGGGAATCGCGCTGATGATCGTTCTGATGCTTATCGGCGGGGCGTCCGGCTCGACGGCCGGCGGAATGAAAGTTTCGACGTTCGCAATTCTTCTCGCTTCGGCAAACTCGGTGTTTCACCGTAAAAAACACGTCACTGTTTTAAAACGAAGAATAACGGACGATATCGTGAAAAACGCGGCGGCAATCGCCGTTATGTACGTCACGTTGTTTTTGTTCGTCGGAATGTCTATCAGTATTGTTGAAGGGATTTCTCTTAAGGACTGCCTGTTCGAAACGGCTTCGGCAATAGCGACGGTCGGATTAACTCTCGGCATAACGCCGTCGTTGTCAGTAGTTTCCAAGATACTGCTTATCGCGCTGATGTACGCAGGCAGAGTCGGCGGCTTAACGCTTATTTACGCCGCGCTAAAGAATCGCAACGCGGATGAAGGAATGCTCCCTGCGGAACAAATCGCCGTAGGTTGAAAACGGAGGTTTATATGAAAAAGAAATCGGTATTACTTATAGGACTCGGCAGATTCGGAAAACATATCGCCGAAAAACTTAACGATCTCGGTCACGACGTTATGGCCGTGGACCGCGACGAAACGAGAGTGAACAAAATTATGCCGCTCGTCACAAACGGACTGATAGGCGACTCGACAAGCGAGGAATTTCTCGCCACCCTTGGCGTTAACAATTACGACGTTTGTATCGTTGCGATCAGCGGCGATTTTCAAAGTTCGCTCGAAACAACCTGCCTTCTTAAAGATATGGGAGCAAGAAAAGTAATTTCGCGCGCGGAAAGGGACGGTCAGGCAAAACTGCTGATCAGAAACGGCGCGGACGAAGTGGTTTTCCCGGAAAAACAACTCGCCGCCTGGACGGCAATTCGTTGTTGTTCCGACCATATTCTCGATTATATAGAAATCGATTCATCGTGTTCGATTTTTGAAATTTCGGTACCCGAAGCCTGGATAGGGAAAAGCATTGCGGAAATTGACGTGAGAAAAAAATACGAACTGAATATCGTCGCGATAAAAAACGGTCAGAAATTAGATTCGTCTTTCACCCCGGATATGAAACTCGAAAAAGATCAGGCCCTTTACGTTCTCGGCAGTTACGATTCAATAAAGAAAATAATCCACTCGTAAGTATCGATTTGATTTCGCCTGTTTACGTTACGACTAAAAAAACGCCCGGTAAACCTCAAATTTACCGGGCGTTTAAATTTATTACGGTTTTTTGATCTTAGGGATTCCATTCGTCATCACTAACTATTTTTGCGGTGATAAACCGATTTAT
>OIWT01001414.1_pt1 | contig 29022 bp, 28 predicted proteins | sample 1587701 | NCBI WGS metagenome assembly OIWT01 (sample SAMEA3888904, study PRJEB22519) | human gut metagenome | biome: human gut; feature: human-associated habitat; material: faeces | place: Denmark | collected 2009 | reverse complement strand
ATCCTATGTAAAGCAATGGGCATCCAGCGGAGCAGTTTCTACGCATGGAAGAAGCATCTCTCCCATCCTTCGGAAAGAGAGAAGAACCTTGCAAGCAATGTCAGGCTGTTTCAAGAATACCACTCGAAGTATCCGTCACATGGTTACCGCTGGCTGAATGCCAAGATACGCCTAGACAAAAACATTGTCCTGTCTGACCCCTATGCTCATAAGTGTTGCAAGATTGCGGGAATCAAGAGCAAGTCCAAGCATTACCGCTACAAGAAGGCTGGAGATCCGGCACGGATATTCCCAAATCTGCTCCTGTCAGAGATGCAGATTGACGGGCCGATGCAGTGCATCGTGAGCGATATGACAGCGTTTTATGTGAAGGGCACCTACTACGAACTGACTCTTTACATGGATCTCTGGAACAATGAGATTGTCATCTATTCCCTTTCGGCAAAGCGTGGCGACCGCATGACCTATATCAATGGGCTGAGAGATTTGATTGCATGGAAGGAGCAACATCCGGAACACCAAATGATTCTGCACACGGACCAGGGATCTGTCTACGCATCTAAGGCCTACAACGACCTGCTGCCCATGTACGGCATTACCCGGTCGATGTCACGTGCCGGAACGCCGACAGATAACGCTGCAATGGAATCTGTCAATGGATGGATTAAGGCCGAGATGTTCATGGACTTGCACGTGACCGGAGAGAAGTCCATTGCGGAAGAGGTGGATGATTACATCCATTTCTTTAACGAATATAGGCCAGCCTATACATTGGGCTACTTGACGCCGAAGCAGTACCGAGAACGCCATATTTCTAAATGCTGAACTTATTCAAGTTGTAGTTGGCATAAAGTGTCTGGCGGTTCCCGAGACGATGTTGGAAGATTCACTGTATCTTGTACAAGTATTCAATTTTTATGCCTAATTTTTTTAGTTTCGTGTCCAATTTTTGTTGACAAGTGCAATTTTGTTCGCAATATATTTTTTTTACAAGGAGAGTGCATTCATGTATCGCCATTTTCTTAAGCGCTTTTTGGATGTAGTTGTTTCCTTGTGTGGATTCATTGTTCTATTTCCTCTATTTATCTTATTGGCTGTCCTCATTAAGATCGATGATGGAGGTCCGGTTTTTTTTACACAAAAACGGATGGGATGGCATGATATCCCTTTTTCTATATACAAATTCCGCAGTATGCGGACAGAGGCACCTCATGACTGTGCTACCGAAAAGCTGGATAATCCTGAAGCATGGATTACAAAGACAGGACGTTGGATGCGCCGTACCAGTCTTGATGAATTACCGCAAATTCTAAATATTATCCGTGGTGATATGAGTATCATAGGTCCTCGTCCGGTGGTTTTAACGGAAACGGAACTGATTGCCTTAAGAAAACGGTATGGCGTTGATGAGATACGCCCCGGTCTTACAGGCTGGGCGCAGATCAATGGCAGGGATGAGGTTAGTGTAAAGGAAAAAGCCATATTGGACGGGGAATACAATGCAAAGATGTCATTTCTTTTTGATTTGAAAATATTTATAATTACGCTCATTAATGTCTTGTGTGAAAAAGGAATTCATGAAGGACATTTAGATTAAGGATTGTTCTAGTTGTTTCGTAGCAAAGGGCTTAGATTTTTATGATGATGGGTAAAGGTATGAAAAAGAAAATTCTTTTTATAACGAATACAGGTAGGTTTTATCATTTTGAGCAAAATAATGTTAATCTCTTACTTGATTTAGGCGTAGAAGTCCATTTTGCTGCTAATTTTACTGTGGAACCAATAGATGATGTTAAACCTGAAGGCGTGATTTTGCATCAAATTGACTGCACCAGGGCTCCCTTAACAAAAGAAAACCGTATTGCCTTTAAGCAACTTTGCAAGTTAATGGATCAGGAAAAATTTGACTTGATTCATTGTCATACGCCGGTTGGCGGGATGTTAGGAAGACTGCTCGGTCATAAGTATCGTAAAATAGGGGTAAAGGTCATATATTCAGCTCATGGATTTCACTTTTATAAAGGAGCCCCCAAAAAGCTATGGGGAGTTATATATCCTGTTGAATGGGGGCTTTCTTGGATGACGGATACCTTAATTACGATTAATAAGGAAGATTACAATAGAGCACATACACATTTTCATTCCCATGAATTATATTATGTGCCAGGAGTAGGTATTGATATAAAAAAATTTAATCCACATTCTATTGATGTTGAAAAAAAACGTGCAGAATTTGATATTGGACCGGAAGATATTATGTTGGTAGCAGTTGGTGAACTGAATCCTAATAAAAATCATCAGGTTCTTATTAAAGCATTATCGAAAATTGATAATCCCAAAGTTAAGCTGTGCATTTTTGGCATTGGTGGATTAAAGGAAAAATTGCTTGCTCTGATTAGCCGGTATAACTTGCAGAATCGTATAAAAATTATTAGTTACCGACGTGATATTAATGAAATCTATCAATGCGCAGATATTTTTGTTTTCCCATCCATTAGAGAGGGATTATCAGTTGCTTTGATGGAATCCATGGCATGTGCATGTCCGGTGATTTGTACTGACATTCGTGGGAATAACGACTTGATTGATAATGGGAAAGGAGGATATCGTATTTCTCCCTTTGATGTAGACCAGTGGATAGGTGCCATTAACAAGATGGTGGACCAGAGGGAGAAATGGAAATCGTTTGGAAACTATAACCGCGAAAAGATTCAATCTTCTTTTAATCGGGAAATTGTCCTTCGCAAAATGAAGTCTATCTATGGAGAGTATCTTGATGATGGAACATGGTAAGAAATTGTTGCTACATAATACTACTGATAGGATGCCGGCTATTTGATTAGTTGCTTGTATTATATTGGTACTTTGGTGTCGGAAGAAGTAACAATAATTATTATTTTCCGCCTCGGGCTCTTAACTGATTGGAGCAGGCTCTTAGTTTGCTAAGAAGGAAAGGAGTAGACTATGTTTGAGGAAATTATCGAAAAAGAATCTAAGATGATTCTTAATGCATATGCAGAGATACATAAAATGGAACCTGTAGATGCTATAGAGATGGTGAAAGAAACTGTGCAGTATGCTCCTTTACCGGTTAAAGAAGCATATGAAAAAGCGCATATGTCAGATAATATGAATTCTCTTCCTGAATTATCAAGAATTTATTGTTCCTGTTTGAACAAACATTTGAAAATTGGTGATTTCGAATATTTCAAAGAGGAAGATGCTATTTCTTCAGGCAAAGAAACTATCCGATTTGCTAATATAAGGCCCTATTCGAAAAAAGAGATTCCGGATGGGGAGCGATATATAATGTATTTTCACGCAGTGGATATCCTTTATGTGTTCAACGTGATCTGTAAACTGGCAGATGATCAGTGTAAGTTGACAGGCATGTCTGATGATGAGAAAAAGTTTAGGCTTATAGATGAATATTTCATATTTAATTATGGCAAGCCGATTAGTAGTACTAAATATGACGTTTCAAAAACCGCGAGGCGGGTAGGATATACAGATAATAAAGATGTAAAGTTTGAGTATATAAGAGGAATTACAATTAAGAAGTTTCGCTCCTTAAAAAATCGAAATTTGAATTTAGGAAAATATCTGACTGTGATTACCGGGAAGAATGGGACTATGAAATCTTCGCTCTTAGGATTATTAGCTCACCCCTTTTCCAGCCCTACCAATGCTAAGGACCTGTATGGACATCCACTGAAAACGGATATGAAGGATGTTTTTAAGTTGAGTTTGACAAAGGATATATGAGTTCATGTTTGCGGAATCCAGACTTACGATTGAATCATCCGATCGGGTGATTTTGGAGCCGATTAGTTGAAAGCCTTTAACCTGGCATCTTAGCGGGCTGACAGCAGAGATGTCAATAATCATTAAGTTAACAGAGCCAATGATTCTGGTGGGAGTGAATGTTTTGGAAAAGAAAAAAATCAAGGTTTTGCATATGCTTTGCAGCTCGCGATTCTCGGGAGCGGAAAATGTGGCATGCCAGATTATTAAGATGTTCAAAGATAATCTGGACTATGAATTTGCCTATGCCAGTCCGGATGGTCAGATTAAAGAAGCCTTGGCTGAACGTGGAATTCGTTTTTTACCGATGAGACAATGCTCCTTTCTGGAATATAGAAGGGTAATAAAAGATTTCAATCCGGATATTATTCATGCGCACGATATGAAAGCTACGGTATTGGCTGCCGCATGTTGCGGTACTATTCCGCTTATTTCGCATGTTCATAATAATAATTTTGACTCAAGAAAGCTTTCACTGAAGACAATTCTTTATCGCTTGACATGTAAAAAAGTTGTGCATGCGTTTTGGGTTTCCATGTCTTCCTATTATGGGTATTATTACCATGATAAGTTTAAAGAAAAAAGCAGTGTCTTATATAATGTGATTAATACAGATGAATTAAGGGAAAAAGCAGAAAATGCTGAAAAGCAGAATGGTTTTGATATCGTTTATTTAGGCCGTTTGACTCCCCCCAAAAACCCCCAGAGACTAATCAAAATTCTGGCTTCAGTTATCCAAAAGAATCCGGGCACACAGTGTGCAGTGATTGGCAGTGGAGAGCTTGCTGAAATCACCGAAGAGTGTATCAGAAGTGCAGGAGCACAGAATAATATTCATATGCTGGGATTCATGGACAATGCCTATGGAATCCTCAAGCATTCCAAGCTGATGCTTATGACTTCCAGATGGGAAGGAACGCCTATGTGCGCTTTAGAGGCTATGGCTCTGGGAGTCCCTATTGTGAGCACCCCGACGGACGGCTTAAAGGAACTGGTTGTATCCGGGGAAACGGGGTATTTAAGTAATGATGATAACGAGCTGGCAGAAAATTGTATCCGGATAATCAATCATCCGGAAGAACGGCGGAAATTTTCATCCAATACATTAGCACGGAGTGATAAAATGATGGATATAGACCATTACTATCATGAAATCTTGAAGTCTTATGAACTTTGTACAAAGAACATGTGATTAATATTTTCATAAGAAATATTATCTGTTACTCATACGATTAATAGACTGACTCGTTAGATTATATGCTTCTTTGACTTTTGTGCCTGATTTTGAATGGGGGTCTTTTGGGCTTGATACTTCACTTATTCAATTTATAATTTATATAAAGATTTCTTCCCAAAGGGAGCCTTTTTGATATGAAGAAGATTACTTTTGTTATTCCGTCGCTGACTGGTGGTGGTGCAGAGCGGGTAGTTTCTATCCTGGCTAATCAATTTGCAGAAACGGGCAGGTATGAAGTCCGGATTGTTCTTCTTGAGGATGAACAAGTGGATTATCATATGGATCCACGCATTCGAATCACTTATATAAGGAAACCATCAGGACCCAGATGGGTACATCTTTTTTACCGCATACTGAAACTTCGCAATGTGTTTCGTGATACAGATATTATCATATCATTTATGTGGCATATGAATATGTATACCCTTTTTACATCCCTGGGTTTGGGAAAAGAGGTTATTGTATCGGATAGAAATGATCCCCGACAGGAAGTGGGACAGATTCCGGAATTTATTCAGACATTAAGGAAGCAGCTTTACAAGAAAGCTGACTGTGTGGTCTTTCAGACGGCAGATGCCAAGGTGTTTTATGGTAAGAAGGTACAGAAACATTCTGTCATTATTGCCAATCCTATTAACCCTGAACTTCCGCCTGCCAATCCGGGGCAGAGGGAGAAAACCATTCTGGCGGCAGGAAGGCTTGTGCCGCAAAAAAATATGGAAATGGCAATCCGGGGGTTTTCAAAATTTGCACACAATCATCCGGATTATGTGCTGAAAATTTTTGGTGATGGCCCCCTTCGTCCGAAATTGGAAGAACTGGCTGCGAACCTGGGTGTTTCTGACCGTGTGGTCATTCGTGGTTTTACATCTCATATTTATGATGAAATGGCAAAAGCAGGTATGTATATTTCTACTTCTGATTTTGAAGGAATTTCAAATTCCATGCTGGAAGCCATGGCCATGGGAATGCCGTCGATTGTAACGGATTGTCCCGTTTATGGTGCCAGGATGTTTATCCATAATAAAGAAAATGGAATTTTGATTCCGGTTGGAGATGCAGATTCATTGGCTCATGCCATGGCTGATGTGGCAGATCATCCTGCCGAAGCAGAAAAGCTGGCTCGGAATGCAGTCCTGCTGAGAAATACACTCAGTGCCGAGAAAATTTTACAGCAATGGGAAGCCGTGCTGAAAACGCATGGGCAGAAGTAGTCTGTATTTGAAAATGTATTTTACTTGAGTATGACCTGAACTCATGTAAACATATATTGGTTAGTCTTTTGTAAGAGCTAAAAGATAGTTTCGTTTTAAGAATCAGGGGTAATCAAATGACTATATACATACTTAATTTTTTGACATTACCGCTGTACGGATTTATTTTCAATCGCCGCACCTTGTGCTTTATTGCTTCTCTTCAAATGTTTTTGATACTGGCTTTTCGAGCAGATACGATTGGTGTGGACCTCCCTACTTACCAGACCGGCTTTGAATATATTTCCGGATTAAGCTTTGAGGACATGGCCGTAACACTTAATTTCTTTCATTTCGCGGATCTGCCCCATTTGTGGGGATTTGAAAGCGGATGGGTTGTACTGAACTGGTTAGTTTCTGCTTTTGGATTTGGCTTCCATGGACTGCTGGTCGTGTGCGCGGCGATTAATATGGCGGTGTGCGGATGGTTTATTTCCCGTTATTCCAAAATTCCCTGGCTGAGCTTTGCCCTGATTTCAGCCCTGAGCATATATTCATTTATGTTTGGCATCCTTAGGCAGTCATTGGCTTTAAGCTTTGTCCTGCTCATGACAGCGGCCTTCGACAGAGAAAAGTATAAAACGGCTTTTTTCTGTTTCCTATTGGCATTTACCATGCATCGTGCGTCTTTAATTTCCCTTGCCCTGCTTTTCCTGTTATGGATTTATAGTCAAAGTAAAAATAAATTTGTATTCGCTTTTGCGGCATGGGTTCCCTTTGTTGTTTTATCCGGATTTATTTATAATACCCTTGTCACATCGGTTATGGTTCTATTAAGCAATGGATATGAAGACTTGAACCACGAATTACAGGTGAATAATTTACTGCTGCTCCTGGCCGGCATAGCTATAGGCATCATTCTTTTTTATGATTTCGGCACCCGATGCACGAAGATGGAATCCCTGTCCCTGTGGGCCGTTTTAGCGGCTTTGTACTGGGAGACCTTTGGCCTTTTCAATGATGTACTGGCGCGCAGCGTTGCTTTTTATCTGTTTTTCGTAGCGTTGGCAATCCCATTGGTTCTGGCAAGCTACAAACACAGGGGAATTGCCCAGATAGGTAAACTGGCAGTTTATATTCTGCTTCTGGCCTTTCTGGTTTACCAACTGTCACTGGATACATTCATTGTGCCGTATCTTTCAGTACTTGATGAATAGAAATAGGGTAACATGTGTTTCTTTTGTTATGGTTAATGACAGGATGGGGGATGTTTGATTATGAGCATCAGAGACAATTATTATATTTATCACTTGACAGCATTTGAAAATATGAGGTCTATTCTGCTATATGGTTTGCAGCAGTGATCCAACCTATTGCTTTCGTCTTTTCAAATTGGGCTAGAGCCGTTATCTATTTTTCCATTTCTCTGGTAGTTTTATTACCAGAACTGATCAATCAAATCACAACAGGGAGGAACTATTGCTTTAGGGTGTCTTTTATTTTGATACTTTCGGTTTTTATGATTATTTGGAATATCCTTCAAAAGAGTAATCCATACCAGTTTATGGTATTTTGATCATGATGTAATATTTTATTGGAAAGAGGAAATAAATGCGTAATTATTTCAGTATGTTATTCAAAGCATTAAAGCATAAAGATATATTATTTTCTTATTTCGCGAAAATGGGCTTGCTCAATTTTCTTGATGATGAGACCTATCTAAAAATGAAGTATAGACTTACCATGGGGCAGCCGCTTCATCTTGATAATCCGCAGACGTTTAATGAAAAGCTGCAGTGGCTGAAACTTCACGACCGCAGACCAGAATATACCACCATGGTAGATAAGTATGAAGCAAAAAAATGGGTAGCAGAGAGAATCGGAGAAGAGTATATCATCCCGACACTAGGGGTATGGAATCACTTGGATGACATTGATTTCGATAGTTTGCCAGATCAGTTTGTTTTGAAGTGTACACATGATTGTGGAGGGCTGGTGATTTGTCGGGACAAAAGCAAATTGAATAAAAGAGCAGCTAAAGAAAAGCTGGAGAAGTGTCTGAAGCGTAATTACTATTGGTCCGGGCGTGAGTGGCCGTATAAGAATGTGAAACCAAGGATTATTGCCGAAAAGTATATGGAAGATTCCGAAACAAGTGAATTGAGGGATTACAAATTTTATTCGTTCCAAGGCGTGGTAAAAGCTATGTTTATTGCTTCTGGACGTCAAAAAGGACAAACGAAAGCGGACTATTTTGATATGAAATTCAAACCATTGCCATTCACGTGGGGCTATCCGCATGCCAATGTTTTGCCGAAAAAGCCGAAGAACTTTGATGAGATGGTGAAAATTGCCCGAATATTGACGAAGGATATCCCAGAAGCAAGGGTAGACTTTTATGAAGTCAATGGCAAGACGTATTTTGGGGAAATTACCTTTTTCGATGGAAGCGGAATGGAACGCTTTAATCCAGAGTCTTGGGATAAAACTTTTGGAGAATGGTTAAAACTTCCTGAGAAACTGGGGGGGTACGGACTGATTCACAATCGAATGATTCTTTGGGTACACCAAAGTGATGAGAAGGTGCTGACGGATTATAAATTTTTCTGTTTTGGCGGAGAAGCCAAAATGATGTATATATCCAAAGATAAAGGGGAACATCCGGGAACGGATTTCTTTGATATGAGTTTTAACAAACTGGATATGCGGATGAGAGATTCTAATTCTATCAATACGCCATCCAAGCCAGAATGCTTTGAAACAATGAGAAAAGTAGCAGAAGTGCTATCAAAAGGGATTCCTTGCCTAAGAGTAGATTTTTATGTGATTCATGGACGGCCTTATATCGGTGAATTGACTTTTTTTCATATGAGTGGATTTACACATATTCATCCAGCCAGTTGGGAAAAGACTCTTGGGGATTGGATTCATTTGCCAAAGCAAGTGAGACAATGATAATAGTTGAGGTAATGAAATGAGCAAATTTTTTATGCACTGGTTCAAAATAAAGGCACGTGATTTTGCAGATGCTGGAATTACTAAACTCCAACACCGTTCTGAAATCCGGAAATTCCAGGATTCCCAGCGGAAAGAAATTTACGAGAAAGTGCAGCTTACAGATTCGCAAAAGAATCAGATTAAGGAATTATTTGAGAAAAATTAAGGGGGGGTATACCCGATACCTGGCACAGACACTATACGGCATTCACCGGGCAGTTTGATGTGAATTATTTTCCGGAATTGTTGTATATTCCGGAGTTTGAGCATTTTATGAATTATCAGACGGAGTATGCGCATGTATTCGAGAACAAGAATGTCTTGCCTCTGATTGCGAAAGCAGTGGGAGTCAGAATGCCGGAGCAGCTGTATCAATGTGTGAGTGGGTATGGTACGAATTCGGGAAATGAGCATGAGCCTATCGAAGCGGCAGCAGAACGGCTGCATGATGCGGGTGATTTGTTTTTAAAACCTTCTGTTGGGACATCGAGTGGTGTAGGTTGCCGTCTGGTGCATGCAGCGGATGGCGTGGATACTTTGACCGGAGAGGTGCTGGCGGATGTTTTTCGCGGCATGGGAAGGGACTTTGTGGTGCAGCGCAGGGTGCGGTGCCATGAGAGTCTTCGGAGAATTTATCCGGAAGCGGTGAATACGTTCCGCATCATGACGTATTTCTGGAAGGGGAAAGTCTTGCATGCGCCGGTAATCATGCGAATCGGTCAGGGGGGACGTCATTTGGACAATGCGCATGCGGGCGGTATGTTTATCGCGCTGGATGAGGATGGTTCTTTGCATACTACGGCGTTTACAGAATTCAAAGAGCAGTATGAGGATCATCCGGATACGCATATTCGCTTTGATGAATGTAAGGTGGCGCTTTTGCCACGTGTGATAGAGACGGCGGAGCGGATGCATCGCAGCATCCCTCAGCTGGGCGTTGTGAACTGGGATTTTACTTTGGATGAAGATGGGACTCCGCTTCTCATCGAGGCGAATGTCTTGGGCGGGAGCATCTGGCTTTTTGAAATAGCGCATGGAAAGAGTGCATTTGGAAGCTTGACACCTGAGATCTTGCGCTGGCTTCGTCAGATGAAACGGATGAGCTATACGGGAAGAGAGGCCTGGTTCACAAGAAATGTCAAAGAATGAGGTCATATGGAAGTAAATGAAAAGGTCCGCCGATCGTTTAAGTGGACATTTGCGACTGAGTTTTTGAGTAAGCTGATTGTTCCTGTCACAGGAATGGTGCTGGCGAGGATTTTATCGCCTTCTGCATTTGGCGTCGTGGCTTCTATTCTGGTGGCGACGTCTTTTGCGGAGATATTTGCTGATGCAGGATTTCAGAAATATTTTGTGCAGCATGATTTCCAGTCGGAAGAGAGCAAGAAGCGCTGCTTTATCACGGCGCTGATTACGTGTTGTACGGTAGCGTTTTTTTGCTGGCTTTTGATTTGCTTTTTTGCGAAACCGATTGCGGCGCTTCTTGGGGTGCCGGACATATACCGGGGGCTGCAGGTGGCTTCGCTTGGAATCTTGCTGAATTCGTTCAATGGGATGCAGGGGGCAATTTTTCGTAGGGAGTTTCAGTTTCAGCTGCTGTTCAAAGTCAGGGTGATTGCTCTCTTGACGCCGATTTTTGTTTCCATCCCTTTGGCGCTTCTCGGATTTGATTACTGGGCTTTGATTATCGGCACTTTGGTGCAGCAGCTCGCGACCTGTATTTTTCAGGCCCGATATGTGTTAATCCCGGTGTCTTTTCGATTTGATTTTGCCAGCCTGAAGGAAATGCTATCGTTCTCCCTGTGGACGCTTTTTGAGTCGATTACGATATGGCTTTCGACGTGGGGGGACCTTTTTATTGTAGGTACGCTTCTAAGCAGTTATTACCTGGGGCTTTTCCGCGGGAGTTCGACGTTGACGAATGCTGCGTTCTCCCTGATAACAGGGGCGATTATACCTGTTCTCTTTTCCGGGCTCTCTCGTGTGCAGTCTGATATGCATGCTTTTCATAGTATGTATTATGACATTGAAAAGAAATCCATTTTATTTGTGGCACCTATTGGGGTTGGTATTTTTGTTTTTCGGGATATCGCGGTTTCTATCCTTTTGGGGGCGCAGTGGCATGAAGCAGATTTCCTTGTTGGCCTTAGAGGGCTGGTTGGTTGCTTTTCCGTAGTCATCAATTCGATGGGGAGTGAAGCGTTGCGGGCGAAGGGGATGCCTCGTTTATCGGCTCTTTCGCAAATCTTCTATTTCCCTGTCATGTTTGCAGTGTTGTATGTCACGGCGCCATTGGGATTTGACATTTTGGCGATAGGTACTTGTTTGTGCTCTTTGGAATTAGACTGTGTCAAATTGGTTATTTTGAATAAATGTCTGGGATTTTCTTTGCGCAAGCTCATTGGAAGTATTTGCCCGGCCATGGGAAGTGCGGTACTGGCGGGCGGAATGGTGCATCTATTCCGGAGTTTCTTGGGAACAGACAGCATAATGGTTTCTATCATTTCGATGCTGCTTTTTGGTGTGCTATATCTGGGCATTGTATGTTTGAGCCGAGAAAATAGGGATTTCTTGTTAGCAATATTCAAAAAAGTGAAGGCACGAGTTGGTTAAGGGGACGTTGATTAAATCGAACAACGTTTTAATCAGTGTTTCCTTAAGCATGTGGTTCTCTAATGTTGTTTTCGGCTGTTTCATATGTATTTCAGTATGAGTATTATACTAAAGTAACATATTTATTGTTTTTCTTGACTATAGGTTTGTCATATGAAAAGAGGATTTTATGAAAACTGAAATTGAGTTGAAAGGGAAAGTCATTTTCGTTACAGGTGCGGCTGGATTTATTGGCGCAAATTTGGTTAAGTGCTTGTTGCAGTGTGAAGAGCCGTGCCAGGTCATCCTGGATGATGTAAAGGGAAAAGTATATACCAGGGACCTGTTTGAAAGAGATTGAGGAAAAGTTATATGAACTGCCATGAAGATTTATATACATTAGATAAGAAACGCTACGGAACTGACAAAATGTCCGGATTTCAAAAATATTGGAGGTTGACAAATGCGGGGGGGTACTGTGTCCATGGTATGGAGTACTTTTTCTGCTGGAGCGTTATTTCAGAAATATGGACTGGGGGCTGAAGCTTGATATCGGCCCTGGTCTCTATATGGGGCATGTACACGGCATTACACTGAATTCGAAGGTGAAAATAGGAAAGAACTGCAACATTCATAAAGGTGTCACCATCGGTCAGGAGAATCGGGGAAAGCGTAAAGGTGTTCCTATGATTGGTGATGAGGTATGGATTGGTATAAATGCTACCATTGTTGGAAATGTTCACATTGGAAATGATGTCCTCATTGCACCGGGGGCTTATATTAATTTTGATGTGCCGGATCACTCCATTGTTGTCTGAAATCCGGGCGTGATACGACATGCAGTTCATGCAACTGATGGGTACATTAATAGAAAAGTTTAGGGTTCTATCATTTCAAAGAAAGGAAGTCATGATTTTGAAAACGAGTATAGATTTGAAGAATAAAACTATCCTGGTTACCGGTTCTGCCGGCTTCATCGGAGCAAATTTGATGAAAAGGCTTTTACAGGTCCCGGGGGCCTGCATTGTGGGCATTGATAATCTGAACGATTACTACGACGTTACGCTGAAAGAGTACAGGCTGGCTCAGCTGGAAAAAGAAGCAGAGGCCTGCACTTCTTCAAAGTATCATTTCATTAAAGGCAATATTGCGGACCGTCGTGTTGTCCAGAATATCTTTAGAACCTATCATCCGGACATTGTAGTGAACCTGGCTGCGCAGGCAGGGGTGAGATATTCTATTACGAATCCGGATGTCTATATCGAGTCGAATCTGCTTGGCTTCTATAATATTCTGGAGGCGTGCCGCCATTCGTATGATGGTGGTGCACCAGGGGTGGAGCACTTGGTATATGCGTCTTCTTCGTCTGTCTATGGGGGAAACACGAAGGTGCCGTTCAGCACGGATGACAAGGTGGATCATCCGGTGTCTCTCTATGCAGCAACGAAGAAGTCGAACGAACTTCTGGCGCATTGCTATGCGAAGCTGTACAACATCCCTTGCACGGGACTGCGTTTCTTTACGGTTTACGGCCCTGCTGGCCGTCCGGATATGGCGTACTTTGGGTTCACAAATAAACTCCTAGCAGGAAAAACGATTCAGATCTTCAATCATGGACATTGTGAAAGGGATTTCACGTATGTAGATGATATCATCGAAGGCGTCGTCCGTGTTATGCAGGGGGCGCCAGAGAGAAAAAATGGAGCGGATGGACTTCCGATTCCGCCATATGCGGTGTATAACATCGGTGGTGGTCATCCGGTGAATTTACTGGATTTTGTAGATATCTTGCAGCAGGAGCTGGTACGGGCTGGTGTGCTTCCGGCGGATTATGATTTCGAGGCGCATAAGAAGCTCGTCCCGATGCAGCCCGGAGATGTACCTGTGACGTATGCGGATACGGAAGCACTGCAGAGGGATTATGGCTACTGCCCTACGACGACTTTGCGTGAAGGTCTTCGCAAGTTTGCTGAATGGTATAAGGCTTACTACATCAAATAAGATGTTGTACATAATTGGTAGACCTATTTCTAATAGAAAGGATTTGATTAAATGAATATTGCAGTAGCAGGCACAGGGTATGTGGGTTTGTCTTTGGCAACGCTTCTTTCGCAGCACAATCATGTGATGGCGGTGGATATCATTCCGGAAAAGGTGGATATGGTGAATCACAGAAAGTCGCCAATCCAGGATGATTACATTGAAAAGTACTTGGCGGAAAAAGATCTGGATCTCACGGCAACGATGGATGCGGAGGCTGCGTATAAGGATGCCGATTTCGTCATTATCGCGACGCCGACCAATTATGATTCCAAGAAGAATTTCTTCGATACCAGCTCGGTGGAAGCAGTCATCAAGCTGGTGATGCAGTACAATCCGGATGCCATCATGGTCATCAAGTCGACGATTCCCGTCGGCTACACGAAGAGCGTCCGCGAGAAGTTTGGCACGAAGAATATCATTTTCAGTCCGGAATTCCTGCGTGAGAGCAAGGCGCTCTATGATAATCTCTACCCGAGCCGTATCATCGTAGGGACGGATCCGACGGATGAAAAACTGGTGAAGGCGGCGCATACCTTCGCAGGCCTGTTGCAGGAAGGAGCCATTAAACAGGACATCCCGACAAGATTCATGGGTTTCACCGAAGCAGAAGCGGTGAAGCTTTTCGCCAATACTTACCTTGCGATGCGTGTGTCGTATTTCAATGAACTCGATACCTATGCGGAGACGAAAGGTCTCAGCACGGCAGAAATCATCGATGGCATCTGCCTGGATCCAAGAATCGGTGAATTTTACAACAATCCGTCCTTTGGTTATGGTGGTTATTGCCTGCCAAAAGATACAAAGCAGCTTCTGGCGAATTATGAGAACGTGCCGGAAAATCTGATCGAAGCGATCGTGAAGTCGAATCGGACGAGAAAGGACTATATCGCCGATAAGGTGCTGGAAATTGCTGGCTACTACCATGACAACAGTGAGTATGATCCGAGTCAGGAAGAGTCGATGACGATCGGCGTGTATCGCCTGACGATGAAGTCGAATTCGGATAATTTCCGCCAGAGCAGTATCCAGGGAGTCATGAAACGCATCAAGGCGAAGGGCGCGCAGGTCATCATCTATGAACCGACGCTGGAAGATGGTTCAACTTTCTTCGGTAGTATCGTGGTGAATGATCTGGCAAAGTTCAAAGAGCAGAGCCATGGCATCATTGCGAATCGCTATGATCACTCGCTGGATGATGTGAGAGGGAAGGTGTATACCAGAGATCTGTTTGAGCGAGATTGAGAAGTGTGGCTGATTCTTAAGGCAAACAAGGATATGGTAAGATAAAAATCGGGAGATAATAGTTGTAAAGACATCTCCCGATTTTTGTGGTGGGATATTGTGATATAATAAAAATGAGTCGAGAATCCAGTTAAAAGAGCAGAAATTGAGAGGGCGTAGATCAGCAAGTAGACAGGAAAAATCGTTTATCGCGGCTTATCCCCTGAGGCGAAGTTGATAGAGACTATGGACGCAGCATTGAAGATTCTGCATTCACAAGATTTCCCTCTTTTTGTTCGCCTAGGATTATTTCATTATTTCTTTGCTTATCAATCATTTGATAGCTGAGAAAAAAGGAAAAACGAATTTCTATAAGCTGGATCTGTTGATGTTTAAAGAGTCAGGGAATAGACGGTCTGTATGAAAAAATATGTATTTTTGCTCATGACGGCTATCCTCATCGCTTTCATTTGGGGGAATTCGCTTCAGGATGCAACGCATTCATCGGTGGAGAGCCGGTGGGTACTGGATTTGGTGCAATCGACGCTTTCAGTGATTCCTTGGATTTCTCATGTCACGATGTATGAGATCCGGAAGGCAGCGCATGTGACGGAGTACATGGCTCTTGGATTTTTTCTCTCGCTGGCGCTCAGCGCACTGAATAGGCGAGGGCGGGCGAGGGATGTGGTGGTACTGGGGGTCCTCATTGCCTGCATTGATGAGACGCTACAGCTTTTTTCGTTTGGACGTAGCGGTCAGATGACGGATGTCGTGATCGATACATGCGGGGTGATATTGGGGGTGGCAGCAGCGTATGTGTTTTCAAGAAATGAAAAGTAGCTGGAGGTCATTGGTCGGCGGTGGAATGGGGATTGTCCGACAATGTTTTTCATACCACCGTGCGGATCCATCCTGCGCCGATGGTGCGGCCTTTCTCTAGGCTACTCAGATAGGAGAGAGCCCCAAAACATATTTTCCAAATAACTGATAACATTCATCCCACTCACCTGTGCTATAATAAATAAAAATTGTATTAGTACAAGTGAGGGGATTTTTATGTTCATTTCTAAAAAAATCATAGTCGTAGCACTGCTTTCCTTGTTGGGGGAGCCGCTGGTTTCTGCGGCGGATCAGACGACGGCGAATGTGCCGGTGGATAGTGTGTACTATCAGTATCTGGATAAGCTTTCGGGGATGGGCTATGTGAAGTCGCTCCCGAATGGGGCGAAGCCGTATAGCCGGATGCAGCTGGCGCGCTGGGTGCTGGAGGCGAAGGAGGCAGCGAAGGAGCGGCCGATGGCGCCTTACCTGGCGGATCAGATGGCGGCTTTGGAAATGTATGTGGCGCCGGAGGTCGAGGCGCTTTCCGGCGGGAAGCTGGCGGATGATGTGCGGCTCCGAGGGGTGTCGGTGGAGATGGCGTATCACCACGGGGATGCGTTTTCGTATGCGTACCAGCCTAAGATGCTGTCGGGGAGCTGGTCACCGTTCTCTCAGAATCATAATGGGCACAAGTATGGCAGAAATGGCGGTGCGGCGGTTTCTGCCGAGGTGTCTGGCAATGTGGCGTCGGAGCTGGCTGTTTCTATCCGGGGACGTGCGGCCTGGGATAAGGACAATAACGGCACGGCGTCTCTGGATGAGGCGTATGTGAAGACGCGGCTCGGCAGTGTGGCGCTTGAAGCAGGGCGTGAGGCACTCCTGTGGGGCGAGGGAGCAAGTGGCCATTTGCTTCTTGGAAATAACATGAAGCCGCTCACGTCAGTGCAGGCGCATCTGACGAATCCGGTGAAGTTGGGAGGTTTCTTCCATTTCATGGGGGAGGTGGATCTGCATAGTTTCTATGCGTTCTCGGATCGGGACCGCGGCTCGGATGCGGCGAAGCGCGGAGTGAAGGATTTCGATGATGCGGGGCTTATCGGGTTACGCTTGGATGTGACGCCTTCGTCTCATTTTACGTTCGGGGCGTCGCGGGTTTCTATGCTGGGCGGCAAGGGAAATGGGCTCTCTGCTTCGGACTGGGGAAATTGGCTGACGGGGAAGAATGCGGATACTGATGATAAGTGGAATGATATCGGCGGTTTTGATTTCCGTCTGCGCTATGGAGATTTCCAAGTCTATGGCGAGGCTATGGGCGAGGATCAGGCGGGCGGGCTCCCATCGAAGTGGGCGTACCGCATGGGGATGTATCTGCCGAAGATTTCTCCAGATGGCTCATGGGATCTGACGCTCGAGGCGGCGAAGACGACGGATGCGTGGTATACGCACTGGACGTACCAGCAGGGCTGGACGTACAGCGGAGATATCATGGGGGATGATATGGGGAATGATGCGCGGAAATATTATGCGCGTGTGAACCACTATCTCTCGGGGGAGCGCAGCATGGGGCTGTACTATCTTCGCACGGAGCGTGAAAGAAATAGGAGTGTCTCGCCGACGGTGAATGAGATCGGTATCACGGGGCGGCAGAGTCTCTCGGGAAATCGCTATCTCACAGGAACACTCGGCTATGCGCAGGTGCAAGAAAAGAAGACGGATCGCCATCTCTTCGCTGCGGCTATGATGGAATGGAAATGGTAGTGGTTTGCTATTGGGATTGGATGGTCAACAGCCAATAACTAATGACCGATGGATAAACGTTACTCAAAAGGCTCATCCTGCAAATTTGCGGGCTGGGCCTTTTTTGCTGGCTGTTGGCAGTTGGCGAGAGTGGGATTGTCAAACATTTCTTTCATACGGCTACGAGGACCCATCCTGCACTGATGGCGTGGCTCCCCTCTAAGGGCCTACGGGATTTGGCGTGGCTCATATTCGCTTTCATATTGCTACGGGTGAAACTCCAAACCTTAAACTAACTAAATTGTCAACGTTGAATAAAGTTGAGAGTTGTTATATGATATGTATGTTAACTTTACAGATTCATGGGTATAACAATCGAGGCGATGAAGATGATCAGAGGAGAAGAGGCGCTGGCCGGTGGAAGCCGGACGAAGGAGATGGTACTCTTTGGTTTGTTTACAGCACTGATCGCGATCGGGGCGTTTATCAAGATCCCGGTGCCGGTGTGTCCGTTTACGCTGCAGCTTTTGTTTACGACGCTGGCGGGGCTTATCTTGGGGAGCCGAAACGGGGCTTGCTCGGTGGGGCTGTATGTGCTTCTGGGGCTCGCTGGAGTGCCGGTCTTTACGGAGGGCGGCGGGCCTTCGTATATTTTCCAGCCGACGTTTGGATACCTTATCGGGTTCATCGCGGGTGCATGGCTGACGGGCTGGATCTCAGAGAGGAGCGGGGACTTCTCTTTCGGCAAGACTCTTTTTGCAAATCTGGCGGGGCTTCTGGTGGTGTATCTTTTCGGGATGGTGTATGTGTACATCATCAATAATTTCTACCTGGGGACGCCGATCGGGGTCTGGCCAGTGGTGCTGTACTGCTTCGTGCTGGCGGTGCCGGGGGATATCTGTCTGTGCATTCTGGCAGCGATGCTGGCGTCGCGGCTGAAGAGGGCGATCGGAAAATAGCGAAGGGATCCCTTCTGCATTTTCAGACGACGTGTGAAGGTGAGGCGCATGGGAAGGGCTCGGCGCAGGCTGCATGGCTCTCGTCCGATGGCGCACATGATATTTTCTTTCGCGCAGGATGATGAATGGCGTTTGGGTACATGGTCAATGGTGAAGGGATAAACCCGTCACGTTTTATACGAAGGAAGGCATAGCAATGAGCAAGGGACTTTTTATCACGGGGACGGATACGGATATCGGGAAGACCTATGTGACGGCGCTTCTGGTAAAGACGATGCGTCAGAATGGGTATGATACGGGCTACTACAAGGCGGCAATCAGCGGCGCACCGACGGTCGCTGCATCGGATGCGGGCTTTGTGAATGAGTTCGCGGGGATCCATGAACCGGAGGATATGCTCTTGTCGTATCTCTATCAGCATGCGGTGTCTCCCCATCTGGCGGCGCGCCTTGAGGGGCATCCGCTGGAGAAGGATGTGATCCTTGCGGCGTGGAAGCGGGTCACGGAGGCGTATCCGTATGTGACGATGGAAGGGTCCGGCGGCATCGTGTGTCCGATCCGCCACGATGAGAAGGCGGTGTACTACCTGTCGGATATCATTTCTTGGCTGCATTTGCCGGTGCTTGTTGTCGCGGATGCGGGGCTGGGGACGATCAATCATGTGGTATCGACGTGCGAATATATCACCCATAGAAATATTCCGATCCGGGGCATCATCCTGAACAACTGGAAGGGCGGCGTGATGGAAGAGGATAATGTGAAGATGATCGAGGAGATCACGGGGGTCTCTGTTATCGCGAAAGTCGCGAAGGGGGATGAGATCCTTCATTGCGATCCGAAGGTGCTGGAAGGATTGTATCAAGAGGTTTGATGGATAGTTTGCGGCAGACAGTGGCAAAGGTGGCATTGTCCAACATGGGTTTTATACCGCTCGTGGGATCCATCCTGCGCCTTTGGCGCGGCCCTTCTCTAAGGGCCTGCTCAGATGGAGGAAAACCCAAAAACCATAAACCATACACACGATTTCCAAACAACCAACAACAAAGTAAAAGGAGAGAAGTCTGATGAGTGGAATCAACTGGGAAGCGGAGGATGCGAAGTATATCTGGCATCCGGCCATGCAGATGAAGGATAATGAGGTATTTCCGCCGGTGGTGATCGACCATGCGAAGGGGTGCTATCTGTATGACACGCATGGTAAGGAGTACCTTGATATCATTTCTTCATGGTGGTGCAATCTTCTGGGGCATGCGAATCCGGAGATCAATGCGGCGCTGAAGCAGCAGGTGGATGAACTGGAGCATGTCATTTTCACAAATTTCACGCACAAGCCGGCGATCGAGCTGGCTCGTGAGCTGTCGGAGCTTTTACCGGCGGGGCTCACGAAGTTCACTTTCCATGATAATGGGTCGTCTGCGGTCGAGGCGGCGCTGAAGATGGCATTCCAGTATCAGTATCAGACGGGACATCCGGAGAGGACGCGCTTCATGTGCCTGCCGGAGTCGTATCACGGGGAGACGATCGGGGCGCTCTCGGTCGGCTCGATGGATCTGTATGCGAAGATCTTCCACCCGATGCTGATGAATAATATTCATTTCAAAGGGCTGGACTGTTACCGCTGTCCATACGGCAAGACGAGAGAGACGTGCGGCGTGGAGTGCTTCGAGGACGCAGAGGCGGCCTTTAAGAAATATGGAAAGGAAACCGTGGCGTGCATCGTGGAGCCGATCCTGCAGGGGGCGGCCGGCATGCGTATCTATCCGGCGGAGTATCTCCGAAAGCTTCGAAAGCTCTGCGATGAGTACGGCGTGCTCCTGATCGATGATGAGATCGCAGCGGGCTTTGGCCGCACGGGCAAGCTCTTTGCGATCGAGCATGCGGGCGTGTCCCCGGATATCCTCTGCACGTCGAAAGGGCTGACGGCAGGCTATATGCCGATGTCTCTTACCATCACGACAGATGAGGTGTACGATGCCTTCTATGATGATTTCGGCACGCACAAGGCCTTTGTCCACAGCCATACCTATGCAGGAAATCCGATGGGCTGCGCCATCGCGCTCACTGTCCTCAAGATCATGAAGCGTGACCATATCCTCACGAAGGTGAATGAGAATGGGAAGTACCTGCATGAAAAGCTGATGCAGGCTCTCGGCAGTCACAAGAATGTCGGAGAGATCCGCCATATCGGGCTCATCCATGCGATCGAGCTGGTCGAGGATCCGAAGACGAAGAAGGCCTTCGATCCTTCGCGCCGTATCGGCTGGCATATTTTCAGAAAGGCTATGGATCTGGGGCTTGTGCTTCGCCCGATGGGGGATATCATTTATTTCAATCCGCCGCTCAATATCACAAGAGAAGATCTGGATCGGGGTGTCTCCCTCTGCAAGGAAGCGGTCGAAGCCGTGCTGGGAAAGTAGAGACTGGTGGTTAGTGACTAGTGACTAGTGACTAGTGACTGGTGACTGGTCGTCAGAAATCAGATATCAGACAAGGAGCATAAAAAGACCCGTGATTCTCAAACGAGGGAATCACGGGCCTTTTTGTGTTTAAAGTCTGACATCTGACATCTAATGTCTGACGTCTAATCCCCAGTCAATCAGAATTCTTCCACCAGCTTATAACCTTTTCCTTTGAGAAAGGCTTCGGTCTCGGACTCGGTGGTGCTGAAGACGGCGATCGGGGAGCTGGTCGCACGGTCGAAGGAAATGTAGAGGTAGCGGATCATGACATTGGCTGCCTGAAGGTCGCCTAAGATGCGGTCGAGGGCGCCCGGCTTGTCCGAGCCCATATCGACGGCGATAACGAGGTCGACGCGGCACTGGTAGCCTTCCTTTTCAAGGATCAAGACGGCTTCTTCCGGTTTATCTACGATGAGGCGGACGATGCCGAATTCCGCGCTGTCGTTGGCGAGCATGGTGTAAATATTGATGTTCTCCTTCGCAAGAATGGATGTCATGCGGGAGAGGGCGCCCTGACGGTTCGCCGTGAAGATGGATACCTGTTGTAACATGATGGACCTCCTTGGATGGGTGAATGTATCTTTACATTGTAGCATAGATAGGGGGAATTAGGAATGGGATTCGGGTTCAGGGTTCAAGGTTGTGGTGGCGGCTTCGCCACACATATATAATGCGGCGAAGCCGCTGCCATAATCCCGAACTCCGAAGTTTGAAAGCAGGGATGAGTGGCTAGGGATTGGGGATTAGGAGTGACTAGGAGACATCAGACTCTCGTATCGTCATTGAAAGCGTTGCCGAGAAATCTTTCTTGCAGACCGCTAAACGAAGGATGTGCGAAAGCAGAAATACGTAGCACCAAGGCGTCGTTTCCAGACCGGTGCTTATGTGATACTGACCGCAGTGCAAGGGAAACGCTGATTCAATCGCAGAGTCAGATTTTACAAGAATTTTTATACATAGCTTCGTCATACCCTTCCTTAAATAGTTTCCCTAGAAAGATCCCTCGGCTGCGTTCGGGATGACGATACGGGAAAGGGATACCCCCAGAAAGTTTGAAAGCAGGGATGAGTAGCTAGGGATGAGTGGCTAGGGATTAGGTGTCGCAAGTGACTAGTGACTGGCATGCCAGCTCATGGCATCGCCATTATTTATGCTTCGCGGCGCATTTCGTCATCCTGAGCGGAGTGAAATGTCGGATGTTCGATCATGTAAAGGCAAAGCAGTGAGAACTGAGTCGAAGGATCTGGCGCCGCACCACCATTTCGCATTTCGCATTTCTCATTTCTCATTCAAGCGAAGCTTTCATACGGAGTCAAAAGGCAGTACGCCCTAGGGGATAATCCTGAACCCTGAACCCTGAACCCTGAACCCTGAACCCCGAACCCTGAACCTGCTCCCTCTTTCCATTCCCTTTTCCCCTTATTTATGGTAATATGGTAGCCATAGACTATATTTATAATGAGGTGCAGGAATGAATATCATCGACGAACTGAAATGGCGCGGGGCTGTGAATCAGCAGACTGACGAAGAGGGTTTATACAAGCTGGTGGGAGAGAAATCGATCTCTCTCTACTGCGGGATCGATCCGACGCGGGACAGCATGCACATCGGGCATCTGATCCCATTCATGATCCTGAAGCGTTTCCAGCTGGCGGGGCATCATCCGGTCATCGTCATCGGCGGCGGCACGGGCTCCATCGGCGATCCGTCCGGCCGTAAGACGGAGCGTGTGCTCCAGTCGGCGGAGCAGGTCAAGCACAATGCGGAATGTCTGACGAACCAGATGAAGCGGCTCTTTGGAGAGGACGGCTTCACGATGGTGAATAACTATGACTGGCTGTCGCAGATCTCCCTTTTGGATTTCCTTCGTGACTATGGCAAGCTTTTCAATATCAATACGATGCTCGCCAAGGATGTCGTGGCATCTCGCCTTGATACGGGGATCTCCTTCACGGAATTCTCTTATCAGATCCTGCAGTCCATCGATTTCAAGATGCTCTATGACAATTACGATGTGCAGCTGCAGATCGGCGGTTCGGACCAGTGGGGCAATATCACGAACGGTGTCGATCTTATCCGTAAGATGGAGGATAAGCACGATGCCTACGGTCTCACCATCCCGCTGATGCTGAAGGCAGACGGCACGAAATTCGGCAAGACGGCGGGCGGCGCCGTATGGCTGGATCCGAAGAAGACCTCGCCCTATGAATTCTATCAGTTCTGGTTCAATCAGGATGACCGCGATGTCGTGAAGTACCTGAAGTATTTCACCTTCCTTTCGAAGGAGGAGATCGATGGGCTCGAGACCGAAGTCGCAGAGCATCCGGAGCATAGAAACGCGCAGAGGAAGCTCGCAGAGGAGGTCACCCGCTTCGTTCACGGCGAGGCAGGTCTTTCGCAGGCAGAGAAGGTCACGCAGGCACTCTTCTCCGGTCATATCGAGGAGCTTTCCGGCGAGGAGATCGAAGGCGCTTTCCGCAATACCAAGGGCGGCGAAGTGCATGAAGAGAGCATCAATATCGTCGAAGCACTCGTCGAAGGCGGCGTAGAGAAGTCCAAGCGGCAGGCCAGAGAAGATGTGAAGAATGGCGCGATCCGCGTGAATGGTATCCAAGTGAAGGATACGGAAGCATCGATCTCCGCGCATCCGAATACGAATGGCCAGTTCATCATCATCAAAAAAGGAAAGAAAAATTATTTCTCGATCCGCATCGTGAAATAGCTGGCAGGAAGCAGCAGACGAAGGTCTGCTGCTTTTTTGTTTAGGGGGAGAGGGAGCCCGTGGGGCGTGTCGCCCTTTGATTGCGGATGAAAACTCTGCTTGAATGAGAAATTAGAAATGAGAAATGCGAAATGGTGGTGCGGCGCCAGATCCTTCGACTCAGTTCTCACTGCTTTGCCTTTACATGATCGAACATCCGACATTTCACTCCGCTCAGGATGACGAAATGTGCCGCGGAGTGTAAATAATGGCGATGCCCGAACGTGGTATTTAGTCACCAGTCACTAGTCACTAGTCACTCCTAATCCCTAACCCCTAACCCCTAATCCCTAATTACTAATTACTAATCACAAAAAACTATTGACATTCATCAATAACATAGTATAATAAATTTCACAACGAAAGAACGAATAGCTAGGAACGGGAAAAGCATTCCGTAGAACTTTCAGAGAGCCGGCGATCGGTGCGAGCCGGCAGGGAAGGGATGCACGCTCACCCGGGAGTTTCAGAGATGAAAAAAGTAGTTTCTGACGCCGCCTGCGTTACAGGCACCTGAAAAGCGATGATCGGGACAAAGCATTCTGTGGTCCATGGCATAGAGAGCCGGCGTATGGTGCAAGCCGGAACATTCCACTGATTGATATCACCTGTGAGCTCCTTCTTCGAACGTAGTAAATGAAGGCGTCTATCCACGTTACGGATGTGAGCTTGAGTATAATGTAGGGTGGTACCGCGCATGTCGCCCCTATTTCCGGAATGGAAATAGGGGCGTTTTTATATGGTGACATCTCATTAGAAAGCGCTCTTTTGAGTGATAAAACCAGGGTGGTACCGCGGAAATCTTTCGCCCCTGCTGCAATGACGCCAGATTGCAGCAGGGGCGTTTTTATTGCTATTCGTTCTGGGATGGGATTTTTAAGTGACTAGTGACTAGTGACTGGGGATTAGGGATTAGTAGCTTAGGGATTAGGATCCTTGAGTGACTGGTGACTTGAATACCGCTTTCGGGCACCACCACTCCTCACTCCTAACTCCTCACTTCTAACTAGAGAGCAAAGCTTTCATCCACAATCAAGGGGCTAACCCTGAACCTTGCACTTTATACCCCATCCCCACTTTGAGGGCTTGCCCTCGTATTTTGAAAGGAGAAAAGATCGTGTTTTTACAACAGCTTGTCAACGGTTTAACGCTGGGAAGCGCCTATGCGGTCATCGCCATCGGCTACACGCTGGTTTTCGGTGTATTGAACATCGTCAACATGGCGCATGGCGGGATCTTCATGGTCGGCGCTTACATCGGGCTGCTCCTCGTCACAGAGGCAGGCTTTGGGATTTTCCCAGCTTTGATTGGAGCCATGGTCGGCGGTGCCGTCCTGGGCTATGCATTGGAGATCTTCGCACTGCGCCCGCTGCGTCGCCGCAAGGTGACGCACCTCGCTCCGCTGATCTCCACCATCGGTGTCTCGACCTTCCTTGAAAGTGTCGCGCTGATGGTATGGGGACCGCAGACCCGTTCGTTCCCGACATCTTTCGGGAACGAACTGATGGACTTCGGCGCTTTCAAGATCTCCGGGATCCAGATCATTTCACTGGGGACCGCTGTCGTCCTGATGGTGCTTCTCACCATCCTCCTCAATAAGACAAAGATCGGCAAGGCTGTCCGTGCGACTTCGGAAAGCGCGGAAACCGCGAGCCTGCTCGGGATCAATACCGGACGCATCATCACCTTCACTGTCATGATGGCATCGGCATTGGGTGCGGCAGCCGGCGTCCTCATCGGTCTTTCCTTCAATGCGATCGAACCGACCATGGGTACCGCGATGGGCCTCAAAGGGCTTGCAGTCCTCATCATGGGCGGCCTTGGCAATGTCGAAGGCGCCATGGCCGGCGGCTTTATCCTCGGCATCGCAGAAGTATTCTCCGTCGCTTACGGCAGCTCTTCGTATCGTGACGCTGTCGCATTCGGCATCATCATCCTGATTCTCTTCATTCGTCCGGAAGGCTTATTCTCCAAGGCCGGGAAAGGAGGCAGACCGTAATGGAAGAATTACTGAACGGTTATTTCCTGCAGGTCCTGACCTTTGTATGCATCAATATCATTCTGGCCATGACCATTTACATGACGCTTTGCACCGGCATCCTGTCGCTGGGCAATGCAGGGCTCATGAGCTTCGGCGCTTACACCTCTGCGATCCTGACCGCAGAATATAATTTCTCGATGCCGCTAGGCATCCTCCTGGGCGGCTGCACCGCGACGATCGTCGCGCTCATCATCGGCCTGCCGACCATCCGTCTGCGCGGTCTTTACCTTGCCATCGCGACGCTGGGCTTCGGCGAAGTCGTCCGCGTCATCGCGCTGAATCTGGACATCACCCACGGCGCGCTTGGCTACTCCGGCATCCCGTCTATGGCAAGCGTCCTTTCTGACTATGCGAGTGACATCGGCCTCATCGATGCACTGGAGATCGACTCTCAGACTGCAGGACAGCTCCTCATGTGCATCGTCCTTCTGATCCTCGTCGTACTCATCGTCACCTTCTGGTACCGCCTCGAACATTCCCGCTATGGCCGTGCCATGGCAGCGGTCAAGGCTGACGAATATGCAGCATCCCTGACCGGCATCAATGTAGTCCACTACAAAATGATGACCTTCCTCTTCTCTGCGTTCTTCGCAGGCGTCGCTGGCGCGCTCTATGCCCATGCGACATTCTTCATCAGCCCGACCGATTTCTCCTGGCACAAGGTCGTAGACATCCTGCTCTACACCGTCTTCGGCGGCAGCAATGTCATGTGGGGCTCTGTCCTCGGCGCTTCCATCCTGACCATCGTACCGGAGTCGCTCCGTTCCATGGCGGAATACCGTGACATCATCTATGGCGTCATGCTGGTCGCACTCATGGCCTTCCGTCCGGACGGCATCCTCTCCTATGATGCGGTGAAATGGATCTCCAAGAAATTCAGCAAGAAAGCTGTAGAAGGAGGGAAAAACTGATGCTGCTCGAAATGAAAAATGTAGTGAAACAGTTCGGCGGCCTCACCGCTGTTTCCAATATGTCCTTCCATGTAGACAAAGGGGAGATCTTCGGCGTCATCGGGCCAAACGGCGCCGGCAAGACCACCATTTTCAACCTGATCACCGGCGTATATCAGGTGACGGAAGGGGATGTCGTTCTGAACGGCACCTCCATCGAAGGCAAGAAGCCGTATGAGATCATCAATCTCGGCGTCGCACGTACCTTCCAGAATATCCGCCTCTTTACCGGCATGACCGTGCTGGAAAACATTCTCGTCGGTCATCATGACCGCCTGAAATCCAGCTTCCTTGCCAGCGTCCTTCACACCGCTTCCCAGAAAAAAGAAGAAGCAGAAGCCAGAGAGGATGCGATGGAGCTTCTGAAATTTGTCGGTCTCGAAGACGATGCAGATCGCCTTGCGACCGAGCTCCCCTACGGCAAGCAGAGAAAGCTGGAGATCGCCCGTGCTATGGCGACGAAGCCGCAGCTCATTCTCCTCGATGAACCGGCTGCCGGCATGAACGATTCGGAAACCGCCGCGCTCACAGAGCTCATCCGCGGGATCCGCGAAAAGTACGGCATCACCATCGTCCTCATCGAACACGACATGCAGCTCGTCATGAGCCTCTGCGACCGCGTCATGGTCGTCAATTTCGGTAAAAAACTTGCAGAAGGCGTGCCGGAAGAGGTACAGAACAATCCGCAGGTCATCGAAGCATACTTGGGTAAGGAGGAAGACTGATGCTGCTTGAACTTAAAAATATCGAAGCTGCGTATGGCAATATCAAAGCCCTGAAGGGCATCAACCTCGCTGTCCCGGAAGGCAAGATCGTCACCCTGATCGGGGCGAACGGTGCCGGCAAGTCCACCACCATGAAGACCATCATGGGCGTCATGAAGCCCATCGCCGGCGACGTCCTCTTCAAGGGCGAATCCATCGCAGGGAAGAAGACCTATGATATCGTCAACAGCGGCGTCGTCCTCGTCCCGGAGGGGCGTCAGATCCTTCAGGGCATGACCGTTCGCGAAAATATCGAGCTCGGCGCTTATCACCGAAATGATAAGAAGGAGATCGCGGAAGACATGGCCCAGGTCTTTGAGCGCTTCCCGCGCCTCTTTGAAAGACAGAGCCAGTTCGCTGGTACCCTTTCCGGCGGCGAACAGCAGATGCTTGCGATCGGCCGCGCCATGATGGCACGGCCGCAGGTCATGCTGCTCGATGAACCATCCATGGGCCTTGCTCCGCTCGTGGTACAGCAGATCTTTGATGTTGTCAAGGATATCAACAAAATGGGGACTACTGTTCTTCTGGTAGAACAGAATGCGCGCAAAGCTCTCCAGATCGCCGACTATGCCTATGTCATGGAAACCGGCAAGATCGTCATGGAAGGCCCCGCGCAGGAAGTGGCTGCAAACCCGGATGTCATGGCGGCCTATCTGGGCGGTAAGAAGAAACAGTGACCAATATCAGCCTCACGGCTGGAAACACGATCTCGGAAAAGAGTCAGCGAAAGCTGGCTCTTTTCCTTTTGGGGGAGTTGGCGGCTGGCTCTTGGAGAAGGGGCGCGTCAAAGGCGCAGGATGGATCCCCCAAGGCGGAATGAAAGGAAAAGAGAGTGAATCCGCTCCATGAGTAGGCCCTTGGAGAAGGGCCGCGCCAAAGGCGCAGGATGGATTCCCCCAAGGCGGTATGAAAATGAATGGGGGACATTAGATTTCAGACCTCAGACTTCAGACCTCAGACGTCTAAAGTCTCTAAGTCTCAAACGGGCACCCCCGTCCTACCTATAGGACCTGCTGAACCTCTTTCGTGAGGAATCGGGGGACGAATAGATCCTTCGACGCAGTCCTCACTCGTTCTGGCAGAGATTGTCGCAGATACGTCGTTTCTGCCCGCTCAGGATGACGATACGAGAGTACCGCTATTCGCAGACTTTCGAGCATCGCCTCATATATTGCGGCGCTTCCATATGATTATGCGCCGCACCACCCCCCGTCCTACCGATAGAACCTGCTGAACCTTTTTCGTGAGGAATCGGGGGACGAATAGATCCTTCGACTTAGTCCTCACTCGTTCTGGCAGAGGTTGCCGCAGATACGTCGTTTCTGGCCGCTCAGGATGACGATACGAGAGTACCGCTATTTGCAGACTTTCGGGCATCGCCTCATATATACTTGCGGCGAAGCCGCCACCACAACCCCGAACCCCGAACCCCGAACCCC
>OIWT01001413.1_pt1 | contig 29070 bp, 28 predicted proteins | sample 1587701 | NCBI WGS metagenome assembly OIWT01 (sample SAMEA3888904, study PRJEB22519) | human gut metagenome | biome: human gut; feature: human-associated habitat; material: faeces | place: Denmark | collected 2009 | reverse complement strand
AAGAAAGTCCGCACCTATACCGATTGCCGAGTTGGGAAAAGAAAAAGTCTTCCCACTCGGCGAAAAAAATTATAAGTATAAAAAGTTAAATCGGGAGAGGGTGTCGGCTTTGCCGACGAATGAGGGGTGCAAGAAGACTAAAAATAAGTGCGGATAATAATGCAACATAATCTAATTTTAAAAACTGAATCAATATGTAAAAATTAACCTATAAGTCGATTAACCGGTATTTTACGAACTTATTTCAAAACTGAGGAAGCCCCTCTTTGCCGTTTTTAGCAGGGCAAAATAACAACAAGTCGCAGCGACGGCATTCCTCCCGATTCAGCTCAGAAATCAAATACAATCCGCCGAGTGGGGAAACTTTTGGTTGTGTAACTTTCATCGCAGAAATTTGACACGATAAAACCGCCTTCCGAGTCGTTTCGGAAGGCGGTTGACGTTATTTATGATCGATATCCGAAATATCTTTCGGAACGTATCTGCCGCTTTTTTTGCGCGATTTTACGCATTCGGTGAGAAGATATTCGATCTGTCCGTTGACAGATCTGAAATCGCTTTCCGCCCACCGCGAAAGCTCGTCGAACAATTCCGCGCTTATTCTCAGCGGAATCTGCTTTTTCTTTCCTTCGTTCATCTTAATTAAGACTTCCCGAATTTACTATGGGCTGAGCGTCGCGATTGCCGCAAAGAACTACGAGCAAATTGGAAACCATAGCCGCTTTTCTCTCTTCGTCAAGCTCTATGGTGCCGTGTTCTTTGAGTCTGTCAAGAGCCATTTCAACCATTCCGACAGCGCCGTCTACAATCATTTTCCTCGCGTCGATAACCGCCGATGCCTGCTGACGTTGAAGCATTACCGCAGCGATTTCGGAAGCGTAAGCAAGGTAAGTTATGCGCGCTTCCACGATTTCAAGCCCCGCCGTTTCCACTCTCGACTGTATTTCCTTTTTGATTCTCTCCGCGACGACTTCGCTCGAACCTCTCAGGCTCCCCTCGTCCGCCAGACCGTCGCCCGTTGTGTCAACGTTAGGCGCAACGTCGTAAGGGTAAATTCTCACGATGTTTCTTAACGCGCTGTCGCACTGAAGGGATAAATATTCCTTATAGTTATCAACGCAGAACACGGCTTTTGCCGTATCCACAACCTTCCACGTAACCGCGATACCGATTTCTACGGGATTGCCGAGACAATCGTTAATCTTCTGACGATTGTTGTTAAGCGTCATTATTTTAAGAGATATTTTTTTATTGGGAACGCCGGCGTTCACCGTAATGCCGTCGCTTTTAACGGTCGCCGCGGACGTAAGGGTTTTAACGTCTCCGCTTTGGTTAAGCTTCGTGTCCGAAGCGGGGTTGACCGCCGAGCAGAAAGGATTAACGGCATAAAAACCTTCGCCTTTAAGCGTACCTATGTATTTGCCGAAAAGCGTGAGAACCAATGCTTCCTGCGGCTTTAAAACTCTGAGACCCGCAAACAAAAATAAAGGGATAATCAAAAAAAGTATAGCGCCGACAATAATAATCGGACCAACAATAAAACCGTCCGCTTCAATAGTAGTTCCGCCACCAACCAAGCCCACGATTCCCACAATCATAAGCGCAATACCAATTATCAGGTTGCGCATGCCATGCTTTTTGCCTTCTAAAATTTTTTCTTCCATATTCCTCTCCTTTGGAATTATTTTGATATCTTTATGATATCATACATATTTCCCTTTGTCAAGCAAAACATCAAAAATTTTTTATTCGAATTATTTTCCATATTTGATTATAGCAAAAACGGCACGCAAAATTGCTCTGAATTCATTTTCCGTACACCAAAACCGGGGGCGGTAGAGGCTTTGCCGTTTCCCGCAAGCGGGAGTCCTACGGCAATAATTTGTCCTTCGGACAAATTGACGAACGACGGCATTTGGAGATTTTCGGAAAATCTGTGTCGGGGCTATGCCGCGTTACGAGTCCGTTTACGCCCCCACCAATAGCAAAAAAGACAGGCGATTGCCTGTCTTTTTTGCTATTGGTGGGGGCGGTAGGGCTCGAACCTATGACCTCTACCATGTCAAGGTAGCGCTCTAACCAACTGAGCTACGTCCCCGAAACTTGCTTAATTATTTTATCAGATTTTTTCGCGTTTGTAAAGGGTTTTTCGCTACTTTTTTCAAAAAAATAAAGGTCCGTAAAGTTTTACAATGGTATAGAACAGTAAAGGAACTGTTTTATACCGTTTTTTTATTGTTCAAATACGATAACGGCTGTGCTATCGGCTTGACGGGCAAATAAAACAAACGAGGTAATGAAAATGAAAAACGGAACGGAAAAGTACATTGAAACGGTCAACTACCTTGCAAAACTGTATGACTACTGCAACACAAAGTTATTCGGCGGCGAACTTGTGCGCCCCGTCATAACGGTACAGCGCGACGAGCGCAACAAAACAAACGGTTGGTGGTCGGTTAAAAAGGTTTGGAAAGAGAACGACAAGGACGAGGGCGAACACGAACTGAATATGACGGCGCAACAGCTCAACCGTCCTATCAATCAGATAGCGGCAACAATGATACACGAAATGTGCCATCAATACGCAAGCGTTCACAATATGCAAGATACTTCCCGCGCGGGCAACTACCATAACAAACTATTCAAAAAGATAGCCGAAACGCACGGTTTGACGGTTGAGTGTGTACAAACAATGGGTTGGTCGCACACGGAATTAACGGACGAAACGGCGGCATTGATTGACGAATTTGTCAAGGACAACTCCGACAGCGTTATATACCGTTTGCCCGTTATGAAAGGTCAATGCGTTAAGACTTCAAGCACTCGCAAGTATGTATGCCCCGTATGCGGCAATTCGGTACGGGCTACGAAAGAAGTGCGGATAATGTGTGTTGACTGTAACGAGCTTATGCAAGAGGAATAAAGCCCACTCCCGCGCCGTTTGCTCCTTGCGGCGCATACGACAAGCGGGGCAACTTCCACCCCGCTATTATCGGGAAACGCAAGCGCGATAACAGACGGAAAAGTTTGTTAAGGTGGTGCAAATCCGCCGCTCCCCGACCATACCCGCGAGGGTAAATAAAAAATACGCGTGCCGTATGCGACAAGCGGCAAAGGGTAAAACAAAATGGCAAACGAAAAGAACGTAAAGGCAACGGAAAGCACGACCACGGCGGCAGAGGTAACGACGGCAACGCCCGAAAAGCGGCTGATTGTGGAACGCGAAAAATTCACGGCGAAAGACGGGCGCGAAATGTGGGGCTACGCCGTACACGGCAAAGGCGTAAACGGGCGCGAAACAAAGGTTGATTTCAACGCATACGACCAAGGCGGTTACGAAGTGTTGGATATGGTCTTTGACATTAAGTCCACCGCCGAATTGCAAATGCACGACGAAACAATGACGGACAGCGAAACGGGCGAAATTCGTACATACACGGTTTACGAAGTGGCGAATACCGACGAGGACGGCGACGAACTGAAATGCCGTATCAAGCCCGCCCGCGATAGCGATAAATCTATACTCGCATATCTTTTGAAAAAGTTAAACAGAAAAGCGAACGCCGCACAGACGGCATAATTGAAAGTGTACTTTCAAGGGGTGGCAAATACCGCCCCTTTCGGTCTATCCTTTTAGATTGCAGAGGCAAAAGAAAAAGGACGGCAACCGCAACGGAAGTGCGCGGTTTTCGATTGTACAATACGCCGAAACGAAAGCAACCCGAAAAGGTCTATCCTTTTGAGTTGCTTTCGGCAAGGCGAAAGGACAAGCGGAAATGCGGTTTGTCAAGCACACCGTGGAATAAATAGCCGTAGGCGGTTTATGCCGCGAAAGGTGCTTTACAAGCCGCAAGCAAACGACGATAAAACGGTAACGAAACAATAATCGAGGTAACGAAAATGAAAAAATTTATTGAAGTAACGAACTATGACGGCGGTATGAAAGTTTTAGTGCCTATCGGAAAGATAACGGGAATAGTATGCGACGGCGACGGTAGCGTGTTTATCGAAATGGGAACGAACGAAAACGAAACATCGTCGGGTATTCTCGTAACCGAGAGTTACGACGAAATCAAGAAAAAAATTAAAGATAGCGAGGTATAAAACTTGGCAACACTCATTAACACAAAAAACGGTAAAAAGATTGTACTACTCAACCCCGCCGAGCGCGGCAAACGCTATTCCCGCGAATTGGCGAACGGTAGAAAACACGACGGCACACCGCTAACAGAAACCGAGGCGGCGTTTCGTATGGGCGTTTTGAACGAACGCAAAACGCAAGCGAAAATCTATAACAAGAAACACGGCTTGAAAGGTAAATCAAAGAAAAATAAAAAGATAACTTCCATAGAACCGTATATAGACAGAGGTCGTCCGCAAGACGATTTTGCTGGACACGGCGGTTGGTTTTAAGCGAGGTAAAAGAAAATGAAAGCGGTAAAAAATATAATTGCGGTTGTGCTTGCCCTTCTCATTCTTGCGGGCTCGGCTGTCGGTATCGGTCGCGCGGTTACGGGCAGTTGGGATATACGCGAGTGGGGCAAAAAGCCCGACACGGAACAAAATCAGCCCGAAACTTCCGACGATAACGGCGGCGCGGTTATCAATGAAAGCGCAAGCAACGGCATTAAACTTATGAGCGCGAGAATTGCGCCCATGGCATACGCCGCAAACGGCATATCCCCGCAAGCGGATAGCGCATACACGTTGACGGCGACAATTACCCCCGCCGACGCGAACAACAAAGCGGATGATTGGTCTATTGCGTGGGTAAATTCTAACAGCGCGTATGCAAGCGGCAAAACGGTAACGAACTATGTAACGGTAACGCCGACGAGCGACGGCGCATTGACGGCAAACGTCGAATGTAAGCAAGCGTTCGGCGAACAAATAAAGGTAACGGCGACAAGCCGCGATAACCCTGCTATGAAAGCGGAATGTACGGTAGATTACGCGCAAAAGATAACAAATATGTCCCTTGCTTTTGGCAACGTAAATTGCGTACAGAACGATTACACGCCTATTGGTTGGGTTACAGGTGCTAACGCTACGTCGAGTGGCGGCGCGGTCAATTTCAGTTACGACACTTCTATATATACCCGTGCCGAGAATTTTAATATTTCGGTGGACGTCGATTTGCATTATGAACAATTAGGTGTGTCTCCGTTTACCTCTTTGAAATTTAATAATTCTGTTTTTCAAGAGGCTATGAAAAGTGCGATTATTGATAACGGCATTGTAAATGTTTATTTTAACGAAAGTTTCTTTGTAAGTTATCTTGTCGGGACTGCTGCAAATAATATGGTTGTTCAAAACTCTATGTGGACAAACGGTGCTTTGCCTTTTGTTCAACATTTATTTAAGGGCGGCTACGAGGAAAATGAGCGGGACTGCTTTTACTTTACCGTTACCGTTACGTTTGACGGCACGTATTCCGATTACACTTACACCACTAAATTATATGTCGGCAGTTATACCCACGTTTCGGACGTAACGGGTGTATCGGTAAATAAAAGCAACCTTATATTTTAAGGCGGTGGCGAAATGAGCGGTAAGAAAAAGCAGGTTTTAAGTTCGGTAATAACTGTGATAGTTTCGTTGCTTGTAATTGTTCTTGCCGTCGGTCTTATATTCAAATATACAAAGGCGGGCGAGAAAATCGAAGATTTGATCAACCCCGCCTTTCGCGTTGAGTATAACAACTATAAATATAGCGACGGTCTTAATGCTGTTGATTTACCCAACGAGGGCTACGCCCGGTTTAAGGTAAGGGGAACGGAATTTTACAGTATACGGGTAACTTCCTATGTTACGCCCGAAACAGATTTTACATATGAAATCGGCAATACGGTTTATACGTTCGGAAAAACCGATTTTACAAAATTATTTGTAACGGACAGTAGTATTCAGGACGGTTATTTTTTAATAGACTGTTCGCAAGACTTTTCTATTGAAAGTATGCTTTCAAAATTACACGACGGCGCGGAAATTAAGTTAAACGGCAATGCGGAATTTCCGTATATGATTACATTCAGCGGCAAGGGAAAGGCGGTTAAATTCATTTTTGGCGGTAAACGCACTTTTCGCCTATCCGACAGTAACATTATTTTTTAAGGCGGTAAACTTATGACGAAGTTAAATAAAAAAATTACATATTTTATAGCGGCTTTGTTGGCCGTATTGCTTTTCATAATCACCGCTTTTGCGAGCGGTGGTATGGCACCGGTCTATGCCGCCACTTCCGCTAATACGGTTTATACAAACGTATTGGACGATTTGACAAAGGATAACAGTTTTAAGCCGTCTAACTACCCCGAAAAAACAGACGATTATAGTTTACAAATAATACAGCTTGCCGAAAGTTCGGATAAAGATTTGTTCGTTTATGTGTATCAGCCGAGCGGACAAAATAAAAATTTGGCGGCGTGTTCAATCAATATATCCACTACCATAAACGATAATATAAGTTTTATAAATTACAAATTACAAAAACTTAATTCAAACGGCGTTTTCTTTAAATATAAAGTGTCAGACTTTACGGTAAAAACCGAGCCTACCCGCTATTATGCGATAAGTTCCATATACCGACCGTTTGACGAAAGCATAGATAAACCCGCAAGCGACGGCAACACCGTAACCGAAGTAAACTACAACGTTTCAAAACAGTATTGTTTCGGCGAAATAAACGGCAAGCCGTATGTAAATTGCGTGGATATAGAAACAATCGTCGTTACGGATAAATTCGTAGGCTTTGTACGGTATAATGACGGCTTTAAGTTGTATAACGGGGCTTGCGACAGTCATTTTGTAGCGTTTAATACGGATAAGACGATAGACAAGTTACTTGAAGCCGACGTGTATTATACAAGTCAACGTTATTCTTGGACGTTTGCGGCATTTGTCGGGGAAAATCAAAAGTTTGAGGAAAAACAAGATAATTACGCCTATTTGAAATATACGGATAAAGTCGAACATAACGGCGGCGGGCTATTCGCTGGCACTTATAAATGGGATAGGATAGAAACAACGGAACAATTTATAGCCGAAAACGACTTAACGCAAAACGTGTATTCAGGCGCGATACTTGATGTTAATGTTGCAAATAAAATCACTGACGAAGGAAAAGCGGCATTACAAGGTAAAAAATGGGTGTTGCGCTTTGCTGAAACGGATTATACATTGGGCGGCGGTAACGGCACTACTTATTCATTTTCAACGCTTGTAGGCGACGTAACTATATTGCGCTTAAAGTTTGAAACAGACGGCGTTACATATAATCTCGGCACGATAGATAACAAGCAAACGGGTAGTGATAAACCTATAAATGACGAAACATACAAAGTAGTAATAAATAGCCGCGTTAAATGGATATTGGGCATAATTGCCGCTATACTCTTGCTTATTATCCTTGCCCCCATTCTGCCGTACATTATCCGCTTTGTGGTGTGGGTTGTACTACTCCCCTTTAAGGCGATAGGTGCACTATTCAAGGGCATAAAGAACGACGTAAATAAAGGCAAATCAAGCACGAAAAAGCGAGGTAAATAAAATGGCAAGGCGTAAGAAATACATAAAAGGCAAAGTTTATATTACTAACGATAAAGTGCTTGTCGGTGGTAGAGGTAAAAAGCGTAGGGTTGTTTCTATGGGTAATGATAAGGAAAATATGGCAGTACGGCGTATTTCTTCATTATACGATAAGGACGGCAATAAAAAGCAAAATCTTATTCCCATAGAAAAATACCCCGACATACCAAAGGCAAGCGGGGTTGAGGTTAAAACCTTTCGTAAAACTGTAAGCGGTAAACCCATTAAAGAAAAGCATTTAGGCAAAACAAATACTCGGCTTAATAAATGGGATATGGCAAGAATAACTACGAAAAACAAACCCAACAAGCCGAAAAAATAAAGAGAGCAAATTTCTTTGCTCTCTCTTGTGAGTGGGATTTAAATATCACGGTCGGAAGATTACCCGACGCTCACGAGAATTATTATAAAGGGTATTTCGGCAAAAGTCAAACGATTTTACAACGAAAACGAAAATTGAAAGTACACTTTCAAAAAAAGGACGGCAAACGAAAAATGAAAACGATTAAACGGTTATTGTGGGTATTGCTCGGTATAGTGGTGTTGGCGGTAATAGGCTACTTTATATATACGGGGTGTCGGTTATGAACGCGAACGGAAACGAAAAGAAACGGTTTGATTACCGTCATATCATTTGCATAGCGATAACGCTTGCGTTTATCCTCTGCGGCGTATTCCTCTATTCGGGTGCGCTCGGTAGGCTCATAGAGGGCGGGCGCGATTTCGGGCTTTCGGTAGGTTACTACTTTTGTGAGATTTTCGGCATACCACATAATATTATGCCGACAGTAAACGACTTGCCGAAAATACCCTTTTTTGACTTCACGCAAACGCCCGCGCCCTCTACGCCTTTGCCCGATACTTGGACGGGCTTTCAAAGTAATTGGGTGCGCTATTGGCAACTATGGGCGACAATGGATAACTTCACGGGTTATTTATCGTTCCTCGGCAATTTGCTTTTTACACTCTGTAAGGTGCTTATAATCATATTGCAGTTTGTGCTTGCCGCGTATGTGTATCTGAAACGATACTTAAAAAAGGAAAACAACGATTACGACAAGGACAGCCGCCCGCTAAAAGCGTTTAAGTGGCTCACGGCTCATACATACCGCCCTGTTAAGCAATGGCTTGCGGGGCTTTGGGCGTTCATAAAAGCGCATAAAGCGTATTGGGCGGTATGGCTTACGTTGTGGCTGTTCTACTTCAATGCGGGCACGATCGTCCTTGAATTTTTGGCGTATTTCTTTTACTTTGTTATGTCGTTCGACGTGGCGAATATTTATCGGCAAGTGTACAAGCTGTTTCTTGACCTTTCCGTGCCGTTTACTTCAATTCCCGTGTGGGCGTGGGTAATAATCGGGCTTGTGCTGTTGGATATGTTCCGCAAAAAAATAGCGTATGCGCGGCTTAATCATTACGAAATGCGCAACCGCGGGTTTATCAACGCCCGCCCTATCGTATATATGGTCTGCGGCACTATGGGAAAGAAAAAGACAACGGCAATAACGGATATGGCGTTATCGCAAGAAGTTATGTTCCGCGACAAGGCGTTTGAAAAGATACTTGAAAATGATTTGAAATTTCCCGCGTTCCCGTGGTGCAATTTGGAAAACGAACTGCGGCGGGCTATGGAATATCATGAGGTGTACAACCTTGCGACGGTGCGACAATTTATAGCGAAAAAGCGGCTACGTTGGGAAAAGGCGCAAACACGCAAGCGGTTGTTTAATTACGATTACGAGCGTTACGGGCTTGAATACGACGATAAATTAAAGGTTGTCGGCGTGTGGGAAATTATCGAAACATACGCACAATTATACTTTATCTATATAATACAATCGTCGTTACTCATAGCGAATTATTCCGTGCGCGTGGACGGCGTGCTTGCCGACTTGGGCAACTTCCCGCTCTGGAATGCAGACTTTTTCAAACGGGATAGCCGCTTGCTTGAAAGTTATTCCCGCCACGCTCATATACTTGACTTTGACAGTCTGCGGCTTGGGCGCAAGGTCATTGAAAACAACGTAAATGCGAATAACTTTGAATTTGGCGTTGTCATAATAACAGAGGTCGGCAAGGAACGCGGCAACAGTCTTGAACTATCCGAAAAGAAAAAGAAAGACGAAACGACAAATCAAAAGAACGATTTATTCAACAGTTGGTTGAAAATGGTGCGCCACTCCGCAACGGTAGATAACTTCCCGTTCGTGCGGGTAATAACCGACGAACAACGCCCCGAAAGTTGGGGTGCAGATGCCCGCGACTTATGCGAAATAGTCCATATCCGCGAAAGCGGCGAAACGTGCCTTGCAATGCCTTTTTTCTCGCTTGCGGAACTGCTGTATAGTTGGCTGTTCGGCAAGTTTGCGGGGTTGTATTATCAATACCGCTTTGTGCGCTCGGACAATACTTTGCCTATGTACCTATTAAAAGCGGCGACGGCGAAAATACACCACTACTACACGCGCATATATAACCGCTTTGGGTATTGCCGTTTGCGGGTGCAAGTGGAAAGCGGAACGCAGGACGGAACGCTTGACGAAAACAAGTATTATCTAATGTCGAAAAAGATTTACAGCAAGCGTTTTTCTACGGACTGCTTTTCGGATTTCTTCACGGAAAAGGCGTTGCGCTCCCCCGTCGGCATTGACGATTTGGCGGAATACGCAACCGAAAAAGCGACGTTCGCGGAACTCGGTGCACAAAACAGTTACTTTGTCGGCGACCTATTAAACGGTATGACGGATAGGCGCGGCGAAAATTGAAAGTACACTTTCAAAAAACGGGCTATCCTTTTAGATTGCAGAGGCAAAAGGAAACAACGACAACCGCAACGGTAAGTGCGCGGTTTTCCGTAGTACGATAGCAAAGACGAAAAGCAACCCAAAAGGGGTTATCCTTTTGAGTTGCTTTCGGCGGCGCGAAAGGACTGCGGAAAATGCGGACTGTCAAGCCCACCGTGGAATAAAAAGCCGTAGGCGGTTTATGCCGCGAAAGGGGCTTTACAGCCCGCAAGCAAACGATAACAGAGAGGTAAACAACAATGAGCTATGCAAACTTAATACCCGTACCCGACAGCGAATTTAACCCGTTCTTTTTCGGCGAATCCGAACAACCCGCCAAAAAACCGTATTACAAGACATATCACGACGGCGGGCATTATATCGCTACGCGGTGCGGGTGTAAATGTAAAACCGTACCGCATAAGCACAGCCGCGAAGATATAGACATTCTTTTTGACAGCCTTTATAACGCCGCTATGCAAGACGGCTTGAAAGGCGACGAAATGACGGCGTATATAAAGGCGGGTATACTCTTGCTGTTCCCCGATTACCCCGCGTTAGACAAGTATATTGCGGACAAAATCGAGCGCAAGTTACACAACCTCTACGCCCGTAAAAAACGCTTTCGCCGTAAGGCTAACCTTAATCGGTGGAACTACTTCGTAACTTTCACTTATGCGGACGATAAGCACGACGAGGACACGTTCCGCCGCAAGTTGCGTAAATGCTTGTCAAATTTACATACGCGGCGCGGATGGCGTTATATGGGCGTATTCGAGTGTGCGCCCGAAACGGGGCGGCTACACTTCCACGGGCTATTATACATACCCGACGGCGAACTTATAGGAACGATAACGGAAAAGACAGATTACAGCACGGCACAAGGCAAAATGCAAACGACACACGAAAACGACTTCTTTCAAAAGGCTTTCGGGCGTAACGACTTCGAGGAATTAAACGAAATGGAACTGAAACACGGACAAACGCTAAACTATTTGTTAAAGTACATAGGCAAGACGGGCGAACGCATTGTTTACAGCAGAGGAATACCGACGGAAATATACCGCAAATTGAACGCTGACGAAATAGTAACGGAAATGCAGGACTTCGGCACGAAATACATACTTTTCGATAACGTGATAAGTTGGGAACGCGATATAATGCACTTCAAGTATAAGCAAATGTCAATAATAGACTTGATTTGCAACCCGCCGCGATCCGGCTACGCAGTAGCATAACGCGGCGTAAACAATACAATAGCAACGGTCTTACACCTATGTAATACATACGGTGTATTTTGCGTTTGTCTGAAAACCGAAAAAAGCACGGTTACGCGCTCCACTTCGCTTTCACTTCCGCAAAACAAAATCAAAAGGCGGCATTTCGCAAGCGATTTAGCGCGAAAGCCGCCTTTTTTGTGTGCTGAAAGCGGTCTGTCGGTCGGTGAAACGCGACACCTTGTACCCGCCGCGCGCAGCGCGGCGGCTCGTATAGTACAAGGTGTCGCGTAATGCTCTTTGCCCTCAAAATGGGGTTAAAACCGTTTGAAATTCAAGCGGAAATATACTAGAATTAAACGATAAAGGAACGGTAACGACAATGAAACGGAAAGGAACGAAAGATTTAACACTTACACAACGGCGCGAAATAGAAAATCATTTGAAATCGGGCTGTTCAAAAAAGCGCATTGCCGAATTATTGGGCGTGTGCCTTGCAACCGTGTACAACGAATTAAAGCGCGGTCAATGTACGCAAAAGGTGTACAGTTATACCGACTATTGGGGCGAACGGCATTATAAGCAAGTAACCGCATACAGCGCGGATATAGCCGAATACAAATACCGCTTAAATCAATCTGCGCACGGTGCGCCCCTCAAAATCGGCAACGATTATGAACTTGTGCGGGAAATCGAAAACCGCGTAATTAACGAAAAAATTAGCCCGTGCGCCGCATTAGGCAGAATAAAGCGTGAAAAGGCTTGTCGCACGACAATTTCAAAAACCACGCTATACCGCTATATCCGTGCGGGCTACATATTCACGCGCATTACAATGAGCGACGTGCAATTAAAACAACGGCATTACCAAAAAGCGACGATTAAACGACCACCGAAAGGCACGAGCATAGAGAAACGCTCCGCCGAGATTGCCGCCCGTGATACATTCGGGCATTGGGAAATTGACTGCGTTATAGGCAAGCAAGGCACGAAAGAAACAATCCTTGCATTTACCGAGCGGCTGACACGTTACGAAATCGTGTTCAAAATGCCCGACCATAAGGCGGCAACGGTTGTACGTTATGTGAATAAACTTGAAAAGCGGTACGGAAAGCAATTCCGTAAACTGTTCAAAAGTATAACCGTTGATAACGGCGTTGAGTTTAGCAACTTCGAGGGGCTTGAAAAATCAATCTATGGCGGCAAGCGTACAAGCGTTTACTATTGCCACCCGTACACAAGTTGCGAACGCGGCAGTAACGAGCGGTTAAACCGTGAAATACGCCGACTAATACCGAAAGGCACAGACCTTTCCACTATAAGCGACAAGCGCATAAAAGCCGTTGAAACGTGGGTAAACGACTATCCGCGGGAAATATTCGGGTATGCGACAAGCGCGGAAATGTTCGCCGAGCAACTGAAAGCAATTTAACAGTTATTGAAAGTATGCTTTCAAGTAAGCCGCCGAAAGACGGCTATTTTGCCGTACAGCGATTTACGCCGAGCCGCCCGCCCGTGCCGTTTTTCATACCCTTGCAAGGGTATGAAAAAGACAATACCCGCCGAAATTCACTCTTTCAACGGGTATTTTATCATACGCAAAAAATTTTTTTTGAAAATCTAAAAAAATTCTATAAAATTGCTTGACTTTTCAAAAAAAATAAAGGTCAAAGCGAAAACTTTGACCTTTATCCGATGTTTTGTTTTTATCAGTACGTTTCGCCGTTCGTGAGCGCGAGTTTTCCGTTTGTGATACATGGCGAAATGATAAGCCATACGGCCGCCAGAGTTATGACGGAATATACGACTATCGAGCCGACGGCTCTTGCTCCGCCGAAAATCATCGATACGAGATTGAAATTGAAGATTCCGTAAAATCCCCAGTTCACAGCGCCGAGAATAACGAGTACGTATGCGATAATATTAGCAATTTTCATAATTTTTCCTCCTGTCGTTATTATATACGGAAAGAAAAATTTTATTCTTTGGACCTTAAAAACGGAGCGATCCGATTGCTCGCAAACGCAAAAACGATAGTTGCGTTTATCCGCGGCTGACTTCGACGGGCGGTTTTCTCGCTGCGTTGAACACGGGCAAGAACGTTGCCAGGGCGCATACGACAAGCGAAACGACGAGCGTAAACGCGATATTTAAAACGTTATAATTAAGCAGTTCCGCCGTGGGGACGACCGTTGTCTGTAATATGCTGCTGTTTATAACGTTGCACAACCACGCCGAGCCGATCGACGAGAGAATAAAGCAGATAAACGCGAAAATGAACGCTTCGGAGAAGAATATCTTGAAAACGTCCGAGCCTCTCGCGCCGACCGCGCGCAGAATTCCGATTTCCTTGCTTTTCGCCGAAATCGACGCGGATATAAAGTTGAGAAGCAGGAGAGCGGCGAATACGCCGAGAATCAGACCGGCGATGAGAAATACGTTTGACAGTTCTTCGATAAGGCTGACGAGCAGTGAAATTCCCCTGTACGCTTCGCAGTCGATGGTCCTCACAACGTCGCGTTCGGGTTCGCCGTCCAGAATGTAAGCGGTCTGTTCGAGCGAATTATCTGTGGTCGCCAGAGCGTAACGGTATATTTCTCCGCCCGTCGGCTTATATTTCGTGGTCGAAATGCTGAACGAATAACTGTCGTTGGATGCGTATTTTTTGATAAATTCTTCCGAAACGATCATTTTGCGGGTTTTGCTGAATGTCGGACCTTTTGACCGTCTTACGGCGTAATATCCTTTTACGTTGAGAGTTCCGCTCTTTCCGTTGTAGTTCTTGAAATACCTGATTTTATTGTCGTTTTCGGTGTTCGGCGTAAGCGTGCCTTCGGAATCGTATAAGATCTCTAAAGGAGCGTAAATTTCGTCAACGCCGAGTTTAAGATTATTGACGTCAAAATTCTTTATTTCATTTCCGTCGAGGTCGAAAAAAACAAAACTGTCCGAGTAGTACGAAACAAATCTTGCGGTATAGGCTTCAAGATAATAGTAATAAACATTACCCGATATCGGCTCGTTACTTATCTCTACGCCTAAGATGTGCATATTCATCGTAAAATCGTAAGGATGGTCGTCTTTTTCAACGTAAGATTCATAAAAATCGGGAGAAACAAAAGCGATGAGATTAAAACTGTTTTTGAGATAATCCTTAAAAGAAGCGATGAGGTCGTTTCGGTTTTCGGACGTCGTCATCGTCATCGTATCCGGCGTTTTTTTCAGCGCGTCAAACTTTTTGTCGATTGCTTTTGTTTTGTAAACGCCGACGATTTTCAGATCTACGTCTATATGCTTGTATTCCGCCCCGCCACCGCCGGCTTCGTTTAAGACGCGAATGTTGATTTTAACGGCGTTATCCGTAGCAGAGCCTTTGCCCGCGGCTTTGAAAAGTCCGTCGACGTATTCCGTAACGGCTATTTCATTCTTATTTTCGGGGTAACGACCTGCCGAGAGCGTGTAGCCGCAACTTTCGAGAAACTCCGCGCCGCAATCGGAAAATCCGGTAAAATACGGCATCGGGTAATAATCGTTGTCGGAAACCTGTACGCCGATATCCGTTTTTACGTCTAACGCGGACTCCGATAACCCGAACACGCCTGCAAATTTTACGTTCACGTTGTTGTCGTTCATTTTTTTAAGGTCGTTTTTTGATATAGAGATATTCGAACCGTATGGGGCCTCCGGTTTTACTGTTTCCGAACCGTCGGAAGTGTTTACGGTTATGGTTTTATACGTTTTTTCGTATTGAGTGACGACTTTTGCGGCGGGATTACCCGTTTTTTGCAGCGCTTTGGAAAATGAAAAATCGCGGTCGTAAGTCATAAAAGCCGAGAGTACACCGAAAAGCGAAAACGCGACTACGGAGAGCAGGGCGGTGAAAACGAGTCTTATCGGTTTGGTTTTTAATCCGCTCGCGCCGATTCTGAACGCGTGCGAAGCGGGCAGTTTCGACTTGATGAATTTCGTCGATTTTCCGTCGTATTCAACGGTTTCGGTCGGTTTTGTCGTTTCAAAGGATTCCGCCGAGCCGTCTTCGTTGATTTTGCACGCTTTTTTAACGTTTTCTATTTTCCTCTCGTCAGTGGCGATGATCGCCTTGCCGCCGTTCTTTCTGATTATTCCGAGAATTTTTTTAAGGTCGTTTTCGTCGAGTTTGTCGGCGTCCTCGATGGTTACGGTGTTGCCTGCGACAACCCGGACATTGTTTTCGAGTTCTATCGGCTCGGAATAAGTTTTGCTTACGTCGCTGACGATTTTTCCGTCCGCGAGTTCGATTATTCTGTCGGCGTAATGCTCGGCAAACTCTCTGTCGTGCGAAACGATTACAACGAGTTTTTCTTTGGATAATTTTTTGAACGTATCGAGAATCTGTCTGCCCGTCGTGGAATCGAGCGCGCCCGTCGGTTCGTCCGCCATAATAATTTCCGGCTCTTTGATGAGCGCCCTCGCGATAGCCACCCTTTGCTTTTGTCCGCCGGAAAGGGTGGACGGCTTTCTTCTGCCGAGCCCTTTAAGGTCCACGCGTTCGAGCAGAGCGTTTACGGCGGCTTTGTCGTTCTTTTTATTCTGCAACTCCAACGCAAGAGCGACGTTCTGTTCGACGGAGAACTCGCTTAAAAGGTTATATTCCTGAAAAACGAAACCCACGCAGGTGTTTCTGTAACTGTCAAAGTCCGATGCCGAAAAATCGTTGCTGCTTTTGCCTTTCACGATGATTTCGCCGCAGTCCGCTTTGTCCAGTCCGCCCGCGACGTTCAGAAGCGTCGATTTTCCCGAACCGCTTTTGCCGAGCAGAAAAACCATTCCTTTTTCGGGAAAAACGATCGAAACGTCGTCGAGCGCGCGTACCGTAACCCCGCCTTTCGGCGAGTAAGTTTTGACGAGATGTTTTACTTCAAGCATTCTGTGAACTCCTTAATTTGCTTTATTTTGAGTGTTGTGTAAATTCTTTTATTTCGGATTCGGTCATAAACCGCCATTCTCCTTTTTTGAGGTCGCCGAGCGTGAGAGAACCGAACGCGATTCGTTCCAGCCCGACGATTTTGTTTCCTCTCGCGCCGAAAAGCCGTTTGATTTCGTGGTATTTTCCTTCCGTAAGATAAATATATCCGCTGCTGTTTGTCAGCCGCTCTATCTTGCAGGGCCTTGTGGCGTAGCCGTCTTTCAGCGTTATCCCCGCGGTAATCGCCGCAACGTCGCCGTCGGAATATTCGTCCGCCGTTTCAAAATAATATTTCTTTTCCACGTGTTTTTTGGGCGAGAGCGCGTTGTGCGCGGAAACGCCGTCGTTGGTGAGAACGACAAGCCCCGTCGTGTCCTTATCGAGCCTCCCGCAAGGGAACAGAGCGAGTTTTTGCAGATCGTCGGGGAGCAGGTCGATAACGGTTTTATCGCGTCCGTCCTCCGTTGCGCTCACAATGCCTGATGGCTTGTTAATGAGTATATAGGCGTACTTCTGATACTTGATGACCTTTCCGTCGAGGGCGATTTCGTCCTTTTCTTCATCGACTTTCAAGTCTCCTTTTTTCACCGTAACGCCGTTTACGGAAATACGGCCTTTTTTTAACGCTTCTTCGCTTTCCCTGCGTGAAAGGATTTTCTGCGAAGAGAAAAATTTGTCCAATCTCATATATAACTATGATACCATAAGAAAATGCCTAAGTAAAGCGATATCGAAAAAAACCGTTAAGCGAAGCGAAGAAACTTGCAAAAATAAAGCGAATGTTGTATAATAAGCAATATTAAAAAAGAAAAACGAGAGAGAATATGCGTCAAAACAAGAACAAACCCAATCCGAAATTTGATTCCGTCGCTCCGGGCGAAAGAAAAAAGGGAAAAACCGTTAAAGCGAAAGACTATTTTCTTAACCGCAAGGGCGTTTCGGAAAACACGATAAAAGAGATTAAAAAAGAGAAATCGGCTCGTCGCGCGCCAAAAACCGCCGATACGAAAGATATCAACAAGAAAATCGCCGAGGACAGATATCTTGTCGCGCCGGTGCGTTTTGACGAGAATTTCAAAGGCGTGGCGAACGTCGGCGCGTGCGAATTAATCATCGACGGCGCGATTCCCGGCGAACGAGAAGAGGTTGAAATAAAACGTAAAAAAGGCGCCGTGTTTTACGCCGATTTCGTTAAAACGGACGAGCCTGCGGCGTGCAGAAGAGAAGTGAAATGCAAAAACTTTCTCTCTTGCGGAAACTGCGCTTTTTTGCATATTTCTTACGATAAACAACTCGAAATCAAGCGCGAAGAGGTTAAAAATGCCGTCGAACCGTTCTTTGCGGGCGTGGGCGAAACCGTGTCGCTCGGCGAATTCGCTTACAGAAACAAGGCTCATCTCGCCTTTGCCGAAGAGGGCAGAAAACTCATTCTCGGTTTTTTCGACGACCTGACGCATACCGTTATTCCGGTAAGAGATTGTCTGCTTCACGGCGAGTGGTTCAAGGAGTCTTTGGCGATAATTCTCGAATGGGCGAGGTTGAGAAGTCTGCATGCTTACAACCCTCGTACGGGGAAAGGTTTTCTGCGTTTCGCGCTTTTAAGAAAACTCGGCGACGGACTTATGCTCACGCTCGTCGTCAACGGAGGGAAAATTTCGGGTACGGAAAGTTTATATAACTCCCTTAAAGAAAAGTTCGGAAAAGTTTGTCTTTACGCCTGCGACAACAAAACGTCGAGCGCGGCGGTACTGTCCGGCAAACTCAGAAAACTTCACGGCGAGGATTATCTCGAAGGCGAAATGCTCGGCATAAAGTTCACCCTTTCGCCCGATTCGTTCTTTCAGGTCAACGAAAAAACCGCGGAGAGAATTTATTCCGACGTTTTAGAAATAATAAAGAAGTCCCCCGCGGAAAACGTCATCGATTGTTTCAGCGGAATAGGTATAACGAGCGCGTTGTTCGCGCTTAGCGGCAAAAAGGTTACGAGTATCGAGATTTCCCCGTCGGCTGTTCGCGATGCGAAGCGAATCGGCGCGTTAAACGACTTATCGGCAGACATTTCGTATATTCGCGGCGACGCGGCGAAGATTCTGACGAAGATCGGCAACGCCGGAAAATCTATATTTTTCGTCGATCCGCCGAGAAGCGGACTCGGCGAAAAAACCGCGCTTATGATAACGGGATACGCTCCGCGCGAGATAGTTTATTTATCGTGCAATCCGCAAACTTTAAAGGAAGATATCAAAACTATAATAGAGAACGGCTACAAAATCGTGTCGGCAACGCCGTATGATTTGTTCCCCGAAACGAAACACGTCGAAACGCTGGTCCTTTTTTCCGCCAAGCAGGCTAAATAAAAACTTGCCGAAAAACGCTTGATAAAAGAAAAACGGCGGCATTATAATGTGGCCGTAAAATGAATTATTTAAATAAGAAGGGTAGGAAAATCCTTTTTTATTTACAATTGAATTAGCGTGCGCTAATTTTCAAAAACGGTTATTTTTCGGCGCTGTCCGGCAGAGCAACTTAATATTTTAACATCGTTTCTGGTAAATGTCAATACCTGTTTTTAAAATTTCACAATGTGAAAAAAAAGAAAAGGGTATTGACATTCGCCCGGACCTCGCTTATAATAAAGGTGCAAAAAGCGAAAGGCGACAGGCGGTAGAACCGCCACAGATTTCAAAGCAGCGGCGTTAAAGAAGTAAAAGAAGAGCCGACAAGGCGGGTGAACCCGAATGAAAAAAAGTCGCCGAAAAAAAGCAAGGAGCAGTCCGATGAACTAAGTTGACAAGTTTTCAGAATTTGCAAACGAGGAGGTATTAATGTTATGGCATACCGGAAAATTTACTTGAAAATACCGAAATCGCTCGCGATGAAGGAGAACGCCGATGCAGAGTGATTAACGGCGCGCCCGTTTAGCGCGAAAATTACGAAAGAAAACTTAATATATACAATATATACAAATGAAAGTAATAATCGTATTTGCCTCGAGGCAAAATACGTTGAAATACCCTTATATAGCAAAAGATAAGGAGGTAACGACTTTCAAGTAGCGACGCAGATCAGTTAAAAACTTTATAAAACATTTAACAAAATTCGGTCGCCGCGCGAGGTAAGCGCGGCGGCTTTTTGTTTGTCTGTCGGTAATTAATATATTCTGTCTTTCGGTAATTAATATATAAATAATTGACAAATCGGCGCGCGCGGATATAAAATACGAATGAAGAAAAATCCGCCGGAATATTATTTAACGACAAAGGAGAAATTATGTCCCGTATATATAAATCGTCAACCGAACTCATAGGAAAAACTCCGCTCGCGGAATTGATGCGAATAGAGGAGAAATACGGATTAAAAGCGAAAATTTACGCAAAACTTGAATACTTCAATCCTGCGGGTAGCGTTAAGGACAGAGTCGCTCTCGGAATGATAGATAAAGCCGAAAAGGACGGAAAACTCGTCAAAAACTCGGTGATAGTCGAGCCGACTTCGGGGAATACGGGCATAGGAATAGCTGCCGCGGGCGTAGCAAAGGGTTACAGAGTGGTGATAGTTATGCCTGAAACGATGTCCGTCGAAAGGCGTAATCTCATCGCCGCTTACGGAGCGGAAGTCGTTTTGTCCGAAGGAACGTCCGGTATGAAGGGCGCGATTGCCAAAGCCGAGGAGATTGCCCAAAAGGAAAACGGAATCATTCTCGGTCAGTTTGTCAATCCCGCAAATCCCGATATTCATTACAGAACCACCGGTCCGGAAATTTACGCCGACATGGACGGCGACATTGATTTTTTCGTCGCGGGCGTAGGCACGGGCGGCACGATTACGGGAGTGGGTAAATATCTCAAAGAAAAAATCGCCGGCATCAGAATCATTGCCGTCGAACCGGAAAAGTCAACCGTCCTTTCGTCGGGCAAATCGGGCGCGCACGGAATTCAGGGCTTAGGCGCGGGTTTCGTTCCGCCCGTCCTCGACACGTCCGTTTACGACGAAGTTATAACCGTCTCCGACGCCGACGCATTTTCGTTCGGCAGAGATATAGCAAAAACCGAGGGGTACCTTGTCGGCATATCGTCGGGCGCGGCGTTAAAGGCTGCCGTTGAGATTGCCTCCCGTCCCGAAAACGCCGGCAAAAAAATCGTAACGCTTTTCCCCGACAGCGGCGACAGATATTTGTCAACGCCGTTGTTTTCTGCGGAGAATAATCGTTAAAAACACGGCTATAAGTCGATTAGCCACAGGGGATTGCGTCCGAACTCGGTCTTACCTTGTGTTTTTGACTAATACGTTGTTGCGTTCGCGTGTTATACATACAGTATTAACGCGCTCACGCGCCTTGTCTTAGCCTAAAAACGCAAGGCAAGACTTGTCGACAACCAAAACGCCGATATTTTCGATGAATTTTGGCGAAGGCGAACGCAGACGTACCATACGTGCTTCAAGCGAGAATTTGACAAAAAGTACGGAAATTGCGGCGTTTTGGCGGGTTTGAACGCAATCACCTGTGGCTAACCGTGTTATTGCAAACTTAATCAATCGACGAAAAAACCGAAGCGAGGGGCGCGGAATAATGCCCGTCTGAGCGATAATTAATAAATCCGAGCGATAATTAATAAATTCGAGCGATAATTAATAAATCTGAGCGATAATTGATAAAATTTCCGTGAAATTTTCACCTTTTTATCTTTTAATTCGCTCTTATTTTTATAATGTGAATATATAATAGTGCCGTAATAAATAAACGGGGGCGGATGGATATGTCGGGCAAGAAACATAAAAAGAAAAAAGCATACGCTGCAAAGGCAACTCGCGGTCGGAACGTAAAGACAGCAAAGAACGTCGGAAACGCCGGTAGCGCGAACAATGCAAACGGTAACGGGAAAAAGATAATAAACGTCATCGGAAACGTCGAAGCGACCACAGGTACGCCTAATCAGAAAAAAATCGCGCTCGTCGCGTATTTCTTTACGATGATAAGTTTTCTTATTCCGATAGTTTATCTTATATTAAAGATAATTTTCGGCGGAAAAATCGGCGAAGGATTCAATACGAAAGCCGATTACGCGCTGATGATTGCGGAATGTATTCTCGGCGTAATCGTTATTCACATTCCGAGTTTGCTTGCGCACAAGTTCAAGTTCGAAATTCCGTTTTTCCTTTATATATGCTATATAGTTTTCCTTTATTGTTCGATCTTTCTCGGCGAAGCGCAGAGTTTCTATTATAAAATACCGCACTGGGACACGATTCTGCACGCAATGAGTAGTTTAATGCTCGGGTTCTTCGGCTTTATGTTTATAACAATATTAAATAGGGACGAGCATACGCTGATGAGTCTTTCGCCTTTTTTCGTCAGTCTGTTTGCGTTCTGTTTCGCTCTCGCCATCGGCGCGGTCTGGGAAATCTACGAATTTTCGCTCGACGGACTTATGGGCTTCAATATGCAGAAGCATACCCTGGCGGACGGAACGCCGCTCGTCGGTCACGCCGCCCTTTCCGACACGATGAAAGATATAATAATCGATGCGCTCGGCGCGCTCGCCGCTTCGATAATCGGTTACGTAAGTTTGAAGAAAAACAAGAAGTGGCTCATTCCGAAACTTACGGATAAAAAGGTGAGAGAACTTAAAACCGTGGCGATAACCGAAACGAAGACTCCGCTTCGGACCGAACCGGTAATCGCGGAAAATTCAACTCCCGCCGACACGCAATCCGATATGCAAGCCGACCTGCAAATCGCGACCGCAACTACGAAAACCGAATAAATCAAATTATGAAACAATCGGATTTTCCGGTTGTTTTTTATTATGTCGGGTAAGAACATAACAAGAATATAACGATTGTTATCCGACAGGGAGCGGCGTTCAACGCCGAATAAAGCGGTTTATCACCGCAAAAATAACTATTGATAAGAAATGCAATGCCTATTGAAAAAATATTTTAAAAAAAGTTGCTCAAAATACTTGACAAAGCAAACGAGCGGATATATAATGTGGGCAGATTAGCAGTTGAGAGCAAAGAGTGCTAACATTCAAACGTAAGGAGTGCCAAGAAAATGGAACTGTCGGACAGGAAGAAAAAAATACTTCAGTACGTGGTTGACGATTATATCGAAACCGCCGTTCCGGTATCATCCAAAAGCCTTACGGAACGTCATCTGAAAGATATAAGTTCGGCGACGGTGAGAAACGAACTTTCCGCCTTGGAAGAACTCGGTTATCTCACGCAACTTCACACGTCGTCGGGCAGAGTGCCTTCCGCGGAAGCGTATAAACTTTACGTAAGCGACCTTATGGTAAAGGATAAACTCAGCGCGAAGGAACTCGATTATATAAAGAAGATTTTTCTCGAAAAAGCCGATAATCTGGAAGAAGTAATCAAAAACACCACGAAGGTGATAAGCGAACTCACTTCTTACACGTCGGTCGGGATTCAGAGCCACGATCTTTCCGAAAAAATCGTGAGCATAAAGTTTTTCCGTTACAAACCGGATAGCGCGTTGGTTATCATCGTAACCGAAATGAGGCTTTTAAAAGATAATTTCATCGCCGTACCGGAAAGTATGACGGAAGAGCAGTTGAAGGACGCCGAAAAGGTTCTCGACAATATGTGCAGGAACAAAACGTTCGGCGAGATATGCGAAATGAAGCCGGAAATGGAAGATAGTTTCATGGGCTACAAAAACATTTTCGTCAACGTCATCGAGGCTCTGAAAACTTACGTTCAGACGACCGGCGACGACGTCGTGACCGCCGGCGAGGATAAAATTCTCGACCATCCCGAATACGCCGACATAGGAAAAATCAAAGATTTCCTTTCGGTGGTAACGAGTAAAGATAAGGTTATGACGCTTCTAAGCGGCGACAATCGCGATATAAAAATCAACGTGAAAATCGGCGCGGACGGATACGACGAAATTCCCAAAGAGTGTTCGCTCGTTACGGCGACGTATTCCGCAAACGGCAACAAACTCGGAACTTACGGCGTTATCGGTCCGATCAGAATGGATTATCAGAAGGTCGTAGCCGTTCTCGAAAACGTCGGCAAGATTCTTGAAAGCATACTTACAAACAGGTAGGAGGACAGACTGAAAAAATGTCGCATCACGAAAAAAAACATTACGATAGAAACGAAGAGCAAGCCGAGCGCAAAGCGGCCGAACCTCTCGAAGAAGAGGAGATATCGGCCGAACCGGACGAAGTCGATAAAATGACCGAAGCCGAAGCCAAAGAAAATTTGCGCAAAGCAAACTCGGAAGTTTCAAAACTCCGCGAGGAGATAGAGAAATTAAAAAAGGAAAACGAAGAAGCGAAAAACGATTATTTAAGAGCGAGAGCCGATTGCGAAAACGTCCGCAAACATAAAAACGAAGAAGTGCGCGCGGCGTACGACGACGGAAGAGTCACGACGGTGGAAAAAATTCTGCCGATAGGCGACAGTCTCGACTGGGCTCTTAAAATGCCGCTCGACGACAACACGAAGGGCGGAATCGAAAAACTTCTGAAGAAGTATCACGAAACCCTTTCGGCGCTCGGCGTAATCGAGTTTTCGCCGGAAGCGGGCAGCAAGTTCGATCCTAACGTCGCAAACGCCGTTATGACCGTTCCGAAGGAGAGCGAAAGCGACGAACCCGAAACGATCAAACAGGTTTACGGCAGAGGATATAAACTCGGCGAAAAAATTATGAGATACGCTCAGGTATCCGTAATTAAAGAATAAAAAATCATTACATAAAGGAGATATATATTATGAGTAAAGTTATCGGTATAGATTTAGGAACAACAAATTCGTGCGTAGCCGTTATGGAAGGCGGCGAGCCGGTCGTTATAGCAAACGCAGAAGGTTCGAGAACAACCCCCTCGGTGGTAGGTTTCCAGAAAGACGGCGAAAGACTCGTCGGTCAGATTGCTAAACGTCAGGCGGTTGCCAACAGCGACAGAACGGTCATATCCATTAAAAGACATATGGGTAGCGATTATAAGGTCACTATCGACGGCAAGCAGTATTCCCCGCAGGAAATTTCCGCAATGATTCTTGCGAAACTTAAAAAGGACGCGGAGGCTTATCTCGGCGAACCCGTTAAGGACGCCGTCATCACCTGCCCCGCATACTTCACGGACAGTCAAAGACAGGCAACAAAGGACGCAGGCAAAATCGCGGGCTTGAACGTGCTTCGTATTATCAACGAACCCACGGCGGCGGCTCTTGCTTACGGACTCGATAAGGATAAAACTTCGCATAAGGTCATGATTTACGATCTCGGCGGCGGCACGTTCGACGTGTCCATTCTCGATATAGGAGACGGAGTGTTCGAGGTTCTTGCCACCAACGGTAACTGCATGCTCGGCGGCGACGATTTCGATAAGAGAATTATGGATTACGTCGTCGACGATTTCAAAGCGAAAGAAGGCATCGACCTCTCGAAAGATAAGATGGCTATGCAGAGAATCAAGGAGGCGGCGGAAAAGGCTAAAATCGAACTTTCCAGCATGAGTTCCACCAACATCAACCTTCCGTTCATCACCGCGGACGCCAACGGTCCTAAGCACCTTGACGTAACGCTTACCAAAGATAAATTCGACACCATGACGGGCGATCTCGTAGAATCGACGAAGGCTCCCATGCGTCAGGCTATGAAAGACGCCGGTCTTACCTATAAGGATATCGAAAAAGTTATCCTCGTCGGCGGCTCGACTCGTATCCCCGCTGTTGTGGAAGCCGTTAAATGCGAAACGGGCAAAGAACCGTTCAAGGGCATCAACCCCGACGAATGCGTTGCTATCGGCGCGGCGATTCAGGGCGGCGTTTTAACGGGTGAAGTAAAGGACGTTCTTCTTCTCGACGTAACTCCGTTGTCGCTCGGTATCGAAACCCTCGGCGGCGTATTCACAAAACTCATCGAAAAGAACACGACGATTCCCGTTAAGAAATCCCAGGTATTCTCCACGGCGGCCGATAATCAGTCCGAAGTTACTATCCACGTTCTTCAGGGCGAAAGACAGTTCGCAAAGGACAACAAAACGCTCGGTCAGTTCAACCTCGGCGGAATCGCTCCCGCTCCGAGAGGTATTCCTCAGATCGAAGTCACGTTCGATATCGACGCGAACGGTATCGTTCACGTAACGGCAAAGGATCTCGGAACTCAGAAAGCGGCTGATATAACCATCACTTCCTCCACGAACCTTTCGGAAGAAGATATTCAGAAAGCCGTTAAGGAAGCCGAAATGTACGAAGCCGAAGATAAGAAGAGAAAAGAAGCGGTCGAAAACAAGAACAAACTCGACAGCCTTATCTTCCAGGTTGAAAAGACTATGAAAGACAGCGGCGACAAAGTTTCGGAAGAAGATAAAACGGTTGTAGAAAACGCCGTTAAAGAGGCTAAGGACGCGCTTAATTCGGACGATAACGACAAGATCGTCGCCGCAACCGAAAAACTTTCCAAAGATATCGAACCGGTATTCACGAAACTTTATCAGCAGGCTTCGGCAAACGCTCAGGCGGCGGGCGCAAATCCCGACGGCGGAGCAGGCGCGGACGACGGCGAAACCGAATTCCACCAGAACTGATTTCCGAAAGCATAATTCCCGGGCAGCCGGATTTTCGGAAGAGAAAGCAAAATTCAAATAACGCATAACGTTTTGTGCGCGGGCGGGCGAATGCCCGCCCGCGCAAAGGCGTACATAGGTATAATATATGGCAAAAAATTATTACGAAGTTCTCGGTGTGGATAAAAAGGCATCGCAGGACGATATAAAAGCGGCTTACAGAAAACTTGCCCGTCAGTATCATCCCGACCTTCACCCCAACGACGAAGAATGCGCAAAAAAATTCAAAGAGATAAACGAAGCCAACGAAGTTTTATCCGATCCGCAAAAACGTCAGCAGTACGATATGGAACTCGAACATCCCGGAATGGGGTCGGGTAATTTCGGCGGATTCGGCGGATTCGGGAGCGGTTCATCGAGCGCGGGCGGTTTCGGAGGTTTCGGCGACATTTTCGGCGACATTTTCGGTGCGTTTTCGGGTTCGGATCGCGGAGGCAGAGCGTCCGCGCGTTCGGACGGCGAGGATATCAATCTCGAAGTGGAGTTGTCCTTCCTCGACGCCGCGAAAGGCTGCACGAAAACCATAACTTACAACAGAAAAGAGCCTTGCCCCGATTGCAGATCCACGGGCGCGAAGAACGGCACGTCTTATAAGCAGTGCGAAAAATGTAAGGGTACGGGTACTATACAATACGTGTCCGGCAACAGCATTTTCAGAACCGTTCAACAGCGCGCCTGCGACGCTTGCGGCGGCACCGGCAAGATAATCATAGAAAAATGTCCCACGTGCGGAGGAAGAGGTTATCAGCGTAAATCCACGTCGATAACGCTCAACATTCCCGCCGGCGCGGATACGAACAGTTACATCACAAAAAAAGGATACGGCGAAGCCTCTACGACGGGCGGCGAACCGGGTGATCTTATCGTGGTTTTCAAAGTTCAGCCGCATAAGATTTTCAAAAGAAACAAATTCGACCTTTACGTCGATCTGCCCATCAGTTTCACGACTGCCGCGCTCGGCGGAAAGGTTAAAGTTCCCACGCTTGACGACGCCGTGTGGCTCGATATCCCCGACGGAACTCAATCGGGGAAAGTATTCCAGATTCGCGGCAAGGGAATATCCTCGCGTTACGGAACGGGTAGTTTGTTCGTGACGGTAACCGTGGAAGTCCCGACGAAACTCACGAAAGCGGAAAAACAACGCCTTCTCGATTTCGACAGCGATATCGAACTGAAGCAATACGATAAAATGAAGAAATACGACGACCTTATGCAGTCGTTGTACGGCGAAAAGCCTTACGAGAAATAACAATTGAATAAGGCAAAAGACCTGCGTCTGTTTCGCGGGTCTTTTTTCAAAAAATTAAACGGGGATTGCGTTCATAGTTGCGTATATTGAAGGATCTGCCGATATAAGTCGGTCTATAAGTCGATAAACGATTGTTTTTTGCAAAAAATAAAACCACCTTTTCTGCGCTTGACAATCATATTTTTTTGTAATATAATTAAAACACAAAATCGGTATGGATTTTTCTGAGAACGATCTCATTTTTCGCCATGCGCTTATTATGCGCGCGGCGTTTTATTTTGGCGAAATATTGCAAAAGAAAAGGAGTGAATAAACCTATGGAAAATAACGTACAAACCAACGAAAAACACAAAATCAAATTGTCGAGCGAAGCGACGTACGTTGCGGCGATAATCCTGTTATCGTTCGCGGTCGCGATGCTTTCCGCCGCGGATTTCGGAATTTCGATGATAGTTGCGCCGGCTTACTTATTGAGCCTGAAAACGGGCGTCCTGACATTCGGACAAGCCGAATACGTGATTCAGGCGGGGTTGTTCGTTGTTCTTTGTGTAATTTTGAGAAAATTCAGGTTTGTTTACTTGTTTTCCTTTGTAACCTGCCTTATTTACGGTATGGTTCTCGACCTGTGGAGAATGATTCCGTTTTTCAATCCGGCGATAACGCCCTCTGTGAGCATAGATATATGGCTCAGAGCGATTATGTTTGTTTCGGGCGTAATTATAACCTCGTTTTCGATTTCGCTGTTTTTTAAAACCTATTTTTATCCGCAGGTTTACGACTTTTTCGTAAAAGCCGTTTCGTCGAGATACGGTATAAAAATATCCGTTCTCAAAACGATTGTCGATTTATCGTGTTTAACGGCAAGCATTGTTATGACTTTCGTGTTTTTCGGCAAGATGGAAGGGATCGGTTGGGGAACGCTCGTCATGGCTGTCATAAACGGCGCTATTATAGGTTTTTTCTCAAAAATATTAGATAAATTCTTTGATTTTCAGCCGACCTTTCCGCGGTTCGGGCAATTGTTTGAACTCTCCGCATATCATAACGATATTGAACGGATAGCCCGGTAATCGCAGAGTTTTGGCAAGGTTCATTTTATTATTCTTGGCTGGCATATCGCAATGCGCTTGACATTTTCAGAATCCGAGATTAAAATATATCCGAAAGAGCGAAAAGGAGAATAAGAATATGCAGATAGAAGATTTCAAAAAAGTAAAAATAGAAGCGATGAAGGCTCACGATAAGGATGCCGTAGCCGCGCTTAACGTGGTTATCAACAAGCTTATGCTTGCGGGTATAGAGAAAAAGGCCGCCGGCGAGGAAATGACGGACGCGGACGTTACCAAAATTTTGCAGAAAACCGTAAACGAACTTATTGAGGAAAGAGAGGGGTTTGTCAAAGCGGGAAGAGCGGAAACGGTGGCGAGCCTCGATCATCAGATCGAAACGGTTAAAAAATACCTTCCGAAACTTCTTTCCGAGGAAGAAATTAAGGCCATAATCGAAAAACTCGACGACAAAACCGTACCTTCGGTTATGAAACACTTTAAAACCAACTATGCGGGCAAAGTCGATATGAAACTTGTCGGCGAGGTTCTTAAAAAACTTTGATTATTAGGGATTCCATTTGTTATCACTAATTACCGAAAAGGCGTCTTTTTCGCCATTTTCCGCGACCGTTCGG
>OIWT01001411.1_pt1 | contig 29072 bp, 41 predicted proteins | sample 1587701 | NCBI WGS metagenome assembly OIWT01 (sample SAMEA3888904, study PRJEB22519) | human gut metagenome | biome: human gut; feature: human-associated habitat; material: faeces | place: Denmark | collected 2009 | reverse complement strand
AGTCCGTGCTGGTGAGACACAAGGATATCCGTAAGTTCCTCGATGGTATCTACGTGTCCGAGAAGGAGTTCTGCGTCGCTGAGGAGGAGGATTCCGACGACGAGTAAGTCGGTGGTTAAACTTGTACTCTATTCTTCCTGTGTTTGTTGCACCCGTCTGGAAATGGAGTCGTTCAAGGTCCTCGTATGCCACGCGCTTGGAGAGTAAAGGGATAGGTCGTTGGCGATCTGTGTTCCATTCGGTACGACTTCCTTCCCTCTCTGCTGCAACTGTCTTCTACGAACAAGATGGAATAGTGGATGGCTGCAGGAAGGACTCATTCCCAGTTACCTCACAGACCTGTCCAATCCTGAGACTCCCCTGCCTGGCCTCTTTCAAAACTACGCCTTCGTCCTTTTCTTCGTCGATATGCAGAATGAACGCACCTGGCGCATTTGCCGCAAGGGCATTGCAGAAACGGCCATTTCCTATGCGCTATTGAAGAGCTGTCTTGTTGTGAAGGATTGTGGGGAAAGGGAGGGGGAGTGATGGATAGTGGACAATTCCATCCGTCATGCGTTTAGTGGGAAGGACGTGGCGGATACTGCAGCGGCCAAGAATATCCAGCTCGTTTCCTTTTCAAACAGGGTATGTGTGCTCTACCGAATTGAGCCCTAGAATCCGACAGAGGAATCGAATGCGGTGCAAGCCATCTACCGCTTGTTCACCAACGCCTCTTCTCTCTCCATGTCCTCTCTCCCCGTGGGAAACGACGTTCTTCCCTTTGTACTATCGCCTGTTTTCTGCAAAACCAGTCAAAACGCATTCATTCCATTCTTCCTTCACCACACTTCGACTGGATAGCGGCAGGATTGCAGAATGGAGCACAAGGCTGCGTACGAGAGAGGGAGGGGAAATGACGAGTAGGAAGCAGGGAATTGATTTCGACGTTTGCAAGCGCAATCTGTTGTTGAAACTGAGCAAGGAGCTGGACAAGTCGAAGAAGGGATCTGTGGACGCACCCATCGTCGATTTCGTGGAGTACGTGAACAAAACACCCGACTTCTGCACCACATCATCGTGTTCGGGACGCTTCTCCATTTTCTGTGCCTCTTATGATGAGGAGAAGAGTGCTCAGGTGTCTGTTCAGATTGGATGCGCTGCTTCATCAGTAGAAGGGAGGAAAGTGGCTCTTCGTGGGACATCGCGTGGTTACCCCTGAGGAGCTGATTGCCAAGACGAAGGAGGAGCTGCCTCGTTGCAAGGGCGTCACGCTCTTCAAACTGGAGCCCTTCGTTCTCCACGTAGGTACGGGCGTGGAGTGTGAGGAGAAGGTGCAGTGTCGCAACTGGGAGAAGGCGCAGGAAATGCTGGAGCTGGCCGTGGCTGCGGGCTTCCGGGAGAGTGGAATTCTGATGGGGCGGCGAATCATGCTGGGCATTCGCACCACAGCGAACAGCATGGAGTTTCCCATCGCGGAGAACGGGCAGCTGCTGGTGACGGAGGAGTACCTGCGTTATGTGGTGGAGTACGGAAACAAGAAGTTCGAGGACAATCTGCGACGGATTGCCGTTCTTTTTCAGTCTGTTTGGCTGAAGGAGTGGAATGAAGTGTAGATCAGGGAGCAGTACCCCCTCCCGGAGGAGAGCGCGAAGAAGGCGCGAATCGCATAGGTTCCTTTAGTTTTCGTGTAAATGAGTTTGTTGCACACGCAAATGCATGTAGTCTTCAGTTTGGTCCATGACCCGAATTCACGGGAGTGCTCCTGGAAAGTGTATCCTCTTTGGAGAGCACGCGGTGGTGTATTATCGGAGCGCGCTGTGCGGAGTGGTGGATTCCCTCCGCATTCACTGCTGGATCGTAGTCGCATAGTGCATCGTTGATGAGCAGGACGATTGCGCAGAGGCGGACGGGCTGGAGATCACGACAGTCCCCTTTCAGGCAGACAAGGAGGAAACGGTGCGTCTGGACATACAGATGCTTCAAACGGAAACGATAGAATGGAAAGGCATGATTTGATTGTCTCTTTAAGCAGTGTAGTCTCTTCGCCCATCTCCACAGTGTTCCAACAGCACATTGAAAAGTGTATTCAGAACGGCAGTCCCGTTGGGCCCCTAACCAAGAGCACGATTACCCTTGCCGTCTTCATGCTTCAGAAGACATCTCTGTTCGCTCTCTCCTTCTGTGTAATGCGTAGTCTATGGGAGCTCCCGCCGCGCACACGAATTCGGGTGGAGAACCGAGGCATTCCCGAGGAAAAGGGGCTGGGCGGCTCTGCCGCGCTTTGCACCTGCATGGCTGCAACGTGTCTTGCCTTTCGAGCGGCTCTGCACCACGCGGACAATGCCGCATCGCTGGTTGGATCGATGGGTTGTCTGGAGTGTAGAATCTGGAGGAGGTGAACGCGCTGGCGTACGAGGGAGAGGTGCTCTACCACGGGAATCCATCGGGTATCGACAACACCGTCTCGTGCTATGGTGGACGAAGGAGAGGGCGTGGAGTGTAGGCGGCTTGCTTCGCTTCCGCAAGAAGAGGGAGGGCGGCAACGAGATGACGCCTATCGACGCGAAGGCGGTGCAGCTGGTGCTGGTGGACTCGATGCTGCCGAAGAACACGGGCCGGATGATCGAGAAGGTGAAGCGGCTGCAGGGCGTGCTGCCGGAGAGCGTGGAGTGTCTGTTCGACGGGATTGAGGGGCTGGTGAGCAGCGTGACACGCGAGGGCCGACTCGACGGCGGGAGACTGAGGGAGGCGGTGGAGATGAACCAGTGCCTGCTGCAGGCGCTGGGCGTGAGTTGCGAGGCCATCGACGAGATCGTGCGTGTGAGCAGGCAGTGCCACTTCGCGGCGAAGCTCACGGGAGGCGGTGGAGGTGGGTGCGTGATCGCCGTTGCCTCGGACGAAGCGACGACTGCGGACAAGGAGTTGCTGCTGAAGAGTCTGAGGGAGCGAGGCTACGAGGTGCAACAAGTCCGCATCGGAGGGAAGGGCGTGGAGGTGGAAATCATGTAACCTGTTTGCGAACAAACACAACACCCAGCGTCTACTGCGAGGAACGCTTCATTCCCTCGACTGCCCTCTTCAAGTCCTGCGTTCGCTCCATCACCTGCTCGTATCTACGCCTCACGCCCACGCGCCACACCCACAGTGAGGGAGCCGATTTATCGATCACCACGCACCCGTCCTGTATCGCCACCTTCTGCTCCACCGCCTTCGTCTCCACCGCCTGTTCCACCCACTGCTTGCACGCCTCCTCGCCTACGCCTCACGCGCCTCGCCCGCCCGCACTGAGACTCAAGTTGCGCGCCAACAGCTTCATGCCGATGCGGCGGTGCACGTTGCACATCAGCTCGAACACCAGCACGCGCGCGCCCTGCATGAACTTGGCCTCGAAGGCGGGGTTGCCGCTCAGGAAGAAGTCGGAGGCGAACACGTCCTCGCAGCGCGCCAGCTGCTCGCTCGCCGCCTCGAAGTCCATCTCGATCGACAGCTGGTACAGGAACAGCAGCACCGGGTCCTCCAGCGCCGCCTGCTCGCGCTCCAGCACCTACCTCTCACACTATGCTCCAAGCCCCACGTCCGCCAGCCGGCCGATCAGCGCGCGGTTCTGCGCCAGCTGCACGACGGCCAGCACCACCATGTAGCGCAGCAGCCAGGGGCAGTAGATCTCCACGGCGGCCATGTACCTGCGCGTGAGTCGCCACGCCCACGCCCACTCCTTGCGGTTGAAGGTGCGTAGGAACAGCTCGGCACCCTCCTCGTGCTGCGCCAGCACGAACAGCCCGTAGTGCAGCAGCCAGCAGCGCTCCTGCGCCACCTGCAGCGCCGGCACGGTGCTCTAGACATCAGCGCGGCGGGCGAGCGGCACCTCGTTAGCAGCGAGGAAGGCCTCGATGGCCTTGATGCCGGCGTGGGCCTCCTCCAGGTCGCCCATCAGCAGCTGGCAGGTCAGGTTGCCCCACAGCAGGCTCAGGTAGCGGCTCGCAAATAAATCCTTGCAGGGTGCGGGCGACGGCATCTGGGCGCTGTGGGTGAGGAGGGGGAAGGGAGGGAACAGGTAGAATGTGATCAGGTCGATGACCATGCTGTACTGGCCGCAGTTCATCAGGAACTTGGCGATGGGACAGCACTCCTCCAGGTCCGTCTTGGTGATCTACCCTGAATTGGGGAGGGAAATGCAACCTCAAAGCTCTGGAGATCCTCGTCGGACAGCACGGGCATCACGCCCTCGCTCTCCTTCTCCTCCACGCACGACTGCACGCACTGGATGAGCGGACTCTCCATGATTTCGTCGTAGCGGTCCTTGGAGATTTGTGCTTTGCCCTTCAACTCTACGCAATCATGCCGGAGACGAGCGCGCACCTTTGGGAGGCTCTTCCTCGGGGTAGATGGACTTGAACACGTCGACGGCGTACTCCAGCATGTTGGTCTTCTGGAGAAGGGCGTAGCGCGCCTTTGCAATTTCATTTTGTTTATACATCTGCTCGTTAGGGTGTCACCAACTCGAAGCGGGTGACAAAGGATATCTTCGACTCCTCAAGCCAATCAAAAACGGGAAGAAGCAGGTGAATATCGAAATAGGGCGCCATGCGGCGAGACAGATCGAACTCTACCCGTAACGCGGAGAATCCGGCACTCCTACTCGCATTAGGCGTTCTCTTCACAACCTCCGCCACTCCTTCCTGTTGCGCAGTCGCTTCCTTTTCAGCCATCGTCAGAACGGTCTTAAGGGGTGCTAATTCTACGGTCTGTGCATGGGGCGGCGCTAACGGTTATTTCGCTTCCCTGGCGAGGCTGTCGCCACCCGTCATTTCTTAGTATTCCGCGTTTGCAAAACAGAAGCATGAGCATGAACGAGCTGAAGAAGCAGTCGGCCGTGGAGGCGGTGAAGCAGATCAAGAGCGGCGATGTAGTCGGTCTGGGCACCGGCTCGACTGCCTACTTTGCTGTGGAGGAGGTGGGAAGACTGCTGAAGGAGGGTCTTCTCCACGACATCGTGGGTGTGGCGACTTCCATCGAGACGGACACTCACGTAGTTCTGAGCAGTGCATTGTGACGGTGTAGGCTCGCGCGCTGAACATCCCCATGGTGAGCATCGACGAGGTGGAGTCTATCGACATCGCGATTGACGGCGCGGACGAGGTGGATCCGGACCTGCAGCTGATCAAGGGCAAGGGCGCTGCCCTGCTGCGTGAGAAGAGCACGGAGATTCTGACGTCGCGCTTTGTGGTGATTGTGGACGAGAGCAAGATCGTGAAGAAGCTGGGCACGAAGGACGCCCTCCCCGTGGAGATCGTGCCCTTCGGCTGGAAGCAGACGCAGAAGCGTCTGGAGAAGTACGGCGTCCCCGTGCTGCGTCCCAGCAAGGAGGATCCCAGCAAGCCGTGGCAGCGTGAGGTGTGAATGAGGCGTAGTCTGGTGACGGACAACGGCAACTACATTATTGATTTGCGCTTCCCGAACGGCATTGACCACCCCGCGGAGATGGACCGCGCGATCAAGCAGATCACGGGCGTCGTGGACCACGGCCTGTTCATCAACATGGCTACGACGGTGGGTGTGGGAGTGTGCGATGATGGGTAGGTGATTGTGGCGGCGAAGGACGGAATCAAGGTGATGACGAAGAACTGAGTGTTGCGCATTTGAATGGACATCTTTTAGATGGGGGTGTTTGTTTCTGAAGGCTTGGATTCCATATCTATTTGGTTGCTCTCTTCTTGATGCAGTAGCTCGATTGCAGGAGGTGCTATTCCCTCTTCACTCTCCAACGGCGATTTCCTTAGTGAAGCAGGGGTTCAATAGAATTCTCCACCTTTGGTTTCTAACAGCCTCGTACATTGTCTCCATCGCACTTTGCGGATGTATGCGGCTGCCTATTTGCCTCCCCAAGTCAACTCCTTCCAAGTGAGTGCCCGACATTGGACGATGTTGGCAAGCTGATCCGATTGTGGATAATGAGGATAGGCATGCCCCTTTCGTTTGGAAGGGTTGTGGGGGATTGCGCGTCGGCAACTGGACAGGAGTGCCAGAAGAGGGGGAGAAGAGAGCGGGCTGACATGCTGCAGGAGCCAATGAAACGATGCATTTGCGCGTATGTCGTCGCGCTTCACTTCTGGTTCTTCTTGACTGTTCATATCAAAACCCTCATTCTTTTTTATCTTCCTCTTGTTTTATACTATGCTTTCTCGTTCATCTGTCATTGCCCGTTCTTTCGGTTCCGCTGCTCGCAAGCTGTTCGTCGGTGGCAATTGGAAGTGCAACGGTTCTCTCTCCAAGGTCCAGGAGATCGTGGCTACTCTCAACAACTCCAACCTCAACAACGACGCTGAGGTCGTGATCGCCCCTCCCACCGCCTATCTGAGAGACACCGTGGCTACCGTGCGCGCTGATGTGCAGGTGGCTGCTCAGGACGTCTGGTCCCAGGGCAACGGTGCCTTCACCGGCGAGACCTCTGCTGAAATGCTGAAGGATCTCAAGGTCGGTTGGGCGATCGTGGGCCACTCCGAGCGCCGCGGCAAGGGCGAGAGCGACGCCGAGGTTGCGACCAAGGCTGCGTACGCTCAGAAGAACGGTCTGAAGGTGATCTGCTGCCTGGGCGAGTCCCTGAAGGAGCGCGAGGCTGGCCGCTTCGCCGAGGTGGTGACCCGCCAGCTCAAGGCCTACGCCGACGCCATCAAGAACTGGGATGACGCCGTGATCGCCTACGAGCCCATCTGGGCCATTGGCACGGGCAAGACCGCCACCCCCGCTCAGGCGGAGGAGGTGCACGCCGTACTGCGCAAGTGGCTGCGCGACAACGTGAGCGCCGCCGTGGCGGACAAGGTGCGCATCATCTACGGAGGCTCCGTGAACGCGAAGAACTGCAACGAGCTGGGCAAGCAGGCCGACATCGACGGCTTCCTGGTGGGCGGCGCTTCGCTGAAGCCCGAGTTCGTGAACATCATCAACGCCAACTCCACGGTGCAGAACGCGGGCCCCGTGAGCGTGGGTATCAACGGCTTCGGCCGCATTGGTCGTCTGGTGTTCCGCGCCAGCCAGCCGAACCCGCTGGTGAACGTGGTGGCGATCAACGACCCGTTCATCACGCCCGACTACATGGAGTACATGATCATGCACGACTCCACGCACGGTCCGTTCCAGGGCACCGTGAAGGCCGAGAAGGACGCGATCATCGTGAACGGCCGCCGCATCGTGGTGTCCAACGAGATGGACCCGAAGAAGATCCAGTGGGGCGCTGCGGGCGCTGAGTACATAGTGGAGTCCACGGGCGTGTTCACGGCGAAGGACAAGGCCGCGCAGCACCTGGAGGGCGGCGCGAAGAAGGTGGTGATTTCCGCGCCGTCGAAGGACGCTCCGATGTTCGTGATGGGCGTGAACAACACGACGTACACGAAGGACCTGAAGGTAGTGTCGAACGCGTCCTGCACGACGAACTGCCTGGCGCCGCTGGCGAAGATCGTGAACGACAAGTTCGGTCTGAAGGAGGGTCTGATGACGACGGTGCACTCGGTGACCTCCACGCAGAAGGTGCTGGACGGTCCTTCCAAGAAGGACTGGAGAGGCGGCCGCTCTGCCTGCTACAACATCATCCCGTCCTCCACGGGCGCCGCCAAGGCCGTGGGCAAGGTCATTCCCGAGCTGAACGGCAAGCTGACGGGCATGTCCTTCCGCGTGCCGACGGAGGACGTCTCCGTGGTGGATCTGACCTGCACGCTGAAGAAGCCCGCCACCTACGAGCAGATCAAGGCTGCGGTGAAGGAGGCTTCGGAGACGTACATGAAGGGCATTATGGGATACGTGGATTACGACGTGGTGTCTCGCGATCTGCTGACCTGCTCTTACTCTTCTGTCTTCGACGCGAAGGCAGGAATTGCCCTGAACGACACGTTCGTGAAGCTGGTTTCTTGGTACGACAACGAGTGGGGCTACTCCAACCGTATGGTCGACCTCATCCAGTACATGGCGAAGGTGGATCGCTCTTAAATTGGTTAGTTTTCTTAACGCAACCATTTTCATTCGTTGTGTTTGTTGCACATGTTCTTCCCTTCTGCTTCACAGGTTCTTTGTTTTCGTTGCATTTGGAGAAACGTGGAACCATGTCTCCCATTTCAAGTGTGTTAGACCGTGTTTTATGAGAGTCGTAATCAAGAATTCTGCAAACGAGCTCCTGGTCTACGCGGCCAAGTACGTAGTGGAGAGCATCCGTGACTTCGCGCCTTCCGAGAACCGTTTCTTCACCATGGTTCTCCCCACGCCTACGGAGCAGAATGCTGCGTTGTACGACGTGGATCCCTTCCGTCATGTCTAGTTTCGTCACCCTTGTGGATCTTTACAACAGGGGGTTTGTCTCCTTCAAACACGTTGTTTTCTTCCAGATGAAGGAGTATTGCGGTATTCCCAGAACTGATGCGCGGAGTGTAGCCTGTCAGCAGTACGACGCGTTTTTCAAGTTTGTGGACGCGAGTCCAGAACATGTGTTCTTCCTGAACGGTCTTACGGCGGACTATCAGGAGGAGTGCGCGCTCTTTGAGAAGGCCATCCAGCACTACGGAGGGATTCGCCTCGTGTGTACAGAAGTGGATTCGGAGGGCGCCATCGGCGGGAATGCGCCAGGCAGCTCGCTGGACAGCCGCACCCGTCTGAAGACGTGCAGCAACTCCGTGGTGAACAATCGCTATTGTTCCCGAAACGACCGCGACAGTGACGATGAGGCGGCTCCTGCCTTCGCCCTGACCCGCGTCCTGACCATGGGAATCGGCACGATCATGGAGGCGAAGGAGATCATCGCCCTGTTCATCGGATACCACAGCGCTCGGTCTCTCCATCACGCGGTCGAGATGTCCGTTTCAAACATGTTCCCCGCTACTATCTTACAGTCCCACGAGCACGTGTGCATCGTGGCGGAGAGACGCTCGATCAGTTCGTTGCATTACTGCAACGTGGAGTATTTTGTCGGACTGTGCGACAACTACAACGCGGTGAACAATGTCGATGACACGCCGCTGTATATGTGTGGGTCTTGGTGCGTGGGATGATGCGTAGCCTTAAAGTCCGTAAACCCTTCCGGTTCCAATACCGTTTCCAGCACTGTGAAGGCGTAATCCGTGCCGTTCCCGGTTTTTCACAAGGCATTTGTGCTATGAGAGTATTGTGCTTGTTTTCTCCTTCACACCCGGTTCACGGTCTCTGCAGATTCGCTGGAGGGGCTGCTACAAAAGGACTGAGGATGAGCGATGACACTGTGATCAATGACATGCCGATGCGCACGACCGCTCTGAAGATGGATTCGCACGGCAAAACGCGGTTTGGTTGCTGGCATGGAGAATGAGAGCATAGAGCCTCTGTTATTGCGAGAGAAGTGACTCCCGTATGAGGACACGATTGGATTATTTATTGGTAGGAATTGATGAGCGCGAAGACATTTGGCGAAATCTACATCGAGCTCGTCAAAATGAAAATGAATCTTCTCAGCCTTGGCGTTTTCGACGACGTGGAGCTGACGATGGATGTCCGTATGCTGTAATGGCCTTTCTTCACAGGAAGCTGATTTCCCCACCTTCAATTCTTCGGACGTGATGGTCCGCGTCAACGTAAAGGAGTCGCGCCCTCTGCGCGTCGGTATCCAGGGAAGCATCAGCACGACTGGAGATGATGCGGGTCTCGTGGCTCCCTTTCCTCTCCGATAATTCCTAGGAGGGATCCATCGATTATCTCAATGTGACGGGACGAGCGGACATCCTCTCCGCGCACATGCGCTACGACGTGCTGCGGAAGAGCATTCTCTACAGCCTGAACTACAGAGTTCCCAAGGGCTTCTTCGGCAACCACATTTCCGTCGATTACATAAAGTCGGCTTTCTGGTCCCTATTCCCCTCTAGAGACTACCGCAACCTCATCAAGGAAAGCAGTGTGAACAGTTTGAACGAGGGAGTGGTCCTGAATCTGACGTCTCCGGGAGGAATGATCGGCCTTGGCTACAGCTTCATGTGGAGAGACCTGAGTCCCGCTGTGGATCTGGACGTGGAGCGCATAATGAACAGCCACTGCAGCAAGAGGTCCGCGTTGGCGGGGGAAATGATCGCTAGCATCATCAACGAGTGCCGTCCCTCCATCAAGTCCTCCATTTTCTCCACGCTCACTCTCGACTCGCGCAACTCGCGCGTGATTCCCACCGCGGGAAGCTACGCGCAATTGCGATTGGTGCTGCTTCTCCCTCCGCCTAACCCCCAGAGCTACAGTGGCTTCCTCGGCGACGTGAACCAGTTCCGTACGGAGCTCCGTGCGAACACCAACTTTGCCGTTTCTCCCGCCATCTTCGGAGAGCCTGGATTGGCGCTTCACTTGTACGGATATGGCGGCTTCATCCGCAACCTTCACCGCAAGAAGACTCGCTACTTTGACAGATTCTTCTTGAGTAAGGAAGGAGGGAAAGGCGTGTTGGGTAGCGGGCGAGAATATCCGCGGTTATGACATGGCGGAAATCGGACCGAGAAGTGCTCCCGAAGGTGAGGGTGCAAAGAGGAAGTGAAGAATAGAGGGAGGAAGGAAGGAGGGAGATGTTCTGGGAGGGGATCGGTGTTTATCCCTGGGCGCTTCGCTGAGCTTCCCGATCGTCTTCTCCAAGACGCCCTTCGGCATTCGTGGACAAGTGTTCTACAATGTCGGTAATGTGTGGAACACAAATACAAGTGAGACCGAGAGTGGGTGTTGAGAAGCAGGTTTGAAGAAGGCGATGAATGTGGCATTGAGCAGCTACGGAGTGGGAGTGATGATCCCCTTCGGAAATGTGGGACGATTGGAGATCAACTACGCGATGGGACGGAAGCGCTTCAACTTCTTGTTCTGCTCCAACTTGCGTGTTTCTTCAAACATGCTATTCACAGTCTTTCACACCTAATCGCAGATGAATACGCTTGCTTCGGAAAAGGGCGTTCGAGTTGTCAAAAAGCATCTCCAGCATGCCCGATTCGGTTCCGGTGTAACTACCCCTGCGCATGAGCATCCATAGGAATCACTCACAGAACGGGCGTCGTGGTGCTGCAAATGCGCTGCGCGGGGAGGATGACGTTTTCGGCCATCTTTTCGTCCTTGAACAGCAGTCGGAAGTTGATCTCGCTTCCGAAGGTCGTAATCGCCCAAAAGATCTCCTTCCCCTTCTACGTCCTCACCCCTCTCCAGCTCAACCCACTTTGATAGATAGTGGCAAAATGTGGAACCCGTTCGGAGAGACGGTGAAGTCAATTTCGGAATCCTCCTTCCCCTCCACAAAGGGTGCCTCCGGGTGAACCAGGAACTTCGGAGGCTCTTGCGTGAGAAGCGCGGAATTGTGTGAGATGGAGCGCTGCATCATCCCCTGCACCTATCCGCTCATGCTTACATGTTGACAGTACGATATCAAAAGCATGTTCCACGAACGGCGTGTCTCGCTCGATGATGAAGTGAACATCGGACTGCAGTTGCAGTTTCTGCTGATCCACCACGATCTTCAGCTTCTCGTACTCCTCCATTACTCCCGCGTCCACAGCTCCCTCCTTCTTCATCTGGTTGACTTGGAGCTGCATCTCCTGGAAGGAACTGCTCGACCGGCTGCAACTGTTGATCCGCTGTCTTAGATCGCTGAGGGAGTTACGTTTCTCCTTCAACTCGTTCACCATGAAGTCCTCCACTTCAATGTCCTATTCGTCACTTGGATGCATTTGGTCTCACGAGTTTTGCCTTCACCCACTTTCCATACTCCATATCCAGATTCCTAACGTGGGCGCCAAACATACAAGCCTCCTCACTCTTTGGATCTGCTGTGCCCAACGCCTGAAGACTCAACGACATGGAGCGGATGCTGTCCACCATCGTCAAAGAGAACTCCTGAACATCGCCACAAGCCTTCTCGATATGACTACGGATGAGAAGAGCAATGTGTGTAGATTCACTCGTATGCGTCTTCCAGTCCCTTGATCCGATCCAGAAGCAAAGAGAGATCGGGGTCATCCACACCCCCAAATCGGTTGGTGATTGCAGACAATCCTGCGAGTTGGTCCAAGCTCCATTTCATCATCGTTGCTATGGGAATGTGATCAACAAGAGTCGGAGAAGCCGTGGGTATCAACTTCATAGAATGCATGTGTGCATATGGTGAGTGGATAGAAGACAGTCTTGTCATTCCCATTTCCCTTTCTTCTATCTTGTATCATATCCAGACTATCTTCAATGGAAACAATAGAATGGCGATCCTAAAGAGTCGAATGATGGATCACGGACCGTAATGCAATCTTCTTCTCCCGTGGCTCTTTGGAATGAGCACATTCTCCCCTTGAGAAAGGAATTGAAGAACTCCATCCAAACCAAAAAAACACCAATTGGGTCATTCGTAGCCACAACCCTTGTTCAACTGACCCTAATACAACGGGTTATTCTTTAACGCTGTTCTTCGTTCCTTCACTCCATCCGTATTTTGGTTTCGTGTAATCGCGGATAAGAATGGGAACAACCGAGGAGAAGGGTTTGTCGGACCTCTTCAAGACAGTTGTTCTTTTGCCCTATTGTAACGATTAGGAATCATCGATTCAGTCTGTTCCACAATACCAAATGTACGATTTGTTTTCGATCGATTAACGTGTGTAGCTATAAGGCCTATTCCACTGTCGATGGAAAGGAGGTGCTGTATCACGTCGTTCATGTGGATGAATGGAAGAAGGAGGTCGTGGAATGCTTCATGAACGCATTGCACATCGTCCACAGCTATAACTCGAAGCAGTTCATTGTGTTATGTGTCATTTCACGGATAGGCTATTCTTAGAGTGCTTCGGAGAAGAATTCGACAGCGGAAACCATACCATCAAATATGTCACAGAGGCAATACCGGAGAATATTCGATCGTAGTTTTCAACGCTGTTTTATCACTCTGTAGAGTCTACATGGGTATTGGCTCTGTCCGGCTAAACCTGATCCGCAAATGGATACAGGACATTCTCACGGGACTGGCCGACCTTCACCAGAAGACAGAATCTCACGATCCCATTATTCACGGGAGAATTCGATTACAGCACCTTCTCTATCACCGATCCACGGGACAAGTCCGCATTGGCGGCTACTACTGGCTGACTGTTGCGAACCCCGGTCAGCAGTATCAGCAGGTGAAGTGGGCGGAAGATGATTGTCTGTCGCAGTAACATAGCATCACGCATAGACAGCATCGGCTACTACGCGCCCGAGGTGTTTACCGACGGGCTGTGGACTACGGCCGTGGACATCTACGCATTGGGCATGGCGGTGATTCACCTCCTCTCCGGCTGCCACCCGTACGGCGAGCTGGACGACAATACGTTTATGCTGAGCGCGATGAAGCGAGTGCGTTTTCGCCAACTCCATCATCCGTAGCATCTCCCGCCCAAGGGCTTGCTCTGTCTCCAGAGCATCGACGAGACGCTCTTCCAGTTCCTGCAGCAGTGCATCGCTCCCTATGTCCGTCCAATGGCGGGAAATCACCGGTAGGAAAAACGACCCTCTGCGGAGGAGTTGCTGAAACACCCCTTTTTCTCGCAAGACACCGACGTGGAGATTCCCCTCAAGACCCCCAGGGTGGAGGGGCACCCCAACAGTTTGACCGCACGTTCGTCCTGACCGGTAGACAAAGACAACTCCTTCGAGCTCACCTTCCCCTCTGCTTTCCTCCGCACCGTGTCGCACCGCCGCGAGCCGGCCCTCGGGCAGCGCTTCGATCACTTCAGTCTGGAGGAGCTGAGCAAGGCGGAGAAACTGTCCGAAACGCCCAAGATGGAGAAACTGCCTGAAGTGTCCAAGGCAGAGAAGCTGCCTGAAACGCCGAAGAAAGAGAAGCTGTCTGAAACGCCGAAGAAAGAGAAACTGCCGGAAGTGTCTAAGACGGAGAAGAAGGAGATGGAGACGGAGGTGGCGAAGGCGGAGAAGAAGGAGACGCTGCACACGACCGTGTCGCACCTGCGCGTGACGAACCCGGCGCTGACGCCTGTTTCCAGCGAGGAGCGACTCGTGCGCAATCTCCCGCCATCTCCCCCTACGCGACGAAACTCCCTCCTGTCGATGAAACTCCCACTGGCGGTGCGTTTCATCACAGTGCATCTGCATCTCGACGCGATGGTGCTGGGCGTTTCATTGGCGGTGCACCACCGCGTGGACCTGAGCGACCCCTGTTGTCCCTGGAGTGCTGTGAACGACCTCGTGGGCTCGCTGAATGCGCTGCGCCGCGCACGCCACATGGAGGAGTTGAGTGGTGGAGAAGTGCGGGAGATTCAGCGCGGGTTCTGCCGTGCGGTGGTGAAGGCACTGGCGGCGGTGCAAGTGCAGATGGAGGGAATTGTTCCGCCCGTGCAGGATGTGTTCTCGCGACTGCGGGACGAGGCGGAGGGACTGACCGTGTCCTGCTTGATTCCGGCCCATTTGTTCAACGATGACCCGAATTCTGATTTCGGGATTCTGGCCCGATTCCCTGTCGCCGGAGCCGTTTCGCTGTCCGAAGCGGTGCGCACGACGAGCGAGACGATGGAGGCGGCGATCGAGGAGGTGCGAAAGAGAAGCGGTTTGGGGGAGTTGAACCCGGAGGCGAAGGAGTGGGTGAAAGAAGAAGTGCAATGGATGCTGGAGCTGAAGGTGAGAAAATCGGGGGGTTTTCAGGAGTAGTTGCGACAGCTGGTGGTTTGTCATCTTCCCGAGGCCCACGTTCTTCTCAGCGCCAAGATCGATGCCGCCATCACCGCCTACCAACTCCCGAAATCGGGCCTCCTTTCGCCAAGCCCGTCTCGACCCTCCGTGCCGAGCCAGGAGGCGCCGTCCATCTCTGTATTGTCCTCGCCCTTCAACAGCTCGCTCAGCGTGGCCCACCTGTCACGGCCGGTCAAATCGCAGCCCGCCGCCTCCTCCGCCAGACCCGCCGAGGACGTGCGGCCTTTTGAAGGCGAGCCGTTGCCTCCATCTTCTCTTCTCTTCCTCCGCATTGACGTGCCCGTCGCCACCTCCACATCCATCATGTCCTCGACGTCAGCCTCGATGATTCCTTCATTGACAGCCTCGACGTCAGCCTCGATGATTCCTTCATTGACATCCTCGACGATTCCTTCATTGACAGCCTCGATGATGGCGGTGGCCCCCTCGGCGGTGCACTTCGAGTGTGCGTACGAGCTGCGGCGGCCCGGCCAGACGCAGGAGGTGACGGCGGCGCTGCTGCAGTGGCTGCGCGCGATGCGCCTGCTGCGGGCGGGTGACGCGCCGGTGGTGCAACAGCGAGCGGTGGAAGCGATCGAGGCGGTGGTGGGCAAGGTGACGGTGGAGGAGGCGAAGGGGGTGAAGAAGACGAAGTCGGGCGTGGAGGAGGCGAAGGTGGCGCGAAAGAGCAAGGAGGGTGGTTGCCGCGGGAATGATTGAGGATTAGTGGATTACGTGGAGTTGACGGTGGCGGAGAAGGATCCCTCCTCGTACAAGGTGAACGTGTCTCGGAAGAAGATCGAGGGCGCGGACGGCGGAGAGAAGCGCATTTCGTTCGATCTGGATTTCCGCTTCGATCAGCGGTTGGAGAAGGTGACGGAGGACATCATGAACTACCTCGTGAACGAGAATGGCGACATCAAGGATGACGCCAAGTCGAAGCTGAAGGATCAAATTCTGGCCGATTTGGAAAGAGAGATCAAGAGAGTGAAGGGGGAGTGAGCGTTGTGCCAATAAACATGTTTACTTTCTATACTTGTACATAAGGGAGTCGAACAGTTTGGAAATCTACAAATCAACGGATGAGGGGGCTGCCACAGACATCGTGCCGCCAATGACAGCACACACACGGATCAGCAGGTAGGTGAAGGGCTTCCGCTCTTCTCGAATCACATGCTGGAATGGCGAGATGGTGTACTTGAAGAAGATGCCCGGCTGGTAGTCCGCCACGGAATTCATCCCGATCACGACGAGGTTGTCCGTCTCGTAGATGGAGTACTACGGGTGGAGTCAAAGCCAACATCTACTTCATTGGAGCTAATGCGGACATTGTTCTTCACGTACGTCGACGGTAGCACTTCGATGTTGTACACGTGTGAACTCACTATCCATCAGACCACTGGATGAGGCGTACAAAGAGGCGACCAGAAGGATTTCCCATCCAGCGGGAAGGACACGCCAGGAATCACGTCGCCGAAGGAAAAGCTACATTTCACTGCAGAGAATGAGAAGGACTGCTGAATGAAGTGACTTGAACTCAGGGTGTGGATAATCTCCTGATCGTACACCTGTCTTCCCCAGTTGTCGATAAGGCCCGTCCGCGCTGCGATGTGCACATCGCCCGCCACCTGGTTCACGTGGATCGCGCCCCAAAGCATGCAGCCCACATGGCGCGTCCGTACCGGACTCCTCTTCCTCCACCCGCAGATGGGCGAAAAGGCGAGTACCGGATAGGGGTCCCATCCCTTCTGTCTGTACGCCCGCACAACCGATTCACAGTCATCACAGCACTACGTGAAACGAAGAAAACGATCATACTTGTCCCGGTGATCCAGCACCGTAGCAGGAGCCGCAGCTGGGAGACGAAACTAGCGATTCGCGATTGAACCCTACCACGGTCCCGTTGATGTCCACGTCCATTTTCATCAGTTGGCTGGACGAGCCGTAGGAATGCACCCCGTCCTCATCGAGTACGTCGAAAACAATCTCTAGCGCTTAACAGCATTATGAGATCGCCACTGCCACACGATATATTGTAGAACGTCATATTGAAATCGATGAAGAGGGTGTCATCCGTGGAATTGCGCACGGTGATGATTTCGGAGTGGTTCAGTCTGCAGAAGGCGAAGATCTCTGCCAAGAGAAGGAAGAGCACCACCCAGAGCGTTATGACTCCGCCTACCCCATCAGCGCCAGAACGAGCAACACCCACAGTATCCTCCCGAGTTCGTCCTAATGACGTAATCGTCATCCACCTTGGGAAAGAAATCGAGACGTCGCACAACGGACTTCACTTTTGGCAGCGACGACTCCTTCAGCGGAGTCTGTCGTCTTCGCTCTCTCAATTCATCCATGAAACACAGGCAGGAGAGATTTGGAATGAACTGTTCCAGTACGATTCAGAGGATTGAGATGCACTACAGGAGTATCCTGTATAGAGGAAAGGGAGTGGCAAGTACATGATGGATCAACACCTCCCATCTCGCAGCATAGACACAATAGGATCCAAAGCAATGTGTTGAACTACGATGAAGGCAACCTAGCAAGAGATGCAACGTGCAAAACGAAATGACCCCATTCTATTATCGTCAGTATTTCTGTGGAGTCCCCTACCCTTATGCCCCCTAATACCCTCCTATCGAAAGAAGCCGCTTCCCTCCATAATTATCGGGTTTAGGATGTTTTCGGCTCCATTCTTTGAGAATGCATCCAATGGACTTCTGAACTACCTGTTCCAGGATGATACCGCTCCGGTGGATGCTCCGTTGTACGACCCCTTCCAAGCGAACTATCTAAACTCCGACACCTATGATACCGACGCGTTCAACGATCTATCGAGCGTGAGTACGCAGCGGACAGGCGATATCCCACCAGGACAGTGTATTTTGCGTTTCAAATAGGACTAACGCGTTAGACACTCCTGCCTGCAGCTATGGCATCAGCTATCCCAATAGAAACAGCAGCACTCCCTTTATTCCCCGTCCGTGTGATTTTTGTCTCTCACTCCTAGCACTTGACATGGAAGTCCCTGATTTTTCTTCTCAGAGCTCAAAATCCCCCGTTCCGTCTGATTCCTTCGACATGAACAGTTTCCCCCAATCCATAGATGGAATTGCAGCGAATCCCAACCCAATCCCCATCTCAATCCCTCCGACGTCCTACTCTCCTCCACAGCCCATGTCCCAGCCTCCGTCCAAAACGATCATGAAGGCGAAGTCCAACGAGTTCTTGGATAAGCGCAGTCGTGGGACTCACTGTTCCTCCTCAACCGTAGAGCACAACATTTCCGAGAAGAAGCGCATCGAGCGAATGAACCAGTGCATCAACGAGCTGTTCGTCCTGCTCGAGGTGGCCCTCCGTCACCCGCATAACATGTAGTCCTCGGGCGTCTCCATTCGCAAGAACAAGGTGACTGTTCTCACAGAGACCACCAAGAAGATCCGTTACCTCGAGTCTGCCGTGAAGGAGCTGCGGCAGAAGGTCCGCGATGCGGAGGTGATCCCCGCGGTTCCCCGTCACTCCTAGTACAACGCCCGCCGCGCGATGAGCGAAATCTGCTACAAGCCGGTGCGCAGCTCCGTGAATTACCATGTGATGTTCCTCCAAAACCCGATCCCGCAGGCGGTGCTGGCGGCCGACGGGCAATTCGTGGACGCCAACTCCCAGTTTTGCAGGTGGCTGCGCGCGCCCTCGCTGAGTCGTAGTCTGACCCGCCGGACGGTGCAGCAGTTACGCGAGATGACGCTGTTCAAGTTCGCGCACCCGGACGACCTGCCCTGCGCGTTCGGGTGGAGGCGGCGCGGCGGCGTGAGGCGTAGGTCCTACTCGAGCATGCTGCGCGACGACCGCGCGACGAGCGGCGTGTGCATGCTACGACACTGCTACCTGGGGGACTGCTTCCAGCCAGTGTTCTTCTCACTGACGCTGGTGCGCGGACAGAACAACCTGCCCGCCTTCTTCGTGTGCAACATCCTGCCGGTGATGGCGTGCACCTGCACCGACGCCAGCCACGCGATGTGGTGATCGCGGGGAAATGTGATGGGTAGGCGCAAGTGCAACGGCGTGCTGAAGGGGAAGAACAATGTCTACTACCAGATCTGCAACCCGTCGGAGCTGCTGCCGGGCAGCGCGCAGCTCATCGACACGAACACGGGCAATCCGGTCCGGCAGACTCCATCGGACGGTGTACCATTGTAATCGGCGGTCTGCGTTCCCGCCGTCCTTTTTCGTTTACAGCAATTTTGTATGACTATCTCAGTAGTGTGCTCGTGTTTGTTGCACTTTCCCCATGGAGCTGCAGAAGGGAAGAAGCGTCCGGAAGTACCCCGAAAAGGGTGTGGAGGCCAGTGAGAAAAGCCGCTGGGACGAACATGACGTAGGAGCACGGAACGTCCTTGACTATAGGAGCATAGTATAGGCCACTCGTTTTACGTGTGTAGCAGCTGCTCGGGAAAGTATTACTCCTGCTCCTCTCTAAAACAACATCTCCAAACGCATATGCGTAACACTTCACGCATCATACAATCCGTAGTTCCTCCGAGCGAATTGGTGTGTCCTCTTCGTGATTGCGGGAAGCATCTTCGAAGTCAATACGGCTTTGATATGCACGAGCAGGAGCATCAGCATCTGATGGACGAAGGACTGGAATATGCAGACTTTGATTTTAGTGTCTATGAGAAGTGGGACCACGTGTATCTCCTCACAAACAGGAATTTGCTGAGTAGCGGTGCACATCCAACGGGCATGTATCAGATGAACGACTCTCGAGTGCTGATTCAGCTAAGGGAGTTGCTGTTGCGGAAGGGCTATGTGGAGATCCAGAAGTGTCCTAGACTCGTGTGGTAGACGTGAACAACCCTAATTTACGCTATAGCCGACGCATTGAGAGAATGGTGGAACGAGGGGCGCGGCAGCTAAAGGAGCTTGAAGTACATCTCTCCCAGTTGAAGGAGGAAGTTGGGGAGAGGGAAGAGGACGGCAGTGATGAGGAAGGGGAGATTCCAGTGATTCCGGTGCACTACTTGGCGAACAGAGAGCCTTATGTGTGCGGTGTTGCGGAGTGCAGGCAACTCTTCCACACCTACAACGAATTGGTGTTGCACGCGGCTTCTCATCCGAACACGGCACTATGTAGTATTTACGTAGTTGTATCACGGATAGCGATTACGTTGAATAACCAGTTGATGATTCCCGATGGAAGGTATCATTGTCCTGTTCACGACTGTGAGGTTGGCGATGGGTTGTGATGTGATTTGCAGTATGGTTATGGAAGAAAAGCACTCCCGTTTGATTTGTTGCGATTGCATTATCACGTGCGTCCCATGGTTGGGAGTAACCCGTAGACTTGGCACCGTTTCCAAGTGTCGTGCATTCGCCACAAGTCGCTGGCACTCTATTCTAGAGATTCCGGTTTGCCGTCCAGCTCGAAGTGGATGCAAGGCATGGAGAATAGTAAGGACGTGTTCATTGTTCCCAGCATTCTGTACAATAATGGTAATGTTGTTTTATCGACTACTGGCGAGATCCAGAAGATTACGTGGTAAGGCTCGTTGGGATGAGTAACGCATAGTAAATAGGTTTCCCATGAGCGGTTGTCTTGTTACAAACACTCTCATTCCCTCTTGGCCTTCTTCACTACAAACGTCTCTCTCCTCACCACAGGGAAGGTAACCCACAAAAGTCCAATGCCCAACTACGTCTTACTCCCACTCGCAGCCAATACAAATCCAAGCATGATGCATTGCTCACATCGCCGATATCCCAGCATCGTGTCGATCTTTCCGAGGAGTAGAGGTCCCGCAAGACGGCAGATAGACTCCGTCACGTCGTAGTAGGAGAGATACCGATCGACCAGCCGAGGAGGCGAGATCTACCTGTGAATCCAATGAAGCGACGGCGACTTGGGAAAGAACATTCACGAAAGTGGTGGCGAATATCTCTTCTCCGATCGTGTTGCAGCACACGCAGAAGAGGACATACTGCGGACTAAGGGTAATCGCGAAGAGGGAGTCAAACAAGGAGTGAACAAACAGCTGGAAGAACTTCCCTGCCGTAAGGAGCGTGAGGGAGAGGAGGACCAGGGAGAAGGGACAAAAGAGCCGCGATGCGAGGGGAGTGATGATGGATTCGGTGATGAACATGAAGAGATTGGAGAAGACGTAAACCAGTCCGATTTCGTGGGGAGAGACGTTGAATTGCTCCTGGAGGAGGAGAATCTGCTTGTGAGGAAGAGAAGGAAGAAACACCTTAATCGATCCAAACCCCTTGTTGATGGAGTCCACAAGAAGAAGGTAGACAATGTAGAGAATGAATGTCGTGTTCAGAGAGATTCCTTTCGTCTGTCTCCTCTAATGATAAATGAGAAGAAATGCGTCGACAGTCTTGTCTGAATCAGTCGCAGTCTCCTCCGATGAAGTCTCTTCCGTTGGTGGATTCTCCTCCTTCGGTCCAGACACCCAAAACACAACGATTGTCGTTTCGACAAGGAAGAGGAGCACGCACAACCGAATTGCAGTATCGACTCCGTGGTACTTCGTCAGGTACGAGAAGACACCCGATCCTGCCTAGGCATGAGAGATGACCTTCAATCAGACAAACGAGCCGAGATGTCGAATGGTGGCAAGCATCGAAAGATGCTTTGCTACGTTCTCCTTTCGCTGCATCATGACAAGAGCCTATATGTGAGATTGGGAAAGGAATGACAGACTTTGCACGAGGTAGTCGTCTGTTTGATGAATCCAACGATCATGCGACTCGCTACCAGCGTGTACAGATTATTGCGAATGAGTAACAAGGCATAGCTGATGGCAGACCCGAAAGCACTCACCAGCAGGATTGTCTTCCTGGAAACGTTGAATTTTGATATATATCCAATGATACATCCTCCGACAATCTGGCATAAGCCATAAAGAGACGTAATCATGCCAAAGCCGAAAGCGTCCACTCCCAGCTCCTTCGTGAAGAACGGAATGAGCGTAATCACCAATGCCACTCCAAATGCATCGATGAAGGTGACTATCTCAATCGAGGGATTCACCATAGTCCGAGCGACAAGTATCCGTTGCTAGAGATGTAGAACAAAGACTGCACCAGGGAACGAAGGGACGAAGAAACCCAATTCCAGCAGGAGCAATTGTGGTCCACCCGTGAAAGGGCTCACTCTATGATTATGCATGATCAGGGAAAGGCTATGGTTCCCAGTGGGCAGAATCAAATCCGTCTTCTCCATCCTGTGAGAATCCGCGGAGCGACTTCAGTCGTTAGCACAGCCCCTCTACCTAGAATGAAGCGTTCTGGGCCTCAATCAGCGGACGAGAGCACAGTTCTCCTGTTTCTCCTATTTCATAAAGTAGAATTCAAAAAGGCTCGATGTTGAAGAGGATGAGATTGTCACAGGGACGATCCATGTCGCAGATGACTCGATACTCGTACCCTCGCCCTCGAAGGATTCCGAAAAGCTAAAGGGTATGCCATGTTTTCAAAGCACTAAGACGTAGAACCCAAGAGGGGAGTGATCGTGCTCAAAAGCGCCTTTGTCACATATAACCACACAACGATTCCTCCCTACGATGGAGTCATTGGGAAAACGGTATCCGTTCCTTGCTGTTGTGTTTCACTTCCTCTCCTTCCTGTGGTGGATGAGAGTCCGAAACCAATACCAGAGCATGATTTTAAACCGATGAAATTGAAATACGCCGTAGCAGTATCCCTTTCCCTTAAGTGTAGAGGGAATACACGCTTCTGCGTTCCTTTGTTGAGGGAGATGGTATTCCTGATTGGACCCGATACACAGAAATGCACATGCGTCTTCTGAAGGAAAACGAGACGGTCCCTGCCGACTACTGCGTTCATCCTGGAACCATCAAGTCTTCCGTTGCTGATGTGCTGTACAGTGATACGTAGTACAGAACGAAGCTGCTCGACTGGATGGCTGAAGTCTGCCACGAATTCAGCCTCGATGCCTCCGTCCTTTTCCTCTCTGTGCCCTTTCTGTCTCTGCTTCACCCTAGTTTGCGATCGTCGACAACTTTCTCGCCTCCACGGACTTCCCTCCAAATCAATTGCAGTGTTTGGGGTCTGCTGCTCTGCTGCTTGCTTCCAAGCTCTGCACAGACTCCTCCCTCTCCGCACGCAGTCGTTTCGTGTTTTGCTTCTCAGAGGTAGCCCTTTCCGATCTTTCCCTCCACTCCTTTTCCCCCGCGGAAGTGACGAAGTTGGAGGGAGATGTTCTCGCCGCGCTCAACTTTTCCCTCCACTTCGTCACTCCCTTCGACTTCCTCCTGCACGCCCTCGCACAGCCCGCCGTCACCCCAGAGGAGTTTTTCCTTTCTCTGGTGGGTCTGGCGAAACTCCCTCACGCTCTAGTATTTCTTGGAGTGTGTCGTCATCGACGGGGCTGCCCGCGATCTGAAGCCTTCCCAGCTGGCGGCGTGCTGCGTGAAGCGAGCCCAGTCGAGGCTGCAAGAGGCACAGTCACAACCAGAAGAGGAGGCAGACACAGAGATGGAGTCATCACCAAGGCGACTGGTGGGCGCTGGACGAAGGGCGGCATATCGCGCGTTCTCCTCTCCTCTGCGGTGCAGAGTGGCTGTAGACTACACCTTTCTCTCTCCTCTTTGTTCAACATGTTCAGTAGGTTCAACAAACACACCATATCTCATAACGAGGAATCGGCTCGCCCCACAGCTTCGCCTCCAAACGAGGGAAGGTCTTTCCATCGCGCGCCGCCAACATCTTCACCACCCTACTCCTCACTCTTCCTCTCCACTCCCACTCCTCGTCATCCGCACTGCCCTTCATCGCGGGCAGGTTCACCTCCTTCAGCTTCCACCCTTGCGGTTGCAGCATCGCGCGGATCTTCTCCACACTCTCTCGCTGGCCCTCGCCCTCCGCCAGCAGCGCCGCGCACTTCTTCATCAACCGAATGACGCGCTTCGCCTCGGCCGCGGGGTCATCCTCCTTCGTTTCCTCCAAGTGGGCCAGCACCATGATCATGCCCTCAAACAGCTGCGACTGCACGAACTGTTCCGCGAAGCCACGCTGGTCATCAGGGAGCGAGGCTAAGAAACCCGCCTTGTCAAACTTCGTGTCATTGTCTTCGCCGACGGCTGCGAGGTAAAGGTCCAGAGCAAAGCGTACTGAGGAACTGATCGAAGGAGCGGAAGAGAGAGGCGAAGAAGAGGAAGAACGCAATACGGACATCTTCGTAGTAATTGCGCAACTATCGGGTCACACCCTCCGTTTTCTCGTACCCGTGTCTCCTCGTTCGGCACGTTCACATCCAACAGGGTTGCTTGCGCTGACGGCGTGGCGGAGGCGGGGATGTCCCGAAGACCCAATTGCAACAATAGGGTCAGGGGACGTGTGGCTGAGGCCAGAATGATAGCCACACGCTTGAGCGGCAATCCAACAATGGGGACGTCTACGCTCAAAACGGTCCCAATTCTTTACCGTTGATTTCCAGAATGGCGGGATTCTGTCCCAGCAGCATGCAGTCATCGATGTGAGACCCCACAACGCCCCCCATTTTTCGACTCTCCTCGCTGTCAATAAACGTCACTTCTTCGAGCACGGCGGCGGAGCCGGGCGGTGCATAGACGAGCTGTCTGCGCTCCTGCAGCAGGCGCAGGCCGAGGCGGCCGGGTCCGGCGGTGATGGAGAAGACGCAAGAGGTGGCGGCCTTGGAGTTGGGGCGGTCGGTCGTGTACAGGTGGTCTACGGGTGATGCGACGTGAGAGGGCTACAGTCCAGCGGCGCGGACAGAGCGAGCGAGTCGAGGAGAGGGAGGGAAATGGGCATGGGGGCGTTTCCCGCGGGGACGGTGAGCTGTGGGTAAGAGGGAGTGGGTGGCCCACCTTGTCGAAGTCGAGGTGAGCGATGAGGACGCTGTCGAGGTCGGTGGCGTGCAGCGCGAAGGTGTTGGAGTAGATGCCGATCAGATAGGGCGTGGGTGCCTGCGGGTGAGTGGGCGTGTCTGCCGCTACCTCGATGTAGTCCATCAGCTGCGCGGGCAGCAGCGGGATGAAGGTGAGCGTGTAGTGCACGGGGCAGAGGAGCGCCAACAGCGCGGTGGAGCAGAGCGTGAGCTGGTATTTCTTGGGGTGAGTGGGGGGCGGGTGACATGACGTTGCGACTGTGGAGAAGGATCTTTCCGTCGCGCAGCAGTGCCGACACGACGGTCTGGATGTGCGGGAGCGAGAGACAGCCCAGCAGGCTCTTCATGCAGAGCGGGTCGCAGAAGGGCAGACAGTCGGCTGGCGGAAGCGTGAGCTGAATGTCGCTGGCGAAGAGCGGAATCTACGGGACAGAGCGCACGGGACGAGTACGTGCAGGTGGCAGCCGGGGACGGTGTAGGGGAGGGCTTGGATGTAGTAGCGGATGTCGCGCTCGACTAGGAGTGAAGGGAGAGCGCAATTCCCACTGGGGATGAGCGAGTCGGTGATCGACGTCTTGGACAGGGGCGAGGACAACGACTTGCGGCGGAAGCTCAGGCGGCGGCTCTCCATTCTCTCCGTCTCCCTCACAATGTCGACATCCACGGCGTCCGAGGAAACGGACTTGCGGAACAGGTATCTACGCCTAAGAAGCACGAAGACGGAAGGACTTCAGGAAGGTGCTGTGGAGAGAGAAGAAGGGCTGCAACGAAAGGATGCAGAGGGCCTTGGGGATGTAGAGCTCCTGGTTGTACTTGTTGTAGCATTCGCGGCCATTCAGCACTACAGGTTCAAGGGGGAGGGAAAGCCTACAGAACTTCTCATAGAAAACAAGACTCGTGCCATAGCTCTGAGAACCGTCCCTATAGTGAAGCACAAACGGAGCGTCAACGATTGTGTGAAGCAGAAGGTGAAAATGTAGGGCTTCCTCCTGTCCTCTTCACGATATTCGATTCTAGCGCCCTCGGGAAGACAGAACTACGGAGTCAACACGCGGGAGCACAATCACGAATTCCGCATTCTCGGTAAAGGGAAGATCCTCGTAATCCTCTGGGGGAAAGCGATCCAGGATCTCCGGAATCGGGTTTTCTGTTTCTGGATTGGCTTCTACGCAATCAAACGGTCCCAGCTCCCCGGACTGTCCACGTGCACTGACGTTACGAAGAAGTAATCGGCAATTCTCGCTTTGGTGCTCATTCCAATCTGATTGTGACCCAGCCCCTCGTGCGTAGTGTATCAAGAAAACAACACACAACACTATCTGTAGCTGTATCCGTTTGAAATCGCTTTTGATTGCAGGTGGTCATGGCGCTCTCGCTCCTCGTTGAGCTGGGTCCGCAGCTCCGCTCTGTCATGAACGCCACACTCAACGACTCACTCCTCCCTCTGTAGTGAAGCCAACTTGTCCTTGAGTTCCATTCGCACTTCTTCCTTCCGCTCCTTCACGAGCACGGGGCCTACAAGGTGCACGATCCTCTCGCCCTCGCCGATATAGTCCAGCTCCTACAAACGTAATCGCGTAACGCTTTCACAGAACTACCTTCAAAATTCCATTGATCTCTTCTTGGTCTGTTGTGTTTGTGTTAATCTGGCTGAACAGACTGTTCACCACTATCCATGAGTCGCGCGACTGTCTGCCCCACGCCTCTCGCTTTCCTCCAGCTCCCGCTGCGCCCTGCCTTCCATCCTGTCTTCCAACAAAGAACAGTAACAAAATGAGCATACAAAAACTTCACACACGCAGTTTACCAGGAGAAGTTAAAGTCCATAGTGGCGGGAGTCTGCTGGGCAGCGGGCTTCTGGGCAGGCATGGCAGGCATACCGTAGCCCATCTGCTGCTGAGCGGGCTGGGCGGGCTGAGCGGGCTGAGCAGCCTTCTGCGCCTGCTGCTGCTGAGGCATGCCGTAACCCATCATGCCGTAACCCATCTGCTGCTGCTGCGGCATACCATAACCCATCTGCTGAGGCATGCCATAGCCCATCATGCCATAGCCCATCTGCTGCTGCTGAGCGGGCTGCGCAGCCTGCGCCTGCTGCTGCGGCTTCTGGGCCTGCTGCTGCGGCATACCGTAACCCATCATGCCATAACCCATCTGCTGCTGAGGCATACCATAACCCATCTGCTGAGGCATGCCATAACCCATCTGCTGCTGGGCGGGCTGCTGCTGGGCGGGCTGCTGCTGCGGCGCGGGCTTGTTGTACAGGTTCATGATCGAGCTCATGTCCGCCGCAGGCTTCGGCGCCGCTGCGGGCTGAGCAGGCTGGGCAGGCTGAGCGGGCTGAGCGGGCTGAGCGGGCTGAGCAGGCTGGGCGTTGAGCGACATGTTGCCGAACAACTCGGTCATCGGGCTGACGGGGGTCTGCGCCTCGGGCACGGGGGACATGTTGAACATGCTGTCGTCAGCGTCAAAGTCCTCGTCGTCAGCGATCGCCTTCGCCGCCTTCTTCGCCACGGGCTTCTTGGCAGCCGGCTTCTTCACCGCCTTCTTCACGGGCTTTCTCACCTCCTCCTCAGACTCCTCCTCGGACTCCTCCTCCTCGGACTCATCGCGATCGTCAGCCACCCATCTTCTCTGCTCGTACTTCGCGCGGATGAATCTCTCCAGCTCCGCCATCGAGCTGTGCTCGTCGGGGCGAGGGTAGTTCTTCGGCAGCTTCGCCTCCCAGTAGGCGTTGCATTTCTTGTTGCCCCACTTCTGCATATTCTTAATGTGCTCGTTCTTCCAGCTGTCCAGAGAAACGGAGCGGACGAACGAGATGTGAACACCCAGATTACGGTGGACACCCGAACAACGGATGCAGATGAAGCAGCCCAAAGTGGCCGAAGCCCAGCGAGGACCTACGAACATCAGACGCCCCGCCAAACACGCGATTACCCTTTGCTCTGCAGTCGGCGCACACCTTATTGCAATCCTTCTTCAGAAGGTCCTCCAGAATCTTCTTATGAGAAGCCTTGATCTGACTCATCTTCACTACCAAGAAATAGTGAGATGCTGAAATGGCAAAAGACGCCGTGAAATTGCTCCACCGAAACCGTTTCACTTAATCACCCTAATTCCATAACGGACATTCCGGGATAAAACATCCCTTATTCGATGGATGGGATCGGGTGTTTGGGTGGGAATCGGTACCAATTCTTCTCTTTCTCGATTCTTGTGATTGTGTTGTTGTCTTGACTCCTCCCTGTGTTGTGAGATAGACAATGAGGAGTAGATTGGTTGGGTGTTGTAGGTAGTTGAATGTGGAGTTCGAATGAATCGGGTGAAACGGAAGTGTTCGGCAGTATTGTGATATGCAGCGGTAGTGGGAAATGAAACAACACCCAACAATTGTTGCAATTGTATTCCAGTGAATTGAATCCTATGGATTGCTAGCTGATGAAGAGCACTACACAAAGAAGCACAAATCGTTCCAAATGGACGCCACAAGTACCCCCCAAATTTGAAAGCACGTCATGGCTGTTTCATTTTCAACGAATACGCATGGAGGCACTGGCCAAGACATTCCGAAGCATTGGCCTCGATGCGAAAATGGTGATTGCCTTGTTAAAATCAGGGAAGAAGGCAAGTATGATTTGGCGATGGTCAATTGACGGGTAGCGTTGGTGGCGGATGCGATCAGAGAAGCAGGAGTCACAGGCGGATGCGACAGGACAAAGGGCAATCTCATGTGGATCCCGCTTTAATCCACTAACGGATAGTTACAACGTGGCTACCACTCTTCCAGAATCATCAAAGCAATATCGGCCTCTCGTTCTGCGCTGGATTGTCGATGGGGAGATCAAGAGCAACTACCAAGTGTCGGAAGCCATTTCTTACCTCAAGAAGCTTCCGAGTAACGATAGTGTAGTCTGCGCGAGCGATTCTTGATGAGTAGTTCAACGAAAGTGCTTTCAAAGCGGCATGTGGAGTGGGAGTTATCGTATCCGACAAAGAAATCGCGGATGCGGTGAAGGGGGTGGTGAATGCCCATCGCGACGAGCTGATCGAGCAGCGCTACGCTTACCCCATTTCTCGCCTCATGTACTCACTCCGAGACGGGAACATGAAGTGGGCGGACGGTCGGAAGGTGAAAAGCGCGCTGGACGCTGCCATTCTCGCTCTGCTCGGCGAAAAGACGGAAGCGGATGAGAGCGTTTCCATTTCACCTCCTTCTATCATCGGTAGAACCGCAAACGCCCCAAGAAGAAGGAAAAGGAGCAGCCATTAGAGGGCTTCGCCAATGCGTCGCGTCAGACCCTCCCTTCAATCGTAGCCGGTACCTGGCCACCTCGAAGAATTCTCCGGAGCTGATCGCGCAGCACCTGAAGGCGACGGGCGGCAAGATCCGTTGCCGGTTCCCGCCGGAGCCGAACGGCTACCTGCACATCGGGCATGCGAAGAGCATGTACCTGAACTTCAAGGGCGCCTTCGAGCGCGTGGGCAAGTGGGCGCGTGGCGGCGGCGTGAGGGCTAGAGAGGGCGAGACGGTGCTGCGCTTCGACGACAC
>OIWT01001409.1_pt1 | contig 29089 bp, 27 predicted proteins | sample 1587701 | NCBI WGS metagenome assembly OIWT01 (sample SAMEA3888904, study PRJEB22519) | human gut metagenome | biome: human gut; feature: human-associated habitat; material: faeces | place: Denmark | collected 2009 | reverse complement strand
TAAAAAAGGCCGCCCTTTTTGAAGTCTGTTAATAACTTCTAGGACAGCCCCTTTTGGAATCTAAAAAATTAGTTCTTTGCGCGTTCTACGAATGAACCGTCGCGTGTGTCAATAACGATTTTTTCACCGTCATTGATGAACAAAGGAACGCGGACTTCGATTCCTGTGTCGAGTGTCGCAGGTTTCAAAGATTTTCCAGAAGTATCGCCTTTTACGCCAGGTTCTGTGTAAGTGATTGTTCGTGTAACCTGAACAGGCATATCAATTCCAACAGGTTTACCTTCGTAAAAAGTAAGTTTTACTTCAAGGTCATCTTCCGGAGTGATGTAGCCTGCGTAGTCTCCAAGATTTTCTTTTGGAAGTTCAAACTGTTCGTAAGTTTCCTGATCCATGAAAACGTATGTGTCTCCGTCGATATAAGAAAGCTTTGTTACGTGCGCTTCAAGATCGACTTCATCAAATTTTTCACCGGCATCGATACCAAGGTCCATTGTAGATTTTGTAACAAGATTCTGTACGCGAAGATTTGTTACCATTCCAGCACGACCTGAACGCTGACCCAGCATCTTCTGAACGATAAGCGGGTTTCCTTCATACATGAAAGCTGTACCAACTTTCAACTGTGATGTCATTAACATAATATATAACCTCAAAAATAAAGTTTTTTTGCTAAATAGTTTTAACCATTATATCGCTTTTTTTTCAGATTGTACACTGTTCAAAGTTTGAAAAGTTTGATTTGGAATTAAATGCGTAACAAAATAAATACAAGCCTGAATGTCGAGTTTTTTTTGCAAATTATGAAAGAACGCTCTCGGCAGATTTTCAATTTGCTCAGATGGATTTGGCTCGCGCTACGCTTGTATTAATTCGGGTGCTCCGCACTTTTATTAATTCAATCGCCAAAAATCTTCACAAATTGCAAATCTGCCTGCGCTTTTATTCTTTTTACAAAAAACTAGACATTCAGGCTAAATACAAAATAAATTGCGCAAAAATTGCTATGCTTTTAGGCTTGCGCATAGAAATTTTTTATAAATTTAATTCAATGTATTTGATTCAATAAATTCCAGCAGGTGTTCGGCAAGGTCGCCGTTTTTTAGAAGCGAATCTGAAAATTCTTTGAACCCGCCGCGAAGTTTTTTGTAGTTATGCAAAAAGTCGCTCAGCGCGTTTTCTAATTCCTGCGGGACGGCGTCTGTTGTATTGTAGAGTTGCCAGCATTTCTGCACGGTTTTAAAATCTTCCGGGGAAAAATGGACGCTCATTCTGTCTAGGAGCGCATTTACTTTTACAAGCTGGTATTCTTCGGTCTGCGGATACGCGTGCCAGACAAAAGGAACTCCGCAGAGGCAGGCTCGGCTTAGGCTGTCTTCCCCGCGGATGAACAGAAGCGGCGTTTTTGTAAGAAGAGTATCCCATTCAATCTGGGAAAGAAACGGCAGTTCTTCCAGCGCAAACAAACTTTTTTCCGCGGATTTTTCAGATTCATAAGCCGCCAAAAATGAATCAAAGCCAGCGCCTTTTGCAAGAAGCAGATTTGTCTTTTTTTCATTTTTATTGTTGAACTTCTGCAATGCGTGGATTACCGGCAAATAATTCCGCGGATACCCAAAAAATAAAATGTTAAAAAAAAGCCCGGTTTCATCCGTTCTGTTTTTTAAGGCGGACACAAAAGGTTTGTCTAGGACAAGTCCGCCTGTTTTTTCTGTGAATCCCGGCATAAAATTCACTTTTTGAACGCGTGCGCTTCTTGTAAGGCTTTTCAGCTTGTGGAAAGTTTCTGCGTACTCTTCTGCCGTCAGGTAGTCAATCATTATTATATTGACGGTTTCCGGAACTTTCTCATCAAAAAGCAGTGTTTCAAGCCATTCCGGGCGGCCGCACTGAAAACATTCAAGGATTATTTTTGGAGGATTTTTGCGGAATGATTCAAGGTTGTTTTTTTCTGCGTTCCAGTTAAAAATCTGCCAGCCGTTTGCGGTCTGCTCATCTTTTGTAGGGTCGATTTGGGGACACAAAAGGCTGAACGACTTTAGATTGTCCGCGACAATTCTAACTTTCAGGTTTGGACAAAGGTCGGAGAGCGAACGTGCAAGGCGATATACAAATCCGATGTCGCCAAAATTGTCCACAACCTTGCAAAGAATTGTTATGTCTAAAGTTTTTTTTAAAAAATCCGCCGCATTGAAAGCCATGAAAATATTTTACGAAAAATACCGGCTTTGAACAATCTTTTTTATAATGAATGATTTTTAGTTTTCTTCCCGCCTGTTCAATTTGTGGATTCGGCAATAAAAAAATCACCATTCAGGCTATAACATTGAATTTTTTGTGTTTCTTTCATTATAATACAATCATAAAAAAACAGATTTGGAGTGCAAAAATGGAAAAATTAAAGATTCTTTTGGCTAAGGGCCGGATTTATGAATCGGTTTACGAACTTTTAAATGATGTAGGAATTTCCATTCATTTGCCGGATAGAACTTATTTTCCTGTTACAAATCAGGATGATTTGGCTTTTCAGGTTGTAAAACCGCAGATTACCAGCGCGCTGCTTGCAAAAAACTGTGCCGATGTTGGTTTTAGCGGAAAAGACTGGGTTTATGAAAATGGCGTTGAAAACGATGTTGAAGAAATAATGGATTTAGGCTTTGATCCGGTGCGCATTGTTGCCGCTATACCGGAAACAAAAGATTACGAAAAACTTTTAAAAGGCAAAGTTACAATCGCGACTGAATATCAGAACCTTACAAAAAAATATATTGATTCTAAAAAAATTGAAGGAACGATTTTCCGCACATGGGGAACTTCGGAAGGTTTTGTGCAGGATAACGATGATGCGCTTGCGCAGATTCTTATTGATAACACTTCTACTGGCTCTTCTTTGCGCGCGAACCGGCTTAAGATTGTTGATACGCTGATGGAATCTTCAACAAGGATGTATGCTTCAAAAGAGGCTATGAAAAATCTTTCTAAAAAACAGAAGATTCTTGAGCTTAAAATGCTTTTTGAGGCGGTGCTTGCGGCCCGCTCACGCGTTATGCTTGAAATGAACGTTGCGAAAGCTGACTTCGACAGCCTGATAAAAGGAATTCCTTCTATGAAAAGCCCGACTGTTTCTCCGTTGTTCGGCGATGACGGTTATGCTGTGAAAATTGCGGTTAAAAAAAGCGAAGTTCCTACATTGCTTCCAAAATTGCAGAGCCTTGGAGCAACGGATATTTTGGAATACGAGCTGCGCAAGGTAATGCTTTAATTTGCTTTTGTCTGTGGGGTAAAAAATGCGTACTGCGACAATTGAACGAAAAACCCGGGAAACACAGATTTCCCTTACTTTGAATCTTGACGGAACTGGAAAGTGCGAGGTTGAAAATCCGGTTGGATTTTTTGACCATCTGCTTTGTTCTTTCTGCAAGCATGGACTTTTTGATTTGAGCGGAAAAATTCAGGGTGACCTTAACGTTGACCAGCACCACCTTATTGAAGATACTGGAATTGTTTTGGGAGCGTGCTTTGCAAAAGCCCTTGGCGATTGCGCCGGAATTTACAGGACGGGCTCGTTCTTGTATCCGATGGACGAATCTCTTTTGCGCGCCGCTGTTGATTTTGGCGGCCGTCCGTTTCTTGTGTGCAATGCGGAGCTTACAGGAATTCCTCTTGTAAGCCTTAATTCAAACGGTGTGGAAGCGAGTTTTCAGACCGACTGTTTTGAGGATTTCTGGCAGGCCTTTGTAAATAGCGCGCAGTGCAATCTTCATCTTGACACATTGCGCGGCAGGAGCGACCACCACAAAATGGAAGGCTTGTTCAAAGCCGCCGCGCGCGCAATCCGCTCCGCGGTGGAAATTGATTCCCGCCGCAACGGAGCAATTCCTTCAACAAAAGGAACTATCGGTTCGTAAATTTTACCGGCTTATAAAACAGGGCTGTCCAAATGGGCAGCCCTGTTTGCGTTGGGTTATAATTTTAGTATTTTAATGTTTAATACTTTGCAGCTAAGGTTGAAGAGTTGAGATTTTGCTGCTTAGGTCAAAGAAGGTTATGTAGTCATCAATGTCAGAAATCTTATCGAACTTCTTGTAATTATAAATGACTTTTCCATCCAAATCGCACACATTGATTACAAGAGATGCATTTGTGTTTTTAGAGTTTAAGAATGTTTCCAGTTGAATTTTATCAAGATTTTCAGGATTTTGCAGTTTTTCAAAAACTTCCTTGAATTCTGTAAAGTTTATGTCAACCTTCAGTTCTGTGGAAATTTTTCCGGCAATTCCCTGCTTTGTTATGAACGAAGTCCAGCTGCTTGTAAAAACATTTATTTTTGCATAGCCATTTAAATCCATGCTGTTTCCGCTATTCGCTGTAATTCTTGCTCTTATGCTGTAATTATAGTTCTGGGCAGAATTTACGGCAGACTGTTTAAAAATGCTTTCAGGGGCTGTTTCTTTAAAATCTGCGAAGTATGTCGAGCTGATTCCTTCTGTAAATGTCATAGCCATTGTGTCATTTGATGCTGCTGCGCTATTTGAGATAAAGAACAACGGAATTGTCATTTCTATTCCGTCCGGAAGCCCTGTGATTTCACCTGGAGCAATTGAGTAGCTGAAAGAACCTCTTCCATTATTTCTAAGGTCTTCGCTAAATTTTGTAATCTTTTCTTCCAGTTCTCTTGAAACCTTTGTTCCCAGCTCCTCTGCTGACATTGCCCTTGTTGAATAAGTCGGGTCATCATCGTTGTCTTTGACAAAGCCTGAATAATCTGTTGCGGCGGCAATGATTTTGTCAATTCCGGCGGAATTCAGCTCGGTGCTGACAGTTTCTTTGTCAGCAGCTTTTACGATTGACGTGTACGCTCCTTCTTCTATTGATACAGAAGCGGCTAGCGCTTTGTTTACGCTCGCTTTAAGCTCGTCGTTCCCCCCCCATCATTGTCTTTGCAACTGATGATTGCCATTGCAAGAATGCAAAGACAGCCTGTAAAAAGTTTTGATACTCTTTTCATGATTGCTCCTATAAAAAGTCAGTTAGGAAATTTCAATTTCCAGGTTGACTTTTTAATTTGTTCCTTTTTTTATATTTCAACCTAATTCATAGGTTTCATCATATTTTACCACAGTTACATCCGGAAAGCCATGTTCGTGCAGGTAATTTGTAAAGAATTCCTGGGAGTCTTTTTCGCCGTGAACCATGAAGATGTTTTTCAGGCGGCTTGTGTCGATTGTCTTCAGCCATTCCGTCATTTCCTCGTAGTCGGCGTGCGCGCTGAATGCGTTTATCTGTTCTACGTTTGCCTTTACCTGGTAAATGTCGCCAAGAATCTTTACTTCCGTTGCGCCATCCCGGATTTTTCGTCCAAGCGTGTTTTCTGCCATGTAGCCGACTATAAGGACTGTGTTGCGCTCGTTGCCGATTTCATTCGCAAGGTGGTAAAGAACCCGGCCGGCTTCGCACATTCCGTCTGCGGAGATAATAATCATCGGCCCTTCTTTTTTGTTCAGAGCCTTTGATTCTTCCACGCTTGTTATAAAGGTCAACGAGCCGAATCCGAACGGATTCTTGTGGTGCTTTAAGAATGCTTCATTTACGCTTTCGTCGTAACATTCCGGGTGAACGCGGAATACACTTGTTGCGTTTGCCGCCATTGGAGAGTCAACGTAGATTGGAACAGCCGGAATTTTTTTCTGGTCTGTCAAAATGTGCAGGTAATAAACCAGTTCCTGCACGCGCTCGATTGCAAAAGAAGGAATTATGATTTTGCCTTTTTTTGCGCAGGTGTCGCGAACAACTCTTTCAAGCTCTTTTAGCGCAAATTCGCGGTTTTCGTGTTTTCGGTTTCCGTAGGTTGATTCAAGCACAATGTAGTCCGGGGCGGGAATGTCTGTTGCCGGCGGCCGGATGATCGGTTTTTCTTTTCGTCCTATGTCTCCGGTGAAAAGAATCCGGGTTTCGTTTTCGCCTGTTGAATGAACGTACGGACTGCTTATGCCTGAATGCCATCCGCGGATTGAAAGGCTTGCAAACGCCGAGCCGAGGATGTGTCCGGCGTCAAAAAATTCCAGCTGCACGTCCGGGGCGATGTACATTTTTCTGTTGTAGGAAAGTGAGATAATCTGGTTTGCGCATTTTACAACATCGTCTTCATCAAAAATTGGCCGCCAGTTAAATTTTTCGCCTTTTTTCTTTGCCTGCTTTGCAAGAAACTCCGCGTCTCTGGCCTGGATGCGCGCGCTGTCCATCATTACAAGGTTCGCTATGTCGCGGGTTGCAGGTGTTGCGTAAATGTTGCCTTCGTAGCCTTTTTTTGTAAGAACCGGCAAAAGTCCGCAGTGGTCGTAATGTCCGTGGGTAAGAATTACAGCCTCCAGTTTTTCGTGATTAAAATCAAAATTCCTGTTTTTATCATCAGATTCTTTTCGTTTTCCCTGAAAAGCGCCGCAGTCAATCATTAGCTGGCGGTTGTCTATTTCAATTATGTGTTTTGAACCGGTAACTTCCTGTGCGGCACCGAGCGAATATAGTCTTATTCCCATAAAGTATCTCCTGTTGTAAAGTTTATTTGGCTTTAATTTCGAGTTTTTACAAATTGAGAAATAACGCTTCCGGCATATTTTCAATTTGCTCCAGATGGATTTGGCTCGCGCTTCGCTTGCATTAGTTCGGGTGCTTCGCACTTTAATTAATTCAATCGCCAAAAATCTTCGCAAATTGCAAATCTGCCTGCGCTTTTATTCTTTTTGCAAAAAAACTCGACATTCAGGCTACCATTAATTTTATCACGCTGTCTTTAATTAACAAGAAAATTATTTGATAACCGCAATAGATTCTTATATAATATAGGGAAATTGATATAATTTTTTTTGAGGATTTTTGTGTATTCTAGACCTCTTGTAAAAGCGCCATGCAATATTGTTCAGAACGGAAAAATTAATTTCGGTTCTTTTTCTGGAGTTTCGGATGCGGTTGATATCCGCGGAGTAAAAGCTCCTTTTGCCGGCGTTCCTACTTCTACGTTTTTCTCTAACTTTAGGATTAAAAGCCGCGTGTGTTTTGTTTTTGCAGTGGAAAACTTTATCGGGCTTGCGGAATTTTTTGATGACAAGGCGTTCGGGCTTGCGGAAGTTATTTTCTGGAATAAAGAAAACGGTCAGAAGCTGGCTTATCATTCTTTTATGGGGCCTAGAAGACGTTTTGTGCCGACAAGCACTTTTGAGGCTTCCTGCAATACATTTTCCGGAACGCGCCACATAAAAATCGGCTGGAGCAGGAAAAGGGATAAGCTGGCGTTGACATTCACTGTCCGCGGCGACAAGTTCAGACCTGCGGCAAAAGCAAGATATGTCTCGCATCTTAACGCTGAATCAAGCGAGGTTCTTTTTGTGAATCCCGCGCCGACAATGCAGCGCTGTACGGCCACATGGTTTGTTCCCATGACTCTGGAAGGCGGACTCGCCACAGGAAAGCATCGTCACTATATAAAAGAAATTCCGCAGGGAAAGGGGCTTGGGCTTTTCATGTTGAACAGGACGTATCTTAGGCCGCGTTCTTCCAGCGAAATTATGTACGGAATGGCAAATATAAATGGAAAAGACATTGTGTTTTCTTTTGGAAATACAAGTTACATGGCTTTGGATGAGGATACTTACAACAATGATATGCTTTCCATTGACGGGGAAATTACCGCAATGCCGCCGGTGCAGATAACTCATCCTTTTGGAATAGGAAAAAAATGGGTTGCGCAGGACACGGAAGGAATGGTTGACCTGGCGTTTAATCCTGCTTCTGTAAGCAACAGGACATTGAATATAATTGTAATGAGAAATGTATATACGACGATTTACGGCACTTTTGACGGTGTTCTTGTTTCAAAAAACGGAGATAAAATTATTCTTAAAAACTGTCCGGGAATTGTGAAAAAAAGTCACATTCGCCTGTAGCAGGGGGTAAATTTTATGCAGGATGATGGAAAAAGAGCAAGAGAGGCAGACTGGGCGCCAGGAACATTGGATAGAACAAGAAAGGCTATTGGTCAGCTGGAACCCGGAGAGGCGGAAATCATGTCAAAAAAACTTGGGGGAGAAGTTATGTACGAACGTTCAGACAGTTCAAGTTCATCAGGAAAATCTTCTAAAGGAACTGGAAGACTGATTCGTCAGACTTCTTCTGGAAATTCAGAAAATAATTCAGGTTCTGACGCCGCGGCGAACGGGCAGCGCGGAAACGGAACAAGACGACGCCAGGAGGAGCTTGCCACTGTAACGCCAAAATTAAGTTCTCTTTTTGACAAGCTTATGATGCGCGATGAATACGGAATCAAGCCGAATTACGGACTTTTTAATTTTATAAAGTATTTTCAGCAGAACGGACATGAGCAGGTTGTTCCTGAGTTCTGTACTGTTACTTTAAAGCATCATGTTGAAAATTTGTCCGGATTTATTACGGTTATAAAAACGCTGATTCAGATTGCTCCGGCTTCTTACAAGGCAAAGATTGCAAATGGAAATGAGATAAAATTTAAATTTCTAAGAATGATTGCAGGCTGGACGATGCAGAGCGTAAAACTTGCGCACATCGAGCTTATGGATTTACCGCAGCCGTATGTCGTTCAGGATTTAATTCCGTATATCCGGGCGGTCTATAAGCTTTTGATTCAGGTTTATTATTACGGTGAAAATAAAATTCCAAAGCTTATAAAGGAAATATACACGGACGAGGTTTCTTATCCTGAGTCGCCGCAGGAAAAACTTTCTTCGCTTGCAAAAGAGGCGATTACTTCGTGGCTGTATATTCAGAACGAGATTGTAAAAAAATGCTATCCGCTTTTGATGAGGATGTGCTCCGACACTTTTGAGGAATATCCGGATTTCTTTAAAATAAAGGTCGCGGATATTTTAAAGTTCGTAGGGCTTCACAAATATGATTTGCTGTTGCCGGAAAAGGCCAAGGCGGTGAAGACTGAAGATTCTGAAAAAAAGAAAAAGACTGCGCTTGTTCCGGAAAAAGGCGTAAAAGATCAGATTGTAATGACAGGAATAAAATTGCTGGACCAGCTTTTTCCGCAGGCTGGATTTACGCAGCTTGAAAATCACCCGGATATGTATCCGTATTTTCAGCCGTTGTACCATTTTGCGGATGGATTTAATGTTCTTAGTCCTGAAAATCCTATGCAGATTACGGTTGTGCTTATCCGTATTCTGGAAGATTTTTTTGTTGGCTGCCGAAACATTGATTTTAAGCCGGTTTCAACAGCCGTTTCAGAAGAAAAGGATTCTATTTCTTCTGTCATGGACGACTGGTCTGCTTACCGCGAAAATGTATTTGAAAAACTTTACTGCGACCCGCTTAACGATCTGGTGAATCAGATTTATTCCCAGGATGATTACGAAGATTCCCAGTTTGGAAAAAAGCTGATTACTTCGCTTCTCTGGCAGACTCAGTGGCATTTTCTTCCGAATTTTAAGTTTGACCAGCTTATTCTTGAGCGGCCTCAGGACGAAAGCAAGTACAGACCGCTTTTTCTGCGTACGGATTTTGCGCGTTCGTATTTTACAGAGGCGGTTTCCCTATGCGATAAAGTTGCCTCGATGCGCGGCGATGTTTCAATGATTTCAAATCCGTGGGATCATTACAAATTTGACATTTCAAATGAAATTTCAAAACGGCTTGATACCTTGCTTGGCGGAAACAACACTACCGCGACTACAAACGCAAATAACGCGAACCTGCTGAAATACACGCTTTGTATTCTTTCTGTTCTTGACTGGTGGATAAATAATCCTGAAAGTCCGGCGTATTCTACAAACCCAAGGCGCATTTACAGAATTTCAGAGGAAGACGGAAAACCAAAATTTTCTGTTCCTGAGCGAAACGACCAGAACAAGCTTTTTGCCGCTCAGATTCGGGCCGCATTAACAAAAAAAGCGTAATGATGCTAAAAAAAGTGGTGATAAAATGGATAATGCTAAGATAAAAGAAATTCTGCTGGATATTGCTCCAACACAACTAGATTTTTCAGTAACCCAAACAGGAAAGGAAAGCAGGCGCGTGAATGGATTTTATATGCCGGACACGCACGAAATATTCCTTCACAACAAGAATTTTCATAACGACAACCAGTTGGTCTACACGGCGGTTCATGAATATACGCATCACCTGCAGACGGAAGAGCTTCTTTCTACGACCGGTAATTCAGGAACGGTTTACAACGCGAAGGTTCACAATCAGCATTTTTGGGCAAAGTTTAACGAGCTTCTTCTGGTTGCGGAAGAAAAAGGCTATTACAAGCTTGAGTGGGAATCAAACACCGAGCTTCTTGAGCTTACTGAAAAAATAAAAAAAGAATATCTGGAAGCGAACGGAAAAATGATGCAGGAGTTCGGCAGGCTTTTGATAAAAGCGCACGAGCTTTGCGAACAGGCGAATATCCGCTACGAAGATTACATCGACAGGGTTCTGTGCCTTCCGCGGAATACTGCGAAAGATATTCAGAAAGTTGCCAGGGTTGAGGTGAATCCTGCGATTGGCTTTGAAAATATGAAAGTAGTGGCTTCTGTTCGAAAAAAAGATGACCGCGCGGAAGTTGAAAAAGAATTTTTGGACGGCAAAAGTCCGGCTTCTGTCCGGGAAATGATGAGGCAGAAAGCCTGCTCTGCTACAAAAATTGATGCGCGCGGTAAACTTGAAAAAGAAAAAAATCGGCTGGAAAAAACTATTGCACAGCTTACACAGCGGCTTGAATACGTGGAGGAAAGCCTTGCGAATATGTAAAAAGAATCTTCTGGGGGGAGCATTTGCTTTTGCGCTTGGAATTAATTCGTTTTGCCTGGCAGAGGCGCATTCTGTTTCAGTGCCGGCCGCTCCGACAATGCCGAAGATATCCTCAATGCCGGAAGGACCTTCGATGCCCAGAATTTCGGCTCCTGTAATCGGTTCAAGGTTTTATACGCCTGGATTTGTGAATACAAACGTTTCCAACCGGGAAGGCAGGGCAAAATCTTCTGAAAACGAAAAAAATAGTCCGCAGGAATATTCTGAAACTGCGAAAAACTCCAAAAAGCAAAATTCAGAGGCGGTCTCAAGGGCGCTGGATTATCTTTCTGCGGATGACGTTTCGCATTTGGGAAGCAGCGGACTCTTTGAGGGAATTTACGGGCTTCTTGGAAATGACGTTGAGGTTTCAAATAAGTTTTCAAAAAATAATGCAAACGAAGTTCTTCTGAATTCGGTTATGTCTGAACTTTCGGAATTAAAGGAAAAAACTGAAAAGAATTCCCTTGCATTAAAAAATATTAGTCTTCCTGTAACGAAATTTGGGGCGGAAAATGAAAATTTAAAGTTCAGTCCTAAAATCTTAAGGTTTGTAGTGAATGGCTGCAATATAAAGGACACAATCCGCACGGTTTATTTCAGCAAAAAGGAAAAGGACGGCTCTTTTTTGCTTACAGGCGACAGAAAATATCTTAGCGACGGAAAATCCCGCGACGAGACTTTTTATCTTTTGTTCAAGGCGGATGGAAATTGCGGAACGTCGGCAGGATATTTTGTTGAGCCTCAGGTGGTTCAGGACTACAGGAATGAATATTCGTTTTTGTACCAGCTTTCTAAGAAACCTGAGCTTAAGGCTGAAAAGACCGGAAATCTTGTTTCGTTGAAATATGTTTCCGATGGCGGCGACTGGAATATGGATTTTTTGCTTGATATTGGCGACGAATAAAATTACGGAAGATAGCGATGGCGGCGACTGAAAAACTTTTGAACGGACTTGCGCAGATTGGAATTCCTGCGGAAAGGGCAGGGGAAATTTCCATAAAACTGGATAAATATATCAGCGAGATAATCCTTTTTAATTCGGCGTATAATCTTACAAACACAAGCGTTTATGATGAGATTGTAGTGAACCACATTCTGGACAGCCTTGCGCCTTATAAAATTATTATGGAGCTTTCAAAAGGCTTTGATTCTGCGGACTTTAAAATTGCGGATATTGGTTCTGGCGGCGGGCTTCCGGGGATTCCGCTTGCAATCGTTTTTTCTGAATTTAACTTTACGCTGGTTGAGCGCATGGATAAAAGATGTGCTTTTCTTGAAAATTGCGCTGCAATCTGCGGATTGAAAAATGTCTCGGTAATGAAAAAAGAGGCGGAAAAAGTTCCTGCTGAAAGTTTTGATGTGGCGACATTCCGCGCGTTCCGGCCATTGGATGTTAAGATGGCAAAAACTCTTCTTTCCCTTACAAAAAAAGGCGGAATTCTTGCTGCCTACAAGGCAAAGTCAGAAAGCATTGCAAAAGAAATGGAAGAGATAAAATCGCTCGGGCTGGAATATTCTGTAAAAAAACTGTCTGTTCCGTATCTTACAGAAAATTCCGGCGGAAAAGATGAGCGCGAGCGAAATCTTGTTTTAATTAAAAAGACCTTGTAACAACGTCCAGCTTGTTTAAAACTTGAATCAGTTTTGTTTTTTCAATCAAATCGATAGGGCGTCCTTCAGCATACTTTTTTGCTTCTTCTGTAAAAGAGCCGGCCGTTACGCAGAACGCTTTGTCGCATTTTATGTCGCGGATTTTTGAGTGCAGGTCACGTACGTACAGTTCGCCGATTGCGCCGGTGCTTCTGTAAAACCTGAACAGTTCGGTGTCGGTCCATTTTGAAGCCTGAACTTCGCAAAGAACTTCTACACATTCTGCGGTAACGGAAATATCTTCGACTTTAATAAAAGAGTTCGGGTAGTAGCCGGAGACAAATTTTCGGCATAACGCGACAAAATCGCTTGTTCCGGACATAAGGTAGGCCTGAAGGTTTGAATTCTGGTTCAATTCCTGGTAACGGTTGATTAAAACCTGGACGTCGCGGTAATTTGGCGCGATTGCCTGAATCTGCCTTAAATAGCCAAGCGCGCGGCCGATGTTTTTCTGCGTGATGAGCGTATGGGCGAGCTTGTAGTAAATTGTAAGTTTTGTTTCCTGGTCGATGTTTTCAAGTTTCAGAGCGATTTCGTAATCCTGAATCGCCTTGTCCAGGGCGTTTTGCTTGTCATGGATTGTTCCGGCTGCCAGGCAGGCTTTTGCGCCAAAAACAGGATTTAGCCTTAAGTGAAGGAAAAGTTTAAGGGCTTTTTCGTTGTAGCCGGCTTCGTTCATTGCGGAGGCAAAGTAAAACAGCGCCTCCTTGTTTTCCGGGTTGAGTTCAACTGTTTTTTTCAGATAAACAAGGCTTTCCCGGTATTTTTTTGCAAAATATAAAGAATATGCCAGATTCTGGATGACCTCTGTTTTTTCCGGGTTGATTTTTGAAGCGCGCTTGAACATCAAGATGGCTTTTTCATATTCCTGCTTTTGCATTAAGACTTTGCCCATGTAGTTGGTTGCGTCAAAATTCTGCGGATCGGCTCTAAGGCAGGTAGAAAATGCTTTCAGGGTATTGTCAAACTGGTTTTCGTGGAAAGCGCATACTCCATACCTGAGCGATGTCTGTTTTTCATCAATTGATGGATGAACTTTTTGCAGACCCAGAAGTCTCTGGTAGACAGGCAGGGCTTTTTCGTAATTTTGAGTTCCGTAGTAAACTTCGCCCAATTCGCTTAAAGCCGGAATGTTGTTCGGGTCGTGAGAAAGTTTTTTTGAAGCTTCTTTTATAATTGCCGTATTGTTCTTCTTCTTGCCTTTCTTTTTGTCTTTATTCCGGTTTCCATCTGATTTGCCCGTTATTAAAGACAGAATGATAAACAGCGCCGAAGCCACAATAATAGCAATTAAGATAGATATAATCATTCAGAATTCTCCAGTTATTTTTTTGCCTTTTTTAATTCCTCTACAAATTCTGCGATGCGTTCCATTGCAATCTTTATTTTGTCTATCGCAGTTGCGTAGCAAACCCGGATGTGGCCTTCGCCTCCAAGTCCAAATACGCTTCCTGGAACTACAGCTATATTATATTTCTGAAAAAGCCGGGTTGCAAATTCCTCGCTGGAAATTCCTGTTGAAGTAATGTCCGGGAACATATAGAATGCGCCTTTTGGCTCTGGAACAGGAAGTCCCATGTCGTTGAACGCTTTTTCCATAAGGTTTCTGCGCTGCTGGTAGCTTATGCGCATTTTTTCAACATCTTTCCAGCCGTTCCTTAAGCCTTCTGTCGCGGCGTACTGACTGAAAATCGGCGCGCAAATTGAATTGTATCCGTGCAGTTTTGTCATCTGAGTAATAAGGTCTGCCGGCGCGGCGACGTACCCGATTCTCCAGCCGGTCATTGCAAAGGATTTTGAAAAACCGTTCAGGATGATTGTGTAGTCCTTCATGCCCGGAAAAGAGCCTATTGAAATGTGCTTCGCTTCGTCGTAAATAAGCTCGCAGTAAATTTCGTCAGAAATGCACCAGATTTGATTTTCTACGCAGAGCCTTGCGATTTTTTCAAGCTCGCCGCCGGGAATAACTGTTCCTGTAGGATTGTTCGGGGAGCACATCATTATCGCCTTTGTCTTTGGCGTCAGGACTTTTTGAATCTGTTCGGCGGTAGGGTAAAATCCGTTTATGCTTGTGTCAATCGGAATGACTTTTGCTTCCGTAAGGCACGCCAGCGGCTCGTAATTAACGTAGCACGGCTGGCATACGATTATTTCATCGCCGGGATTCAAGATTGCGCGCAGTGAAACGTCGACGCCTTCGCTCGCGCCTACTGTGACTAGGATTTCTGTCTCAGGATTGTAGTACATGTTGTAGCGTTCCATGTATCTGCATATTTCCTGGCGGAGTTCCAGTAGTCCGCGGTTTCCTGTGTATGAGGTGTGTCCTTTTTCAAGGTGATAAAAAGCTTCTTCCCGCATTGTCCATGGAGTTGGAAAATCTGGTTCTCCGACTGAAAGCGAGATTACATCATCATGCCCGATGAGCATTTCAAAAAATTTTCTGATTCCGCTGGGTGGAATTGATTCCATAAGGTGGCTGAATTTATCTGGTCTTGTGTTCATAAAGTTCCTTCTGCAGAAGATTTAGCGGCGCTCTAAAACGAATCCTTTTTTCTTGCCCGCCGCTTTTTTAGCGGGGCGTTGCGGGGTGTCCCCGCACGGTGGATAGCGTAAAACCGAAGGTTTGGAGCGTAAGGCGGTTGTCCGCCTTTCTAAGCCTGTGCCTCGCGCCTGTCGCGTTCGTCCTCTACGTAAACAATATCGTTTTCTTTGTAAGTTTTTAGAATAAAACAGGTTTTTGTGGAGCGGACTCCTTCCAGTGTCGCAAGTTTGTTTGAAACAAAGAATGCGACTTCCTGAAGGGAATCTCCTTCGATGATTACTTTAAAATCATAGCCGCCGCTCATTAAAAAGAGCGATTTTACCTGCGGAAACCTGTAAATTCTGTCGGCAAGAGTATCGAATCCGTGCTCGCGTTCTGGTGTTACCTGAAGCTGGATTTCTGCGCGCACCTTGTCCTTGCTTTCGCCTGATTTTTCCGGGTTTACGATGGCCGCATATTTTAAAATAATTCCGTCATCTTCAAGCTTTTTGATAATGGCGGCGACTTCTGTTTCAGTTTTTTTTGTCATGCTTGCAATGTCTTTTACAGAAAGCCGGGCGTTCTGTCGCAATAATTCAAGAATTTCTTCCATAATTTTGGCCTCGCATTTATAAAGTTGTTTTGTATGAGTGTTCGGTTTTTTTGGGAATAAATAAAAGCGTAGGCGGATTTTAATTTGTGAAGACTTTGGGCGATAGAACCAATCAAAGTTGCAACGCAACCCAAATATTTACAAGCGAAGCGCGAGCCCAATCCGTCTTGGAGCAAATTAAAATACGCCGAGAGCGATTTTTCCTAATTTTATAAAAAAACTGAACATTCAGACTGTTTAATTTTAATGAGTTATTGCGTTTTTTACAATTGAAAAAGGGGCGGAATGAATCATGCGTGGAATTTGCGTTAGTTGAACCAGTTTTCAAAATGGAAGACGGAATTTATTTCGGCGATTGGCTCGAAATATTTTGTGTTCCTGGTTACAAGAATCATCTGGTTTGCGATTGCAATGGCAGCGATTTCTGTGTCCGGGTAATCAATTTTTTTTCCGGATTCTTTTAGGCGCGCGCGTAAATCCGCCTGAATCCATGCCGCATGATTGTCAAGCTGAATTACTGGAAATGCTTCCTGAATCTCGTCAATTATTTTGGAAAACAGGAAATCCCGCCTTTTTCCGGATTCCATAATATTCACGCCGAATAAAAGCTCATTCCATGTTGTTGAGGCGATTGCGCAGCGTTTTTCGTATCTAGTGAACTGCTGCAGGAAACTGGTGTTCGGTGCAATTTTTAGAAGCTCAGAAACGGCGTTTGTGTCTAAAAGATAAATTGGTTTCATCGGCTATGCCTCGTCGAAAAGGTGTTCTTCCGGGGCGCGGTTCATTGGAAGTTCTTCCCTGATTTTTTCATAGTATGCGGAAAAATCAAAATCGTCATTTTCCATGCCAAAATTCTTGCGCGATTCCTGAATGCGTTCAACCAGCGATTTTTCTTTCCGCTTTGAATGTTCATATTCTTCTATTGTTTGCAGCACAAATTCGGTTTTTCCGCGGTTGCTGATAAAAACTGGGCCTTCTTCTTTTGCCTTTCGCAGAAAATATGAGAGTTTGTTTTTCATTTCAAAAACCGGAACGACTTTGTCGAACATAAGCACCTCCATTTTGAGCGCAGAATTGCACGTTTTCTGATGTGGCAAGGATTGTAAGGTCTGGTGAAGCCAGTTTGTGCGGAACTTTGCTGCGCGCAAATGAAGGCGAAAGCCGGAAACCTGAAAAGCCACCCAAAATATAATTTTATGATAACTTATGAATAGCTATGTGTCAATTATATGGCTATTTGTGAATATTTTTTGTATTTTTAATTTTTTTGCTTGATAAATTTATTCACACGCAGCATTCTTAAATCCCCTTTGCTGTGGTATAATTCTTCAAAAGAGGTTTTTTTTGAAGGCGGTTTACATAAATTCTACAATTCCCGAAAAAGAGGCGAAGCGGCGCTTTTGTTTTCCTGAAAATATTATGATGGAAAATGCGGCGGCGGCTTTGGAAAAAGAAGTTCTGGCGCAAAATCCTGAGTCGGTGCTGGTTCTGTGCGGAACTGGAAACAACGGCGGCGACGGATATGCGCTTTCCAGGCGGATTTTTGGAAAGGTAAAAAATGTTCTGGTGGTTTCTTTTGGCGAGCCTGCGACCGAAGAAGCGGCGCTTCAGAAAAAAATGTGCCTTTCCGTTGGCGTAAGAATTACCGGCGCGGAGGAATGGAGCGGAATTGTTCAGGATTCTCTAAATCTTTCTTCTTTTGACGTAATTGTTGACTGCATTTTTGGAACTGGTTTTCATGGTGTGCTTCCGCAAAATGTAAAGGCTGCGTTGGAATGGGCGAATGTTCAGCCGGCGGCGCGTATTGCGTGCGATGTTCCGAGCGGAATGTGTTTTGCCGCGGATAAAACTGTGACTATGGGCGCGTTAAAAACAGTTCTTTTTAAGGATGAGGTAAAAGACTTTGCCGGCGATATTGTTGTTGCGGACTTGGGAATTTCTTCCTCTGTTTTTGAGTCCTGCGCCGAGCCTGATGGTTATCTAATAGAAGAAAAAGATATAAAGCTTCCGCTCAGAACAAAAAAATCTGTTCACAAAGGCGATTTTGGGCATGTGTGCGTTGTTTCTGGCGAAAAATGCGGCGCCGGAATTATCGCCGGAACTGCTGCGCTGCGTTTTGGCGCGGGTTTTGTTTCTGTCTTGCAGAATGATTTTTCAGGACAGAAATTTGCGATGTCGCCGGAGCTTATGGTTTCTGAGGATTTTCCGGAAAAAACAACGGCGGTTCTTATTGGAAGCGGTTTAGGTCGTTCTGAGGCTGCGGAAACTGCGGTTCAAAGGGCGGTTGATTTTGTTCTTGATATGGAAAATCCGGCGATTGTGCTTGACGCTGATTTTTTTTACAGCAGGAATCTGGCTTTTGCGCTGGAAAAACTGAATTCCTGCCAAGGTGCGCGCGTGATTCTTACGCCGCATCCAAAGGAACTTTGCGCGCTTGTGAACGCTTTAAATCTGAAAATTGAAAATCTTCCGCCTGAAAAAAATGAAAAATCCGGCGGAAAATATTCTCTTTCTGATGTTGTGAATTTCCGTTTTGAGTTTGGAAAAGCGTTTTCTGTAAAATTTCCGAACATTACGCTTGTTGCAAAAGGTGCGAATACTTATATTTTTAGCGGAAAAAAGGCTTTTATCTGCGACAAAGGCGAAAATTCTCTTGCAAAGGCTGGAAGCGGCGATGTGCTTGCCGGACTTTGCGCGGCTCTTCTTGCGCAGGGATATTCAGCAAGGGATGCGGCTTTGACCGCTGTTTATGCCCATGCGTCTGCAAGTAAAAAATTTGAATATAATTTTGAATGTACTCCGTTTGGCTTGATAGGGCGAATTTCGGATTTATAGACAATATGTAGTGCCATCCAGTTTGTAAAAACGTGGATTTAGCGTCAAAATGTTAATGACTAAATTAACAGTATGGGCGTTACCTCATACAAATTGGAGGCACTACATATTGTCTATGGGCTAAACAAGGAGAAATCCTTTTGTCTTTAGCCGGCAGGAAGTTTCTAAAATCATTGGAAATCTGACAGGAACAAAAAAACTTATAGCAAAGCTTCTTTATGGAACCGGACTGAGACTAAACGAGGCTTTGTCGCTTAGAATCTTAGATTTAGACTTTGACAGAAATGAAATAATTGTTCGTCACGGAAAAGGCGACAAAGACCGCCATGCAATGATTCCCCGAACACTCATTTGCGAATTAAAATCTCATATAGAAAATTTACGAAAAATTCACGAAGAAGATTTAAAGGCTGGTTTTGGCTCCGTAAAACTTCCCCAAGCTCTTTCTGATAAGTATCAGGGCGGAAGCAAGGAATTTAAATGGCAATGGCTTTTTCCACAAAAAAATAGATGGAAAAATATTCAGACAGGCGAGGAAGGCAGATGGCATTTAGATGAATCACTTATGCAGCGTGCCGTAAAACAGGCCATTTTGGAAGCTGGCATCAATAAAAACGCAAGTTTCCACACCTTTCGTCATTCTTTTGCAACTCACTTGCTGGAAAACGGATACGATATAAGGACAATCCAGGAACTTCTTAGCCACAGCGATGTGAGTACAACAATGATTTATACCCATGTCCTAAATCGCGGAGCCGGTGGTGTAATAAGTCCTCTGGATAAAATGTAAAACTTACCAGTATCCGTGTAAAAATCTGTATACATTCGTGAAATTTTTGTATATTAAGGAATAAGTAAAACGATGCAAGATTTTACACTGACACTTTTTGCAGTGTAAACTTCTTACAACTGATACGGAGAAATTATGTTATACGGACTGCCCACTGGGCAGCTTTTGTAAAAAGTAAAAAGTCCGATAGCAAAAAAATTAAAATTTTTGGAGGCTTTTTTATGAAAAAAGAATTCTTGTTGGGGGCATTAATATTTTCACTAATGTCATAAATTTTTGCTGTTGAAACTAAATATGATTCATTTGGTTTACATTTTTCAGTTCCATTAGTTTTTGAAACTGCAACAGAAAGCGGTGCAAAAGCTGAGTCAAACATGACATCCATTGGCTTTGGTATACATGCTTTGTCATTGTATACAGATAGGATTGGATTATATGTGAATTTGGATTTAGTATTTCCTCAGACAATGAATATGAAGGTAACTTATGGCGGAGTTACACAATCTTATTCAGTAAGTAGAAGTGATTATGATTCGTTATGGGGAATGGCAGCCTTGTTTGCACCTGCAATTTCAATTATCCATACAGACAAAATGTTATTTACAGTATCTCCAGGAATTCATTATACAATGATGTTTGCAGATGCTGCTTATGCTACAGCATCATATGTATTTGGCATCGGTGCTAACATTCAAGATAGTATTTTCTTTAGTTCAAATGGTTATTTTACAATTGGTGCAGATATAGCATATGATTTTTTAGGATTTACAATTGCAAATGGCGAATCAAAATCTGGCGGAACACATGATTTCATATTTAATCCAAAAATCGGTGTAGGATTTAGATTTAAATAAAAAAAGGAATATTTTTTCACAGAGTCAAGCTCTGTGAAAAAATTAATTGAACTTTAGGGCGAAGCAAGGTAGCGTTTGTAACGCGGCTTTACGCCGCTTAAAATTGTAAAATAGAAAATTTTCATTCCAATCATAGAAAGAATTTCTTTAATATAGAAAATATAGATTCGATGAATCTATAAAAATAGATATGGAGAAAATTGTTGTACGAAAGTAATTTCGTATAACAAAGGTTCGTAGCCGACAGGCAGTCAATCTGCCTGCGGTACAACCAGTTGTTATACGGACGCCCGCACTGGGGCGCTTTTGGAGAAAAAATGAAAAAAATATTTTCTTTATTTTTACTTTGTTCTATTTTTATGGGTTGTACTTCAGCAAAATTAATTTCAAGCACAACAATTCCAAGTGAAAAAGAAACAGTATATATAAGTTTTGATAATACACAAGCAACAGTAAGTTCGGGAGGATTCGTTGTTGGTAATGCATTTTTTGCAGGAACTGATACAGCTTCTTTTAACACATTGGAAAACAGAATGCTTACAAAAACCTCATTGATTGAAAAAGGATATAAAGTAACCCAAAAAATTGTAAATGCAGATATGATACTTTATGGTGGTTGTGAATCAAGTGAAATCCAATCTGTAGTAACTCTTTTACTTGTAGATGTAAAAACAGAAGAAGAATATGTTCTTGCAAAGGGTACCTATGGAATGGGGATGGATTTAAAAGGTGATATGAAAGGAGCCTTAAAAAACGCACTAAAAAGTATACCCAACAAATAAATAAATTGAAAATGCGGTCAAGCCGCGTTTTTTTTTATCATATTTTACTTGACAATAAAGATATACAATGTATATACTATATATATGGAGGTAGCATTATGCAAGCAGTAGTTCAGAAATGGGGCAACAGCCTCGGTTTTAGGATTCCGTCACTTTGGGCTAAAGATAATAATGTAAAGAATGGCAGTAAAATTGAAGTAATAGCTGAAAAAGGGAAAATGGTAATTCTTCCTCAGAAAAAGACTCTTGATGATATGCTGGCTATGGTTACTTCAGAAAACATTCATTCAGAAATATCAACTGGCAATTCGGTAGGTAATGAAGAATGGTAAATTCAAATTATATTCCCGAAAAAGGTGATTTAGTCTGGCTTGATTTTAATCCACAAGCAGGTCATGAACAAAAAGGTCGACGTCCTGCAATTTGTGTTTCTCAGAAAAAATACAATCAGAAAATAGGTCTTGCATTATTCTGTCCTATTACAAGTCATATCAAAGGCTATCCTTTTGAAATTGTATTGGACAATCATTCTATCAACGGTTGCATTTTAAGTGACCAGATAAAAAATCTTGATTATAAACAAAGAAACTGTGATTTTATAGAAAAATCGACAGAAGAAGAAATTGATTCTGTTGTAGATAATATAAAACTGTTAATAGAATAATCACATAACAAAGCTTCAAAGCCGACAAACCGGTCAAGCCCGCTGCGGTACAACCAGTTGTTAGGCGGACGGCTCACTGAGCCGCTTATTGTTAATAAGAAAATCCTCCAACATTATTCACCGAAAGAATAAAATCTAGACAATATGTAGTGTCTCCAGTTTGTGTGAGGTAATGCCCATACTGTTAATTTAGTCATTAACATTTTGACGCTAAATCCACGTTTTTACAAACTGGATGGCACTACATATTGTCTATGGGCTAAACAGTAAGAAATTACTGCGAACTCCCGCTTAATAGACAGAAAGAACTTTTGGCGGATCATTGACCTGTTGGTAATGGTGGAAACAAAGTTTCAACCTAAATCCACGAATATCAGGATGGTCTAGTGCCGAAAATCTTGATTTCTAAAGCCTTTTCTTTTTTATATTTTATTGTTTTGTCATTGACAAATGGCACAACATATCAGGAAAATGTTATATAACTTTAATTTCGAGTTTTTTTGCAAATTATGAAAGAACGCTCTCGGCGTATTTCCAATTTGCTCAGATGGATTTGGCTCGAATCCGGGTGCTTCGCACTTTAATTAATTCAATCGCCAAAAATCTTCACAAATTGCAAATCTGCCTGCGCTTTTATTCTTTTTACAAAGAACTCGAAATTCGGGCTAATTAAAAAAATATCTTAAAAAAATATCTTAAAACACTTGAGTTTTTTTCTGTAAAGTTATATAAAAATATCAACATCAATGGCGATGTGAATTTTTTCTAATCTGTTTAGTTGAAATTCACACCGCTTTTTTTTTTGCAAAAAATAAATTTTGTACCTGGGGGTTCAATAAATGACAAACATACCTGAGTTATTTGGAAACATGGTTTTTAACCAGACAGTTATGAAAGACCGCCTGCCTAAGGAAACTTTTAAGGCGCTTAAGAAAACTCTTGATTCCGGCGTTCCACTAGAACTTGATGTTGCGAACGTTGTTGCCCACGCAATGAAAGAATGGGCGATTGAAAAAGGCGCTACTCACTTTGCGCATTGGTTTCAGCCTTTGACCGGTATTACTGCGGAAAAGCACGATTCATTTATTAATCCTCAGGATGATGGATCTGTAATCATGTCTTTCAGCGGAAAAGAGCTTGTAAAGGGAGAGCCTGACGCGTCTTCTTTTCCGTCTGGCGGACACCGCGCTACATTTGAAGCCCGAGGCTACACAGTTTGGGATCCTACATCGTATCCTTTTATAAAGGAGCATACGCTTTGTATTCCAACAGCGTTCTGTTCTTACACAGGCGAGGCTCTTGACAAGAAAACACCATTGCTTCGTTCTATGGAAGCCCTGGACAAGCAGGCAAAACGAATCCTTAAGCTTTTTGGAAAAACTGTAAGCCATGTCGCGACGACTGTTGGCGCGGAACAGGAGTATTTTATTGTTGACCACGATTTATGGTCGCAGAGAAAAGACCTCCGCATGACAGGACGCACTTTGTTCGGCGCAAAGCCTTCTAAAGGTCAGGAAATGGATGACCAGTATTTTGCGGCGTTGAATCCACGTATTGTAAAATATATGGAAGATTTGAACGAAACCTTGTGGAAGTACGGAATTCTTTCCAAGACAGAGCACAATGAGGTTGCGCCGGCGCAGCATGAAATGGCTCCGATTTTCAGCACGACAAACATCGCGGTTGACCAGAACCAGCTTACAATGGAAGTTATGCGAAAAGTTGCAAAGCGCCATGGACTGGAATGTCTTTTGCACGAAAAGCCATTCGCAGGACTCAACGGCTCTGGAAAGCATAATAACTGGTCAATGTCTACAAATGAAGGCGAAAACCTTCTTGAACCAGGAAAGACTCCAGAATCAAATGCGCAGTTTCTGCTTTTCCTTACGGCAATCTTAAAATCTGTTGATGAAAATCAGGATTTGCTCCGTATTTCTGTTGCCTCTGCCGGAAACGATCACCGGCTTGGAGCGAACGAAGCGCCACCGGCAATCATTTCTGTTTATCTTGGCGATGAGCTTCACAACGTTCTTAAATCAATTGTTGAAGGCAAATCATATTCTGCTGATAAAAAATCTAAGATGACAATTGGTGTTGATGTTCTGCCGCCGATTCCAAAAGATTCTACAGACCGAAACAGAACTTCGCCGTTTGCATTCACTGGAAACAAGTTTGAATTCCGTTCTGCCGGTTCAAGCGTTTCTTTGGCAGGTCCTAACACAACTTTGAACGCGATTGTCGCGGAAACCTTAAAAGCGTTTGCCGATGAGCTTGAGGGCGCAAAGGATTTTGAAAAATCTTTGAACACTCTTATCGAGCGTGAAGTAAAAGCGCACTGGAGAATTGTTTTCAACGGAAACGGCTACGATGAGTCATGGAAAAAAGAGGCTGCAAGACGCGGACTTCTTGAACTCAGGACAACGCCAGATGCTGTGGCGCATTACCTTGATGAAAAGAACGTAAAACTTTTTACAAATACCGGCGTCTACACAAAAGAGGAAATGGAAAGCCACTACGAAATCAAGCTTGAAAAATATGCCCAGCTTTTGAACATTGAAGTTGAAACAATGCTTGAAATGATTAACAAAGACATCTTGCCGGCTGCATACAAATACATTGCGGCTGTGTCAAGGACAGTTGTTAATCTCAGGGCTGTTGTTCCTTCTGCAAAAGCGGCTGCTGAAAGCGCATTGCTTACAAAACTTGATGCCCTTACCGGTGATTTGGCTGCAAAAACCGAATCGCTTGCAAAAATCCATCTTGCTGCGAAAGCAAGCGGCGATGTAATGGCGGTTGCGAAAGCGTATGCGGACAAAGTTATTCCGGCAATGGCAGAAGCACGCGCTGTTGCAGACGAAATTGAACCGCTGCTTGGCGAAGAATACAAACCGTTCCCTTGCTACGAAGATTTGCTGTACAGAGTTTAATTGATATTTGAACGGATATCGCAAACCCCGATGCTTGCAGACGCTCTGCTTGCGTCGGGGTTTGCTCGTTTTATAAAAGAATGTATAATGTCTTTATGAAAATTGAAAAAAGTGCTTTATATGAACGGCTGATGATTTTTTTTGCCGCGGTGGTTCAGCTTGTAGGTTTTTATATAAGCATAACTATCGAAGACTATGCACATTCATTTTTGCCATATTGCACGATTATAGTTCCTGCTGTGAATATTTCGTGCGCGGCTATTTGTCTTGTTCTGGTGTTTTTCTATAAAATACGTTTTATGCAGTCTGTTGTGCTGTTTATTCAGGGAATTACAATGACCTTGAACAATCTTATGTTTTTGGGACTGTACTTGTATTTTTTTGGAATCGCGCTTCTTTTTTGCAATGGTTATTTTAAGACTGATATACGAAAAAAAGTTATCATTTGCCTGGTTCCTCTGTTTTTGTCGTTGTTTGTAATCCTTCCTGTCAGCCGTTTAAAATTTTTTATGGCAGTGGCATATTCATTGTTTCTAACTTTTGCTTTTTCTCACATTTATAATATCTTGAAGGATAAAATGTTTGACTTGTTTCCTTTTCTTTCAAAGAAGATTTCAAAAATCGATTTGCCGTCTCCGAAAAAACACTTAAGACTTTCTGACTATGGAATTTCAGGCAGGCAGAGTAAACTTGTTGAAGAATTTTTGAACGGTGAGACAAACTACAAAAACCTTGCGGAAATTTTCATTACAAGTGAATCTACCGTAAAGCGTGAAATGGCGGAAATATGCCGAAAACTTGGTGTGGAAAACTCCATGATGCTGCGTCTTTTGTTGAATCAATACTCTGAAATAGTTTATTAAGCCGAATTTCTGATTTGCAGGCGGCAAACTGAAAATCGCGGAAAGCATTTTTTTCAATTTATAAAAAACTTAAATTTTGACCTTGTCAAAATTGTTACAAAAATTATTTTTTTTTTCTTGCAATTTTTTTTGAAATTTTATATAACTACTTATGTCAAAGGCGACACGAACTTGTAGAGTGCAAATTCGTGTCGCCTTTTTTTTATTTTGATTTTTAACTTTGTTAGAATCAAAGAATTCTTTATGCACAATGGCGTGCGGACAGCTTTGGGAATTCCATCTGCTGTCTGCGCGCCATTTTTTTTGCAGTTTGGAGGTATTGTTATGGATTCTGCTGCTTTAATGGAAGCGATAAAGTCCGTTTCCAGCGACTTGTGGGGCGTGTGGTTTCTTTTAGGCGCCGCCCTTGTTTTTTGGATGCAGGCAGGTTTTGCAATGGTTGAAACAGGTTTTACCCGCGCAAAAAATACGGGCAACATCATCATGAAAAACCTGATGGACTTTTGTATTGGTACTGTAATGTTTATCGCAATCGGTTTTGGCCTTTTCCTTGGAGAAAATGCTTTCTTCGGTCTTATTGGAAAGCCAAACTGGCAGGTATTTACTGACTATGCAAACTTTGACTGGTCAAACTTTATCTTCAACCTTGTGTTCTGCGCTACAGCGGCGACAATCGTTTCCGGTGCAATGGCAGAACGAACAAAGTTCCTTTCTTACTGTGTATACTCTGCGGTGATTTCCGCGGTTATCTATCCTATTGAAGCGCACTGGACATGGGGCGGCGGTTGGCTTGCTCAGCTTGGATTCCATGATTTTGCCGGTTCAAACTGTATCCACATGGTCGGCGGTATTTGCGCGCTGATTGGTGCTGCTATGGTCGGTCCGCGTATCGGAAAATTTACAAAGTCTGGTGACGGCAAGGTGACAGAAGTTCACGCTTTCCCTGGCCATAACATTCCGATTGGCGCGCTTGGTGTATTTATTCTTTGGTTGGGTTGGTACGGATTCAACGGCGCTGCTGCTGTTTCAGTTCCGGAACTTGCCTCTATTTTTGTAACAACAACAATTGCTCCGGCAGTCGCGACAGTCGCTTGTATGATTTTCACTTGGATTAAATACGGCAAGCCTGATGTTTCTATGTGCTTGAACGCTTCTTTGGCTGGTCTTGTTGCTATTACTGCGCCTTGTGATGTTACAGATGCCTTTGGCGCTTCGATAATTGGTCTTGTGGCAGGTCTGCTTGTTGTGTTTGGCGTTTGGTTTTTGGACTATAAGCTTCATATTGATGACCCGGTTGGTGCTGTTGCGGTTCACTGTTTGAACGGTATCTGGGGAACAATCTCTGTAGGTCTTTTTGCAACTCCAACCGCTCCGGCTTTTGCCCGCGCGATTTCTGGAGGAGCGAACCAGATTTCCGGCGCCGGACTTTTCTATGGCGGCGGTTTCAAGTGCCTTGGAATCCAGTTTGTTGGCTTGCTGGCTACAGCGGCGTGGACGGCTGTTACAATCACAATTGTATTTATTGTAATTAAAAAGATTTTGGGACTTCGTGTTTCTGCGGAAGAAGAAATTGTTGGTCTTGACCGGCTTGAACATGGCCTTGAATCTGGCTATGCAGGATTTGCGACAATGTATTCATCAGAAGAATATGCAGAGGCTGAGGAGGCTGGAGTTACAATTCCAAAGACATCAGTTCCTGTTGAAACGGCCGTTCCTGTTCATACAGAAACCGCTCCGGCTGATGCAAAATTCAGCAAGGTTGTAATAGTTACGCGCCAGACAAAGTTCGATACCTTGAAGGCGGCGATGAATTCAATCGGCGTTACTGGAATGACTGTTGTGAACGTAATGGGCTGCGGAATGCAGAAAGGCGCAAGCGAATTCTACCGTGGCGCGCCTGTTGAAATGACACTTCTTCCAAAGATTAAGGTTGAAATCGTTGTTTCAAAAGTTCCTGTAAGAACTGTAATCGACGCCGCTAAAAAAGCTCTTTACACAGGACATATTGGAGATGGAAAAATCTTTGTTTACCCTGTAGAAGAAGTCGTAAAAATCAGAACTGGAGAAGAAGGTTACGCTGCTCTTCAGTATGATGACGAGTAAAAATAAAAGGCAATAAAAAAGAAGATGTCCAATAAATTCTAAATGGTTGTAATATATGTATTTAGAATTTCTGGTAAAGCCTATAAATGACAAAAAAGATACTTATTGGACATCACCTTTTTTATATATTTTTGGTTCACAAAGTCATGTAACCCCGGCTTTGTGAACCTTTTTTTTGTGATTTTAAAAAACTTAAAGTTCTCCGGAAACAGCCGCGCCTGGCAAACCAATGTCTTTTCTGTAGAACGCTCCGTCAAAATGAACGCCCTGTATTGCCTTGTAGGCATTTTTCCAGGCTTCGTCAAAAGTTTTTCCGAAAGTGGAGCAGGCAAGCACACGGCCGCCGTTTGTAAGCATTTTGCCGTCTTCAAGTTTTGCGCCTGCGATAAAGATTTTTGCTCCGGCTTCAGAGATTTTGCTTTCGTCAAAAGAAATTACCTTTCCTTTCGGATAGCTTCCCGGGTATCCGCCTGAAACAACAACAGGACTAACCTGATAACCTTTTTTCCATGAGAAATTAAAATCTTTTAATGTTCCGTCTGTGATAGCTCTGCACATTTCAACAAAGTCAAAATCCATTAGCGGCAGGACTGACTGCGTTTCCGGGTCGCCAAGACGAACGTTGTATTCCAGAAGTTTTGGTCCGTCCTTTGTGAGCATAACGCCAAAAAACAGGAATCCGCGGTAATCAAAGCCTTCTTTTACAAGACCTTTTAATGTTGGCTCAAGGCAAGTTCTGTTGAATTCCGCCATCGTTTCTGCCGTAACATCGTCTAGCGGGCAGACAGAACCCATTCCGCCTGTGTTAGGGCCTTTTGCGCCGTCTTCAAGCCGCTTGTGGTCGCGCGCGGGCAAGAACGGAATTATGCAGGCATTTTCCGGATGTTCCGGGTTTACGCTTACAGCGGAAAGAACTGAAATCTCAACGCCCTGCAAATAATCTTCGATTACAAGTTTTTGCCCCGCATTGCCAACTCTTCCAGATTCCATTAAATCTGTGATTGCCGCAAGAGCGTCTTCTGTGGTTGCCGCAACAACAACGCCTTTTCCTGCTGCAAGTCCGTCCGCTTTTATTACGATTGGCGCGCCATGCTGTCTGACATATTCTTCCGCAGCCTTCTTGTCTGTAAAAGTTTTACTTTTTGCGCAGGCTACGCCGTATTTTTCCATAAAATCTTTAGAAAGGTCTTTTGAAGCCTCCAGCTGCGCTGCCGCTTTCTTTGGACCTACGCAAGGAATTCCTGCCGCCCAAAAAACATCCGCAAGCCCTTCCGCAAGAGGATCTTCCGGCCCGATTACAGCCATTGTGCAATTTTCGTGCTTTGCGATTTGAATGTATGGATTTTCCGAACCGTTTATGTAGCCGCAGTCTTTTATTTCAACGTTAAGGCACTTTTCTTCTTTTGCTGTGCCGCCGTTTCCCGGAACACAGACAACCTTTTCAACACTGGAACTCTGAGCAATTTTCCACGCAATAGTGTGCTCACGACCACCATTGCCAACAACGATAATATTCATTCTTTTATTTTACAGAATTTATGCAAAAAAGTACAACTTAATTGCAGGACGGAAATAAACGTTCCCCGGCGCAAGCGGTTGGAAAAAAGACTATGCAAGAATCAGGGACAGGGCAAACGCATTATAAATAATTTAAGTAAACTTTGCGCGAAGGAACGGT
>OIWT01001404.1_pt1 | contig 29132 bp, 46 predicted proteins | sample 1587701 | NCBI WGS metagenome assembly OIWT01 (sample SAMEA3888904, study PRJEB22519) | human gut metagenome | biome: human gut; feature: human-associated habitat; material: faeces | place: Denmark | collected 2009 | reverse complement strand
GGGCTCGTCCACGTTGGCTTCGAGAATGTCGTCGATATCGTCGGTCTCTCCGGCGGGTTCCACTTCGGCGTCCGCATCCTGCGCGTACACAGGTGCAGGTTAAGGAAAACGAGCACAGAGGAGGAACTCCCCAAACAAAGGATATGCATGGCAGCAAAGCAGAGCACCGCAAAGAACAGAAGCGTAATCAAGTAAGAGAATCTCATTGAATCGTATACGAGGAGTATAATGCCGCCTTCTCCCCTCGTATTCAACATGCATGATGCACGCGAAGTGATTCGCCGGCTTCATGGTGATTATGGAATCACTCATAGCGTCAAGAATTGTATTCCTTCATGGGCTCTTCTCTTTCCCCGAAGCACGGAAATGTGCGTTGGATGGAATGAGAAGGGTGATTACAATGCAGTGGAGCGTGTTTTGGGAACAGTCCATGATCCAATCACAACGGTGTATAGCCTATGGGATGGGAAGGAATGGATGTGCGCTATCGAAATCACTATTCCGTTTTCATGTATTGCATCCCACATCCCCCAAGAATTCAAATCTGTTGACGTTTTTCTCGTTCAACGCCAAAAAGAGACAGAATGCCGGGCTATAATGACGCCTTGAAAGAGGTTTCCTCCATTCTGGAAAGGATGGGGACAAACGCTCCTTTAGCCGCCTTTGAGAGGATCAAGTCGTTGATGCTGCAGAACCAGCCCATCTTTAACCAAATTTGTGACATAATTGAAAGAAATATAATGAACGTTGCGGGTCCCTTCTCCCTGTCAAGAGTAGGCTTCCGTCCAGAATAAGAAGTCCATTTTATACCTCATGGACTACCTGTTCAAGAATCTGGGCGGTCGCATCACCAAGTACTACGTTCGCCCTCTCCCCTCCATTATCTGCAACTACTTTGAGTCGGTTTGTTTTTCCCACTCTACCTCATTGTGCTAGGCAAAAGACGAAATGCGATCGACTATCGCCAAGATCGTGGGATCGTGGGCGCGAGCCAACTATTTCCCCCAGCCGGTGATTATGGAGATCATCGTCCTTGCTGCGGTGTGGTGTGACGCGTAGCGGAGAGTGCAATCGTCCTGCCAGGGTCCCCAGCACTTCGAGATGGTGTGGAACCAGCCGTTCAACGCCGCCCTCTATGGGCGCATCGCGCGTCAGGCGCCGCGCAATCCGCAGCAATCCTCCTACCACACGGTGGATTACCTGGACGACGACACGCTGGGCCCCGTTGGCGACGACGACGACCTGAACCCCGACTTCACCATCAACACGGAGCTGCTTCATCGCACCGTCTTTCCCGTTTCCCCCTCGCTTTCGGTTCACCGGTAGACGCTGCTGTGCCAGTTCCAGTACGTGCAGGAGGTGTGGCGCTACCAGCTGGAGCAGAACAAGACGCACAGCCACGCCACGCCGGTGGTGGAGCTGGCCGCCCCGCCCGTGGAGGAGGCGAGTGTGGGCTCCGTGCTGTACACCTTCAGCAACTGGAAGGACGCGGACGCGCTGGTGATCGCCGGGCGCGACTATCTCGGCGCGATGCGCACGCGGGCGAAGCACCACTGCGATCAGTGCGGCGTGCTGTTCAAGAAGACGGAGGAGGTGAGAGATGGTGGGAGAAGTGAGGGATAGTACTCGGCGCACATCCGGCTGCACCAGGCGAACAACGAGCTGTTCCAGAAGCAGAAGGTGTACCGCGGGTGGTACAAGCCGCAGCGCGAGTGGCTGGAGAAGGATGTGGCGGAGGAGGTGGAGGAGGCGAAGGAGGAGACGCAGTATGTGGAGTACGACGTGGACTTCCCGACGTGCGGCGTGTGCGGCGAGAAGCTGGAGGTGAAGGACATCGACGACGAGGTGCGCAAGGGACTGTTCTTCGTGGACGCCGTGCGACCCGTGGCGAACGGGCCGGTGTACCACGTGAAGTGTCTGCGCATCCGCGAGGAGGAGGAGAGGGAGAAGGTGGAGAAGAAGGAGCCGGAGGTGAAGGCGGAGAAGAAGGAGGAGCCCATACTGGTGAAGGAGGAGAAGAAGGTGGAGGACGTGGACTTCACTTTTGAATACCGTGTTTGTAACAAAGAGACCATCGAACCACTTCCATCAGCGCCTGCTGGTACGCCTTCATGCGCTCCATCAGACTCCGCATCAGCTCCTCGCGCATCTGGATCCGTTCGTTCGTCGCCTGCTCCATCTTCCGTATCTACGCCTCACCGCCTTCTCCATCGCCCACGCTCTCCTCCTCCGCCTCCACCGCCGCCTCCAGCTCCTTCACTTGCGTCGTCAGCGCCTCCAGCTCGCTGCGCAGCGTCTCGTTCTCGCTCTGCAGACTCACCAGCTTCTCCGCCGAGGACTTGGCCGTCGTCGCCATGGTCACCTGAAGCGTCTTCAGACCCTCGTCCTGGCGTCTCCGCTGCAACTCCATCTTCTACTCCTCACATTCCCTCCAGACTGTCACCTTCTCTTCGATCGTCGCGTCCGCGATCTGCTGCTTCACCTCCTTTATCCGATTCTTCGTGGTTTCCACGGTTTCCACCAACTCCTTTCTCTTCTCCGCTTTTCCCCTTATTTCCTCCAGCTCCTTCACCACGCCCTCCAGTCTCTACTCATCACACCCACCCTCTTCAGTCACCTTCTCCGCTGCGGTCATAATGGCGTGCTGCCCCTCCATGTCCGTCGCTTGGAGGGAAAGGGTGCGACATTCCGACGTGTAACGGGCGTAGTCGTTTTTCATGTCCGCCACGTCCTGCTAGCGATTATCCGCGGAGGAAGAAAACACGGTCAACTTGCGAGGAGAGGCGATGATGCGATCACTCAGTTCCAGCGTGGTTTGGTTCTCGTCCTTGATCTGCTGCTCAAACACATTCTATCCTAATAGCGGAGTCGGAATCAATACGATTAGCTTCGTGATCTCCTTCATTTCCACCTTGATGGCGTTGTTATTCTCCTTCAGCCGCTGCTGCTCGATGTTGAGCTTTTCAATCTCCTCCTCCAGCCGTTTGTTCTTCTCCTTCTGATCAACCACAATGCCGCGATCGCGTTGCTTTTGTGACCTACTTCGTTATGTATCGCATTTAGCACGACTCCAGCGCCGCCTTATGACCCTGCTGTACCTTTATGTCGTATTCGATGTTTCTTATCTTCTCACTCAGCTGGTTCTAGGATTCACGATCACTGCACAGTAGCACACCTTTTTATCTCGATATACTCGCAATTGATCGATAACAACGTCAGAAAACATGATGAAGTTGATAGCCGCGCTGAGCTGCTCCCGGAAGCGAGCGGCTGTGGGTCGCAGCAGATCCGCCAGGCTGAAGTCGCGGACGCGGCAAACTGCCATGAAGTCACTCCTATTCGAATGATACCCATTCCAATCCACGCACAAGGGACCAAACAGCGTGATCGCCGAAATCAAATGCTGATTATTCTCCAAGCCGTACTTCTTTGCATTCTCCTTGTCATAAGCGACGATTTCGTCCGCTGGCAGACCCGAACTTATGCTCATCAGGCTGATGAAGGTGTTCAGAACGTTCTTGGTGTTCGGGGTGCTCAGATCCTTCGCCTCCATCGGAATTCCCAGCTGCTTCATGTTATCCAAAATCTCTCGGTCCGGTAGTATCGGAAATGAAAAGGTACCAGCCGCAGCACTCATCGTTTTCAAATACTGCCCTCCGCCAAATCCTCTTTGCCTGTTCAACAAACACAACGCTTAGCTCTTGGCCGTTCCCAGCAACTGATCCATCTTCGCAAGCTCTACACGTCAACCAACGCTTCCTCCCGCACCATCCATATACGCGGCATCATCGTCGTCATCCTCATCACCCGCATCATTTATCGAGTCCGTCATGTCCACTTGAGTGGGTAGTTCAGTCTGAACATTCTGAGCAGATTGAATCGTCTGGGCAGATTGATCAGATTGAGCAGATTGAACCGTCTGAGTAGACTGAGGAGACTGAGCAGGCGGAAGAGACACGGCAAGGGCCTTCTTCTTCTCCTCCTCCTGGGCAGCGAGAATCTCCGCACGGGTCCGCACCACGAGGTCGTCGACGGAGACGGGCTTCTCCTTCTTTGCTCGCTGCGCGTTCTTCGCCATATGTCCATCAATCATCTGCTTCATGCTGTGACGGACTCTCTCCCCACGCACCTCCAAACTCTCCTGCTTCGTCGGCGCGCTGTAGCCAAGGGGATCCGCGTTGCCCTCATCCACGATGTTAATGCGCTTCGCAGGTGGCGCGGGCGGCGCTTGCCTCTTCTGCGCTGCAGCGGGGGCCGCAAGGCCGTTGCTCTTCATGATGTCCATAAGCGCATTGAGTTGCTCCGCAATCGCCTCCTCCTTGTTACGGATGTGGAGGAAAGGGCAGGAATCGCCGTTCTTGCAGCCTCCGTGGGTGTAGTAGTAGCAGATCTTCTGCGCAGGCTTCTTCGTGGGCGGCGGGTACTTGTGCTGCGAGCGAGACATGGACACCGACGGCTGCGAATGACAAGGAGAACGGAGATCATACGAGACAGGGCAAATGGATAAACATGCAGTTGGGATCGTGACACCCGCCGTGGAGGTACTTTGAACAAAGAATATTCACCTGCTTCACTTCCTCCTTATGTCTGAAGGGGCAGCTATCTCCCTAAACGAGCGTTAGAACCGTTCTCTCTGGAAGAACCCAACGCCGACAACAACACCACGTACCTTCGTGCAACCCGTCGTCAAAAAATAGCGGCAATCTACAACATTTGGAGCGTTTGCATCAGAAGAAGAAGGCTGAGCCATTTCCTACACACCGGTTAGCTTCATTCTCACTCGTTCCGAACTCAAACATCACGAAACCGCACAACAGGAACAACGAGAACGTACAGGTTTCGTATTTGCATATGCGTTATTTATTGGCTGATCTGACATGGCCCGTATATGTACTCTAGAGGGTAGTCTGTAGACCTTTGAAAAGGATTCAAAGAATGGCCCTTTTCGCTGTTTTCAACAAGAAAAGAATTGGGTTAGGGCCCTTTTGTGCTCTCCGACCCGATTCCGAACAAACAGCGACTACCCTTTGATCACTTTGTATTTCACAGAATTCACATCGCGACACAGAGGAAGAACGCCTCGGTTTCCAGCGTACTTCTCCTGCACCGCATCCAAGTAATAGTAGCACACGAGCGTCATCTCAGGACGGTCCTTGCTTCCGTACGAGCGGATAAACCGGTTACGGAAGGAAGAACTAGTACTCACACGCTCTTTCCATTCTCACTCTCGATGAACCAAGTCAACGGAGAATACGTCGCTTGGAATATAGAAGGAGTAGCCCTGGTACCGCAAGTGGTCGACGTATTGCACCTTGTTGCAGCCGTAGTTGATGAATCGCTCGTCGAAAAGGAGGGTGTCCTCATTGTACCGCAGCATGACATAGCTACAATGGAGAAGCTCGAAAAGAGATACGGCTCTTGGAAGCGCGAGGGAAAGCACCGAATGTGCAGCAATTGGTCAGCCGGCGAATTCATCCACACCGTGTTGACGTAGTTCTACTGATAAGCAAAGAGCAGCGTGCAGCACATGCGTGTCGCGGCTCTCTTTTCTCATACTGCACTTCCCCGCATCGAAGCACGAAACCAGCTCTGCTTTTGTCTTCGGGAAGAACCGGTCACTTCTACTCCTCATTCGCTCCCGCCGCCTCCACGCCACAGCGCACTCCTCAAGAGTCTCGCACTTCTTCAATATCCTCTCCTTCTTCGCCGCGAAGATTGACGGCATGATGACAGCGGACCGGTTTGACAGTAGCACCTTCTTCGGCAGGCGAAGCAGTCGTTGATAGGCCGAAGCTACCTCTGACTCCATCACACAACTCTTACGAATCGGCCACAAATCCATGTCCGTCACGAGGAAGTGTGTAGTGTGCACGTTCTTGATGGCGATGTTGCGGAGAAGGTTCACGGGGAAGTCGTTGAAGTACCGTTCCTTGCGCTTCACGGCGTGGAGAATGACCGTGAAGCGCGGCGGCAGTGCCAGCGAGGGAACCAGCTTGCGAGCAGCGTCGAGTCGGTTGTGGGGGAGGTGGATGGTGGCCACCAAGGGGCTGAACATGAGAGAGGGAGAGAGAAAACACCCCTGCCAGCGTGCGGCGAAGTAGCGAAGGAGGAAGAGGCGGTCGGGGCTATGGGGAAGAGAGGGGGGCAAGAAATACGTTCCGGCGAGGATGAGTGTAATGTCGACATGGTCTGGTGAAGAACTGAACTCTGAGGATGACATGATGGCATGATGCGCACTGTTGGAGAGGGGAGTGTACGGGACGCAGGAAGAATTGCCGTGACAGGTGTAGCAGTGGAGACACACTCCCAGAAGGGAGGTATTCTGAAGGATGGGCTTGAACAGCGATGGCTTCTTCTGCTGCACTAGGGATGAGTACGGCAAGACAGAACAACGCTTCTCTAGTTGCTGGGTGAAGTAAATGGAGAAGGGACCATCCGGATGGAGTTCTGCAAAAGTGCCCTTCTTGGGGTTGTTCATGCCCATACGACGCCACTTTGGAGACCGGCGTATTCTAGACGACCGAGTTCCTCTGTTTGGAGGCGACTGGGATAGGGAGGTGTTGGTTTCGCGAATTGAATCACCATACTCTTCCCATTCAAGAGGGGCATGAAGAGATGCAGTGGGAGAGCCAGATGCAGTTGGAGACAGAGACGCGTTTTCATTGGAATCGAAGTGGAGGTCATTCGCTGTGCTTCCCGTAAATGGAGTTGAAAGGAAAGAAGTGCTGTCGTTCCTAATCCTGAGTCTGTTTCTGCATATGTACTCCGCATTCATTGGAATTGCTGTAGGAATTCCATCCGTAACATTCACAACACTATATGTTGCCTACAAGGTGACAATCCACAAACACGCTGCACATTTTGGCTGTAAAGAGACCATGAATCACAGTGATGGAAATGACCATACTCAAACGCATACCGACTACTGGGGAAACAGAGGCTTGACTCGTACGGCAAGAGGATCAGAACCGAGAGTAGGTATGTGAATAGCACGACACAAGCGCATATCCACTTCATCCTTTGCCTTTGGTGAAAAGACGAAAACTGGGATGGTTTCGCACGTGCAAATTTTCGAATGGACACTGAATCAACTCATTTACTTACTTATGGAGAAGAAGAAGGTGGTGGTTGGAATTGATCTCGGAACCACAACGAGTTGTGCATTTGTTCCGTACAATGGAAGACTGGAGAACATCGTTCACCTAGGGAATCGTAATATCATCGATTCTGTTATCAAAAGCACACCTACGGGTGCAGCCGTACTAACTGTGGATACTGCTGCTCATGCTAGACAGTTGGAAGGCAAGGGGTGTGTATATGAAGCGAAAAGACTGATTGGAAGGAAGTATGCAGAGGTAAAGAAGGAGGTGGATAGGAATGAATGGCCGTTTGAAGTGTTTGAAGGCGATGATGGTTATGCTGCCATTCGCGTGACTTTGAGATATAAAGGGAGTGATGGAAAGATTATGGAAGAGAAGCGTGAATTGTATCCTGAAGAGGTTGGTGCTTACATCTTACGAGACATAAGAAAGCGAGCAGAGAGGTTGTTGGATTGTTCAGTCGATTCGTGTGTGATTGGATGCCCAGTTGATTTCAGTTTTGAGCAGCGTAAGAGAACCGTGGAAGCCGCTGTGTTGGCTGGTTTTACACTTGATAACATTTCTCTCTATCCTGAATCGACTTTGGCGGCAATTGCTTATGCAGAAGAGTATGACAGAGAAGCAACGAAGCCTCGTGTTTATCTGGTGTATGACTTTGGAGGTGGTACATTTGATGTTTCAATTGTGAAAAGAAACGGAAGTAAGTATGAAACGATCGCAACAGAAGGAGATGGAAATTGTGGCGGAAAGGACATTGATGTGAGACTGATGAAGGTGATTCGTGAGGATTTGAAAGATGAGGGTTATGAGATCAACGAGAATCGTTTATCGAAGATGAAGTTTGCTTGTAAACAAATGAAGGAATTGTTGTTGACGAATTCGAGTTATGATATGTGTTGTGATTTTGTGAGACATGCTAATGAGGATGATTATCCTGTAAAGCGAATGACGAGTGCTGCTGTGGATGCAATAGCGAAGCCGGTAATAGAGAAAACGCTAGGAGTCGTGAAGAGACTGCTGAAGAAGAAGTCATACACTGTGAATGATATTGATTATGTGTTTATGGCGGGTGGTTCAAGCAAGTTGAATGGTGTGAGAGTGTCCTTGGAGAAACTGTTTGGTTCTGAGAAGGTGAAGTGTGATACTACTTGTTTGTGTGAGGCTGCGATTGCGAAAGGAGCTGCATTGGTGAGTTTGAGTAATGTACTGCCAGTGGACCCGGTACCTACGCCCCCCATCGATCCTGGTGTAGCAGCAGCTCATATAGATGACCCATTTACATCTTCTGCAATAATGCAGTCGGTAGGCAGTGAAGTGGAGCCGGTACCTAAGCCTCCATACAAACCTATTGTGCCACCGGCTCCTGAAGAAGACCAAAAGACATCTTCTACATTGAATGACACAATGCCCTATTCTGTAGTGATAAAGACGGCAGATGGTGAGGTGGAATTGGTTCCAAAGGGTGAGTTGTTGGATCATGAGTTTTTCAAGTATGTGTTTCCCTCTTCAACTTTCAATTCCGCTGTGATTGAGTTTGGAGTGCGTAATGGGAATGCTCTGACGCCTGTTGGTTCCATTAGCATTCCAGTGAATTCGCAGAAAGATGTGAAGGCTCAGCCTCTGCGTGTTGAAGCAACAATGGAGGGTAGTGGAGAGATGAATGTGTGTGTGAAGAACGAGGTGGATAGTAGTATGGCCGACTACAAGGCGGACATCAATTTGCTCATAGATGCAAAGAGCATAAATGCGATAAGCAAGAGCGTTAGATTGAATCAGGACCAGGATAATCAGGATGCGATGGAAGAGTTGAGAACTGATATTCAGGCCATCTATGAGACGGTGAGGTATGGAGGAGATAAGCTGGATAACGAGGCAATAAGAAAAGAATGGCTAACAGTTGTGAAGAAGAGCGAATCATGCCATTCAGTGGAGGAGCTTAAGGTACTAAAGGAGAAGATCGAGAAGATGAGAAATGAATTGTAACTACGCTGCTGTGAAGTCTTAATCATGTTTGTTGCAAAGGAGAGGAACAAACAAGATAGGTTACAGAGAAAGGAAAAGACGGAAACCGTTCACTTCACGCGCGTGCAGCTCCATGACAAGGGAATAGGCAGCCTCGGGGTTCACGTAGCAGAGGCAATCCCGATTCTTCTTCTCGACCCAGTAGACGGAGGCAAAGAGGCGGAGAAGCGTTGTGATGACGTCCTTCGAGGCCTCCGGAGGGTAGCCGTGGAGATGGAGGATCAAAACGGGATGACAAAACGGGAGAAGGACTATGGGAAGAAGGAGTTTAGAAAGGGTACGGGAAAAGGGAAAACAAAGCGGATCCTCCTGAAAGGAGTTCTGACGGTCGTCAATCAGCTGAACAATATCAGAGAAGTGGACCAGCGCTGTACTCGCAGACACAACCGGCTCATCTGCATTAGATGTCGAAACTCTGTCAGTCTTCTGAATGCCCCACCACTTGCGGTATTCCTCCTCCGAATAGTTTGAAAACGCAGAGATCGAACTCTCGGTCAGAGTCATACACTTGACTGCGTCGGACGAGTCACCATCTGCGACCACCCTGTTGGCGATAGGAAACTCTCCCGCGTATGGAAGCCTCGTATCGGTGCCATCCGATTGGGAAGAAATGCTTTTGGATTCGTTCACTGAAACGTGAAAATGCGCAGGCTGATAGAGATGGAAGAGATCATTGAACAGAAAGCCATCGCAATCATCCTAGACATCATTGCGTAGGATCAACAGGACAAAGTCAAGCAGCGTGCTGCTGTCCTGAATGGTGAACGAAGACTGCATCAGGTCCTTCAGCACCTATTCTTCATTCCAATGGAAAGCGATTCACAGCAACGGATGACAACATGACAACACGCTTTGAACAAACACTCTCCAAAAGACAAGCTCAAAAGGAAAAAACGAGGAGAGTCACTCGGACAAAAAGGAGCTGCCGGTCAGGTCGGTGATCTCATCCGGCTTCCTCACCACCTTCCTCCCCAGCAACTGCATCGCCCGCTTGGTCGGCGACACCTGCGACGGCGCTCCCGTGCTCTCCTGCGGGAAGTACTTGCTGACGGACGAAGAGGAGAAGGAGGAGGGAGACAGCGACACGCGCTTGGAGTCTGGAGGCGTGAGCGACGACAGGCTGAGTGATGATTGGTTGATTGATGATTGATTGATTGATGATTGATTGATTGATGATTGATTGAGTGATGATTGATTGATTGATGATTGGTTGAGTGATGATTGATTGAGTGATGATTGATTGACTGATGATGGGTTGTATGAAGACTGGTTGAGTGACGACTGATTGACTGATGACTGGTTGAACGAAGACTGATTGACTGATGATGGATTGAACGACGACGCACCACCACTCGCATGCATGCCCTTCTCCACCTCCTCCGCCGCAGCCAACAACTCCTCGTCCAGCATTCCGCTGCTCTCCAGCGCCTCGGCCGCCGCCAGCAGCTCCGCCTCCTCCTTCTTCTTCAGCACGTCCGCGTTCGCCAGTGCCAGCCGCGAGCCGCGCGCGTTCTTCGGCACCATCTTCATCTGCTGCTGGCGACGCATCAACCCGCGGGAATTGAACGGTTTCGTGACCACGATCCCCTTCTCCTTCAGCCAGCCCTTGATGAAGTCCAGAATCGGCCCGCTGAAGATCTTGACCGAATTCGGTGTCATTTTGTCGATGGTCATCAGCTCCTCCTCCGTCAGCGGCACGGTCCGCGCGATCTCCTCCATGACCTCGGGCGTCAGGATGCTTGCCCGCTCGCTGAAGATCGATTGCAGCATGCGTCGCGAGGCAAGCAGTTCCTTGTACAGCGCCTGGTACTGTTCCACCGGCAATCGCGGGGATACTTCACTGCCGAACCCGTCGTCGATCAGACCGTCGTTGGTCGCGGCGGGCATCGCCTCGGCTTCCTTGGCGGGAGTTTTGGCGGGAGCCGCCTTCTTCTTCTTGGTGATGGTGATTCTGACGGCGTGGTTTTGCAGCGCTTGGTAGTTCAGCCCGCGCACCAGATACACCACGCCCCAGCCGCGTGCGGACGTGCGGTGCGACTCTGCCAGACAGTCTTTGTAAATCAGCTCTGTGAGAATGCATTGCATGTCGGGCTTGCTGAGGCTGCGACAGCACCCGAAGCAGTCGTGGGTCATCACCTCCTGTCGGTACGCTTCCTTGAAGTCGGAGGTCAGCCCGCGCGCCGCGGCGATCGCCTTCACCATCGTCAGCTCCACGGGCGACTCCACCACTAGGGGTCACCTCACCACCTCACCACTACCCAGACGGGCCACGCGCGCCGCGGCGTCGGTCACGTCCACCACCTCCACCGTGTCGCGATTGCAACAGTTATCGCAGAGAATATGCATCACGTCACCGCAATGTGACGCCTCGAACTCCTCCGAGAAGTACTGCAGGATCAGACTGCGCCGGCAATCGATCGAGTTCTGGCAGTACGCCACCACGCGCTGCAACTCCTGCAGGTTGTGGTGCGTCATCAACTGATTCTCCGACTTGCGAATGAGCGCCTCGATCTGGTTCTTATCCCCGTAGTTGAAGAACAGGATGCAGTCCGCCGGCTTGCGGTCACGTCCGGCACGTCCGGCTTCTTGGTAGTAGTGCGTGAGCGAGTGGGGAAGCTGGAAGTGGATCACGAACCGCACGTCCGTCTTGTTGATGCCCATACCGAATGCCACCGTCGCTGCGATGATCTTCAGCTTGTCGTCGCTCCACCTACATGCGATGAGCCGGCCCTTTCCTCCACACACGCACCTACTCCTTCTGCACGCGCTCGCGCTCCGCGTCCGTCATGCCCGCGTGATAGAAGCCCACCTTGTCGTCGTAGCCAATGTCCTTCAGCTCCTCCTGCAACTCGCCGCACACGCGCTCGCACAGCGCCTGTGTCCCACAATAGATGATGCCCGTCTGGTTCAGCTGGTGGGCCTTGACGTACTCGGCAATGCTCTTCACGCACTTCTTGTGGCTGGGCTTCGACCGCACCTCGTAGCGCAGCTCCGGCCGGTTGAAGGACTTCTGGAAGATGATCACTCGGTCCAGGGGCAGGCGCAGCAGTGTCGTGATGTCCTACGGTTCACGCGGGCGCGTCGCAAGCACCTTCTTCACCATGGCGGTCGCGGTCGCCGTCAGCGCAATCAGCGGCACATTGTCGAACAGACTGCGCCGTATGGCCCCTAATTCCTTGTAGTCGGGGCGGAAGTCGTGGCCCCATTGACTCATGCAGTGCACTTCGTCGATCACAAACAGAGAGAAGAAGCCCGCCTCGCTGAGCGCCTTCAGCAGCGCCTTCGTACTCTCGCTCTTGCTCAGCTTCTCCGGCGTCGTGTACACCAGCTTGTACTCCGGCGTCGTGTGTCGCCGCACGCTCGCCCACAGGCTTCGGTACACCGCGTCGCCAGAGTTGCCCGTCATCGCACCCACGCGCACGCCCGCCTCCTCCAAGTACTTCACCTGGTCCTGCACCAGCGAGATGAGTGGCGACACGACGATCGACACACCAGGCATCATAACCGCGGGAAGCTGGTAGCAGAGCGATTTGCCGCCGCCCGTGGGCATGATGCAGAACGCGCTCAGGCCCGCGAGGACCGTCTTGATCACCTCCAGCTGCCCCGAGCGGAAGGCGTTGTGGCCGAAGACCTCCTTGTTGGTGTCCAGCAGGTCGCGGTCGGAGAAGGGGCAGGACTTGACGACGTCGGAAATCGAGGTGATTCTGCGGTTGTCGCCGAACGTCATCAGGCACGAGTTCGGAGGGATTTGCACCACGTTGGAGGAGGAGGAGCGCTCTTTTGTGGGAGTCGTGGAGAAATGAACGACCTTGCTGTTGACGGTGTATTGCTCCTCCCGTGGGGGTGAGGGCACGGAGGACTGGTCCACGGCGATGCTCTCCTCCTCCAGGCGAATCGCCTCGTCGAGGATTGCCGAGTCCAAGATGTCAGTGTCGTCGAGGGGTTGGGAATCGTGATGGGGTGTGTAACGAGGGACTGAATAGGTTGTGGGGGTTGGATTTGGAGGCGAATAGGGAGCGGTGTGGAAAGCGGGAGGGGGATTGGCTGGAATTGGACGGGAAGTGGGGATTGAGGTTGAAGTTGGATAAGAAGTGGATATTGGAGTCGGCGTTGAACGCGGAGCAGAGATTGGATTGGGAGCGGGAGACGACATTTGAATTGAATTGGGAACAGAGGGAGGTGCCGGTGCCGAATAACACGGCTGCTTCGAGATTGTCGGCAGGAGAAACGCAGAATGGGGCTGACTGCACCAAGCGGAGTAGTTGGAGTAGGAAAGAGGAGGCCGCACACTACGAACGTGAAAGCTGTAATGCACTGCTCACTCTGTTTGTACCGTAGTGTCCGTTACGTGCAAGCGGCTGTTCAACAGGGATTCCATGCGACTCGAATTCTACGCGTCAGTCTGATGCAAAGAGAGCGCACTCTTTGTAGCCACTCATCACTTTTAAACTTGGCGGGATTCGTCCCGCTGTTCAGCGAGTACCCACCCTGCGTGGAGGCTGGACGCTTCAGCGACATCGAAGCACAGCGAGTGGAAGAAATCAATGAACTCTCGGTTCCACCTCCTGTCCGCCCGTCAAACCTCTCCTTCCCTCCCGCGAATCCTGTTCATCCGTTCAGCACTCATCCCTCGCAAAACCGTTCTGTGCCAACAAACAGACGTAGTGTCTCAGCTTCTTCACCAGCACCAGGCCCACGAGCGCAATACCACCAATGGCCGCCCAGACCAGGGAATTGTGCCAAGCCTTCTCTTCCTCCTCCTGCTGCTTCTTCTTCTCCTCCTCCGTGGGCTGGTGAGCCTCCTGCTGTCCCTGCATCATCGCCTTCAGCATTGCCTCCTGCATCGCATCCGTCTTCGACGCGGGCTTCTGCTCCGCGGCAGCCTGCCGCGTCTGCTTATCCGTCATCGCCTTCATGCTGTTCAGCACCGTGGACGTGGAGGCCTTCTTCGCCGCCATCTCCTTCTCCACTAGGAATCACACACACATCCCATGGCTACCCTCACGGTTCATTTCCACCACCTTGTTGAAGATCGCCACCAGCTTCGCGTTGTCCTTGTCCGCGTCGATGGCCTTCTTCAGCACGGAGAGAGCGGCCATGTAGTCGCCCTTGGCAACAGACACCGTCGCCATGCTGATCACCGCCTCTTCGTAGCTACGATCACAAGGGAGCCGTGTAAACTACTTCGGGGCGATGGAGTAGGCCTGCTTCGCCATGGTTTCCGCGCGGTCCACATACTATGAGTGAATCGCGCATCGCACAAGCACGTTCAGCTGCAGGAAGCACGTGCACATGTGGCAGAGACACACGACGACGATCGCCAGGATCTGGGAGTGAAACAGCCATCCAGCACTCACATCGCCACGGTACTTCTCCTCCTTAATCTCGCCCACCAGGTTGATGGCGTTCTGGTACAGCAGAATGGCGCGGTCGTAGTGCTTGGCCTCCAGCAGAATGCCGGCCAGCTAGCCCTCAATGGCGTCCCCAACGCTTACATCACGGTACACCTGTCCACGGAGAACGGTGATGGAGCCGGGCTCCTACGCGTCATCCATTGCAAGGGCGCTCACTTCCTTGAAGCCGGGATCCTGGAAGCAGTCCACATCGAAGAAGCCAGTGGCGAGACGCGCCTCTCCGGACTCTTCTTCCCTACGCGTGACTCCGAGACTGCAGCACGCACGAGGCAACGAACAGAACAGCGGCTCTTCCATCCTCCGTGAGTTGTGTGATGACGCCCGGTCCGCAGGGAGTCAGCGTCGCATTGCCGACCATCTTCCACGGGTCCACCTTCTCCTCCTCCGGCTTTTCCTCTCCCTTCACCTCTCCCTCGCTCACGACCTCCACTTTGGGAGCGTCCTCCTCGTGGTTCGCAACCTCCGGAGCGGCGGGGGTTTCCGCCGTCTCCTCCTTCTTTTCCTCCGCCGGGGCCTGCTCCGCGGTCTCGGGCTTCTCCTCGGGCTTGTCCTCAGCCACAACCTCCGTCTGACTTTCGGCTAGACCTAAGACGTGGAGAGACAGGAAATACGGGCCGCCTCAACCGTTTGCTTCACCTCCTCCTTCTGCTCCACCGGAGTCGCGTTTGTCGTGTTTTCAACACTTCCTTCCATTCGATTTGCTGATTGTGTGAATTGGAGAATTGGTGGTGCGATGTGCGAAATCGACAGAAATGGGGGAAATGCGTTATAGATTGTGAAAATTAATAGAATTCAGTGAACACGGATAGTGATCATCAACACCCCTGATGCGCATTCCCTCGCAAATAGTGACTTGTTCTGCACATACAAAACACAGCAAGCAATGGGGAGCCGCGAATCCTCGTCTCTCCCCCGAAAACGGGAAACGCTTCCCATCCTTCGCCACACGGCATCAGAGCGGGACGCAGAATCGATCCGTCACTGCATATGCATTCCCACTCTTTTCGGAGTGACTTACCACGAGCGAAGAGAAGAATCCCTAATGAGACTGAAGAATAAAAGCGTATTTGGTAGGCGTTGGGGTCAGAATGTGATTATACAGGAAGTAAATACAGGAAATCGGCCGATCCTGCCCCAACTTTGCGCAGTTGTGGTTCTGACGACACCTATTCTTTCTATTCGGCCTCGACCTCGTTGAAACAGAGGTGGTCCAGATTTGAATCTAGAATGGAAGGCACCTCGCAGGATGTATCGGGTGGGTGATTGCTCTTTCAAATTGCTGACGATCCGTGCGCTTTTCCTTACGTTTCCGTAGTGGTGACGTTGCCGCACCCGGAAGAAGAGGAGCACATGAACAACGAAGTCGGCGTCGACGAGACGAAATCGCAGTCGATAGAGCCTGACGGAAACGAGTCTCACATTCTGCCGCAATCCCTCCCGGGGCAGTCGTACATGAACACACTGAGGATGCCGATGATGATCCCCATCCAGTCCAACTCGAACCGCAGTGATATGATGCCCCAGATGGTCGCCTCGCAGATCCGCACGCCCTACTACTCCCAGCCCATCCTCAACTCCTACCCATTCCCCAGCGGCAGTTCGCTCACCTTCGGCAACGACATATCCAATGGCGCGGGCTCCATCTCCCTCGCGCCCGTCAACCCCATGCAGACGATGGGTCAAGTAAGATTCATTTGCTTTTTCTCAGAGATAGAGTACCTCCATCTCCATGGCGAACTACGCCAACCAAGATATCCGCATCCACGGGATGGACCAGGACAACGTACGCCCGCGCCACCTGCTTCAGCGTAGACCCGGCTGCTGCCCAGCTACTACCTGAATTCCTACCTGCTCAAGCCCTCCGAAGACAGCAGCCTGCTGAACTGCCTCCTCACGCTCGAGTCGGAGAACCTGCAGTCGGTTCCGTACATCCTCCTCAGCATTAGGGTTCCGCACTCGTACCTCATCAAACTGTTCGGCGAACTGTTCACGGACGTCGAGCGCTCCTCCGTGAGCAAGGACGAGAACCAGCTGCACCAGACCTTGGTGATGTTCCTGCAGCAGCACCAGGAAATCTCCCTCCACAACGTTCTGGTGACGGACGACGCGGAGCCGACCAAGAAGCTGGCGGAGTACCAGCAGTTCACCCTCGTCTTCAATCAATGTCTCTCCAACGCCAACACCTCCAACGACCTGCCGCTGAACGCCGACGGCAAGGAGGTGATCAAGAACCCGGTGGCGCCGGGCGAGGTGGGCTGGCTGAACCAGGTGCGGAACTACCAGCACGAACACAACTACCCGGTGATGTCGCCCAAGTCGCGCAACACGCACCCGGGCAAGCCGACGGTGCTGACGACGGACGAGGAGCTGATCCTGACGAACTTCATCCTGCATCTGGAGGAGCGGCAAGTGCGCATCCCGCGGGAGGACGTGGGCAAGCTGGTGATGGGCTTGATGCGCGTGCTGGGCCGCCAACACCCCTTCAAGGACGACGGGCCGCACCGGCACTGGTTCAACGGCTTCTTCCGCCGCAACCCCACCATCATGAAGACGCGCCAGACCTCCGCACCCGCGCCGCGCGAGCAGCTGAAGGAGGATCAGATCGAGCAGTTCCTCGGCGAGATCAAACGGCTGGACGCACTGGGTCTGATCAGCCTCGCGGCGCGCAGCCTGCACCGCGCGCGGCTGGACGACACGGGCTATCACATCGACGTGACGCAGGACGGCGTGCCCTCGTTCCTGCAGCAGAACTCGACGCAAGTTATGTCGTCCTCGCTGTTGATGATCGACGCCACGAAGGAGGAGAAGAAGAAGAAGACTTGGACTAGTGATCAACTCGCCTGGGCGGTGGAGGAGGTCAGTTCCGGCCGTGCCACGATGAAGGACGTGTCCGAGCGCGTGGGCATTCCGATCGCCACCATCCGGAATCACTGTCGCAACCCGCAGATGGGCGCGCGCCGCGGGCCGCCGACGGTGCTGACGGCGACGGAGGAACTGGCGTTGGAGCGGTTCCTGATCCGGCTGGACGACTGCGGGTACAAGGCGAACAAGGAGGAGCTGGGCAAGCTGGTGATGCGCCTGGTGAACAACGACAAGCGTCCACACCCCTTCAAGGAGGACGGACCGCACCGCCACTGGTTCGACGTGGGGTCGAAAATGGGGGGTCACTCATAGGGCTTCTACCGTCGCCACAAGACGCTTTTGGCACGCAAGCGCGCGGCAAACAGCTCGCTGAGCCGGCAGGAGGCCCCTCCCGAGATGATGGAGAAGTTCTTCGAGGAGCTGAACAGCGTGAGGACACAGACGGGCGACCTGCCGGAGCAGCCGGCGAAGCGCGCGAAGCTGTCGCCGATGGACGTGCTGACGGTGAACGACCAGCCGGCGACCACCATCAATTTGGGGGATATCCCAACGAGCATGGGCGGCGCGGAGCTGGGAGCGGACGCGGGCGAGGCGCCGCAGCCGATGGTGGAGAACTTCGAGCCGGAGCAAGCCAGCGTGCGGAAAGGCGGGCGCCCGAAGCTGCCGCTGTTTTCGGTGCGCACGAGTCGCCAGAAGGCGCGTACGGCGAAGGTGATGAACTTCATCCGGTCATTCGCGATCGAGAACCAGGAGAACGTGGACGACATTTTGTGGTCGTTGCTGATCCTGCGCGTGAAAGGAAGCGGGAACGCGGACATCACGAACAATCTGGAGCGGCTGTACCAGGCGTGGGCGCAGTACGTGTCGTCCGTGCCGATGGAGAACATGCAGGGCGTGGCGGCCATCCAGCCGATGGCGCTGCAGGGCATGGCGCCGCCAGTGGCGCAGCTGACGGGCGACATGGTGCAGCTGCAGCAGCAGACGATCCACCAGCCGGAGACGGAGTACCCGATGCACCAGATGAGCATCGACGCGGGGAACATGCTGGAGGCGGACCAGAACGACATTATGGCTCGTGTTTAGTTGTGCGGCGTTTGTTGGACAAACAGGGGATTCTACACTAAAGTGAAGACGCGTCAGGCGGTCCAGCGTCGCGTCCAGCTCCGCGTTGTCCATCACCACCGCCTTTGCCAGCAGCCCGAAGAAGGCCCCCGACACGCGGCCCTGCGCCATCGCCAAGTCGCCCACGCAGAAGGTGACGCGGCAATAGGCGTGTCCGTGCTGCTCGCACGCCATGGAGGAATAACGGATGGCCTACGCGTCACATCGGCGATTCGTCATCACATCCACGAACTGCGGACACCACACGAAGCGCAGCTCCGTCAGCCCGTCGCCGGCCGAGAGGTTCAGGCGGATCGCCTGCATCTCTCCCTTCTGTAGCATTCTACTATCGCAGCTCCCCATCGCGCCTACTCCTCGACGTCTACGTGGATCGTTTCGTTGGAGGGAGACAGATAGATGGAGAAGAAGGGAGAAGGAGGGGAATCGGCGTAGTCGTAGGCAAAGAGGGAGGTGGCGTTTTCGTCGAACACAGCGAGGAGAGAAAAGTAGAACTCGCTCTGAGACACGATCGTTTGGTTGGTGACCTAGCGTGAACTGGGTGAGATGGAACTACTGTCAGCGCGGATGAGAAGGAAAACATGCTGCGGCCGTGCTGAAATGACAAAATGTCCTGGTCCATGATCGCCTTCCTCACCGTTTCCTCCACATCCCAGCAATGGGTGTACGGGCAGAAGTCGAGGAGGGAGAGACGACTGAAATCGACCTGGTCGGCTACCCGTCAGCAATTCCGCAAAGAAGAACGATGGATCGGGGCGAAGGGATCCTCCACGGGCGAAAACATGTAGCCGATGCGCGATTTGCACTGCCGACAGACAATGGACTGAAAGGTGTAGCCCGGAAAGTGCCGGGAAGGCGTCTTCTCGGGGAGGATGAGGATGTTCCTCTCGTCTATGTCGTCGAAGTAGTACAGGTCCGGCTTTTCCTGGGACATCTAGACTTCAGAGGATCCGGGCGAAGCGAACGATTTCGGGAAAGTGGTCGTAGCGCACGTTGTATTTTTCCGGAATGGACTCCTCCCGAAACTGCCCTTCCGAGTCCTCCGCCACCTCGTCCCCCAGCACATCGAGCGAGGAAAGGGGAGAGCCGCACTCTCTGCACAAAAAGTCATTCAACTCCGCACTGCAGCCAATCCACAGGCAGAGAATCAGGAGGTGCAGGAGAACCATGGGAATTTGAAACAAACACATTGCGTTAGTGTGTATCCCGAACGACCGTCGTGTTGTAGGATTTGCATTTAGGGCACTACACATCACTCGCAATAATCACAGCCACCTTGTGATAGAGGAAGTTGTACGGGACCACGCTCGTCACCTCGCAGTCGTTGCAGTAGATGCTCTGGGTCAGGTCCCTGTACTCCTCCGGCATTGGATTCTCCTCCACCCACTGGTCGAGCATGCTGAAGTACTTGCCCACGTCCGCGATCGTCTTCTGGCAGATCGGACAGGTATAGCCTCCCTACTCCTCATAATCGACACGCGCATGTCACGTTTCGTAAATACTCGTCACAGCAGTCGCAGTGAATGGCGTGGCCGCAGTACAGAAACACCACGCGCCTGCGGGACGTTTGCAGGTACTCGCCACAGATCGGGCAATTGCGGTCCAGTTTATTCTCCATGCACACATGCTGGTCGTATTTGGAGGCGCCGATGCACGTGTTGCACTTGGGACAGTGATAGGAATCGATGCCGAGTCCTTTCCCGTGTCTGCAGATATTGCAGAACGGACAGTGGTGAGCGTTAAGTACACTTCAGGAAAAAGCAAAAGGATATGAATTGGGCGATGCTGCCATTGTCGCACCAGAAATGACACATATCGCAGTAGTACACGCCTAGCACCTTTCCGCAGTATTTACAACTCCGTGCTGCTTTCTATGCGTTACGACTAGGAGTCGACACGACTTGAATTCGAAGACAGTACATACACGCCATGTATTCCACTTTGTATCGATCGAGCGAATGCGTGCACGCATCGTTGTGGCAAAAGCGACATGTGAAGAACTGATGACACTCCGGACACATCATTTTCGCTCCTCTTTGATAGTGTGGACAGCCCAGGATCCTATGCTCCTCGTCCTACATGATTACCACCAACGTTTTGAAGGAACATTCCATGTCACTTGAGACGCGTCGATCGATCCATTCTCAACGTCTACATTTCTCACGTAATGGGAAATGGAGTCTCTTCGCCTCCGCTCTGTGTCCTGCATGTACTCAAAGGTCATCACCATCTACGCCCTAATTCCACCGCCATCCCACTCACCTGCATTTGCTTATTCTTCTCCGTTTCGTTCATGTCGCTTCGCATAATGCTTCGCACAATGTTCATTTTGGTTTCCTACGACTCGGAATCCCATCGCTACCCCTCTACCTGCACTTTGTTCGTCTTTTCCTCCTCGTTCTCATATGACATCGAGTACACTTCCTCCAGCTGCGCCTTGTACTCCTACCGTTTAAAATAGGAGCACAGACTCACGGGCTTTATTTCATCCATTTGAAACAATCAACCAATAACGATTATCTAACTCAATTCGTCTTCTTCTCCTCCTCCGAAATGCGCACGCACCGCTCCGCCAGCGAGGGGTGACTACGCTTCAGAGGGCTTATCGCTGCCGCACCTGTCCTTGATTAAACTGACCAGCCAGTGATTCTTAATGGCGGAGGCGTTCTCGACTTCCAACTTCGTCAGCGCGGTCTTCAGCTGATGTCCGTATCCATGCTTCGTTGCGAAGGCGTCGGCCTGGTACTCTGCCCGTCTCGACACGACATTCATTAGAATGTTGAGAATCTCGCTGATCTGCCCCCAGATCGTCTACTCATCACCCCAAAGAAGAGACGCAACGGAGATGAACAGCAGCAGACCGATCATCACGGGCGTCTCCGAGAAGCCAAATCTGCGCATCACAATCGCCACGGAACACTACGAGCGGTACAGATTCTCGTTGAAAACGAAGAAGGAGAAGGACTTGAACATCAGGAAGGAGTACACCGTCGACACCGCCAGCATCTACGCATGATGCGGACGATGCGAGCAGGCCTGGTAGGTGTGTCCGTACTTCCAGTGGCCCAGCTCGTGGCAGAGCACGGCGATGATCTCGTCCTCCGTCAGGTGCTTGAACAGGTTGTCGTAGAGTAGAATGCCGTTGATGCCGAAGAAGCCGTACGCCGCAGCGTTGCTGTAGCCCGTTCGCTTGCTACTGTCGATCACTTGAATGCGGCCGACGCGGAAGCCGACGCTCTTCGCCAGCTCGTAAATGCGGTCGCGGAGCGGAGAGGGCTCCATCGGCGTCATCTTGTTGAACAGCGGCATGATGACGATCGGATACAGCATGTTCAGAACGACGGAAAAGACGAAGTACACGATCCAGGCATACATGCACCCGTTCGGTCCCGCCTTCTATCCCGTGATCGGCATCGCAAGTGCATACGCGCAGGATGAAAATGAGCACAGAATACAAAGGAGCAGAAATGACAAACTCAACGGCGAAGTTCTTGGCCAAATCCGTGAAGAAGAGACCCAGCGACTTCTTGTTGAAGCCGTGCCTACTCCTTACATCCACCGTTCACCCCCACTTCTCCTCAATCACGAAATCGTGATACAGACTCCAGGGCAGCTCAACGAGCGTGTTGAAGACGTTCTGGATGAACATGAACAGGATGCACACAACAATCTCGTTCTCTCCCAAGTGAAGGAGGATCTGCGCGTCACTCCGCTTCTGAAGCAATACGCAGAGATGCTTGCCGAGGTCGTAGGTGAAGGGAAGAAAGCCGGAAACCGTCGTCAAGAGATCGACCGCCACCCTAAACACGGACTTCACGATCTTCACATCGATCAAGTCCTGCTGATGGATCTGCGCTCTTTTGAAGTTGTTCCGCACCTTTGATTCCAGACTCTCCTTTTCCTCGCCCTTGTCAATCTCGCAGATTATACTCATCACGTCCTATTCTATGATGGGAGATAATAGCGCGTACTTCTGGCGGCTTTTCTTCTTGGTAGTCTCGGCGCTCCAGAAGGTCCAGGATGAAGTTCAGAACGAATCTACTCCGATCACAGAGCAAGGTGCGGCATTACAGCACAGAGGAGAAAATGAGCTCCAGAAGAATAAAGGGGAAGGCAGCGCTCTTCCATCCCTCCTGTCTGTACCAGGGAATGGTGCTCCCGACGTCAATCATGCTTTCACAGAGAATGAATGGACTTCCGTTATGCAAACAAACACACGTTACAGCTCCATCTCGCTCACCTCCACCCTCTTTCCCCAGTCGTCAATCACCACCACCGCTCCGTGGATGTCAAAGCCCTTCTCCTTCAGCAGGGCTCCCACGTCCTCCTTCTTCATTGCTTCGACCAGAATACCTCTGCAGCCTCGGTAGTACCCGTCCACCTGATTGACGATCTTCGCATCATCCGTCATGACGAAGATGGGCTGCGCGATGTGGTACTTGCTCACCCACCGCGCGAGCTCGTTCCCGTGGCTCATCACCACCACCGCCTGCGCACGCAACTCCTGTGCACGCATCACGCCCTCATAGCACACCTCCTCCACCCTGCTCACTCCGTACTTCTGACTGCCCATATCATACACTCTCTACTCCTCACGCCGCCGCGCCGCACCCACCATCCGGCAGCGCATGTACGGGTACACCTTCTCCGCCTCCTCGCTCAGCTTACGCAGCATCGTCACCGCCTTCACCGGGTACAGGCCGTTCGCCGACTCGCCCGACAGCATCACGGCGTCCGAGCCGTCCAGAATGGAGTTCGCCACGTCGGTACATTCCGCGCGCGTCGGACTACACTTCACCTTGAGCAGGAAACGCTCACCGCGGCTTTCGGATCATGCTGTCTAACATTTGTGTCGCGGTAATGGTGAAACGCCCCTTCAATGCCGCCTCATGCAGCATGTACTTCTGGGCAAGGAACACCTTCTCGGGCGCCATCTCCATACCGAGGTCGCCGCGAGCTACCATGATGCCGTCCACCTTCTCCAGGATTTCTTCGTAATTCTGCAATCCCTCCTGATTCTCGATTTTGGCGATAATCTGAATGTGCTGCAGCTCGGGACCCAGGATCTTGCGGATGTTGTCGATATCGGAGGCTTTGCGGATGAAGGACGCTGCGATGCAATCCACTCTGTAATGCTTCGGGAAATCGACAATGTCGTGAATGTCCTGCTCCGTTATCTCCATACATACACCACTACGGATTCGGTGAGGGTTGGAAGCGTGATGATCGCTCCGGGGATGTTCATGTTCTTCGTCTCGCCGATAGTCGCCGTGTTCAGCGCGCGGCACTTGATGGACCTGGTCATCAACCGCACAGCACGGCACTACTCCTTGCCAATCTCCACCACTTGGAATGTCAGATCGCCGTCCGAAACGTAGATGAGCTGATCCATCTTGACGGACGTGGGAAGGTCCTTGTACGAGCAAGAGATCTTGTGGCAGTCGCCCTTAATCTGAGAGTTATAATGGGTAGAAGGCGATTACAGTGTAGTCGGTGGTGATTTCAACGATAGAATCCTTCTCGATGGTGATGTTCTTGCCATCCACCAAGAAGCCAGTGCGGATCTCCGGTCCCTTCGTATCCAGCATCACAGCAACCTGTACATTCAGTTTTTCAAGAGGCACTTACGCGCTTGTTGGGACGGCGCTTCAACGCTTCCATCAGGTTGTCATGCGCCTTTCCGTGCGTCTACAAACTGAAAGACGCAATTATGGATTACCTCGTGCGTTCCGTGGGAAAAATTGAAGCGCGCCACGTTCATTCCCGCATCAATCATCTGCACGAGGGTATCCACGTCCCAGCACGCGGGACCGAGGGTGCACACGATTTTGGTGTTGCGGTACGGAAGGGTAGTGTCCTTGACAATTCGGTCAAAACTAGAAGTTCAAGCGTTGATTCATCATCCACGTCAAATTATAATCGATACACGACATGATACGAAAAAAGAATGAGAGTCCGGTGTCTTTTGACAAAGAATCAACCGTACAGTGGTTTCGGCTCTAGACCCGGCAGATGCCATCACTGTCGTCTCTTCTTCCAATTCCGGGCCGCCAACCCATTCAAACACAAGATCGAATTGAGTACAAACAGGTGCATGCGTATTTCATGAGATAACGGAAATCAGCACAGGACACTTCCCAGCTGCTCTGAATCGCGTTTTCCAATTCCTGCGTGATGGACCGGAGTGTTGAATAGTCTGTCTCGAAGAAGTCGCTCCTCTTCTCCTCCCCGCGCTGAGAATCGACCTCCACCAAGAAAGAGGGCCGGTAGATACGGTATAAGGACTCGTTTCCCAACTCCACATCCAGTCTCCACTGCACATCCTACTGATCACTCCATTCTTATGTTAATACTGTAATTTCGGAATAGTCCGTCTCCCTATTCCCCGCAGAAGGCGTCGTCTTCCTCATGGTAATGCTCTGCGGTTTACACACATCCGACAACAGAAACGATGTGGTCATAGAACTGAGTTAGGATTGCATTCACTTCCTCCGTAATGGGCGCGTCGCTGATGGCATTGGAAAAGTCGAAGGGATTGACGTTGTGTTTGAAGCACTCCGAGAAGAGAAATCCCACAGCGCAGACGCAGCGATCCATTATTTCTTCATCGAGGGAAAGCGACGCTACGCTCATAATTTCAGTCGCCATTCATACTGATTAGATCTTTGAACTGTAGAGAGCATTTCTCATTTGTTATATATCTGGAAACGAGAGTGCAAATGGATTTCACTTCTATCCCTCAACAGCGCACTCTACGCTTACGATTCGGGTCCAGTGAATTGATCGAGCGAAGATACTCCTTCGCCTCGTCGGGGATCGTCAATCGAAATGCCATTCTGAAGAGTGTACGCAATGGTCCCAACAAACATGCAGTAGAATACAAGGAATGACAAGGCCCAGTCGAAAGGGTAGGGATCATACACACACCGAGGAAGAATCCACCAGCTCTGCAACATTCAAGTTGCCCTCCCGAATCATCGCACTCGCGCGTGAAACCAGCTCGTAATCGGGCCGCTCGGGACAGGGGCGGAATACCAGCTTTTTGTTTGACATCTCAATAGCGTCTTCTACAAGCTAGTAGGATTGAAGAGGGAAGGTACCCGGTGTGATGAGAAGATGGGTGCCGTCCGTGGCTTCGTAATGACCCACGAGCTTCTTATCGTTGATATAAAGGATCGGATGGTTTGAATCGAGTTTCTAGCGATGAATCAAGGATTGCCGCTCCCACTTCGAATCGGTAGAAACTCTTTGACCAATCGCCTTCTCCCTCCATTCCCTCTATTTCGATGGTAACAAACAGCTCCATGAAGAAAACGATTGAGGCACGGCCTGAAGGCAGCTAATGGCCGTCTGAATGATTTTCAGTTTGCGCGCAATCACCTCGTCGTCCAGCTCATCACAAGTCTCGTAGAGTCTCTTTGACCGGTTTTCCAGGAATTGATGCAGATAATGAATATAGGACGGTTCGGATTCCTCCTTTCTTGGCATCTCAGGAGGAGTGGTTTGTTGAATGGGGGCCGTCTTCGTTTCTTCCTCCTTCTATATGGTAATCGATGTTGTGAGATTATACAATAAGCATGCCATCTCCATTCTTCACGAAATGGCTGTTGCAACCAAAACAGACGACCTGCTCGTCTCGGCTTCTCATAAGGGGTACATTGCAATCGGGACACGATGCCTCGAGCATTGCCCAGCCCTAGGCGTGATTTCTCGATAATGGCAGTACCTCCAGCAATTTCGCTCCCAGAATGGAAGAAATGTTTTGTGATTGCATTGCAATAGTGGTTTGATGAAGAAATGGAAAGGAGTATTGGAATCTGCGGCATTTCCAACATAGAGTGGAATCGATTATGTAGATGGTGAAGTGGCTCGATTTGAAGTTGTTTGTCAGCGGCGATTCCGTGTCTATTCTGGGATTTGGACATGCTACAGATCACACTCTTGTTTGTAAGAAAACAGTTCGCTTACAATTCACTTTTCATTCTCTCCATTCTCTCCTTTAGCGCCTTGAGCTCCTCCACTGAATTGCACTGTTGACTCTGCCTTACAACTGCTAGCCATTCTCTTCTTTTCGCTTGATCATCCAGCTTACCTCCATACCTCTCCTCATCATAGACGGCCTGAATAGCGTCTCTCAACTCTTGCATAGCTGTCTGTTCCTTTTTCCCCTCTTCATTCATGGACAAATTGATTGTCACCGTGTAATCGATGCTATCCACCTGCTTCATCACGCACACATTCATCGTTCCACTACCCTCCACTCTTGGTTCAATAAACATGGGCTGAACCTTCGCATCTTTCTGCGATTCCATTGGAATGGTAATGCAGCCAACAGACCTCAGTGCATCCCCATCACGCACTCCATATTCAATCACAGCGGAATTGGAAGTTGGAGAGGGAAACACATAATTGCGGAAATGATAATTTAATGACGCACCCTCAGGAACCAATTCCACCTCACCATCTGGTATCTTTATCACTACAAAAACAGGTATTGGGTTAACTACATGAGGCGGCGGCACAATAGGATGGATAGGGGGTCTATCTACCACTTCCACTGGCAGTACCTTATTCAAAGCCATCAATGCAACTCCTTTCGCGATCGCAGCCTCACACAAACAAGCAGTATCACACTTCACCTTCTCAGCACCAAACACTCTCTCCAAGGACACTCTCACACCATTCAACTTGCTTGAACCACCCATCATAAACACATAATCGATATCATCCACAGTATATCGCGTTATAATCAGCAGTCTCATCACGATTTCTATCGTATGATCGATTATCGGCTTTGCTATTGCATCCACAGCGGCACTCGTCATACGCTTTACAGGATAATCATCCTCATCATTAACAAGTCTCACAAAATCACAACACATTTCATAACTCGAATTCGTCAACAGCATTTCCTTCATTTGTTTACAAGCAAACTTCATCTTCGATAAGCGATTCTCGTTAATCTCATAACCATCATCTTCCAAATCCTCACGAATTACCCTCATCAATCTCACGTCAATATCCTTTCCTCCACAATTCGCATCCCCTTCTGTTGCGATCGTCCTGTATTCATTCCCATTTCTTGTCACAATCGAAGCATTAAATGTACCACCTCCAAAGTCATACACCAGATAAATACGAGGCTTCTTTGCTTCTCTGTCATACTCTTCTGCATAAGCAATTGCTGCCAAAGTCGATTCAGGATACAGAGAAATGTTACCAAGTGTAAAACCCGCCATTACAGCGGCTTCCACAGTTTTCTTACGCTGATCAAAACTGAAATCAACTGGACATCCAATCACACATGAATCGACTGAATAAACCAACAACCTCTCTGCTCGTTCTTTCATGTCTCGTAAGATATAGGAGCTAACCTCTTCAGGATACAATTCACGCTTCTCTTCCATAAACTGTCCATTATTCCCTCTATATCTCATAGTCACGCGAATGGCAGCATAGCCATCCTTGCCTTCAAACACTTCAAATGGCCACTGGTTCTTCTTCACCTCCTCGTTCACCTCCTCATACTTCCTTCCAATCAGTCTTTTCGCTTCATATACACACCTTTTGCCATTCAATTGGGCAGCACGAGCGGCAGTATTCACACTTAGTATGCATGCGCCTTCAGGTGTGACTTTGATAACAGAATCGATGGTATTACGATTCCCTTGGCGAACGAGATTCTCCAGTTTTCCATGGCACGGAACAAATGCACAACTCGTTGTGGTTCCGAGATCAATTCCAACTACCACCTTCTCCTGATCCATTAGTAAAGAAATGAGCTGCTTCAGTGTTCTTTCAGAAATTTGCACATGCGAAACCATACCACACTATTGTATTCAAGTAAAGAAGAGAAACAACAACAATTACACCTTCACAGCCTTGCTTCCCTCCTTGGTCTTGGAGGCATCCTTCTTTCCCTTCTTCACGCCTCCTACGGCCTTGGACTTCCGGGTCGTTCTCACGATCAGGAAGACGACCACCGCGATGATGATGATCACCACCACCACAAGCAGCACAATTGCCATCACGGGCATGCAGAAGCCAGTGGCCTGCTGCCACACGCCGTCCTTCTCGCCCAGCACACACGCTCTCTTCTGCGTACCCACGTAGCTGCCCTGCATCGAGCACTCGTACACCGCCACCTCGCCCACATCCGTTCTCTCGAACACGCCCTCCGGAGGACAATAGCCCTTTCGCACCGAGATAGTGATTACCACGAACGTCGCGCCCTTCGGGTTCTCGCCGTGCACCGTGTAGGTCGCTTCCGACACGGCCTTGGCACTGCCGCTGATCTCGCCCGTCTCCTCGTCGAGCGTCAGACCCTCGGGCAGCGGCGTGACTTCGTCCATGAAGAAGTGCGTGACGAGGTTGGTGAAGGTGGGCTTGCCCGTCGTTGTGGGCACGTCCATCACGAAGGTGAAGCGCTCCGCCTCGTACTGCATGTCGCTGGGCACCTTGTAGGTGCACTTGTCTGTCTTCACGTCGCCCAGCACGTTGTTGTGGCACTCTCGGTACGCGTAGCCGCGGAAGCCGTAGGGACACTCCGCAGGGGAGATCTCACCTTCTCCCACCATCGGGTACTCGTCGATGGCGGGGCAGGCGCCCGCGCTGG
>OIWT01001393.1_pt1 | contig 29282 bp, 42 predicted proteins | sample 1587701 | NCBI WGS metagenome assembly OIWT01 (sample SAMEA3888904, study PRJEB22519) | human gut metagenome | biome: human gut; feature: human-associated habitat; material: faeces | place: Denmark | collected 2009 | reverse complement strand
CCAGAAAGAGAATGATGAATAGATTTGCCTGAATTGACCTCCATTCGACTTGGTAGAAACGCATTTGAATTCGACCGAATTAAGGAATCAAGTGAATTGATCATGAAGAGTAATGATAATGGAATGAGATGATGCATAGACTTGCCTAAGCTCACAACAATCATTGCTGATAAGAAGAGCAGTATATCGTTCTGCAATCTTCGTTTCATCACTCTCGAGAGTTCCTTCTATTCTTGTGAATCATCCCTAGACATACCATCTCTCACAGATATTTCTATTTCGGACCATGCACTGAAGGAAAAGAAGCAAGTGTCAATCACTGGAAGTCCCATTCCTTGCAATTCCCCTAATCAATAGACATTGGCGCATTTGCCCAGTACTTCCATTGATATCTTTGTTATATACTCCTTTCATCATTCCACCAACAACAACAAGCACTCTTCCCATTCAAGCATCCCTTCTCCAAACACAACCAAATCATCCTCCATAATTCGATTACCAACCTACACAATAGAAAGACGCTAGAATCAAGACCCGCTGCTTATCTAACTCTCAGTGTATCCATTTCAAATCCATTCATCCATGACATTCATTCCCAACAGTCGTTATCAATACGAAAAGGAGATCGGAAAGGGGTGAGAACTGTGGATCTTGCTCAATTCGTAGAAGCTTCGGTATTGTGTATTTAGCGCTTGATTCCAAATATGGGAATCGTGTTGCAGTCAAGAAAACGAGAGCCTACAAGGAACAAGAAGGGCTTCAGGATGAAGTTCATATTCTCAAGCAGTGTGATTCCGATTTCATTGTAAGGTACTATGACACGTTCTGTGAGCAGGACTTTATTTATGTGAGCCATTCGAGACTTGATCATGGAGTAGATTGTTATGGAGTACTGTCCATACGGTTCGTTGGCATCCCTTCTGGAAAAGGGGATTCGATTCACAGAACCTGAATTGCGCGAGATTACGAGTGACTGCTTGTTGGGATTGGATTATCTGCATTCCAAAAACACCATTCATCGGGTAGTGCTATCGTGATATCAATGAGTCGCTAGGACATCAAGCCCGACAATCTGCTCCTTTCAAAGGATAAGGAAGTCAAACTTGGCGACGTTGGTCTGGCCGCCAAGTTGAACAGTTCCTGCTCAAGGCGGAAGTCGAAGTGTGGTACATCGTGGTACATGGCGCCTGAAGTGTATTATGGGAGAACGGAGTTGAAGAGTGACGTGTGGTCTCTCGGCATCTCACTGATCGAGATAGCGGAAGGCAAGAATCCGTTCGAGGGTTTCACTATCTACGCTATCACACGTATCGTGTGCTCTGATGCGCCCCTTCCTTCTCTTTCAAGCGAGAAGTGGTCTGCTGAGTTTGTGGACTTTGTGAACAAGTGTTTGGTGAGGGATGTGAACGAGCGGTGGAGTGTGGAACAGTTGATGGAAGTGAGTTGCTTCTCAAAGGACTGAAGAGTAGCATCCCTTCGTGAAGGCGAGCGTCGAGCAGCTCATAGCGAAGAGACTGACCTTGCCAAATCCATCAGCACAGCCAGACACGGACCCTCCGCTCATGATACAAACCCACGTGGCAGTCACCGAGCGAATCACGTGCCAGCGGGACTGGGACCGCGTGGAGTCCACGGTGCAGAGCATCCTGCTGGAGGACGACCCTGCGGTGGACACGGACCTGACCGTGCTGGACATGGGCCGGTTCGTGAACCTGGTGGAGCTGAGGGCGGGCGACAGCTGCTGCAGGAGAGTGACTCGGGTGGTGATTGTGGGGCTGAAGAAGCTGGAACGCATCGTGGTGGGCGGGAGGAGTTTCCGCACGCTGAACTATCTGATCATCGATGGCAAGGATCCGAATCGGCACTTCTTTCTGAAGGATTGTGAGAAGCTGAAGGAGGTGAAGATCGGTCGTGGCTCCTTCAAGGACTTTTCCGTGTGTGAGATTGAGAATCTCCCTTCATTGGAGAGCATGGACATAGGCTGTGTGGATTTGCTAAGCTGTGTTTTCTGCTTTGCGAACTTGGAACTGCGAAGTGGGGGAAGAAGGAGGAATTGACGATTAGACCTCCCCAAGCTGAAGGCGCTTCGATTTGGTGGGGACGCGTTCCAACGATGCAATCGACTTGTGCTGGAGGGTGGTTGGCTGAAGAGGAGAGTGATGGAGTAGATCTACCCGAATTGACCTCCATTCAAATGGGCGAACGAGCATTCACCTTCAATGCTCAAGAACCGCACAACGAACTGATATTGCGCAGTGATTCCTCCCGAACAGCCCTGATGACTAGATTTGCCCAAACTCACTACCCTCACATCTGAGGGGTGGAGCACTTGCTCCTTTCGCTTCGTTCATACGATTACTGTGGAGAGTACCTCTTTATCCCATAAATGAACCGCAGATCTTCCCTCCCTCACTCGCGTTCACATGCCGTGGGCCTTTCAGTACAAGAACCGTGTGAGCGTCACGGGAAGTACTCCTTTCTCTCCTCCCCTCACTCCAAGACATTGGCGCGTTTGCTTCGTTGCTCCAATGCCCTGTTTCTTCCAACAAACACGCCAGTCAATGTTCACAGTCTGCGTCAGGTCAGGACGGCACATTCTCCACGCGCACAGCAGACGCTCCGGCAGTAGCTCCTCCTCCTTACACTCGATCACCAGACCCAGATCAATCACGATCTTCTTCGCCTGCTTCAGACCCATCTCCACACACTACCGCTCACTCTCCTCTCTCATCCTCACATTCGAGATGAACTTGTCCGCCGTCACGTCGATCATCTGCTCCACGTAACCCTCACCGCGGTAGGTCGTCTGCGGCAGCTTGTGACCGATGATCGTCGGCACGTTGCCCACCAGCTTCTTGATCGCCCACGGACCCTGTTGTTAAGGAGACTCTTCCCCTGCTGCAATCGAATGCATGGGAGTACTGCATTAGGATATTGCCGGACAACGCGCAATCATCTTCAGGCGGTCGTTGCGGAACTTCTCGTCGCCCTCCAGATATCTCTTCCACAGCGCAGCCACGTGCGGCGAGATGGCCTCCAGATTCTCGGGAATCTCGAAGTAGGCGAGAAGGCACACGTAGTTGCCCTTGTACTTCACCTCCACTTCACTCCCTCGCCCAATCCCTCACCATGATGTTGTACACGTAGAACTCGCCCTTGTATCCCTGCGCGCGCAGCTTCTGCACCAGCGACTGCGGACGGCTGCTGAAGTTATCCGTGCGATTCTTGGAGTTCACCAGCTCGCAGCAGCGCATCTTGAACACGCACTCCTCCGACATGATCTTCTTGTGGTCCTTCAAGTAGTTCGGACCGCGGATCTTGAAATTCTCGCCCGTCAGACCGATCCATCCGTCACTGTCCTTAATCGGGTCATCCACCTAGGACGTCATTTGATCCTCTTTTAATACTTACCAGCTTCCAGTGGGTGGTGTATTTGTTCAGATTGAAGTAGGACTTGGGATACACTCCGTTCGAAATGTCGATCGGGGATAACTCCGCCTCCACAACGCCCTCCGCAGCGTCCAGCGTCTGTTTCTTTTCGAGAATCGCCTTTTCTTCTATCCGTTCATCCAAAACCCTCTATTTCTACCAGCAGTCAATTCCGGAGCGGGCTCCATTTCACTCTACGCACAATGAATACCTCCATACAGTCCTACATTCCTTCAGTACGGAAATATGGTGGGATTGTTGCACAGACAGTGATCTCTTCTTGATCAAGAGAACTCAAATCACTGCACGCTTCGTCCAACAAACAACTCGCAAAACCCGCCTACTCCTCGTCCGAGCCCTCCGAATCGGACTCCTCCGCCACGGCCTCGCCGGACAGCTGCTGGGAGGTCGCCTTCAGCAGGAAGATCAGCAGCTCCGTCACCGTCTCCTGCGCCACGCGGTACGCCTTGCTCAGCTGCTGCTCCTTCGACGCGTTCACGATGAACGCCCGCGAGAAGACCATGCCCAGGAAATCCGCCGTCAGCTCGTTCTGCTCGCTCTTCTTCAGCAGCTCGCGCAGGAACATGATCATGTACACGAACACGTTCTTGCGCACGGGCGACATCTAACCCTCACATCACCGTTCAGACATCACCATGTTCAGGAACACCTCCACGAACTCGCTGTTGATCTTCTCGCCCTTCTCGATGCGCGACGTGCACTTCTCGGGGATCACCGGCGACTGCAGCGCGCAGAACCAGTCCAGCAGGCAGTCCGCCATCGAGTGCACACTACGCCTCACGCCCACCGCCATGCCCCACTCGATGTCCTCGAACGGCCGGTTCTCGTCCAGACAGTCGCGGATCTTCACGTCCTCGCCCGCCACGCCGCGGTCCGTCCACAGGCCCGGCACGGCGCTCCCGCGGTTCACCAGGTAGTCCACCATGCGCCACAGCTCCTTCGGCACGGCCATCGCCACAGGCGCGGTCACGCTCACCTCCGCCGACTCGCGCGCTACGCCTCACACCGCCTCGCCACGCCCACCAGCGGCGGTCATGCGGATCAGGTTCTCCAGCGACTGGCCGAAGCAGGACATCACGTAGTCGCCGCGCAGCTGCACGAAGTAGTCCTTGTCGTTCTCCACGCGCAGCACCAGCACGTCCTCCAGCACGTCGTGCCCGCCGTTCAGCTCCTACGCTTCACCGCCGCGCGCCAGCCCCACGTGCGCCGCCTCGGCGTCGATCAGCGCCTCCACCGCCACCTCCACACTGGCGTGCGGCGCGATGACGTCGTAGGCCTTCGACACGGAGAACATGCGCTTGGACACGTGGAAGTCCTCCGGCTTCGGCAGGAAGTGGAAGTACGCGTTGCTGTCGCCCGTGTTCGTGATCGTCAGCGACCGCACCGCGGGGATCTTGTACTTCAGCGACCCGAAGTCGATCTGCTCCGCGCTCAGCGCCACGGACACTGCCGCGCCCGCGTTCTCGTTCTTCTTCAGCTCGCGCTCCACGCGCAGCTGCGTCTTCTTCATCTTCGCGCTGTCGTACTCCTTCACGCGCACCGTCATCACCGCGAACACCGGCTTGTGGTCCGATCCGCTCAGCTTCAGGATGTGGTCGTAGCTCTCCACGCGCACCGCGTCCGGCACGGCGCGCGCCGTCTGGTGGTACAGGATGCGGTCGCACCACGCGGGCGCGCGGCACTTCTTGCCCTCCTTCTTGTCGTAGCTCGTCGTGTACTTCTTGTACTTGTACGTCGGCGGGAACTTCACCTCCGGCTCCGTGAACTCCTCGAACGCCAGTCCCGCGCGCTGCGACACCTTCAGCTACGCCTCACGCCACGCCGCCTGCCCCACCTGGTCCTTCTTCAGCAGGTACGCCAGGTCCCCGCGCGCGTAGTCGAACACCTTCAGCGTCGGCACGTCTGACGTGATGCGGTAGTTCAGGTCGCCGATCTACGCTCGCACGCCCACCTTCACCCTACCCAGAACACCAGGTCGTGGTCCATCACGCCCACGCCCTCGCCCTCCTCGCCCTCCGGCTTGAATCGCAGGTTGTCGCAGATCCTGTCGCTCACGCCACACGCCCGCACCCACTTGTGGAAGTCCGCGTTGCGGCCCGCCACGTTCTCGCGGTGCGCCGCCAGGTGCGAGCACACGAAGCACACGGTGCTGTCCAGCAGGCGGAAGCGGATCGCCGCGCCGCCCTTGTTGCCCATCATGCCCAGCAGGCCCGTCGCCACGGTGGTCGCTACGGGGAGAGCCAACCACCACGCCCACTCATCACGTCCTGCACGCGCGGACGCAGCGACTTGCGCACGTACACACACAGGAACACGCCCACCAGGATCTGCTGCTCCACCAGCACGTACGTCGTCTCCTACGCCTGAGGGAGGGAGAAGATGCTCACCTCCGACTTGGCGGTGCGGTTCAGCGCCTTCTCCACCATCTCCACCCACACCGCCGCGCGCTTCTGGCTCTGCGACTCCAGCACCACCGTCGTGGCCGTGAGGTCCACCATCTCCTCCAGACCCACCACGTAGATGTCCGCCTAGAAGTGAGCGTTGGGGAAGAGAATCACGGTGGGTTTGCCGGTGACGGATCCCGTCAGCCAGATGTTGATGTTCTCGTCGATCTTCTTGCCGTTCACGTTCCACGTTCCCAGCCACAGCTTCAAGTCGCGGATCGTCGTGAATTCGGGCTCGCTAGTGCCTTATCTTTTGTTCTTTTATGCCTACTTCTTTCTCATTTCATCATCGATGTGCAGTTTGTAGATTTGCTTCACGATCTGTGTGATCAGCAGCGTTATACACTTGTACTTTGGGATTGGATTTGCTCCCTTCCTTCTCCTCCGCTGCATATGCAGACCACTCTTTGGGAAGCTCGAAGGCCTTTTCTGGGGGAGGCGTGATGCTACGCGAGAGTGAGACATGGAATTGAAATGGGCGAAGAACATAAAATCAGATGCAACACTTACTCTTGCAGATCAGCATCGCTCTCCACATCCTCGATCTTTTCATCCTTGGAGGACTCGACGAGTCCCTTCTTGGAGAACATACGTTTCATTTTGCTGTAGGGTTTGTAGACAGGGAGGAAATTGGGATGAAATCCAAACCCAGGGGGTGCGATTGTGTCGTGGAGAGGGTGGTGGGGAGAATAGGGACCCCCTTACAAGTGGGGGTGAAACAAACAGGCGAGAAAAGAAAACTAAGTGGACGCAATAGCAAGCGGAAGAGAAGGAAAATGTGTAGGTAAGAAATCGGTGTACTCGAAGGTCCCGTTCAATACCTTGATTTTGAAGTGCGCAACGCGCGCAATTCGTGTCGGCATCACAATCCACTTGCAGTAGAAGCACCAGTGAATGGCCAGCATTCCGGAGAACTCATTCATCACTATCATTTTCTTCCTCCCCGAGACCGCTGCCTCCAGACGGTACCTGTAGGCATCGAGGATGGTGCCATTGTGGAGATGCTGCTTCCTCTCGCTCATGTCTCTCCTGGCATTGGTGTGCATGTTGGAAACCATCTACAGTGAAATAGAGAATCGAAACTCACAGTAAACACATTCCGTTCAGGTCTTGTCCTCCGCAGGTATTGGACCACGTGCGGCATGTTTCCAGTGAAGAGCTCACTGTAAATGTATTCATCCACGTCGCAAAGGATGATGGCATCCGCATCGTACTTAAACTGATAGAAGCAAGTATTGTACTGGGCCTGTTGATTGTTCTGCACAGGCCGAATGCGGGTGTTTGCTCGCGGCCAGGAGAAGTCCACCACACGCACATACCCTTCGCTGATCGATTTGGCAAGGGCTTCGTACAGGAAGGGAATAGGCGTAACCAGATAGAACACAACCATGCTGATGTTGGACATTCGCTGGAATGCCACGAAACTCTTCAGCTCGTCGACTGTATTGTAGTCACAAATGTAGCTGCACGAAATGACGGGCAAACGCTTTGGAGGCGGGATGTGGACACATGCAGTAACGTTGGAATAAACGCGATGCTGGATGAGGTTCGTTAGGGTAAACACCACCTTCTCTCCTTCCACGAATGGCTTGGGAGGCGTTGCCACGAAGTTGAGTTGATTGCAGCCAATGAGAAGAGCCTTGCGCCAGAGTTCATTCTGGAGCGTCACGTTGTTGTAGGTGAGCGTATAGTTGGTATGCTGTTCAGCGGTACAGTTCTGCATGTGCTTTGAAGAGAGGGTAATGTAGAAGAACAGTTTCCCTTGAGCGTAATGCACATTCACGCCCGTTAGGAAGGGTTGCATCACGTCGTAGGTGATCGTCTTCAAGTACTGCGTATAGGAGTTGCATATATCCCTTGGAACTTCAGGTACTGGAAGTCGATGAACAAGCTTCGTCTACTTGTGATAGGGATGAGAATCGCGGACTTTTCGCACAAGCAGAGATTTCATTCCACTTGCAATGCCGTTTGCATCTTTATGATTCATTTTGAAGAATGCATTTGGAAGGAAGGAAAGAGGGACGATCTGCTGATAATGCAAGCACAAACCGTACGATGAAGAGGATGAGCAGAGTGCAGTGGAACATGAGTGAGGTGACGCAGTCCAGTTCATGGAACTGGAGAAAGAAGCCGAAAAGAGGGCCCAAGGATTTGAATGTATGTGCCCCTTCCTCTCTTTTCATGAAGCCTACTCACTCAGAACAATCCCTTCATGCCCTTCCCATTACTCAAGTCGCACTTCGATTCTCACAAATCACTCTGTTTTGTTCCCAAGACCATCTCATGTCTGCTACGCGTCTTCGTATTCGCCGACCTGATGATTTCCATGTCCATCTGCGTGATGGCAAGAGCATGGTGTAGTTTTATGTTCCTTTTCTGAATTGCAGTTCCCTTGCTCGTGTCAATCCAGTGTACAAGCGATTTCTTGTCATGCCGAACGTCATGCCGAATCCGATCACCACGGTGGATAGAGTATTGGCATTCTTTGAATCCTGTTTACAGTGTAGGCGATTGCGTACAAGAAGCGTATTGAGGCGGAATTTGCCCCTGACAACGATCTGCAGCTTCTCATGACGCTGTAGGATGATTCTACCGGATTTGAGACTACAGGTATTTGACAGATCATTCGACGCCAGAGGAAATCGTGAAGGCCAAGGAGAGCGGAATTGTGTATGCTTGCAAGTACTATCCTGCTGGCGCCACGACAAACAGCGAGAACGGTGTGACGGACATCCACAACGTCTATGATGTGCTGGTGTGTGTCCACTCCGGTGTTGAAGCGTAGAAGAAGATGGCGGAGCTGAAGATGCCCCTCTGCATTCACGGCGAGGCGACGGACCCGTCCATTGACATCTTCGACCGCGAAGCCTACTTCGTGGAGCATACGCTGATTCCCCTGCACGCGGACCTTCCCGACCTCAAGATCATCATGGAGCACATCACAACAAAGCAGGGCGTGGAGTTCGTGTTGAACGGAGGGGAGAACGTCGGAGGCACCATCACGCCTCAGCACCTCATGTACAACCGCAATCGTGGCCTCTCGTGCCTCTCTTCACCGTAGAGCTGCTGGTGGGCGGGATCAAGCCGCACTTCTACTGCCTGCCTATTTTGAAGCGCGAGGAACACCGCCAGGCGCTGCTGGCGGCGGTCCGTTCAGGCTGCAAGCGACTGTTCCTGGGCACAGACTCGGCGCCGCACGCGAAGGAGCGCAAGGAGTGCGAGAAGGGCTGCGCGGGCTGCTTCAGCGAGTTCTTGAGCATCGAGCTGTACGCGGAGATCTTCGAGGCGAACGGCTGTCTGGACAAGCTGGAGGCGTTCGCCTCGTAGCGGCGATGAAGTGAGTTAAGCCGTAGGGAGAACGGCGCGGACTTCTACGGACTGCCGCGGAACGAGGACTTCATCGAGCTGGAGAAGAAGGAGTGGACGTAAGTAAGATGAGAAGGAGTGAATTATAGCGTGCCGAAGAACTATACGTTCGGCGACTCGGTGGTGGTGCCTCTGAAGGCGGGCGAGGTGCTGAAGTGGAAGTGCGTTTGCTCTGTTTGTTGAACAAAGCGGGTCTAAAACCAACTACAAAAGGCAGGCTCCTTCTGCATCAAGTGATCCTCGGAGACACTGTTCCGAATCGCCTGCAACAACGCGCCGTCCACTTCTTCCCGCGACTCGGGCAACACGCCCTCGATCCGAGGTGCAAACAACGCGCCCCGTGCGAGCATCGCCTGGCAGTTATCTCGACACACCTGCGCCGTCAGTCCCATCTGCGGCGATTCCGCAGCGCCGCCCAGCAGTAGCCGCGCAACGTCCTGCTCGTAGACCTGCAGATAGCTGGACAGCGTCGCCTCGTTCTCCTTCACCATCTGCGCGTCACCCACGACCGACAGCCCTACGGCTGCGAAGGCCTCGACGGAGAAGAGGAAGCTGCCCTGCGTGTAGAACTCGCCGAGAAGGCTGCGAAGGTTGCGCGTTCGGGTGAAGGAGCCATTTAACACTATCATGAGGATATGTGAGGCGGAGAGAGGGCGATTGCCTGGCGACGGCGTAGCCCTGCGCGGAGAAGGTGTAGCGGGAGTGGAGGTTGAACAGCGTCACCTCGCCCGTCCGCAGGTTCACGGCGTACTGCGCGGGCAGCGGCATGGGCGAGCTACGCTGAAGAGGAGACGAGGGTTCTACGCGAGCAGGTGCTGCGCGAACTGCGTGAAGGCGAAGTACCGCGTGAACTCGCTTCGGAACACGTAGAAGTCCGCAGCGGTCGCCATGCGCGTGAATCTGTCAATCACTCAGCACTCCAACACCCACACAAACCGCTTCAGCATCGCCTCGTCGCACACCACATCAAACAGCGTCTCTTTCTTCACCTCTGCACGCCACGCGGCGAACTCGGGCGGCACGGCAGCCTGCGGGTGGTTCAACACGAACAGCCGCAGCGCGAAATCGCTCTGTTTTTCGTCGAACGCCTCGCCGAGCACGGTGCGGAACACGCCCTCCAGCGACGTGCCGAACTGCAGACCGCGCACGAGGCGCAGCGAGGGCGTGACGGGCAGGCACACGGGCAGCGACGTCTGCATGACGATCTGCGAGGCTTTGGGCGGTTGAAGCGAGGCGACGAAGGATTGTAGGAAGACGGCGTGCTCCTCCAGCGCGAGATCGACGTCGTTGAGACGCTCGAGATAGAAGCGGAAGACACGGTTCTGCTCGGCGATCATGTCGACGTGGCGGCAGGCGTGCCGCTCCTGGTAGAGAAGCGGCCGGTGCAGGTGGATGCTCTGGATGGTGGCGTGGGCGATGGAGAGCGAGTGGAGCGGCGACTGGCCCGGCACCTCCAGACTGCCCGGGATGAAACGCGAGTAGGAGATGAGCTTCTCGAACACGTCCACCTTCTCTCCCTCGTCGATGCGCGCCAGTGCCACGCGCTTCCACAGGAGCAGGCGCTGCAGCAGCTCGTGCAGCGATTTGGGCAGTGCGGGGTTGGGTTTGTCGTCCAGCAGGGAGGCGAAGTCGCGAAGGAAGGGCTGCGCGTACTGCCGGACGAAGTGCAGCGTGGAGGGTACGGCGGCCGCGGGGTCGAAGAACTGGGCGCACAGCGCGTCGAGCCGCGCCTGCAGGGCGGGCGACACGGGCTGCGAGAAGGAGACGAAGCCGACGGTGGCGATTTCGTTGTAGGCGGCTGCGAGAACGGCGTCGATTCCCGCGAGGAGCTCGCAGAAGGAGTAGTGGGGGACGCCTTCGAGCGTGTCGGCGAGGAGGAGGAGCTGGGAGATGGACTTGGAGAGCGTGGAGAGGAGGATGAAGTACTGCACGTGCACGGAGGTGAGATCGACCGTGCTGGCAGCAGGTGTGGGCGTGTGGGAGAGAACGGTGCTGGGAGGCACGACGGCGTGGCTGGCGTAGAGAGAGGCGTTGGGCATGCCGAGAGAGAGGCAGAGGACGCGCAGCGGGAAGAAGACGGTCTGCGGCATCTTCTTGATGAGGCCGGTGATGACAGGCGTGAAGGCGGTGAAGACGGCCTTGGAGGGCCGCGCGAAGAGGAAGGGGAGGTAGGGCAGCCAGCTCAGCAGCGGGATGCGCGCGGCGTTGGCGGCGATGAGCTCGGCGAGCTGGTGGTTGTCCAGCGAGGCGACGGCGACGTGCAGGAAGCGTGGCATGACCTTGGCAGCGTCCACCTTCAGCAGGAATTGCTGGAAGAGGCAGTTGAGACACTGCTGGGCGCTGCTGGGCGTGCGCAGCTCCTTCCACTGGGCGTAGAGCAGCTGCGACAGACTCTCCAGCGCCTTGCGATTCTTACCGTCCAGGTGCACCGCCTTCGAGAAGAAGCCCGCCGCCTCCTCCACCTTCTTCTCCTTCAGCGCGTACAGCCCGTACACGTGCTGAACGGCGGACCGCTGGATCTCCTTCATGCTCTCCACGCGCAGGCCCTCCGCCTCCGCCAGCACGCCGCGGTTCTGCGGCGTCAGCTCCAGCGTGATCAGCGCCTGCTCCTTCCAGCGGTCGAAGCTCTCGTAGGCGTTCAGCGACGTGGGCAGCATGCGCAGGTACTCCGCCGCCACCAGCGGGAGGCCCTGCTGGCGAGCGGCACGCGCGATGGTGAGAAGGGGCAGCGAGGGCGACAGCAGCGGCAACGGCTGGTTCTGTGGGGCGTAGCGCAGCAGCTCGCCGGAGAAGTGCGCGCGCCAGACCTCGATGTCGTTCCAGAGGGCCAGCGGATCGTTCTCGTTCATCAGACACTCCCCGAAGGACTTCACCAGCGGCGCGACACGCGCGTCCACCGGTCCCTGCGACGCCTGGAGCAGCTGGAGGAGCTGCGCGCTGGTCTGGATGTTGCTGAACTGGTAGGCGGTGTGCAGGATGCCGTCGTATTGCCGAACGGGCTGGCAGACCACGGCGCGGTAGGCGCTGATCAGCAGCTCGCCGAGGCGCGAGCGGCGGCGTGCGGAGCGGTCCTGCAGGAGGTGCATGGTGTTGTAGTACTCGCTGTTGAGCTCCCAGCGCAGCAAGTTCAGGTCGCGTTCCGCCATGCAGGACGGGTTGAAGAGAATGGATTGGAAGTTGCTATGGGTGAGTCGCCCCGCCGAGGCCCACTCCCATATGTTGCTCTTGCTGTAGCACTCCAGCAGCAGCCACAGGTCGCGGTTCAGCTTCGCGAACTCGAACAGCGGCACCCACTGGCGCAGGTTCAGCGCGCACTCCTTCCAGCGCTCCTTCACCGTCGTCAGCGCCTCCGCCGAGTTCACCACCTCCTGGTTGCGCAGGCCCTCCAGATACGCCACCTGCGCCGTCTGGAAGCGCCCGAAGCGCTCCAGCACCATCCCGTTGTGCAGCTCGGGGTACGGCAGGGCCGTCACCATCGCCGCCGCGGCGTCCTCCTCCTTCAGCTCCAGGTACACTTGCCGCAGACAGCGCTGGTACACGGGCCGCTCGTCCGGCTCGCACTCCCTCAGCCCGCTCTCCAGCAGCAGCGACGCCTGTGGCGCGCAACCGTACGTCTTCGCCAGGTTCAGCAGCAGCACGGGCGCCAGCCGCGGCTGAGGCTCGCAGCGCAGCACGCCCTCCAGCAGCGTCTGCACGCCGTTGGTGCAAGGCAGCGACCCGTAGCGACTGCGCGCCTGCGCGGTGAAGGGCAGCGCAGGCGTGGCGCCCCACTGCTTGTAGTCGCGATCCACCTCCTCCCACATGGGGTGCGTACTCACGCCGCGCTGTGCGAAGGGGATGTCACTCGCCAGGAAGCGCATCAGCGCCTGTGCCAGCCGCAGCTGCTCGTCGCGCGAGAAGGTGAGCCAGGCGCGGGGGAAGTACTCCACCCAAATGCTGTGCGCGACACGCATGTCGCCGTAGGCCAGCTCGATCAGGTCCTCGATGATGGCGCCGCCACAGAGGCGCGCGGCCTGCTCCTCCACGGCCATCGCCTCCTGCACGCTGCGAGGCGTGGTGCCCTGCGCGGGACAGACACACAGCGAGGGGAAGCGCTTCATCCCCGGCGAGAAGCACACGGCGTGAGAGCCGTCCACGGAGCGGAGCAGCACCTCGTCGAAGAGCGGGAGCCACTGGCGCTTGTCGGCGTAGAAGCGCGCCTATGGTGAAGAGAGGAAGCAAAGCGCACGTCGCTGAGCAGGCCCTCCAGCCGCGCGAAGAGCGAAGCGGGTAGCGTGGGTAGGTACAGCGCGCGGTACTGGCGCCGCACCTCGGGGTTGGTGAGCGTCATGCCGCTGAGCAGCGACAGGCGGAGTCGCTCCTGCAGCAGCGCGTCCTGATAGAAGGGTTGACGCGCGGGCAGCGGCGTGCCGGCGACGGGCAGGTAGCGCTTGCAGAGGGCGAGCAGGAAGCGCCAGTAGGAGGCGATGAAGGCGACGTAGAGCACGCCCTCCTGCAGCCCGCGCGCCTCCTGCGTGGCATAGAGCAAACGGTCGACGTCCTGGGGCGCGAACACCTCCTCCTCGCGCGCCAGCCAGGGCGTGATCCAGTTCAGCACGCTGGTGAGCAGCTCGACCTGCTGCACGTGCTCGAACAGATCCTGCAGCAGGCTCAGGAGGCGCGGGTGGTGCTCGCCCAGTCGCGGCAGGGAGTCCAGCAGCAGATGCAGCAGGAGGAGGAGGCTGTGCACCACCTCCGCCTCGTTCAGCACCGGCACGGGCGGCAGGCTGATCTTCAGCGTGTCGCTGGTGCTAGGCGTGAAGAAGAAAAAAGAGGCGAACGCGCTGGCGTCGAAGTCGCGCAGCTGGAGGACGCGCTGGGCGGCGGGCGTCGCGGCGAGCGACTTGTAGAGAGCGTAGACCTGCTCGCAGCAGAGCATCAGGTCGGAGACGAGCTGCGGGAGCGCGTTTGGACTCTGCCGCACGATGGTGACGAGCAGGTGGAGGCTCCGCCAGGCGCGCGTGGGCTGCTGGCAGGACTGCGGCGTGATCTTGGGGAGGTCGGCGGCGATGAGCGCCAGGAGCGCGTCCTTGACGGCGAGAAGGAGGCGGTGGGTGTTGGGCTGGTAGGGCAGGGACAGACTGAAGAGGGCTGGGGGTGAGAAGGGGGGAAGAGACAAACCGGGCAGCAGTTCGATGAAGGCGCTGAAGATGTAGTTGTGGTCGATGTACGGAAGCGTGCGCACGATTTTGCGCTGCAGGTTCTCCGCGTTCTTCTCCACGAACTCGGCTTGGAAGCGCGGGATGGCGAGCGCGGCGATGCGGAAGGTGACGATGATGGGCATCACCATGCAGTACAGCTTCTCGTCGCTGGGAGCTGGGTGTCAGATGAGAGAGAGGCGCCTACTGGGCGAGCCCTCCGGATAGTTGATGAGGAGCTTGTCGTAGAAGTGCGTGAAGTGGTCCACGTCGTCAAGGCGGAGCGTGAGGCGCGGCGTGCGTCGGAGGATCACCTCCATGAGGCGGAAGCCGCGGAAGCAGACGCGCTGCTCGGCGGGGTTCACGCAGGAGATGAGCACGGTGCGGCAGAGCGAGTTCATGAGCTGCGTGTAGGCGAGCAGGCGCAGCGTCTCCTGGCTGATGAGCTCCGCCTTGTCGCCCTCCTTCTCCAGGCCCGGCAGCACGATTCCGTTCGTCATGTCCGTTGGAGTGTCTGTCATACCATTACTGGCAGGTGTGTTGGTGGCAGGTGTGTTAGTGACAGGTGTGCTGGTAGGAGTGTTGGTGGCAGGTGTGGCAGACGCACCCTTCTCCTTCTCATCGCGAATCTCGAAGGAGGTGATCAGACACAGCATGTCCACGCTGAGCTCGCGGTTGGCGTAGGCGTCGGTGCTGCGGATGCCAAGGTGGCGCATCTCGCGCAGGATGTGCGTGACGATCTTGGCGCGGAAGGGGAAGAAGAACTCGGGGTTCTGGACGATCAGGCGCCAGATGTGGATCTGCTGCTCGATGAGGTGCTCGTTCATCAACATGTTTTGCCGCACGCGCGCGAACAGCACCAGCTTGTTCTTGCTGTCCAGCTGCAACATCGCTACAAGTCACATGGGCGGTGCAGCGCTACGAGCCGAGAGCAGTGCGGCGGCGCGGTAGACGACGTCGCGGGCGCGGTTGGCGTAGAGATGGATGATGTTGATGAAGAGCTTGATGATCTGCACGCCGTTGTACTGGTAGGCGACGAGGAACTGGCACTGGAAGAAGAGCGACCACGCGACCACGTCGTCGCAGGAGGAGGAATAGAGATGGATGGCGAAGGCGTTGAAGAGCTTGCGATACGGCGAGATGCGCGAGGCGAGATGCTTGATCAGCAGCGCGTTCAGCTGCAGCAGCGCGATGAGCAGGTCCTTGTGCACACCGGTGGCCCGCGCCTGCACCGACTGCAGGTACTGCGTGATGTAGGCTTCGAGGAAGGAGGTGGGGATGGCAGACTCCACGTCGATGGCGGCGTTGTGGAAGCTAGCAGTGAGCAAGGCGGAGAAACGGGACGTGGCGGCCACCAGAGGAATGATCGCGTACATGATAATGCAGCTCTTCTTCACGTCGGCGACGGAGTCGTCCTGCAACACGCGCAACAGATCCCTACCCATCAGCACCTCCAACAGAACCAACGCGAGGGTGGCGGCGCGCTGCTCCGTGGTCAGGATGCGCGGCAGCGTAGTCTGGTAGTACTCGCGCAGGAACTGCATTGAGGCCAGGCTGCTGAAGCAGAACACCGTCGCCAGTTGGTTGGAGATGGCCGGGTCGTACTCCAGGCCCATCACCGTCGCTAACAGCAGCACCACCAGCTCCAGCATCTCGTTGTCGTCGCCCTCATAGGTCTGCGGGTGGAAGGAAGCCGACACGCCCGTGGCACCCGTGGCAGCCGACACCAGGTCCTGCTGCTGCTGGCGCATCTCGACGGCGCGCATCTCCTGGACGGAGAGGACGGTCCTCCACACCCGCAGCAGGAAGGCCTTGATGGTGTCGTACTGGAGGTCCTCCTTCTTCTCCATGCAGGCGAGCATCTACGCATCACCGGCGCGCGCCACACCCACCACCTGGAACAACGGCGTGAGCACGCGGTTCATCTACCCTTCAGCCACGGCCACGCGCGTACGTATTTGGTGTTGGGGTGCTGGAGGAACTCCTCGCCCACCGCCTCGAAGCGCGGCCACTGCGCGTAGATCACTTCTGCGGCGCTGTGCACGTCACACGACAGCGCCATGTTGATGAGCAGCGTTCCGACGTGCGACTGCGACAGCTGCGGCACCGTGGCGTCGCCCTCCTCGCTCGCGCAGGGAGAGAGCAAAAAGTTCGTGAAGACCGCGGGGTTGTTGTTGCACGCGTCGGCCAGCGGCTGCACCTACGCTCACAGCACGTTCACACCCTCACGATGATTCGGTCGTGCGCCAGAAACGGGCACTTCTTCGAGAGCACCTCCAGGAAGGCGTGGACCAGCGCGAAGAGGTCCTGGAAGTCCGCCACGGCGAGCGGCAGCGCGCCGACCACCTCGAACATTTGGCTGACGGTGAGCATGGCGGACTCCTTGATGGGCGCGGCGGCCTGCGCGAAGCTCTCCTTCAGCCGCTTCAGCGAGGTCATGATGGTGTGCAGTAGCAGACTGCGGCGCGCTTCGGGGAAGATGGGGAGGAGGATGCGGATGCGTCGTAGGTAGTGCAGTTGCACGTCCTTGCCGGCGATGATCTCCTGCTCGATCTTGCGGATCACCTCCGCGTTCTTCTCCACGTCGAAGTAGTTGTCGTTGCTCTGCGTGTCCATCAGCGACGGCAGCAGCGGCAGCACGGGCAGCACGATCGACGTCACCGCGTCGCTCGCGCAGTTCACCGCCTGGTACATGCACCGGAAGATCGCCCCGTTCAGCTTCAGCGACTCCTTCGGCGGCGGCGCGCCCTCCTGCCGCAGGGCCTCGCGCCGCAGCACGAACACCTGCAGCAGCTTCAGCACCACCACGTACATGTCCATCTTCAGCAGGTGGCCCCAGTAGAAGTCGCTGCCGTTCAGCGGGATGTAGTACGCGTCCGTGACTACGCCTCACGCGCCTTCACCTCGCCTACAGTCCGTTGCCGCCACGCCCTTGATCATCGCGTCGTTGGTGGAGTTGGCGTCGAACGGCTTCGCCGCCTCCTGCACCACCAGCAGCACCGTCGCGTCCGTGACGGCGAACACGCGCAGCCGCAGGCACATCTCCATCGCCGAGTAGATGCTGCGCCTCACGCCCGCGCCTCACACCCACCTCATCTGCATCTGCGGCGGCAGCACGCTCACCTTCTGGAACTCCGCGCGCTGCTTCAGCTCGCCGCGCAGCGCGTCGACCACCTCGCCCTCGCCCAGGATCGAGTGGAACTCCTCCACCAGCGTGCGCGCCGTCTGCTGCGTGGGCCCATAGAAGGACAGCAGCGCGTCCACCACCACGTGCGCCAGATCGCGGATGCGCTGCTGCGACTGGCGCTCGATCGCCGCCACGAACTCCATCAGCTGCGGCACGCCCGTGGGCTCGAGCGGGCGGTGCTCGATGCTAGAAGTGAGGGAAGAGAAAGAGGCGAACGAGGCGTCGATGGGGATGTTGTAGCCCTTGACCAGCGCGAGGTGGAGGAGGCGGATGGCGGAGTCGCGCGTGGTGACGATGAACTCGGCGGGCACGGAGCTGAGCAGGTCGAAGAGGAAGCGGATGAGCAGGCAGCAGATGCGCGTCACGAGGATGTCCGGCAGGCGCTCGCACCAGCAGATCAGCAGCTTCAGCGCGTTGTACTACGGGGAAGGAGGAGAGGCGAAGCTACGCGGCAGCGCCAGCCGTTGCCCACGCAGTGCAGCAGCAGCGAGGCGAGGAAGGCCTCCATGTAAGGGAGAGCCATCCAGAGGGCGCTGCAGTGTGTGGTGTTTGTGGTGTTTGTTGTGTATGCACTGTTTGCATTATCTATACTGTCTGCACCGCCTGCACCATCTGACTGCGCTGCAGACACAAAAACAGACGCCTGCTTCTGCGCCTGCTCCTCCACGACCTTCCAGAAGACGAGACTCGCCTCCACCACCAGGTCGTCCACTGACGGGAACTCGTTGTCCAGCAGAGCGACCAGCACGTCCGTGACCACCAGCGGCGAGAGGCAGTCCGGCGGGAAGCTCACGACGAAGGGCGACATGACGGGCACGACGCCCAGCGAGAGGTGCATCAGGATGCCGTGATAGTTGGAGGACCGGCTCAGCAGGCTGAACACCTCGTCCTTCTCGTCCGTGCGGAAGTGCGTGTGGTTGAGGATGAGGCATGTGATGTACGTGAAGAAGGCTTTCACCTTCTCCAGCGCCACGGTCTTCACCTCACTGTCGCAGCACGCCAACAGCAGCCCGTACAGCAGCAGCGACACGCACCGCTCCTGCACCTTCTCGCTCTGCAGCGGCAACGCCTCCTCCGCCGCGTCCTTCACCGTCTCCATGCCGCCGAGACTCGGCTCGCCCAACGCCATCGCCAGCTGGTGGCACAGCAGCGGGTTGGCCACGGCGCTGGGGTTGCTGACGCAGGCGGTGAGGCACTTCTCGATCAGGTCGATGGCGCGCAGCTTGTACTGCACGCGGATGCCGCGGATCATCTCCACGTTCTCCGGCGAGCAGCGCAGCGTCTGGCTCAGCTTGGTGGTCGTGCCGTCCAGCGGCTCCACGATCAGGTTGCGGAGCAGCAGTTCGACGGCCTCCGCGATGTGCGAGTCCATCGTGATGACGTGGTGTGAGATGGCCGAGGAGGCCGACGGGAACAGCACCTCGTACCCGTCGCACGGGTTGGAGAAGCATGGCAGGTCGACGCTGCCGCGCAGCACGGTGCGCGAACGACCGCCCAGCCGGCCCAGCAGCGCCAGTGCCTGCGAGGTGATGCGCTGGTTGGAGGAGGTGTGGAGGATGGTGCTGACGGCGGAGGTGAGCATGCCCTTGCAGGGCTCGCTCTGCAGCAGCGAGATCATGTCGGCCGTCGGCACCTTCTGGAAAAAGGTCTCCAGATAGTTCATCGCTATGTGTGATAAGGGCAAAGAGGGTTCACAGGGCCGCTGGAGCGTCTCAGGACCGGAGAGCCCCTTCAGGTAGAGCGGCATGAGGATGGGGATGAAGTAGTTGAACAGCGTGCCGGTCATGGGCAGCGGCAGGTGCAGCACGATCTCCAGGATGCACTCGCGCAGGTGGGAGTTGCCGCAGACGCGCTCCATGTGGATCAGCTGCGGAATCAGGTCCTTCAGGATCAGCGGGATGTCCTTGGGGACCTCGGTGAGCTTGTTGTGCTGGAAGACGCTGAAGAAGCAGAAGAGCAGGTCCAGGTACGGCCGCCAGTTCGTCGTGTTCACCAGGCGTTGGATGCACTCCTTCAGAATGCGCTACGCCTCACGCCGCCTCACCGCACGCACGCGGTAGTAGGGGCGCAGCACCACCTCCTCGGAGACGGCGAAGGACAGCCGCGAGCAGAACAGCTTGAACAGCGTGAGCAGCACCGGCGGGTTGTTGGTGTCCTTGACGAACTCCTACGGCTGACGCCCGCCCGCGGCCGTCACGTCCATGTGATTGGCGATGAAGTCGATGAGCACGATGGAGGTGTAGTGGGTGTTCTTGGCCTTCATCACGATGTTCCGCACGAACTCGATCAGCAGCGGGTTCTGCTTCATCTGCGTGTACAGGTGCGGGAACGCCGTGCTGAGAATGCGTCGCTTGCTGCTCCCGGGCAGCTGGCTCACCACCTCCGAGTAGCACCGCACGATCTGCTCCATCTACGCCTCACGCCGTCCGCGCACGCGCACCATCTCCTTGCTGCGGTTCTCGTCCACCATGAACAGCTCGCTGCAGTCGAACAGCCCGATCAGGTACCGGTAGATCAGGATCGTGAACTCCGAGATGGAGATGTCGAACGCCGGGTCCTCCGCGCCCTGCAGCGGCGACAGCCCCGCGTTCTGCGCCATACTGGTCGCACCGGCCGCTGGCGCGTCGCTCGTCCCCACGGCCGGCGAGTTCCCGCGGAAGGCGGGCGAGGTGGGTCGGGAACCCGGCGCCATGAAGAACTCGATGATGCGGTTGATGCCGACGTAGAACTGCTGCAGCAGCGACAGCGTGTTCGACCGCGACTCCTTCACCTCGATGTCGCCGATCTCCGTCTCCGGGTATGGCGGCATCACGCGCGTGCCGCTCTCGTCGTAGCCGGGAGTGGGCGCGACCGACACGCGGCCCTCGCAGAAGTCGCGGAAGCGCGTGTTCTCCTGCAGGTACTGGTTGTAGTCCTTCTTCAGCTGCTGGATCCGCCCGTTCTACGCCTCACCGCCCGCTGACACGCCCACGTGCTTCACGATCAGCCGCAGGTCCTCGACCTTCCGCACATATGACAGCATCATGCGGCGAAGAATGACCACTACGCCTCATATACGCCAACAGCGCCTACGCACGTCCTTCCGGTGGGTCTTGGCGTGCTCCTTCAGCACGGGGATCAGCTGCGTGAGCAGGTTGATCATCTTGCGCGCCATGCGGAAGCTGGCCTGCGGGCTCTCGATGTAGGAGGCGTAGCGGAAGACGATGCACTGGATGGCGAAGAGCGACAGCGCGTTGCGGCAGGAGAGGATGATGGTGCTGGTGGCGTTGAAGCCGCTCTCGGAGACGGTGGGACCCGACAGCGGGTTGTCGTCGAACAGGATGCCACCCATGAGGAAGAGCGGCAGGCTGGGCGCGAAGGAGGGCGCCACGGCGGGAATGGAGGCCAGCATCAGCAGGTCGGTCGTGAGGCTCTCGCGGATCTCCTTCTACGCGTGACGGACAGGCGCGGAGGGCACGTTCTGCTTGGGGTAGAGGACGAGGAGACTGGTCACGTTGCTCGCCAGCCGCTCGTAGAAGGCGGCGTTGGTGACCTTGTAGCTCTTGAGGATGGTGGTCGTGTAGTAGATGGAGTAGCTCAGCACGCGCAGGTACAGCGCGTACTGCTTCTCTGTCGTGGCGGACGGCCGGATGAGCTCGCAGCACATCATCGTGTACAGCGCCTCTAGCGGTCAGCAGCGACTCACGCACCCACGCAGCAGCGGCTCCTTGTGCTTCGCCGCCAGCTCCGGGAAGAGGCGCAGCAGGCGGATGGCCACGACGATGCAGCGGTCCACCAGGATGATGGAGGCGGAGATGGGGGCGATCGTGGTCCGCTAGGCGTCAGCGGCCTTATTCATACTCACGGTGATGGTCTTCATCTCGTCCGGCTGCAGCGCCGTGGTCTTCTTCACCACGATGTCCACGGAGAGTGAGCGTCTGCGCTGCAGTCCTTCCGGGTGCTCTGAAGTGGATATTGATGCTAATGTGGATATTGATGCTGATGCTGATGAAGACGCAGATGCTGACGCCGCCAGCAGCGGAGAAGAGGCTACGTGAGAAGGGGAGGAAGAGAGTACGGCTGGACACGCGGGGAGCCAGCGACGGCGACTGCAGCGGGTTGAGGGACTCGGAGGACGCCTACTGTGAATGGAGGGGACTGGACGTACGTGAGCAAAATCGAGGGAGGAGGGGCCGAAGTGGCTGCAAATCGCCTCCACCTGCGTCAGGAAGGCGTCGCCCACCTCCTGGGGAATCGAGTCCGCGATCACGAGAAGGTACTCGATGACCTTGATCAGCACGTACCCGTTCATTTCATTCTCCTTCGCAAAGCACTACAGTCAAGCGCATCGTGAGGGAGTACGGAAAAGGCGAGATTGAGCATGCGACTGCGCAGCGTCTTGTCCGATATTCCCTTTGAAAGCATTTTCTTGAAGATCTGGTAGCAATTGCTAGTCGTTCAGCCATCTCCGAACAAATCGCACTTTCGAATGCGGTATGCGTAGTCGTCCACGAACGACACCGGGATGAAAGCGAGGACGCCCTCAATCAGATCAAAGAGCGATAGGATACTCTCGTTTTTCTGAAAGACGTACATGTTATCGTACGTGGCCTTTACGTGCTGAAGCAACTACGAGATCATCCGTTTGCATGAAGAGTGATACGACTGGAAGATCAACACTCAAATCCCGCAGATTGTTCAACAACGATTCATCTGTTATTGTCGCAGACATCGTATTGGACGTGGGAATTCACATAAAAGGAGATGAAGGGGTCCGCCGCAAATCGGGGTAATTTCGGTTGCCATGGAGGGCCCACGTTATTCATTTCTGTCAGTTACTCGAATTCTGGGGGCTGCACAGCGTCTGTATTTCAACAGATTCAATATAGAAACAATGGTTGGCGAGATGCTCTGCGCGTCCTTCAATCACAACGGATGTTTCGACCGATTTTAGTTGTGTCATGTGTAGCCTATCTCGCCTGTGGATTCGACAACGGTTTTGCGGTGTACCAGTGCAATCCATTCCAGCGGCTGTTTTCAAGGCGTGAGAGTCGGGTGGATTGCTGATAGGAAGGGTTTCTTACGGGCGGAATCGGTATCATCCAGCTGCTCGACGAATCCAACATCATCGCAGTCGTGGGCGGGGGATCGAAGCCGCTCTTTTCTCCAAACAGTGTACGCTTGAATGGAAGAGGGTGCTCATACCTAGGTGCTCATATGGAACGACAAGGTCGCTCGATTCGTTGCTGAACTGCGAGTTCACACCAAGGTGAGCAGTATTCGCATTACCAACAAATTGTATCACTAAAATTGAATATACAACCCATAGGATCATCGTCGTGACGATCACCCATGTATATATATTCGATCTGAAGACGCTGAAGAAGATCCAGGAGTATCCCACCTATGAGAATAGCTACGGGGTTGTCGCCGCCAACTCCAAGGTGTTCGTGATTTCTGGAAACGAAAAGGGGTCCCTGCGCATTATCGTAGCCCACTCCCCTTCTGCTCAGCCGTAGAGCGAGTCTTCAGGTGTGTTGCATCTGGAGGCGCATGATAACATCGTCCGTGCCATCTCACTGTCCGACGAGGGCTCATTACTCGCCACAGTCTCCGAGCGAGGCACGCTCATCCGCCTATACAACGTGAACAGTGGAGAGAAGTACCAGATCCTGCGGCGAGGCGTGGACAAGGCCACTGTTTGCTCCCTCACGTGAATCTCCAAATTGCCTCTCACCGTCAGAATCTCCAACGACGAGAAGTACCTGATATGCATAAGCGACAAGCAGATGCTGTACCTGTTTGCCGTGTCGGAGAGTGAGAAATAAGAAGTGCTGTGAGTCGAAGACATCAACGCCACCTCGCTCACCACCATCTTCACCACCGAGAGCAAGAGCATCGCCAAGCTGCAGCTGCGGGAGGACGTGTAGGAAACGGTGCAGTGCGTAATGAGCAGGTGCGCCGTGTACATGGTGGATGCGCAGTCCATCTTTCTCGTGTCCGTTTCCGGACAGATTTCTTGGCTTTCGCTCGGCGGCGACATGCAGCTGAAGGTGCACACCACCTCGCAACTCGCCATCTCCCGTCTTTGTTCAACAAACACGCGAATGTGTCATTTCCTTCTCCAACTGTGAGGCGTTCTCGGCGATCACCTGCTTCACGCGGCGATTGTACTCGGTGCGGTTCTCTGTGTATAGCCGCGCCGCCTCGTAGTTCGCGGGGGACAGGGGGTTAGGATCGGTCAGCAGCGACTAACGCATTAGCCGGAAAGGAAAGCGCCCCACCTGGATGGATAAAAGGACGGCGGACACATCGTACACGGGGCTCCACTGGTTCTGGAGGATGTCCAGGCAAATGCGGCCATCTCCGTACACTAGTCGTCACGTTCCCCTCCATTGCGCACCATTTGGATGGAAAATCTTTGTGATAAACTTCACGGCGGGCGCGCTGTTGCTTGCGGTCACGCTGTGCGGTTGCCAAGCCGTTCCGCAAGACGAGGAGGAGTTTAAAGACGCCTACACTTCACCCGCACTTTGCGCGCATCACCTCCTTCAAACGGACTATCGTCAGGCCTACACGTTACACAATCCCACCAAAGACTCACCCGATGATCACGCCTTCCCATTTCTATTCGTCATGCCGAATGGAAACCACTCACATAGATATTATTCTCAATCGGCGCCGCAGCAATGCCATTGGGCGGATCCTTCTTCAGATTCTTCAGATCGCGCAGCAGTCTCTTTCCCGATTCGTTCAGCACCAACTTCGGCATTAGATTCACTTTTTTGTGTCGAAAGTTCCATAAGGGCGTTTCATCGCCACTTGAAGATAGCCTAATGCAGTGCAACACTGGAAACGCACTTCTCACCGTCTTCGTTGCTCTCCTCTCCATCCTGCTGCTTCGTGGGGCTTCAATTGCCTGACTGACAATTAGGCGTGCACTTCTATGGAAACGGAGACGCTCCGCAGTACATTGCTATCGTCGATGCGGGAAGGTATATGGCTCCTCTCTTTCTTCATCTAGCTCTGGGAGTCGTCTTCTCGTGTATTCGAGGAGAGCAGGGCAGTTGAAGCAGCACTGCATCCACGCAATCGAGCCGGGATTAGGGTTGGAGCGAATGGGTCTTTTCAGAGGTAGATTCTTCGTCCACGCTCTCGACGATGCTGCACATAGTGTGCTGAATCTCACTCGGGAGGCAGAAGGGTGCATTCTCGGAGTGGATGCTTCCGTGGATTCGATTCCACTGTATTTGTTTGCAACGGGTGGTATGCGTTCTATGCTGGAGGAGGAACGGGATGCTCTCCTTCGTTCTGTGTATTCTCGCGTTCAGCAGGAAAGTGGGTTATTTCATGTAGTCAGTGACGTTTCGGGTGTGTTGACGGGTTCTAGCTGAAGTGTGTTGTGAGTGCTAGGGGACATGGAGTCGCATTTTGGCTGGTTGGCTGTGAATCATCTTTCTAATGTGTCGCACTTGCTTATTAAAGGGGTTGAACAGGTGGATGGTGCAGGGAATGAGGAGGGGGGTAATGAACGGATTGAACAGGCGAGTGTTTCACAGAAAGGGAAAACGGACATTTCACAGGCAGAGCAAACGGTCGGCTCTCTCGATCTCGGCGGAGCAAGCCTCGAGATTGCGTTCCTCTCCAACGAATCGACTCTCGTAACTCGCTCCTTCTCCTCACTGGGGGCCGATCAACTGCGTCGACGTCTTCTTCAACAGCTGAAGAAGGAACATCACAACAGCCATCCGTGCTATCCCGCTGGCTTCGAGGAGTCGTACGAAGAATATCGCGTTGTCGGGACGGGAGATGTCGCTCTTTTCCTGTGGAGTGAAGTGTAGTATGAGGCATGTTCGGCGTTGGTGGAGAAGGTGCTGGCGGATCGAGACACCTGCTCGGGCGATTTCTGCGCCTTTCAAACGCTGCGCATACCCCAGATGAACATGACCTTCTTCGGCATGTCCCTGCTGTTCTACGCCAGTGACTATTGCGCCTTTGTTCGGTCCGCTCTCTTCGACGAAGGTCCTGCCTCTGCCGACGGTCTCGTGTTTGACTCGGACGCCTATTCCCAGTGCTGGAGACGGATTGCTCCCGTGGCAATGCAGTAGTCCTGTTTAACTCTCTCCATCGTAGGGTTCTGGAGGAGACGATTGGATCGTCCCACAAGTACACTGGAAAGGCGTTGCTGCCCTACCGCGTCTTGCAGGGAGTGTGGATCGATGCGATTCTGAGAAGGATTGCAGACGCAACCAGCGCAACGGCGAATCGCGTGGTGTTGGTGAAGAATGTGGGAAACACGAATGTGGATTGGAGTCTGGGAGCTGCCTTGTATTATAGTGGGTGAATTGCCTGTTTGTTGCAACTGCTTGTGATGGAGGGAAAAGGAAAGGGCGGGAAGGCAAAAGAGGATTATGCAGGACGTGAGTGATGACGAAACGAATGAAGTGCATATTACTGAGTGCTACTTCCACGTAGATTGTGTGTTCCCTATCCATCACGCAGATGGAGTTTGTAACTATGCCCCTAATCACACACTAGTGTCGGAATCGCATTCTATAACCCGCTGGAGCAATCGGTGGAGACATGTCAAGTATCGCTCGTGGACAGCGTCGAACTCTTCCTCACCGATGGTAACCACAATAACTCGCTTCAGTCCTAGCCTTTTCAAAGCGTTTTCCCTCCAAAGTGTTACTGAAGTGACAAATCGCTTCTATGCTCACGTCTAGTGCAAAAGTGTCCGAGGATGTGATTCACTGCATCAACGAAGCGTGCAGTGCCCTCGCCGGCGAAACGCCTCCCCAGATTCTCTTTCAAAAGCCCTCCAACTGTGATTCCTCCCGCATTTCATAACCTCCAGTCGATTACCAGCAGGCGATCGAGCTCATTCGCTCCATCACCTCCCCGCCCACGCAGGAAGAGGAGGAAGACGGCACGTTCTTCCCCGTGGACCGCAGCACCTTCCTCCTGCAGAGCTCCCTCGACGTGCAGTCGAAGGAGATGGTGCGCAGCATCGGCTGCCTCCTCCGCTACCTCACCGCCTACCTCGCGCAGACGCGCTTCCAGGGCGACGCGCCCTCGCTCCCCATCCGCTCCTTCACGCTGCTGGAGCTGGACCGCTACATGATGATCGACCGCGTGAGAGCCGCCGTCCGCCGTGAGTCGTAGTACTCGCTGCACTACCTCGACATCTACACCACCGTCACCCACCCCTCGCTGGTCAAAGGCCTGGGCCGCGAGAAGCAGGGCTTCACTCTCTACAGCCTCCTCGACCAGACACGCTCGCCGCTCGGCCGTCGGCTGCTCAAGCAGTAGTCCCGTGCCGCTGCGTCACCCGCAGGTGGATGGTGTGTCCCTCGCGCGACAAGGAGGAGATCACTGCTCGCCACGACTTCATCGCCTTCTTCCAGCAGCCGCAGCTCCTCGAGCTGACCAAGTCCCTGCAGGCGGAGCTGCAGCGCGTGGGCGACATCCCGCGCACCGTGCGGCGCATCGCCACGCATTGCGCCACGCCGAAGGACTGGCTGGGGCTGATCGACTCGGTGCTCGGCTCGCTGGAGGTGGGTCGCATCCTGGAGGTGATGGTCAAGTACACCGACCCGGAGAAGACGAAGGTGCCGGAGCTGGCGACCGTGACGCCCGAGCTGCTGCGCAACGGCGCGGTGAGTCAGCTGGCGCTCCTCCTGCAGCAGGTGATCGACGCCAAGCAGACGCAGGAGCAGCGGGAGGTGGTGGTGCGCGAGGGCGTGGACGAGCGGCTCGACGCGCAGCGCCGTCTCTACAGCAGTCTGCTCTCCATCCTCGACGAGTGCACCGCCGCCTCCAAGCAAGTCCTTCTTCAGCGCATCCCCGAGCTTGCTACGCTGCCCTCCTTTGAGTGCTGGGGCTACGAGTTCCATCCGCTGAGTGGCGTGAGGCGAGTGGATTGATGGGTAGTTGGGTACGTTCTCTCCGTACCCATCAGCACCACGCAGGAGATTGGCACGGATCCGGGCACCTTTCAGTATTAATGAAAGAGGGTTTTCAGGCAAAGAAACTCCCGATTCCCTCCCGATTTCGTGTACCAGTTCCACACGGAAGACACGCTCTACTACAAGACCGAAATCGCCTCGAATTTGGACAGGGACTACGGCGATATCCACGCGATCATCGCCGACATCCAGGACAGCATTCTGCACACGCTCGCCAAGAAGCTCGCGTCCCTGTCCACCGCGCTGTGCGACGTGGCGGGCACCGTGGCGGAGATCGACGTGCTGTCCTCCTGGGCGGCGATCTGCACGGACTGCGGCTTCGTGCGGCCCACGCTGAGCGACGACCCCGTGATATGTGTGACTGTTTGTGACCCACCAAACCGTGAACGATAGAACGGGCGGCACCCGCTGCAGGAGCTCGTCACCGAGCGGTTCATTCCCAATCCCACGCATGTACCGAAAGAGCGCTTGTCTGACGCAGTAGCTCGACTCCACGCCCATCACGGTCATCACGGGACCCAACAGCAGCGGGAAGTCGATTTACCTGAAGCAAGTGGCGCTCATCGTGTACATGAACCAGATCGGCTGCTTCGTGCCGGCAGAGGAAGCGACGCTGGGTCTCTTTTCCATGTTGGCGTGGGTGGAGAGAGTGATGATTAGGATTCAGACCAAGTTCACTGCTCTCGAGTCGTAAAGGATTGATTGGGGGTGAAGAATAGTGTGGTGGACAGCAACTCCTCCTTCACGCAAGACCTCACGCGCATCGCTTGGATCTGCAAAACGCTGCGCAATCGCTCCCTGGTATTGATCGATGAATTCGGGAAGGAGACTGCTCCACAGGGTACATGAAATGGGTGAAGATGAGAGGAAGATGGAATCGCGCTCTTCCTCTCCCTCCTTCAGTACCTGGATGCATCTTCGGTAAAACACTCCTTCTTTCTCCTCACGACCCACTTCTCGGATTACTTGAAGGAGGATCTCCTCCGCGACCTCCAACACCCCATCCAGTACCAGCAGATGAACGTTCTTCTCGATCAAAGCGCTTCCCAAGCCATCACGCCTCTGTATCAGGTCATCGACGGGATTTGTCAGGATTCGTTGGGTATTCGTTGTGCAGCGTCTCTCGGACTGCTTTCTGCGATTACAGACAGGGCTCAGGAAGTAGGGATGGAAAAGGAGGGTTAGACGCAGATATACGACTGCATTCACGAGAATAAGGATGTACCTCTTGATGAGGAACTGCTGGCAACGAAAAACGAGGAGAAGATGAAGATGGTGATGAAGACGTTGTTTGAGACGAAGGATTGGAATGGAGTGTCGAAGGAGGAGCTGGATCAGTTCTTTGTCCTTCTTGGGGGTGTGAAGTGAAATGTGTTTGTTGGAAGATGCGTGATTTGAATTGGGGAGTGGTTGCTGTGATGGGATTTGGAGAAGGGGATGTGTGGGCAGAATTGTGTTGGCGATGAAGGGTATTTATTGGTTTGGAATGGTGATGCGTAGAAGAAGACAGAGAAGAGTTGATGAAGAGGGTCATGATGGATGGATACGTTACTGAGCGGAATGAGAAGAGGGTGGCTGGTGGTGAGGAGGTTGAAATTGTGACGTATCAAGGAGAGCATTGTGATGAGTATTTGGTTAGAGAAGTGAAGAGTGGGAGATGTTCGTTGTTCTACAAGGGAATCGTTCAGATGAATTGGAAAGAAGTGAATGG